>Ga0055584_100004293_pt1 | contig 14005 bp, 16 predicted proteins | sample OSDHelmetaG_FD_58716 | JGI IMG/M metagenome (GOLD analysis project Ga0055584, IMG submission 58716) | Pelagic marine sediment microbial communities from the LTER site Helgoland, North Sea, for post-phytoplankton bloom and carbon turnover... | ecosystem: Environmental > Aquatic > Marine >... | reverse complement strand
AAGCGAGACAACAACAACAAAAATAAAAATACGCCAGATCATTACTTTACATCCAATAATGGCAAAATATCCGCCGCGACACGCTCATCTGTCAACGGCCCGTCAAAGCGATAAATAATATCGCCCCCCTTCACAACAAATGTTGTCGGCATGCCCTCCACGCCCCACGCAGCAGCGGCAACACCACTCTCATCATCACCGGTTTTCTTATAGGGATTACCCAGCTTCTTAAAATAACGCGCGCGCTTTTCTGCACTATCCATGAAATTAATACCAAAAACAGCAGTCTTTTGCGCCAGATCCGTAACCACCGGATGCTCTGCTTCACAGGGAATGCACCAGCTGGCAAAAAAATTAACAACGGCAACCTGCCCCTTTAAATCACTGTCGGATAGACCCGGCACAGAAAATGCGGGCACTGCCTGCAAACGGTTTTGTGAATCCGTCTTACCGTGCAACATTGCAAACCCCGCCACACCAACAAGCAATACAAACAAAACAAATGGAATCATATAAGGAAGCTTTTTACGCACGACGTTTCTCCCACAAACCAATAAAACCACCCAGCGCCATCAACACAAAGCCAATCCACAAAAAAGGCACCAACGGATGCACCCATGCATGAACCACCCACGCATCTTCTTTCTCATCATAATTACCCAGAGCCACATAAACATCATCATGCCATGATGTACGGATACCGGCTTCCGTGGTACTGCGGCCCGATGCTGCCGGATACAAACGACGCTCAGGTCTTAAAACAAACTTTTTACTGCCATCACGCACTTCAATATGAGCCTGCATCGCATTATAATTTGCGCCAAAGGCCGGAACAACCTCGATTAAATTTAATTCATAACGCCCCAACGTCATCTTATCAGAGACCTTCATCACCGCGATGTCTTCATGCGTCCACAACGCCGTACCCACCATACCAATGATAGCGACACCCAAACCAATATGCGCAACACTCAAACTCCATTGCGCCGCCTTCATACCGCGTATACGCGCCCAGCTTAATTTCTTTTTCATGCGGGCGTGTCCAGCCCATTCGGACAGTGTCGCCGTAATCAACCAGGCCGCCAACCCCATGCCGCCAACAGCAATACCGGGGTGCGGCATCTTCATCGCTAAAACAAAAAGAACAATAATAATTGTAAATATAGCGGCCATCTGCAAACGCTGCATCACAGCCCTGAAATCTGCTGTTTTCCACGCCAGAAACGGCCCCACACCCATCAACACCACCATCGGTGCCAGCAACGGTAAAATCGTAGCATTAAAATAAGGCGGGCCCACAGAAATCGAATCAGATCCCATCGCCTGCATTAACAACGGATACAACGTGCCCGTCAAAACCGTTGCCGTTGCCGTCGTCAAAAACAGATTGTTAAGAACCAGCGCCCCTTCGCGGCTCACCGGCGCGAACAGCACATCATTACCCATCTGTGCTGCACGCATGGCATACAAAAACAAAGCGCCACCCGTATAAAGCCCGAGCAACCCGAGAATGAAAGCACCGCGCGTCGGATCAAGCGCAAAAGCATGAACGGACGTCAACACACCTGAGCGCACTAAAAATGTACCCAGCATTGATAGACTGAACGTTAAAATGGCCAGCAACAATGTCCAGCGCGTTAATCCACCGCGCTTTTCCATCACAATCACTGAATGCAGCAACGCCGTTCCCAAAAGCCACGGCATCAACGAAGCATTTTCCACCGGGTCCCAAAACCACCATCCGCCCCAGCCAAGCTCGTAATAAGCCCACCATGAACCGAGCGCAATGCCCGCTGTCAGCGCCGTCCAGGAAAACAGCACCCACGGCTTCAAAAGCATCACCCATTCTTTAGCAATCTTTCCGTCCCACAGCGCCGCCAACGCGAATGAAAAGGCCACAGAAAACCCGACATAGCCCAGATAAAGCATCGGCGGGTGAATAGCCAATACAGGGTCTTGCAGCAAAGGATTTAAATCATTGCCATCCACCGGCGGAAACATTACGCGCGCAAACGGATTGGATGCCAGCAAAATAAAAACAAGAAAGCCAGAACCAATCAACCCTTGTGCCTGCAATACACGCGCGGGATTTTTCCACACAGATAACGCGGCACCATAACCGGCCAGCATGGTAACCCACAACAGCATTGATCCTTCGTGATTACCCCAAACACCACTGATTTTATAAAGAAGCGGCTTAAGCGTATGGCTGTTTTTAACAACAGTTACAACACTCAAATCCGTTGTTACAAAGCACCACAGCAATGCCGCAAAAGACAGCGCGCATAAAACAAACTGCGCTCGTGCTGCGCGCACGGATAAAGCGGGAAACGCCATCTGCACGACAGCGCACAAAAACGCCAGAACAAGACAAAAATATCCAAGCTCGGGAATCATTCTTCTATGCCGGGATCACGATAGACTTCGTGCTGCTTTGCGAGTGCCTTTGCCACCTCCGGCGGCATATAATTTTCATCATGCTTGGCAAGCAACTGTTCTGCGGCAAATATACCGTCTTCACGCAAAGACCCCACAACAATCACGCCTTGCCCTTCCCGAAATAATGCGGGAACAACACCCTCATATTCAACATCAATATCTTCGATATTGTCAGTAACAGTAAAGCGCAGCAACGCACCTTCCTTTTCAACCGATCCATACGCAACAAGCCCGCCCAACCGGAATGGGCGATCCATATTGATGTTCTTGGGATGCACGCCAATAATATCCGCCGGCGCATAAAAGAAAGTGACATTATCACGTAAAGCAAACAGTGTCAGCGCTGCCGCCACAGCAATGCCGGTAACCACCAATATAATGGCGTATATACGCTGCTGCTTTCTGGTCATTCTTTTTCCTGTTTTTTTAACTTACGGTTTTTAAAAACAGACGAAACCGTCAGACCGCCCAGAATTGCAAATGCAGTCACATAAGCCGCCCACACAAACGCTATATAATCGCCACCTTCACCCATTTACCGATCCTCTAACCCTGTTATTTTCAGCACGTCGCACCATCATCTCATTTTCTGTGCGCACAATCGCCAACACAATAAACAAACACAAATACGCCCCCGCCATCACCAATAACGGCGTCAACATCGAAGAATGCAGTGCCGGCTCCGCGATTTTTGAAAAGCTGCTAATACTGGCTGGTTGATGCAGTGTATTCCACCAATCAACTGAAAACTTGATGATAGGCAGATTAATAACACCCACCAGCGACAACCATGCGGCGGCTTTCATGCCTTTTTCACGGTTATCAAATGCATCAGCAAGCGCTATAATACCGGCATATAAAAACAGCAACACAAGCATGGACGTCAAACGCGCATCCCACACCCACCATGCACCCCATGTCGGATAGCCCCATATAGAGCCGCTTATCAAACATGTTGCGGTGAATGCTGCGCCGACTGGCGCCACGGCCCGTATATAAAGCCCCGCCAGCGTATGCCGCCAAATCAAAAATGACAGCGCGGCCATGGCCAGGCTGGAATACGCCATTAATGACAGCCACGCGGCCGGTACATGAACATACATGATCCGCACTGATTCCTGTTGCAGGTAATCAACCGGTGATGCAAAAAGCGCCAGATACAACCCCCACACAAACAGGCACACCGCCGTTACCGCCGTCATCCATAAAAGCGGCCGTGCCACACGGCGAAAACGCGTCGGGTTAGCCAGCGTAAAAATATTGGCAAAAACAGCGTTCATTCCCTTAATCCTCTCAAAATAGCCGCCGTCACAAGCGGCACAATAGGCAAGGTCAGCGCCAACAATGCCCAAAGCAATATAAACGGCGCCCCAGCATTCACCCCGTTACGCGTCAGATCAAGAGCCGCCGCTCCGAATATCAATACCGGAATGTAAAACGGAATCAAAAGCAACGCGAGCAAAACACTACCTGGTCTCGTTCCAAGCGCCAGAGCCGCACCCGCCGCACCGATTAAGTTCAATAACCATGTCACCGGAAACAATGCCAAAAAAACCGGTATTGCCATCGATATAGGCATATTCAGCACCAGCATCATCACAGGCGCCACAATCAATAACGGTAAACTTGTCAGAAGCCAGTATGCTGACACCTTACCAAAAACATAAAAACTGACCGGCGACCCAGACAACATTAACAAATCCAAAGAACCATCATCGCAATCATCACGAAACAACGTATCAAGAGGCAACAATGCCGCCAGTAACGCCGCCACCACCAACAAACCAGGAGCCGCCAGCTTCATTACAACCGGATCAGGCCCCAGCGCCAACGGAAACAAAACAACGATCATCATGAAAAAAATAGGCGCCATCATAATCTGGCTTTTTCGACGCAACCCCAGGCGCATATCACGGGTCAATGTCGCCACCAGCAAATTCACGATGCAGCCTCCATAATTTCAAGTCCCGTATCAGAATCCCACACGTCCGGTCTGTGTGTGGCAATCACAACCATACCACCATCATTGGCATGCTGTCGTACAATAGTCCGCAATGACTGCGCGCTCTCATCATCCAACCCGGTTTCCGGCTCGTCCAGAAGCCACAAAGGGCGCTGCGATAAAAATAAACGACACAAAGAAGCACGACGACGCTGCCCGAAAGAAAGGTAACGCACAGGCGTCTCAGCAAACATCTGCATATCCAAACGCGCGAGCGCCGCATCAACATTTGCGCCAGCACCCCAAAACTCTAAATTTTCCCTGACACTCAAATCAGACTTCAAAGCATTATCGGGCCCCGCCCAATGCATGGCACCGTCCGGCACGCTATCTTCATTATCCCATGTGATCGTTCCCGCAGCCGGCGCCAACAATCCTGCCATGATGCGCAACAGACTTGTTTTACCGCTACCATTGGCACCGGTCAGAGCCATAACCTGCCCGTCCTCTATACCAAATGATAGATTTTCGAACACAAGCGATTGTGCACGTACACACCTCAGATTCTGGCCGCAAAAACGTGTCATAGATTTGTTTTATAAAGAAATTTTTAGCCTAAGCCAAGACAGAGACTGCTTTTACCAATAACTATGGACATATGATTGTAATTCATCTGTTACAGCGCACATTCACTTTCCATCTAAAAAAGATTGGCCCGGCATGCTTGGGGAAACATACCGGGCCGGGGGGATTCACCTGCCTGGGGTTTGGGTTCACGGTTAGGGAGGGTCGGCAGGCGAAAGCTGTTCTTTATATTTTGCTAGTACTTATCGTTCCTTACTGTTGTGTTGTTGGCGTTTGGGGCGCCCGTCCACTCTTCTGCAGCCGTGGAGAAACGGCATTGCTGAAGAAATTCTCAATTCTGTCTCCTTTTGCATACGATCTGAGGCTTAAACCCGCCTGAACAGGAATAATGTCCCCATACCAAGCAAGACTCAGGTTATTAAGCCGCCAACCAATGCCCTGAATACGCCCAGCGGCATCCTTCTTTGTTGTGTTGGAAAGGAGTAAAGAAAACTCATCAACGCTCATGCGTGCTGCAACATCCATCGCACGAATCTCGGATTCCAGCGCGCGCGCAACCAGCCTTATACATGCATCTGCCGCCATGGCACCGTGATCATCAGTAATCACTTTAAAATTATCAATCTCCAGCGTAACCAGCAAACCACCCTTGGACAGGCCGCGTTCACACAGCCCCAGCTCGCGCCCGAAAAATCCTAAAAATCCGCTACGGTTACAAAGGCCGCTGACCTCGTCCGTTAGCATAATATCTTCCAGTGCCGCGATGCGCTTGTCCTGATGGCTGATCGTGCTTTCGGCACGGATCATCATCTTGTGTGCCTGCTTCAAAAGCGCGACAACCGCATTGACCGAACCGCGACCGCCTGCTTCATTCTTGCGCTTCAGCACGTCACGCAGCATATGCGCTTCATCGCCGCCTTGCTGTTTACGGTTCTTGCTCTGGTAAAATGCGATCTCGGTCGTCATTTCAAAAAGCCTTTCACTGTTAATCTCTCAGGGCTGTCTATTTTCGTATTTCAAAGGAGCAGCCCTCCCTGCGTTTTATCATTGCGAATGCCATGCCAGCTTTCCAAGTGGAAAAAAAATCAATACTTATCAATTAGTTACACGAGCGCCGAAAAAATAGTGCGGGCGGCAATACATGCGCCCCTCACGCGACAAAGGAACAATTTGCCGCTGCAGCACGGCAAATATTGTCCGCAAGAGCGCTAATTAATCTTGCTACCAAACGGTAGTTCTTTATCATCAATCGCATGATGTTTACGCGCAAAGCATGTTTGTCCTTTATAAGCGGCGTACTTCTCCTTGCTCCGCTGCCCGCATCGGCTGCTGGCAAAGGGCTAGCGCCACACAAGGCAATTTATGACATTAAAATGACATCCCGCCACAGCGGCGCGCAAGTATTAAACATAAGCGGCCAGATGTATTTTGAAGGCAAAGCCACATGCGAAGCCTGGACAACGGAACACCGCTTTAAACTGGTCTATGAATATGAAGACACACCCCCCATGCGCATTACCAGCAACTTTTCTACTTATGAAACCATGGACGGGCATGACTTCAGCTTCACCTCACGGCGCGAACGCAACGGACAGCTTTATGAAGAACTGCGCGGTCATGCCACATTAAACGACAAGGGAGAAGGAGAAGCCGTTTATTCACTGCCTGATGGCCTGACATTTGATCTAAAACCCGGCATCATCTTCCCGACAACGCACACAGAAACAATGCTGGAACAGCTCAAAAGCAACAAAAAATTCTTCAACGCGCACGTCTTTGACGGCAGCGATCAAGAAGGCCCCGTCGCTATCAATACGTTTATCGGCAATCTGGTCGACGATATTACAGCGATGGTGCCGGATGCGCTCTTGTTTGATAAAAGCCTGATAAGCTCCCCTGCCCACAAAGTACGCATGGCCTTCTTCCCTTTGAATAAATACGAAGAAGAACCAGACTATGAAATGGACATTATTCTGCACGATAACGGCATTATCAGTGACATGCTGGTCGATTACGGCAGTTTTTCCATAGCGCAAGACCTGGTGGCCCTCGAAAAGCTGGATATGCCCGTTTGCGATCCCGGCAAAAGCAAATGAAAATGATGGCCTCTATCGACACGCAGCATGAATCCGTTTAATCTGGAACATTACTGAAACAGGTGCAGACACGATCTTACAAAACACTCTGCAACGGAGATAATAAAAGCGATGACGAAAACAGTTCTGGTAGTAGAAGACAATGAACTGAACATGAAGCTTTTTCATGATCTTCTGGAAGCGCACGGCATCGATACCATCCAAACACGCAATGGCAAGGATGTGATGGATCTGGCCCGCGACAATAAACCCGACTTAATCCTGATGGATATACAATTGCCGGAAGTATCCGGTCTGGATGTCACACGCTGGTTAAAAGATGATACAGAATTACAACATATTCCCGTTATCGCAGTCACAGCTTTCGCCATGAAAGGTGATGAACAAAAAATTCGTGAAGGTGGCTGCGAAGACTACATATCAAAACCAATTTCCGTGACACATTTCATGGATGTCATTAACAAATACCTCAATTAATAAATAGGAAGGTTGGAAACAGGCATGTCCGCCCGGGTTCTTGTTGTCGACGATATACTGCCAAACGTCAAGCTGCTGGAAGCAAAGCTCAGCAGCGAGTATTACGACGTTCTAACCGCAACCAGCGGCGAGGAAGCCTTGCGCCGCGTGGAACAAGACAGCCCCGATATAATCCTTCTCGACGTCATGATGCCGGGTATGGATGGCTTTGAAGTTTGTAAAAAGATCAAAACAAACCCTGCTCATGCGCATATTCCCGTTGTCATGGTAACGGCTCTGACCGACAGCGAAGACCGTGTGCGCGGCCTGGAAGCCGGCGCAGATGACTTCCTGTCCAAACCGGTTAACGACACAGCGCTCATGGCGCGCGTACGTTCTCTTGTCCGGCTAAAAATGACAGTTGATGAATGGCGCGCACGCGAAATGACTGCTTCACAACTGGGTGTTGTTGAACAAGGCATCAGCCCCATGGACGAGCCCGTTGAAAACGCGCGTGTCCTGCTGGTTGAAGACCAGACATTCGAAGCTGATAAAATTGCAGAAACACTACACCGTGATAACGACACGGTTATTCCCGTCGATAGCGGCATGAAGACCTTTGAATACGCCTCACAACATAATTTTGATCTATTGATCGTCAGCCTCAATCTTAAAAAAGAAGATGGCCTGCGCCTGTGCTCGCACTTGCGCTCGAACGAACGGACACGTGCCGTTCCCATTTTGATGGTTGCCACAGAAGAAGATCTCGACAAAATCGCACAAGGACTTGAACTTGGCGCCCATGATTACATCATGCGCCCCGTTGACCGCAACGAGCTCCTAGCACGCGCCCGCACCCAGATCCGACGGAAACGCTTCCAAGAACGCCTGCGCGCCAATTATGAAGTCAGCCTATCAATGGCACTGACGGACGCCCTAACCGGTTTGTATAACCGCCGTTATCTAGAAGTTCACCTGCAAAAGCTCTTGCAAAAAAACATGGAACAGAAAAAAAATCTATGCGTACTCGTTCTTGATATTGATCATTTCAAGGCTGTAAACGATACGCATGGGCACAATGTTGGCGATGAGGTTTTGAAAACATTTTCCTTCCGGCTACACGACAATCTGCGAAGCTTTGACCTTGTCGCACGAATGGGCGGCGAAGAATTTGTTGTTATCATGCCTGATGTTACTGAAGAAATGGCCTTTTTTGTGGCCGAACGTCTGCGTAACTCAATAGCGGGCAAGCCGTTCCGTTGCAAAACCCCGGAAGGGGAACTATCCATCACAACATCAATCGGCGGCGCCATCATAGAACCAGGCGATCACACAGTCGAAGACATTATCAAACGTGCAGATACAATGCTTTATGAAGCAAAGAACAACGGTAGAAATTGCACATATTTTGAGAACACAGGCCGCCTTGATGCAGAAAAGTTCAAACAAGATTCCCGTCCCGTCATAGAGTAAAGGTAACCATGACTCCTGTAGCAAAAAACACCAGGCAACCCCTTTCATTTTTAATAGCTTTTATGATGCTGTTTACGGCAGTATTTCTTTGCTTCGGTAAGAGCACAGCACAAGCACAAGCACAAGCACAAGACCACACGCCGAAACAACAAAAAATAATGGAAAACAACCGCCAGCTTCTTTCTGAATTAGTCAGCATCAAAGAAAAAATTAAATTTTGCGCGGAAATAAGCAAGGATCGCGGATTACGCATAAACTGCTACGACAGAATATCAGAGAGCCTCGGATATATCGCGGAAGCAGACCGTGCCAAAACAGAAAAGACCATTGCTCAACTTGGATTTTGGAATGTTGTAGAACGGGAAAACAAAATAGGTGAAATGGTCACCTACCTAAAACTAGACTCCAAAAACACTGTACGGAACAAACGAGGAATTACACGCGCCCCCACGCTCATCTTGCGGTGCAAAGACAAAGTAACCGATGTCTATCTGGACTGGGGCGAACCATTGGGCAACCCCAATGGTCGAAAGAAAAACATTTACATCGAATATCAAATTGATTCGTCCGCATCAAAGCCGCAGGAATGGGACTACTCGCTTGATTTCTTCAGCGCCTTTAACCCGACATCCGTTGATTTTGTACGTGAATTAAGAGGCAAAGAAAAACTGATCATGAAATTCACCCCTGACAAACAAAGTATGAAAACATTACTCTTTGAACTAAAGGGATTTAACAGCGCACTTAGCATTCTCGTCGACCGCTGCTACAAATAGCAACCGCCTCCTTCGCTAATAAAACGCCCGCAACAATTGGAAATCAGCCTGTCAGCGCCCGGCGGATGACTTCAACATCCTGTGATATCTGCGCATCATCCGTCATCAATTCTTCGATCTTGCGTACAGCATGCATAACCGTCGTGTGATCACGACCGCCAAACTTGCGTCCAATCTCGGGCAAGGAACGTGCTGTAAGCTGTTTAGCCAGATACATTGCCACCTGCCGTGGGCGCGCAACCTGCCGCGCACGGCGCGCTGAATGCATATCCGTCAGACGAATATTATAATGATCGGCAACCTTACGCTGAATTTCATCAATCGTAATCCGGCGATCGTGGGAACGCAGCAAATCCTGCAGCACTTCCTGTGTCGTTTCCAACGTCACAGACTGTTTCGTAACATCCGCATGAGCAACAATACGGTTCAACGCACCTTCAAGCTCACGAATATTGGATGTTACCTTCAATGCTAGGAATTCCAGAACCGCATCCGGAATTTGCGCATTCAGCAATTCCCGCTTCGACTGCAAAATACCCAAACGCAAATCATAAGTACTGGGGTGAATATCCGCCACCAAGCCCCATGCCAGACGGGAGCGCAGACGCTCTTCCAGACCCAACAAGTCAGATGGTGCTTTATCAGCAGAAATCACAATCTGTTTATTCTGATCCACCAGAGCATTAAATGTATGGAAAAACTCTTCCTGCGTTGTTTCCTTACCGGCGATGAACTGAATGTCATCAATCATAAGAACATCAACACTGCGGAACGCTTCCTTAAAGCTCATCGTGTCCTTGGCGCGCAAAGCACGGACGAACTGATACATGAACTGCTCGGCCGACAAATACATGATCTGACGTTCCGGATCTTGTTGTTTAATGCTCCAGCCAATTGCGTGCATCAGGTGTGTTTTTCCGAGACCAACACCCCCATATATAAAGAGAGGATTAAACGGCACCGTTTGGCTTTCGGCGATGCGCCGCGCCGCGGCATGCGCCAGCGCATTCGGCTTACCGACAACAAAAGTATCGAACGTAAAGCGCGGATCAAATGCGGAAGACAAACCCAGATCTTCATTGCTCATCGCCGCATTCTGATTAGCTTTGGTTTTTTTACTCTTATCCTGCTCCGTTGCGGGCGTATCAAAAGCCATGGCGCTTTGCACCACGACAATTTCCAGACGCTTAAGTTCAGGATTTTTTTCTGCACACATCTCCAGAATGCGCGCAGCATAATGCGTTTGAATCCAATCGCGCATAAAGCGCGTAGGAACAGATACTTCCAACGTACCCAGATAATAAGCCCGCAAGGTCAGCGGCTTCAGCCAGCTGCGGAAAACGGCTTCACCGAATTCACCACGCAGAGCAGCATGAATATCGCCCCACAAATCAAGAATTTCCGGCGTCGGCACAAAGGAATCACTTTGCTTTACTTCCTTGCCTTTTCTTACCGCTGCGACAGATCCACTACCAGAAACACCCGACATATTTTCTTGCTCCCACTACAAAAAACGAACACACACCATACAACAAAAGACATTTCCCGCAACCACATTCGCAACCATTTTTTGACCATATAGCCTCAAAAAACAGCGGCAAAAAACCGCGTGCAAACACACATAATATTTGCAAACTATAGAAACGTCTTAATTTATTAATCTAGGGGCAGAAGTTGAAAACAATTCAATTGGTACATCATCCATACCTGTTTCAACTCGGCCTTCCTTACTCAGTTATCGTGCCCCTCAAAAGACACCCACACTTAAATCTCATCTGATCTTCAGATCAGTGGCAAAAGAAAAGTGATTTTCATCAGATTGTCATTTGCCCAAAAAACCCTGTTCGTACTCATCATTTTCATTCGCGTCCGTCAGGGAATAAAATGACACTAACGGGATTTTGAATCGATTGCAATGAGATCAAATGCGGAACTGCAAAAAAAGAAATTTTTTTTCTTCTTGCTATACAGAAAAACATTTCGCCCCGAAGGAAAACCCCGGAGCGAAAAAAATACTTCAAAAATAATTGAAAGATTAGGCCGGTTTTTTCAGTGCCTTCACGCGTGCAGATAGACGCGACATCTTACGTGCTGAAGATTTAGGGCTCATAACACGCTTACTTGCACCGCGTTGCAACTCAGGCTGTACATCCTTAAGCGCTTTTTCTGCTGCCGGTACATCACCGGAAGAAACGGCCGCTTCTACTTTTTTTATAAAAGTACGAATACGTGCCAAACGTGTGTTGTTGATCTCAGCACGACTTGCGTTGCGACGAATTCTTTTTCTTGCGGACTTATGATTAGCCATCTTTAAAACTCTCTATCTTCTCTAATTTTCTGGTCGGGCAGTTGTACGCGTTTTGGCCACCTTTTGTCAAGTTAAACAATCACAAAACAGCCAATCGAATCAGAAGCCCTCAGGGCTGGGGGCTAACCGTAAAATGAACGATTCGATCACGCCCCTGATCCTCAATAGCGATTCGCAGCACTTCGCCTTCCCGGATATAGGCATTAACCCCGGCCGGGACCCACCCCATCCGGGGCAGTACATGACTATAAAATGATTGTATTTCAGCAGCTTGGTCTATATCCGTGATGGCTTCAGCGGCAGCGATTCGCCCGCCGGGTTTATCAAAGACCACCCCCTCCTCCAGCATCTCGTAAAGCCCGGGCATCAGAGGAATATCATTAATATTCTGCAAAAAGGCCGGTGCGCCCTCTTCCTGCGCGTATAAAGCCTGCCAGGGGCCCAGAGCCAGAAAAGCCGCAATAACACTTATATAGAGCCTGTTAGAAAGCCTGTTCACGTTAACCTTTTATCCCTGTTTCTGCGGGCAAAAAAACGTCGACCGCCCACCCTGTACTATACGTTTTATACCACCTGTCCGGCCGGCATTACAATCACAGCCCGGGCAAGCCTGTCCCTCCCGGCCATAAACAGCAAAATTATGCTGAAAATAGCCCAATTCACCATCGGGCCGCTTGTAATCCTTCAGCGAGCTGCCCCCTGCCGCCACAGCCTTTTTCAGAACTTTTTTAATTGAACGACATAATAGAGCCGCTTCCGCAGACGATAACGATCCCGCCTCCCGCAAGGGGCTGATACCGGCGCCGAACAGTGCCTCAGACACATATATATTGCCAAGCCCCGCGACAATGCGCTGATCCAGCAAAGCCGCCTTGATAGCGCTCCTGCGGCCCGCCAATGCGCGCGCAAGAACAGCCCCCGTAAAACGCCGCTCCAACGGCTCCGGCCCCAGTTCCCGAAAGGCATCGTGATTTACCATCTGATCCCGGGCCACCATAAACACCATGCCGAATCGGCGGGCATCATTCAGCGCCATCCGTAATCCGTTATTAAAAGTCAAAACCAGGTGATCGTGTTTTTCAGGTTTATACGACAAACACTTGTCATGCAGCATGATCCGGCCCGACATGCCAAGATGAATAACCAGAATATTTTCATCATCAAATTCCACAAGTGCATATTTCGCACGACGTGTACATTTGACGATTTTGCGGCCGCTCAAACTGCTTTTCAAATTTTTGGGGAATGGTTTACGCAACCCCTTCGCCCGCACATCGACTTTTGTAATCTTATGTCCCGTCAGAGCCTGATCCAGCGCCCGGCGCACCGTTTCAACTTCGGGTAATTCCGGCATTGTGCTTACCGCTCCCGCAGCGCGCGGTCTTTCATACGCAACACCGGCTTCATTAAATATTCCATGATGCTGCGCCGGCCTGTGATGATCTCCGTGTCTGCGACCATCCCCGGCGTTATCGGCAATGGATTTTCAACCGTGCCCAGATAATTCTTGTCAGTCCGCACTTCAATTTCAAAAAACACATTACCTTCGCGGTCTGTGACGCTGTTAGCACCAATCCGCACAAGGCTACCGTCAAGGCTGCCGTAACGTTGTGAGTCATAGGCACTAATTTTTACTTTCACCGGCTGCCCCGTTTTAATAAAAGCAATGTCGCTCGGCAGAACACGCGCAATAATTTTCAACTCATCATCAAGCGGTACAATTTCCACCAGCTTGTGTGCCGGCTCAATCACACCGCCAATTGTCTTCAGCGCAATATTATTGACAACGCCGTCAACCGGCGCGCGCAATTCCGTGCGGTAGACACGATCACCAATGGATTTCAAGCTCTCCTGCAGCTGCGCGATGTCCGTTTCCACATCACCCAGCTCGCCCAGTGCCTGCGTACGGAACTTATCATGCTGGTCGGCA
>Ga0055584_100004292_pt1 | contig 14006 bp, 13 predicted proteins | sample OSDHelmetaG_FD_58716 | JGI IMG/M metagenome (GOLD analysis project Ga0055584, IMG submission 58716) | Pelagic marine sediment microbial communities from the LTER site Helgoland, North Sea, for post-phytoplankton bloom and carbon turnover... | ecosystem: Environmental > Aquatic > Marine >... | reverse complement strand
ATGGACGCAATGGTGCTCTGGGATCCGTCGCGGCGGTCTTTAACGCGTATGGGGTAGCGCAGGTTTTTAATGCCGACTTTGTCGATCGGGATATTCCGGTGATCAGGCTCATTTTGTACGTCTTTCATGATCTGCCTGTTGGCGGGTGGAGTCGCACGTTAGGGTTATTTTAACAGGTAATCCATCTTCACATGGCTCATGGCCCGGTAGATATTGCCCTTGATCTTACGGTTGGTTCGGTAAAGGCCGTTCAGCATGGCCTTGATTTCCGAACGCTTGGTGGATCCGGCCGATGGGCACGGATTGGCGTAGAGGGGAAACGCCTGGGCCTTGGCAAAACGCCGGATACTGTTTTCATCGACCATCGCCAATGGTCGGATTACGGTGAATCGACCGTTGAATAGCTCCTGTCGCGGTACCATGGTACTGATCTCCCCTGCATAGCATATGTTTAAAAAGAGCGTTTCGATGATGTCGTCCTTGTTATGTCCCAATGCCAGCTTGGTGCAGTCCAGCCCGTCGGCGATTTCGAACAACCGCTTACGCCGGAGCCGGGAACAGAGGAAACAGGGGTTTTCCCGGTTCGCGGCACTGTGGGCGACAATCCCGTGGTCCGTTCGATCGACAGTCAAGTGAAATCCCTGCTGACGGCAGGTATCGGCCAATTCATCCGCAAAACCACCCGGGAAGCCGGGATCGACATAGATGGGGAACAGGTCGTAGCGCACCGGTACCCGCTTTTGCCGTTCGGCCAGCGCCCACAACAGGGTCAGGCTGTCCTTGCCACCGGACAGTCCCAGCGCAATTCGGTCGCCATCCTCGATCATGCCGTAGCGGTGGATGGCCTTTCCAACCAGGCTGTTCAACGCTTTGTATGTGTAGCTATGCCGGGGCATGATGAATACGTCAAGGTCGACCGGCTATTGATCGGTGTCGATCTTTTCTACAACCTTTCCAGCGGCGACTTCCCGCAGGGCGATGACGATATCCTCATTTTTCGGGGAACTGACCAGGTATTCAGATCCTTCTCGGATTTGACGCACCCGTGCGGCAACCATATGAACCAGTTTGAAGCGGTTCGGTACTTTTTCCAGACAATCTTCAACAGTAATTCGTGCCACGGACGTATCCTCCTGTTTACAATATTTCCACCAGTTCATATACCCGCTTGCCAGCCGGTGCGTTGAGCACAATCTCCTCGCCGGGCTTTTTCCCGATGATGGCCTTTCCCAGCGGTGAGGTGACCGAAATGCGTCCCTTTTCGATGTCGGATTCTTCGGGGCCCACCAACTGGTATTCCACCTCCTCGCCGGTATCCACATTTTCAAGCATCACCGTGCAGGCGAACACCGCTCGATCTTTGGGCAGGTTGTCCACTTCGATGATTTCCGCGTTTCCCAGCTTGTATCCCAATTCACTGAGCCTGCCTTCGATAAAGCCCTGGCGTTCTTTTGCCGCATGATATTCTGCATTTTCACTGAGATCACCATGGGCTCGTGCCTCTTCAATGGCCCGGATCACAGAGGGCCTTTCGGTGGATTTGAGGTGCTCCAGCTCTTTTTTCAGCGTCTGGTAACCTCTTCGGGTCATGGGTATTCTTTCCAATGGGCGACTCCTAAATGACTCTCGTTTTCAGTTTTTTGCCTGGTATAGGCTCTAAGATAATAAATTAGAATCGGCTATCGAGAGGAAGCCGTCTTGTAATACCGCGACGAACGATAACGCAGTCCGAGTTAAATATCTTAACGCCTATAGCAGAAAAACAGATCCCCACGGCACAGGCCATTGGGGAATCAAGTGGTTCCGGATTCAAATAACGATAACGCTTTAACGGGCTCTATTTACATTTAGCCGATCATAGTTCATGTGTATGTTGCCCATGCTCCTACCATTTGCCCAGGATGCTGTTGCCGGCCTTCACGTGGTCCCCAACCACAACCCGGATATCCGTCTCGGGGGGCAGATAAATATCCAGCCGGGAACCAAAGCAGATCATGCCGAATCGATGTCCCCGTTTCAACACATCACCGGGTTGAACGGCACAAATGATGCGCCGGGCGACCAATCCGGCAATCTGGACGAATCCCACCTTTTTACCATCCGGGCTCTCCAGCAACAGGGCGTTGTGTTCGTTGTCGGTCGACGCCTTGTCGAGGTTGGCTGAAAAAAATTTTCCCGGGTGATAGGTCACCTGCCGGATCGTCCCCTCGTGGGGCATCCGGTTGACATGGACGTTGAAGACGGACATGAAAACGCTGATCCGGGTGCAGGCACCTTCAAAGTAAGGCGTCTGGTCCACCGGTTCCACTTTTATCACCTTGCCGTCAGCCGGTGAGACCACAATCCCCTCGCCGGCCGGGACCAGACGATCAGGGTCTCTGAAAAAATAGCAGATAAAACCGGTGGTGATAAGCCCCAGGACGGCCAGCCATACAACGCCAAGCAAGGCGAAAACAGCGGTGGCGAAAGCGGACGCGAATATAAATGAATATCCGGCCTTTGCCACTGGAAATGCGGTCTGACTGGGCGGATCGGACCAGTTCATTTGTGTCATCTCATGCTCCCCGGCACCGATGCCTGCCGGTAAAAACCTTTTTCAACCCTTTTATTAAAGGGTTACCTATATCCAATGCCTGCGCCCGTGTCAACATCTACCCGGACACCCGACGGGAAAACGAATCATTCGCCGTAAACCAGTTGTCTGCTGAAGTCACCGGGTAGCCAAATCAAACGCATGCCAATGGCTATTGCCGGCTTGCCATTCAATGCCCTTGCATGTCAAGTTTGGCAGTTATAGCACCCGTCTGCTGGCCGGCCATCTGAATCTGGGCGTCGGACTTGCGGATATATTCCGGAATCAGGGCATCGATGGGATCGACATCTCCTTGCTTGAACCGCACCATAGCAAGTCTGCCCACTGATGCGGCTCGGATGACGTGTTGCGTGGTATCGGCAAACCGGATGCCCGGGCTCCGGTTCTCAAAGACCTCCCGGTAAATAAGGGCACCAGAGCCTACTAGGACGGCATCTTCCGGCAGGGCCGCTGCCGCCGTTTCCGGCGCGGCCACCGAGACCCGTGTCGCCGGTTGAACGGACCCACGGTACTGGGTGTAGTAAACCTCCCCCCGCCGTGCATCAATCATGGCGACAACCGGGCAATCGTGAAGGGTCAACGGAAAGGCCAGTGCCGCCAGACTGCTGACCCCGACCACTGATGCCCCCGTGGCAGCAGCAAGCCCCTTTACCGTACTGATTCCGATTCGCAAGCCGGTAAAGGTTCCCGGGCCCCGGGTGACGGCAATACCGTCGATATCCCCAGGTTCGCAACGGCATCTCTCAAGCATCCTGCGGATCATCGACATGAGATGACGGGAATGGGTTTTTCCCGCTGCATAAAGTGTCTCGGCAAGCAACCGGTCTCCACTGAACAGGGCCACGCTGCAACTGGTGGTGGAGGTGTCGACGGCCAGAAGGTTCATGACCGGGCTTTGCTTGCAGGCTTTTTTTTCGCCCTTGGCGCCCTTACTTTTTTTTGGGGGGGCGCCGGCTCCAGGGCGATCGTCAGAACCTCGTCCATGTTCCTTACAGGAACAAACTCGAGCTTGCGCTTGACGTTCTTGGGAATCTCCACGAGATCTCTTTTGTTCTTTTCCGGTATGATCACCGTATTGATGCCTGCACGAAGGGCCCCCAGGGCTTTTTCCTTCAATCCCCCGATGGGCAGCACACGCCCCCTAAGCGTGATCTCACCGGTCATGGCCACATCCTTGTTGACGGGCCGTTCAGTCAACGCCGAAATCAGGGCCGTGGCCATGGCGATGCCTGCGGAAGGGCCATCTTTGGGGATGGCACCGGCCGGCACATGGATGTGGATATCCCGGTTGTCGAAAATCTCATCCTTCACCTTGAACAGGTCGATATTGGCCCTAGCGTAGCTCAGTGCCGCCCGGGCCGACTCCTGCATGACCTCACCCAACTGGCCGGTGAGAATCATTTCTCCCTTCCCATTGATCAGCGAGGCCTCCACATACAGTACTTCGCCACCAACCTGCGTCCATGCAAGGCCGGTTGAGAGCCCCACCTGGCTGTGCTCCTTGTCCATCTCCGGATAATACTTGGGCGGTCCCAGGTATTTTTCCAGGGACTGGCGGGTTACCTGAAACGGGCCTTTCGCCCCTTCGGCAATTCGTCGTGCCAATTTTCGGCACAGGGTACCCAACTCACGTTCGAGGTTTCTCAACCCCGCCTCGGAGGTGTACTCGTTAATGACCTGGACGACGGCTGCATCGCTGAAGCGGATTTGACGTGGCTTGATGCCATTCTCCTTGACCTGCCGCGGAATCAGGTGCGTTTTCGCAATGTTTTTCTTCTCATCCTCGGTATAGCCGGACAGGTTGATCACCTCCATGCGGTCCAGCAGTGCAGACGGGATGGTGTCCGAGATATTGGCAGTCAGGATGAACATGACCTTGGACAGATCAAAGCTGAGATTGAGGTAGTGATCGCTGAATTCAAAATTCTGCTCAGGATCCAGTGCCTCCAACAGCGCAGAAGAGGGGTCGCCCCGAAAGTCTGCACCCAGCTTGTCGATTTCATCCATCATGAACACCGGGTTGTTTGAACCGGCCTGCTTCAACCCCTGGATAATGCGTCCAGGCAGTGCCCCGATGTAGGTGCGCCGATGCCCCCGAATCTCCGCTTCGTCCCGTATGCCCCCCAGGGAAATGCGCACGAACTTTCGTTTCATGGCATTGGCGATGGCCCGTCCCAGCGATGTTTTTCCCACGCCAGGAGGGCCAACGAAACAAAGAATCGGCCCCTTGGTCTGGGGGTTGAGCTTACGAACGCTCAGGTACTCCAGGATGCGATCCTTGATCCGTTCCAGGCCGTAATGGTCCTTATCCAGAACTGATTTGGCCTTTTTAATGTCGATAACATCGGTCGTGGACTTGCTCCAGGGCAGCTCCACCATCCAATCCAGATACGTTCGAACAACCGATGATTCTGCGGAATCGGGGTGCATCTGTTCCAGCCGGCGAAGCTGTTTGTCGGCTTCCGCCTTGGCATCCTGGCTCATTTTCGCGCGTTTGATCTTATTTTTATATTCGTCGATTTCCTGGGTGCGCTCGTCCAGTTCTCCCAGTTCCTTGTGAATGGCCCGAACCTGCTCGCGCAGGAAATAGTCTTTCTGGCTCTTGGATATTTCGTCCTTCACCTCGGACTGGATCTTGGCCTGCATGGCAGACAATTCCACTTCGTGAAACAACAAGTCGTTTACTTTTTTAAGGCGCTCGAAGGGGTCGATGATTTCGATGATGGCTTGGGCTTCGTCAATTTTCAAGCGGAGGTTCGAGGCCACCAGGTCCGCCAACCGGCCGGGATCGTCGATGCTGGTGAGAATGGACCCCACCTCGTTGGTGTACTCACCCCGCAAGGTGAGAATTCTCTCGGAATATTCCCTGACGTTACGCATCAGCGCTTCTGCTTCCAGGTCAACAGTGGAGGACTCAGGCTCCTCGATGATGTTGATTTTCACCCGGTACAAGGAACGCTTGCGCACATATTTGGCAATCTTGGCCTTGGCGATACCCTGAACGAGCGCCTTGACACGCCCGTCCGGCAGTTTTAGCATCCTCAAAATCCGGGCGACCGTTCCGATCTGGTAGATCTCTTCAGGCTTGGGGTTTTCGATACCCGGATCGATCTGGGTTGCCACAAACAGGTAACGATCCTTTGAAATCGACTCTTCGATGGCGTTAACCGATTTTTCACGCCCCACAAACAAGGGCAGCAGCATATCCGTGAAGATCACCACATCCCGCACCGGCATCATAGGAAGAATCGTTGGAATGACCGCTTCCGGATCGTCCTCCTCGATAATGCTGATCAGATCATCTTTATCAGTTTCACCCATCTTGACTCCTGGATATATCAATGCCAAATTTCATTCACGGCCCTGCCAAAGTGGCTGTTTCGCAAAATGTCCTATATAATAACACTTAATTTTTCTTTGACAATGGCACACCGCTTCTTTTAAGAAGCTTTAGCATCGTGTTTGGAAACGCTTCCAGAATACACCGATCCTTCGGGCCAACACTTAAAAACGGGCTGACATGACGACACCACTGACGGTGAACATACTGGCATTTATCTTCGGCGCCTGCATCGGCAGCTTTTTAAACGTCTGCATTTACCGCATACCAGCCGCCTTGTCCATCGTTCATCCGGGTTCGAGCTGCCCCCGCTGCAAAACGATGATTCCTTTCTACGACAACATCCCTATCCTCAGTTATCTGTTACTGATGGGAAAATGCCGTAACTGCGAGGCACCCATCGCCATCCGTTACCCCTTTGTGGAGCTATTGGGCGGGCTCTTCGCCCTGGCCTGCGCCCTGGCCTTCGGGCCCACGCTGCATGGGCTGGTCGTTTTCACCTTCATCGCGACCCTGATCGTGGTCACCTTTATCGATCTGGACCACCGGATCATTCCGGACACGATTTCACTGCCAGGGATCCCGCTTTTCTTCCTGGCCGCCCTGGCCGTCCCCAGCGTCACCTGGCGCGCCAGTGCCATTGGCATCGCAGCGGGTGGCGGAAGCCTTTTCGCTGTTGCCTGGGTTTACCAGTTCATGACCGGAAGGGAGGGCATGGGGGGCGGAGATATCAAGCTGCTTGCCATGATCGGCGCCATGGTCGGTTGGCAGGGTATTCTGTTCACCCTTTTCGCCGCGTCGGCCATCGGCACCATCGCTGGCTTGTTGGCCATGATCCGATCCGGAAAAGGCATGCGGCTGGCCATTCCCTTCGGCCCCTTTCTGGCCATGGGGGCGACCATCTACCTGTTTTTCGGCGAAACCCTCATTTCCTGGTACTTCAATTTTCTCCGTTAGTTAAGTTTAGATCAAGGCCACTGGGATATTGTGAACGCCGCAGGCGTAGCAGCGCGTCTGTCGAGGACGTCAATATCCCGAGAACGCAGAGCTGGACCGCAAGATGCCGTTTCTGGATGGACACTGCCTACTGGATGGAGAACAAATAGGTGCGCAAGTTTACCTTCTTGCCTTTGATGCCAAGCCGATCACGGATGGCGTATCGATATCCTTCGACCGTCCGGGTGGAGATGCCCAGCATGCGGGCAATCTCTCTGGCTTTTTTGCCCTGCTTGACCATGGTGGCCACCTTAATCTCAGTTGGTGTAAATCCGAGGTAATCGAAGGAAAGCTTGCGACTCAGCGGCGAAACAATTTCGTTGAGGTTGGACTCCAAGATTTCGAGATAGGCTTTTTGCTTGGCGTTCAGCCCACTTGTTTTCATCTTGTTTAAGTATGGGCGGATCAGGGATTTGACATTGTAAAGAACCTTTTCCTCCAAAGCTTTGCGGTCTTCGTCCCGCTTTTTCAAAAGCACTTTAAGTGCCGTGTTCACTTCAGAAAGGTTGTCGGATCGCGACTCCAGTTCACGGCCTTTGGCCGCCAGCGCTTCCTTACTTTTCATCTGATCGGTAATATCGAACATGATGCCATTGACGTAGCTGTTCTGAGGCCCCTTGACACAGGTGGCAATGATATGCATCCAGCGCCACTGGGCCAGGACGCGATGAAAGACCCTGAACCGATGGTTAAATTTGAGATCCGTGTGGCCCTTTACATAGGCGTAACGCAGCGCCTTGCGATCATTCGGATAAACCTGGAACCACTCGACCACCTCCTGCGACTGCGTGACACCAGCGATATCTTTCGCCGATGGACTGACAAAAATCACCTTCAATCGCCTGGGACGGACCGGATTCACCTGAAGGCGGAAGACGGCAAAATTTGAGGCGGTCTCCATGAGCAGCTGCTGGCTGGCACGACTTTCATTCAAGTCTTTCAGGGTCTGACGCTCACGGGTGATATCCCGGCCACAGCCGACGATGCCGATCATCGCCCCGGATTCGTCCAAAAGCGGCGCCTTGTGGACGTCAAGTACCAGATATTGCCCGCGAACCAGTCCGTCCTCCACAAACCGCATGGCCTTTTGCTTGGCTTTTACGATCTCGTCTGAATTTTCACACACTTCACCGAAGGTGTGGCGCTGACCGTTGGCCCGCTCCAGATCGGCGAAGTAGACGTCATTTTTTCCCACCACGGCCTCTGGGCTTTTACACATGAGCAGCCGGTCGCACAGGGCACGGTTGGCGAACAGGTAGCGGTTGTCCATATCCTTGGCCCAGATCATATCCGGAGCATTATCGGCAATGCGCCGGGTCAGTTTGGCCAATGCATCGAAATCCGCCCGCTGTTTGGCAAGTGACCGGGATAGGTACCGGTTTTCCGTCTCGAGGGTTTGAATCCGCTTCAACAATCCATCTCGGCTCATCGTCTTTCCTGGTGTCATGTCATCCCCGATCCGCTGGATAGCGCCGAACTGACGTTGATTGTCAGGCGATGCCGATAAAGTCGAAATCCATCTTAGATTGAAACTTCTCCACCCGTTTGAATATCTCCTTCAGCATGGTTTGTTCGATGTGGGTCAGTTTTTTTGGAGTGATGTAATTGTCCGGTTTTTTTTTGTCTTCCATGACTGCAGTGATCTGCCGCACAAAACGCAGCTGCATGAGGAAGCTGTATGCTTTTTCCAATTCTTCATATTCCTGAAGGGAAATGACTTTCTTGATCCTGAGTTGATCGAGCCGTTCCAATGTATTGGTCTCATCGATCCTGTTTTTAAGGGCATACACCCGCGCAAAATCAACGATGGGTGTCATGGCGCTTTTAATATCGAATGCATCGCGATGAAGACCTTTAGATTCAACCACAAAATTGCGAAAAAATCCGAGGGGCGGCTTGAAATTGAGGGCATTTTCTGTCAGGTGCCGGAAAAAACCAGCCCATCCGTCAAGTGAGGCGAACAGATCCCGACGCAATTCGGTGATCAGCGAGTCTTCTCCATACCCGCGTCGGAAATCGAAGAAAATACTGGCCTGAAGGAGGTCTTCGGCTTCGGCAGCGTGAATCCAATCGCTGAAATAGGCCTTCCATTGGCTTAAGGGTTTACACCACTGTGGATTCTTGGCCATAATATCGCCCTTGCAAAAATCGTAGCCGGCCTCGTTCAGCAGGGTGCAGGCGATTTCACCATACTTTCTGAAATAGCGCTCCACCGAATCAGCGGCGGCCGGCTGCGGGTCCTGGTACACAATGGCGTTGTCCTGATCCGTTTTCAGTGTCTGTTCCTGCCGGCCCTCACTGCCCATAATCATGAACACAAACGGTACTGGCGGAGGCCCCATTTCGTCCAGGGTCATGGACATGAGTTTATTCAATATCGTGTCGGAAACCGTCGTGATAAAACGGGTTACATTTCTGGCAGTAGCTCCGTTGTTGATCAAGCTTCGTACTATTCCGACCACCTGAAGATGCTTTTCGATGATCTTGTCCATACTGGGTGCAATCTGAATCTCGCGAAGCAGAAACAACGGAGATTGGCCCTGATAGGTGAGAATGTCTTTGGTGGACAGCATGCCGATGATATTTTCGTTCAGGTCCACGACACCCACATGTTGAAAATCCTCCTCCATCATGGTCATCATAGCCTCGAACACCAGCGCTTTCTCTGAAATGGTTCGAAGCGGCGCCGACATGATGCTGCCCACCGGCTTATCGATAGGATATCCGCGGGCAATTACCTTGCGGGCAAAATCCTTTTCGGTGACAATACCCACCTGATCGGGTTCTGTCGAACGGATAAAGGCATAACTGCTATTTTGGCTGTCCATGGCGATGGCGGCCTCCCGAATGGATAGATTGGCATCGCAAAAAATTGGACTTCGCGAAAAGATCTGGGACAGCGGCTGATTGAATAACTGATGACTGTCTTCTCTGGGCTGAAGGGTTTTGGCGATAATCGCCGCATAAGAGCGACTGAGCATCCGTTTTCCGAAGGTGTCGGAAAAAAAATCACGGAATGCACTGTTTTTTTTACAAATGTCGAAAAACACATGGCTGGGCAGTACGCAAAATGTAGCGTCTTCGATTACCTCCATGGTGCGTACGGCCAACCCATCATTTAAGAGCATGGAAATACCGCCGTATAGATCGCCTTCGGACAGCAAGTCCCGCATTTTTTTGGTTCCATTGTCTTCATAATAACGCTCCGCAGCGCCTTTTTGAAGCATGTACAGATAGCCGACGCGCGTCTTGCCCTGAACAAAAGGGACGGTTCCTCGCGGGTAGGTAATACGTGAGAGGACCTGGGCAGTATGATCGATCTCTTCTTCGGGCAGAAAGTTGAAGGGAACGATATCGGACAAAAAGAGACGCGCCTGGACGGCCCAAGTAATGGCATCTATGGATTTATCAAAGATATTATTGCTGAAATTTGCCAGAAAATATTCATAAAAGGCCTTGTTTTTAGTACAAATCTCCATAATAACGGTGTCCGGTATGGAGATGGCGTGCAAATCGGTATCCACCTTGGCCGTCCTCAGGGATATGCCGGCGTTCAACATCACCGATATACCTCCGTAGACCTCCCCTTGCTTGATGTATCCGCTCAATTCCGGTTCCCCTTGATCGTCCTGATAAAGGGAAAGCTGGCCTCGCATAATCACCAGCACGTTCTCGATGCGTGTCTCTCCCTGAGCGGAAACCGAATGGTCTCTTGAAAGATGGACAAGTTCGGCCTTGGACACAACCAGATCGAGTTCTTCCTTGGTGAGAAAAGAGAAATGAGGCATGCTGGAAAGAAAACGGTAAATGCTTGCTTTCATATCATCATCCTTTTTTTGAAAAAGTGAAGCAGCCTGCCGAAAGAAAATAAGATGATCGACCCCTTTACGTCTATCGCGGCCCGTGGATTGCAAAGATTAAACCATCAACACCAGGCAATGTCAACTTTTGGATGGATGTGATATCATTGTATTCAGGTAGGTTATACAACTTGTGAGTCGGCGGTGGCAAGCCAGGAGCGGGCCATTTTCTGGGGGGGGGGGTACAGCGGCACCGCCGCCGCATCCTATAGGTTGGACGAATATGATGCCTCCCGATCGATCAATACCGGTCAGCTTATAATAATCGGGCCATTTTTTGGGCGACTGTCCTGAACGCGTCTGCGACCGGCGAGTCTTTGTGCTGTTGTTGATAGGAAACCCCAGCGTCTCCGCATTCAACCATTTTCTGGTCGAAGGGAATTTTTCCAAGAAAAGGGATGTCGGTGGCGGCAGCGGTTTTTTCCCCTCCGCCGGAGCCGAAAAGATCGATGGCCGCCTGGCAGTGGGGGCAGACGAACCCGCTCATGTTTTCAATAAGCCCGTAGATCTCCATCTTGACCGTTTTGCAGAAGTTAATTGATTTCCTGACATCCGCCAAGGAGACTTCCTGAGGGGTGGTAACAATGATGGCCTTGGCATCGGGAATCGTCTGGGCCACGGTCAGCGGCTCATCGCCGGTTCCAGGAGGGGCGTCAATGAGCAGAAAATCTAAGTCCCCCCACGCCACATCTCCGATAAACTGCTGGATGGCAGAGTATTTGACCGGACCACGCCAGATGATTGCCTCATCTTTGGTTGGTGTCAGCGACTCGATGGAGACGGCGCTCAGGTTCTTCGAATAACGCATGGGATTAAGTTTCTGGTTGGCGCCCATGTCAAGCATTCCGGAAAGTCCCAGCATTCGGGGAACATCGGGGCCATGAAGATCGACATCCATGATTCCCACCTGGTGGCCCATGCTCGCCAGGGTCAGCGAAAGATTCACAGCGGTGCTGGTTTTTCCGACACCGCCCTTGCCGCTCATGACAATAAACTTGTGTTTAACTCGATCCAGCGTACGCTTGACTTCTGCATCTCTATTGGCCTGAGGATTGGCCTGCTGACCGGCTGTATCCATGCTGCTTTGAATTTGTACCATTTATTATCTCCAGATCAGAAGAGACCGCCAGGACGGCTCCCGGCAACAGCACCTGGTGGGTGTTTTCGGAAAACGGCACTGTCGAAAGTGTCAAAAAACCGGTTCGATCGACTACTGGCTCAGAAAACGGTGAAAGTCATCCTGCCCGCAATCGGGACATCCTTCCGGCCGGCCGGTGCCCAGTGGCTCATCCCACTGATGTTGACATTTCCGGCATGAAAACCGGCGCTTCTCTTCAACCATTTTGTAGTTTCCACCATCGACTTTGATGGCTTTACCATTAATCAGCGCATCGGCCACCGTCTGCCTCGCCTTGTGGAGGATTCGGCCGAATGTCGCCCTTGAAACCCCCATGCACTGCCCGGAATCTTCGTGGGACAACCCATCCAAATCGGCAAGCCTGAGCGCTTCCCGCTCATCCACAGTAATGCACACCTCTGCAAGGTCAAGCATGGGGATGCCCCTTGGCTTGAAAAAGCTGATTTCTGAATTGAATGCCACGAGTCGGTCTTTTCTGGGTCTTCCCATGAACCCTCCATTAAAGATTATACTCGGTTACAAGCTGTTGTTCTCACCAGCCCTCGTACTCAAGCCGATTTTCCCTGGCGACAGGGAACATAATGACGCCAACGCGAAGAAGGCAAAATAGGGTGTCAATGTTCTACCAGGTGGATGCGGTCGGCCCCGTCGAGCGAGCGATGTCAGCGTGGACGATTGGGCCCTACGTTTGAGTCAGGGATTTCCGGTGGTTCTATTTTCGGGTTGACCTGGGTGAAATACTCACGTGAATCTTTCACGAAAAGCCAATACGTGCCCACGATCGTACACAACACCACCGTCACGCAAAGAATGGTTGAAATTTTATTATGGGGCGTGACAAAAAAATAAATGAAATCATTGAGTACGATAAAAATATTTCCCACCACAACCAACGCTCTGGCCCATTTTTTAATCAATACATGCAGAAAACATAAACAAAGGCTGACCACCGCCATTTTCTTGATGTCGGTATACGAGCCATCCACCGCCGATTCGGCCCAGAATAGCGAATAGATAAAGATCGGGTGACAGACCCAGGCCACAACCAGAAAGGCGAAGCTTTTTTTGAAGCTGGCGGGGGATTGACTGAAACGGGCAACGTAATCATTCATTAGCGGCTTTGTTTCTCCATCGGGTTAATATCGCTGAGTGACATTTAGTGGATCCTGTTTTGAACTCTCCCCGCGGTAAGCCGCGGGGAGGGTTCACCGTAAGGATAAAAAATCGATTTTCAGTTGGCTCACCTCCCCCGCCGCAAGCGGCGGGAGATGCGCTCGCTATCGCGGTTCAATCGCCGGGTGAACTCACCGTGAGTGTCTGGCCCACATGGAGCACCGTCTTTTCAGGCAATTTATTGATGGATCTCAGTTTTTTTATCGACAGGTTATACCGCCGGCTAATACTATAAAGGGTATCACCGGCAGCCACTGTATGGGTCTTCACCGTCGTCGCCTGCTTTACCGGCGGTGTCTTGACCGGAGCAGCCGGGGGTGCAGACACCTTTTTAAGCTTGCCGACCTTCTTCAGGGTGTCGTCGGTTTTCTTTTGCAGGGCGTCCAGGCTCATCGCCAGGTGGTCCATTCTCAGGGACATGGAGGCTTCCGATCGATCAAACCGGGTTTTAAAGGTTTCAAACGACTTGGCCTGCTCCCAGATGCGGGTTACTTTTTCATCTACGCCATCGAATTTTTCCAGGCGCTGTTCCAATAATTCGATTCTCTGTTCCAGAGCGCTGATGTTTGCCTGGTCGCTGGGGTCGTTGATGTTTGAAAAAAGAAGCATGACCAGCAGTAGGACGCCGACGACACCAGCGATGCCTATCCCCCAATACAGATATCGGACCGGATTGTCCGAGAGAATGGTAGCCTTCCTCTTGCCCTTTTCTTTAAAAGAAGCGTAGCCGTCATCTTCGTAATAGGGATCACTTTTTTCTGGTTTTGCAGCTTCACCGTCACCCGTATCTTTCCACTTCATTGCCGTGCCTCCACAGCTTCCGTTGACCTGATTGTGAGGGTTTAAGAAATGCCCAATGAATTTACCTCTCTATAAACCAAAAGGGTAATGGACATCAACCCCAAT
>Ga0055584_100004289_pt1 | contig 14011 bp, 13 predicted proteins | sample OSDHelmetaG_FD_58716 | JGI IMG/M metagenome (GOLD analysis project Ga0055584, IMG submission 58716) | Pelagic marine sediment microbial communities from the LTER site Helgoland, North Sea, for post-phytoplankton bloom and carbon turnover... | ecosystem: Environmental > Aquatic > Marine >... | reverse complement strand
GGCGGGAGGCTTGGCAACCCAGGATTTATCGGATTCGTTAACGATGGCCAGTAGGGTGCTCGGATTTGTTGCGGCATGGGTTTCTGGATGTCGGATCATCTCAGGGAGGCTGGTAATGAAGTATTTGCTCTTCAGATGCATGATGGCATCGAGGGAGTTAATAAACCGAATATTGGTACCCAGGGCATACAACATCTGGAACTTATCGAGAAAGGAAGCCCGTTTGCCCAGAGAAAAGACCCAGATGGTGGCAAATTCGTTCAGCAAAAATCGTGTTGGCTCACCCGGATTTTCGAATTCGGATAGTTCTCCCGAGACTCGCCACCCATCTGCAGACACCCTGGAGCGAGATAGCGCGAGCGTGTCAGTTGTGCAGAGGCTCACCTCGCAGCCCCTGGCCGTCAGTTCGTTGGCGAAACGCAGGTAGTTTCCGTCGATAAAACCGCTGCCTGCTGGAACAGGTTCGGGGATGAGAAAGGCAACTCTTTGCATAGACTCGCGACTGGCACTTTTAGGATGACGTATAATATCAGTTCGTAGATTAGAGTTGGGTTGACGATTGGCCAATATCGCATTTGATGTACCACTGCATCAGAGTCATCTTCTGAGCACCGCAGAAATTGATGCTTTTAAGGATCGGATTAAAGATCTCCTGATTAAGGAGGATGCTGCGCTGGTGGCGCACTATTACACCGATGATGCTATCCAGGAGCTCGCGGAGGAAACCGGGGGCTGTGTCTCGGACTCGTTGGAGATGGCACGATTTGGCAGCCAGGTAGATGCCAGCACGCTGGTAGTAGCCGGTGTTAAGTTCATGGGCGAAACAGCGAAGATACTCAGCCCCGAAAAACGTGTACTGATGCCAACTCTGGAAGCTACCTGTTCTCTGGATTTAGGTTGTCCTATTGATAAGTTCAGCACTTTTTGCGATCAGCATCCCGATCGTACGGTGGTCGTTTATGCCAATACCTCGGCCGCTGTCAAAGCGCGATCAGATTGGGTCGTGACTTCAAGTATTGCGCTCGAGGTAGCAGAGCATTTGATGGACCAGGGCAAAAAAATACTCTGGGCACCGGATAAATATCTTGGCGGCTATATCCAAAAGGAAACCGGTGCCGATATGGTGCTGTGGGATGGCTCCTGTATTGTGCATGAGGAGTTTAAAGCCAAGGGTCTGCTGGATTTAAAACACGTCTATCCCGACGCGGCGGTGCTGGTGCATCCGGAATCCCCGGCAGAAGTCATAGAGCTTGCTGATGTCGTTGGCTCAACCACACAGATTATTAGGGCGTCCCAGGAACTGCCTAACGAACAATTTATCGTAGCGACCGATAAAGGCATCTTCCATAAGATGCGTATTTCCGCGCCCGATAAAATTTTCATTGAAGCACCGACGGCGGGTAGTGGCGCAATGTGTCGAAGCTGTGCGCACTGTCCCTGGATGGGGATGAATGTCCTCGAAAATCTCGAACAGTCTCTGGCAGCGGGTAGTAATGAGGTATTTGTCGATAGCGCGATTGCAGAACGTGCGCTGTTACCGCTGGATCGCATGGTCAAGTTTGCCGAGAGCAATAATATTCGAGTGCGGAGGAAAAATTAGCGTTTCTTATTCTGCAGGTTTGAGATCTCTTTGATTTTCTGACCAATCTTCGCCTGCTGCTGGAAGTTTCGTTTGACCAGAGGCTGTGCATAGTTCAGTTGCTTGAGCGCCTGCTCGTAGTTGCCTGTCAGTAGGAAGTATTCTGCGCGCGCCCAATGTACACCAATAATATCCTCCGCGAGACCAGCCGCTTCGGCGAGGTGATACCAGAGGTAAGCGTCAATTTTGCGATTAATGGTCATATCACTCAGCATTTTTTGGGCACGCTTAGCCTCATCGGTGTGGGTCAAGACCCTGGCCAGCGCCATCGTCAGCGGGTAGTTCCCGGGATTCACAGCGAGTGCTGATTCCAATAGCATTTGTGCGGTCTGATAGCGTTCTGCCTGCAAATGAATATCGGCTTCCGCGATCTGCAGGCTGATCTTGTTGGGATAGGCATCGAGCAGGGGCACAAGGTGAAGGTGAGCCTCGTCAAACTTGCTGTTGGCAGTCAATGCCAGGACCAGACCATAGCGATTAGCGTTTCGAATAATTGGATCTTCATGGTCGATCCCGGCTTGAAATGCCGGTAGAACGTCGTTTGGTGATGTCGCGGTAATGGCCTTAACGCGTACTTTCATGAGTTGAAAATCGATATCCAATGGGAAGCTTTTTTTCTCCAGGGTCGTAGTCTGGTTATAGGAATCGGCGATACGTGCACGGGTCACTGGGTGCGAACGCAGAAACTCGGGCATTTCATCGGCACTGTATCTGCTGGCGCTCTCCAGACGCTCAAACATATACGCCATGGCCCGCGGATCCATGTCCGCCTCGAAGAGTGTATCGATGCCGACACGGTCTGCTTCTGCTTCTCGTGCCCGGCTGTGACTTAGCTGCTTTGCGAGACTAACCCCCTGTGCCGTGTTTAACGCGGCAAGACCAACATCGCCACCGACCGTCGTCATCAAAACAACACTTGCCAGTAGCGCCGCCGTGTTAAACAGGCTGGATTTTTGTTGGGCCTCGACACCTCTGGCAAAATGGCGCTGGCTCAGGTGTGCAATCTCATGGGCGAGGATAGCAGCGACTTCATGCTGAGTTTCTGCATAGCGAAACAGCCCATGGTGTACCCCGATGACGCCGCCAGGTACCGCAAATGCATTTAATACAGGACTGTCGATAACAACGAGATCTACCCGTCGATCTTTGAGTTCGCTATTCGATACCAGCTTGTAGGTCAGGTATTCCACATAGTCCTGAAGGATGGGGTCATCAATCGTGGGTGCTTGGCTGCGTAGAGAACGTAAAAAATCCTGCCCGATTTCGCGTTCCTGTGGCAGGGATACAACCCCTGAACTCGCATCACCAAAGGTGGGCAGGTTTTGTTTGTTGGCCGCAGCTGCGGGTGCGCTGGCTAAGCAGAGCACCAGCGCCAGGCTGTAGGCCTGAATACGACATCTGGCTGGTTGGCTAGGCAATATGCACATTTTATTTATTGGCGTTAGGGATATTAGACCATGGATCGGTGTCTATGTTCTCAAGTGGTTTCTAGTCAGATCATTTCGCGTCGGTGCTATAATCACCGAATAGACAGGAGTTTGATTTGAGTGAGATCGACGAAAAGATAGATGCTAGCGGCCTAACATGCCCCATGCCGTTGCTTAAAGCTAAACAGGCATTAAATGGCATGGATAGTGGCCTGGTGCTGGAAGTGGTCTGTACAGATCCGAGCTCAGTGCGTGACTTCGAGGTATTTTCCAATCAGAGTGGTCACGAATTATTAAAGAGTAGTGAAGCCGACGGGGTTTACTGCTATTGGCTACGTAAGGCTTAACGATGTTTGATGTTGTCAGAGGTTGGATTGATACACATTTGTCAGATGAAGAGGCTGTGCTGTTCATTGCAATTGTGGTCGCGTTTTTTGTGGTCATTATTACGATGGGGTCGATTCTTGCACCCCTGTTGACCGGTATCGTACTTGCGTACGTGATGCAGGGAATTATCAAGGTGTTGTCGCGGTTTCAAATGCCACAGTGGTTGGCAGTGACGATCACGTTCATGGTTTTTCTCGGTGGTTTTATTGGGTTTTTGTTCTTTGTTGTTCCGCTGGTATGGCGCCAACTGCAGAGCCTGTTCAACGAATTGCCGAACATGGTGATACGCACCCAGGAGTTATTGCACAAATTGCCACAAAACTACCCGGATTTGATTTCGGAACAGCAGGTCAATAGCTGGGTGGCGGTACTCAACAGCGAAGCCTCAGGCATTACGCAGTGGATCGTGTCGTTCTCATTGTCGCAATTGCCGGTGTTGGTCGCAGTTTTGGTCTACATGTTGTTGGTTCCCATCCTGGTGCTGTTTTTACTTAAGGACAAGGATCAGATCATCGCGTGGTGTCTGTCGTTTCTACCGAAAGAAAGACCATTGATGAACCAGGTCGGTATAGAAATGAATCAACAAATGGCTAACTATATTCGCGGTAAATTTATTGAATTTCTCATTGTCGGTATCTCGAGCTACTTGTTTTTCGTGTTATTCGGTTTGAACTATGCCGCACTGTTGGCATTTTTAGTCGGGCTCTCAGTAATCGTGCCCTATGTCGGACTGATTGCCGTGACGATTCCGGTACTGATTATCGCGTATCTACAGTTTGGCTGGGGTGGCAGTTTTATTTATGTGATGGTGGGCTATGGCATTATTCAGAGCATAGACGGCATGGTATTGGTGCCGCTGTTGTTCTCAGAAGCAGTGAACCTGCACCCGATTGCCATCATTACAGCAGTACTGGTGTTTGGTAGTTGGTGGGGGCTATGGGGGGTGTTTTTTGCGATACCGCTTGCGACTCTTGTGAAGGCGATTATGACCGCCTGGCCAAGCACCATCCGGCAAGAGAATTGACCCGCTTGTTAACGACGATGACCCCCAGTAATATGATCGACTTTCTCGTCGAGGTACTAACATGATTACAGGTAGCATTGTTGCACTTGTGACGCCCATGAGCCTGGATGGCGGTGTCGACTGGCCTGCGTTAGACAGTCTTTTGGACTGGCACATCGATATGGGTACCAGCGCCATCGTGCCAGTGGGCACAACCGGTGAATCTGCAACGGTATCGGTTGCTGAACATTGTGAAATCATGAAGCACGTCGTTAGCCAGGTAAACGGCCGGGTTCCTGTCATAGCAGGTACCGGTGCTAATGCAACCTGGGAAGCGATTGAACTGACCCAGGCCGCCAAAGATGCGGGTGCTGATGCCTGCCTTCTGGTCACTCCCTATTACAACAAGCCGACTCAGGAAGGACTGTTCCTGCACTACAAGGCAATTGCCGAAGCTGTTGATTTGCCCCAGGTGCTATATAACGTGCCGGGCCGCACGGCTTGCGACATGTTGCCTGAAACCGTTGCCAGACTGTCCAATATCGAACAAGTTATCGCTGTTAAAGAGGCTACGGGTGATGTTGATAGGACCCGACAAATTTTGGATCTATGTGATATCACAGTCTATTCTGGAGATGATGCGACAGCCTGTGAGCTAATGTTAACGGGTGCCAAGGGTACGATCAGCGTAACTGCGAACGTGGCCCCGGAAAAAATGGCCGCTATGTGCAATGCGGCAGTGGCGGGAGATGCCGACCTGGCAAAGTCTATTGATGAAAGTCTACAGGGCCTTCATACGAACCTGTTTCTGGAAGCCAATCCCATACCTGCAAAATGGGCACTGGCTGAGATGGGTCGAATTCAGAAGAGTATCCGGCTGCCGTTGACGGAACTCTCCGCGGAATACCATGACGCAGTTCGTGAAGCGATGCGCATGGCTGGCGTGACAAATTAATTTTGCTTCAGCGTGATTATATGAATCGTTTGTTCGTTACAGCTTTGCTGCTTGCCAGCCTTTCCGGCTGCTGGTTCGGTAATGATGAAATTCGTCGACGTCTGGAATCTGGTTCTACCCAACCAGTGGTAATTCCCGACGGCTTGGATCAACCGGTTTTTGTGAACGATATGCCGATCCCGGAGGTGGACGATCCGCGGGGATTGGCTGATCAGAATACCACCGTTGATTTGCCGGAAGCGCTTTCTACGACTTTCGACGTGCAGAAAATTGTCATCCGGAGACTCGGTGAAGAACGTTGGATATTCTTGGATATCCCGGTGCCTTCTGTGTGGCCTCATGCGGTCAATTTTTGGGATGAGAATAGCCTGACAATTGCCAGCGCAAATCCGGCCAGCGGGCTGATCCTGACGGAATGGCTATTCGCGGATGATTCAGAGGGTGAAGCTGCCTTCGAGAGTCTGAAACTCAGTAATTTTCTACCCTCCAGCAAGACGCGGCGCCACAAGCTGCAATTACGAATCGAACCTGGCGTACGCTCAGGTAGCACTGAGATCCATCTGGAGCAGCACACTGAAGCTGCGAATTCGCCGGTGGAAATTGTTGACTGGGATAGGGTGTCGACCGACGATGCCCTTGAAGCCGCTATCATTAAGGCGCTGGCGTACTATCTAGGTGAAAACATCACCGATGAGCAGACTATTTCGCTGATGGCCGCTGGCATGGAGGAGAGCCGAACGGAGCTTGTACCGGACAGCGTGAAACCGGTACTCAAGTATCGACTGGACTTCAATCGTGCCTGGCAAACTATCAATGCCGCGCTTGAGAACGCGAACGTGGATATTGAGGATCTGAATAGATCTGAGGCATTTTTTGATGTCTATTACACCACTGACCATCAGGCTAAGAAGGGCTTTTTACGGCGGCTGCTAACCCGTGATAAAAAACCGGAAGCCGGCGAGAAAAATCGCTATCAGGTCCGTCTGGTGACGAGCGACGATGAAGTGCATATATCGATATTCAAAGATGCCTCGACTCCCGCTGATGCCGCAATCTCAGAACAACTGCTCAAGGTTATAAGAGAGTACTCAACCTAAAGTGCGTGTCGCTTCTCTTGGCAGTGGTAGCCGGGGTAATGGCACGCTGATTGAGGAAGGCGACACCTGTCTGTTGGTGGACCTCGGATTCTCGGTCAAGGAAACTCTGATTCGATTAGAGCGTTTATCGAAAACACCCGCCGATATCGACACCATTCTGGTGACTCATGAACATGCCGATCACCTAAATGGTGTGGCCAGCTTTGCGAAGAAATACGATATACCTGTTCATATGACTGCTGGTACAGCATGGGGGGCCGACTGCGACGTCACGCCGATCAACTGCCATCAATCTTTTCCTATTGGCAGCATTGATGTACAGCCGGTACCGGTACCTCATGATGCTCGTGAACCCAGCCAGTTTGTATTCACAGGTCAGCACCATGAGCGAATCGGTTTGCTCACCGATATTGGTCATATCACCCCGCATGTGCAGCAACAATACTCGAGCTGTGCTGTATTGCTGCTTGAGTGCAACTATGACAGTCAGATGCTGGAAAACGGTCCCTACCCACATCGGCTGAAACAACGTGTTGCTGGAGTCCAGGGTCATCTCAGTAATGATCAGGCAGCCCAGTTACTGGGCACGATTCAAAGTGAACGACTCGCACACCTGGTTCTAAGTCACATTAGCGAGAAGAACAATTTGCCATCGCTCGCGACCGCAACAGCCAGGGATGCTCTGGGTCACTGGCAGGGTGACCTGCAGGTGTCTGATCAGCAGTTGGGCACCCAGTGGATTGAATGTCCAAGAAATACTTGAATACTGTATAGATATACATTACTGTATGTAAATACACATTTATACAGGGAATGGCCTAATGAAAATCAGACACATCAGATCACTGGATATCTGGTTGCTGAGTAAAGGCAACAAAATTTTGTATCGCGGTAAATCCAATCCCTGGCATTCGCCCAAGGTCGTTGCCTTTGCTTTACGCCGTGACGGTATCAGGCTTCACTAAACACTGTAGTGAAAAAGTTCGTCTAAACCGTTAGGCTACGCGTTTTCTTGACGTAAGAGAATGTGGACCATCATGCGGGTAATACAATGAACGCGGCCGTGAACGTCGTTGAGGTTAATGCTGAGAATTTTCAATCGGAAGTGGTTGATAAATCTGCGCACATACCAGTGATGCTGGAGTTCTATGCCGACGCAGCAGAACCGAGCCAGCAATTAGCACCGGTACTCCGACAATTGGCAGATGAGTATCAGGGAAAGTTCCTGCTTGCCCGAATTGATATTCAAGCCAATCAGCAAATCGTACAGCAACTTGCTGTCAGAACATTACCGACCATCAAGATCATCTTTCAGGGCAAGATGGTGCAGGAACTGGAAGGTCCGCAGGATGCAGCTACGCTGCGAAATCTTCTCGACCAGATCACCATGAGCCCGCTGGAGCAGGTGCGCGGCCAGATCAATCAAATGGTTGAAATGGGGCAGCGCGGTCAGGCGATTGAACTGTTGCAGCAGGTCATAGCCCAGGAACCAAAGAATTTTGTGCTACACGCGGAGCTATGCGATTTGCTGATTATGGAAAATCGTACCGACGAGGCAAAACAGATCCTGGCGGCGCTTCCTGATGATACCGAGGGCATTCAAAGACCAAAAAATCGTATACAATTCATAGAGTTAGCGGAAAATTTAGCGCCCCTTGCTGAAATACAGAAACAGGTCGATGACGATGGCTCTAACTTGCAGGGTAGGCTGGACCTTGCTTACAGGTTCATTGTGGATGACCAGATAGAAGCAGCGCTTGATCAGCTGTTAGCCATCTTAAAAGTTGACCGTGACTGGCAGGAGCAAAAGGCACGCACCACGATGATTCAGGTGTTTGAACTGCTGGGTAAGGGTAATGAACTTGCCACCGCTTATCGCCGTAAGATGTTCACCTTTTTGCACTAAAGCCTTTAATTGTGCTGTATAAATTTACAGCATCCATGTTAATATCCCAGGGTCAGTTCTTGAATTCCAGAGCGAATGGAGCATATGTCCGAGGATTTATTGGTCGGTGTTTTAGCAGGTGTGTTAATCGGTATTTGCATCGGTGCTTTCTGCAGTGTGCTGTATTCGCTTAGACGCAAAGCGGTTTTAGAAACGCATCTACAAACCAAGATTCAGGAATTAGCCAGCCAGAGTCATCGACTTACCGAACTGCAGAATAACCTGGCAGAGAAGCAGCAGGCGCTCAGTGATGTGGCGATATCCGACGCTGGATTGCGGGCAGCAAACGAAGCTTTGACCGGGCAGATGTCCACCGAGCTTGCGCGCTATGAGTCGGTCACCGCGGAACTCGCAGCCTCGCGCCGCGAAACAGTACAGTATCGAGAGCGCATCTCTCAGTTAAAGACCTCGCTAGATGAACAAGCGCTGCAAAACGAAGAGAAATTGGCGATGCTGGAAGGTGCCAGCAAGCAGATGAATAAAGAATTCAAAGCTTTGGCAAATGAAGTCTTTGAGTCGCGACAACAGGCCTATAAAGAGGAAAGCAAAGAACAACTCTCTGGGTTGCTGGGGCCCTTAAGTGAACGCATTAAAGATTTCGAAAAACGAGTCGAAGATACCTATACGCAGGAAAGTCGAGAGCGGTTTTCACTGATTCGCGAAGTTAAAAATTTGCAGGAACTAAATACTAAAATTAGTACTGATGCAGTCAACCTCACGAATGCACTGAAGGGTGAGAATAAGACCCAGGGTACCTGGGGTGAAGTTATCCTGGAACGCGTTCTGGAGAAATCAGGGTTGGAGAAAGGCAGGGAATACGAATCCCAGGTCTCGCTGCGGGATGAAGATGGACGTCGCCGTCAGCCAGATGTGATTGTGCATTTGCCGGAAAGCAAGGATGTGGTGATCGACGCCAAGGTATCCCTGACAGCCTATGAACGATATGCCTCGGCAATTGATGAGGCTGCACGTAGTGTGGCATTAAAAGAACACATTCAGTCCATACGACGGCATTTAAAAATGTTGGGTGAGAAAGATTACCAACAGCTAGACGGTGTTTATACCCTGGATTTTGTATTGCTGTTTGTACCCATCGAAGCTGCATTTGGCCTTGCTGTACAGCAGGACGGTGAACTCTTTTCTGATGGCTTCGAGAAGAACATCGTTATCGTTAGCCCCTCCACACTGCTTGCAACACTTCGCACAATTCAGAACATCTGGCGTTACGAGCACCAAAATCGTAATGCCCAGGAAATTGCCTCCAGGGCAGGGGCCCTATATGACAAGTTCGTCAATTTTGTGGGTGACCTTGAAACTATTGGTAATCGGATCAGCTCAGTACAGACTGCCTACAACGATGCTCACAAAAAGCTGGTATCGGGTAGAGGCAGCCTGATTACGCGCGCTGAAGGTATGCGTGAGTTAGGTGCCAAGGTAAGCAAGTCACTGCCAAAAAACCTCATACCCATCAGAGAAGTCAGCGTCACACCGGTAAAAAAGCAGAAGTAACACCCATATTCCTCCCATAGTTATCGCCATAAATGCATAATGCATAATGCATGTTTTTGAAGTGGATGATATTTGATGAACAACAACGAGGCGTATTGGAAAGCAAACTTGACGTTGATGACGTCGCTGCTGGCGATTTGGTTTCTGGTGTCGTTTGGTTGCGGCATTTTGTTTGTCGAATATCTGAACCAGTTTCGTTTGTTTGGTTTCAAATTGGGCTTCTGGTTTTCGCAGCAGGGTTCTATCTACGTATTCGTGATCCTCATCTTTGTCTATGTCTGGCGAATGAACAAACTCGATAAACGTTTCGGCGTTGACGAGGACGAATAGCGATGAGTGCACAATTATTGACCTATTTGTTTATTGGGCTGTCCTTTGCATTGTATATCGGGATCGCGATTTGGAGCCGGTCATCCACGACTAACGATTTTTATGTGGCTGGAAGTCACGTGCATCCGCTTGCGAATGGTGCGGCAACCGCGGCGGATTGGATGTCAGCGGCTTCCTTTCTGTCCATGGCGGGCATCATTGCCTTTGAAGGTGCAGACGGCGCACGTTACCTGATGGGTTGGACGGGTGGCTATGTGCTTCTGGCCTTGTTACTTGCGCCGTATTTAAGGAAATTCGCGAAGTTTACGGTCCCCGATTTTGTCGGTGATCGCTATTACTCCCAGGCAGCAAGACTGGTTGCTGTGGTTTGTGTGATCTTCATTTCTTTTACCTATGTCGCCGGTCAAATGCGCGGTGTTGGCATCGTGTTCTCCCGTTTTCTTGAGGTGGACATCAACACGGGTGTGGTGATCGGTATGGCGATTGTGTTCATTTATGCCGTGCTGGGTGGTATGAAGGGCATTACCTACACACAGGTGGCGCAATATTGCGTGCTGATCTTTGCTTATCTCGTGCCGGCGATTTTCATTTCCTTGCAGCTAACAGGTAATCCGCTACCCATGCTGGGGTTTGGCAGCACCATGTCTGATGGTGTTTATCTACTCGACAAACTCGATGGCCTGTCTGCTGAACTCGGTATGACCGCATTCACCTCTGGCAACAAATCAACCGTAGACATGTTTTTTATCACGGCAGCGTTAATGGCGGGAACAGCGGGATTACCTCACGTCATCGTACGGTTTTTTACCGTGCCCAAAGTACGGGATGCGAGGATCTCCGCAGGTTACGCGTTGATCTTTATTGCTTTGCTGTATACGACCGCTCCGGCTGTGGCCGCATTCGCACGTATTAACATCATCAACAACGTAGACGGCATGGTGTATGAACATGCACCGGAATGGTTTACCAAGTGGGAAGATTCCGGGTTAATTGCCTGGCTCGACAAGAATGACGACGGTAAGGTGCAGTATCGCGGCGGTGATGCCCTGGTGCCGGTCAAGCCTGCATTTGATGGTACGAGGCAAGCTGCGGGGCAGCGTGCACTCGATAATACGGCGAGCGCAAACGACAACGAGCTCTATATTGACCGTGACATTATCGTTCTGGCCCACCCGGAAATCGCTAATCTACCCAACTGGGTTATCGCGTTGGTCGCTGCCGGTGGTCTTGCGGCGGCACTATCAACTGCCGCCGGCCTGCTGCTGGTTATGTCGACCAGTATTTCCCACGACTTGTTGAAAAAATGTTTGATGCCCGGCATCAGTGAGCGTCAGGAGTTGATGTTCGCGAGGATCGCCGCTGCGCTCGCGGTTTCTGTTGCCGGTCTGCTCGGGATATATCCGCCGGGGTTTGTGGCGCAGGTTGTAGCGTTCGCCTTTGGGCTGGCGGCAGCGAGCTTCTTTCCTGTGCTACTGCTTGGCATATTCTCCAAGCGAATGAATAAGGAAGCGGCTATTGCTGGTATGGTGACGGGTCTGACCTTTACCTTCAGTTATATTGTTTATTTTAAGTTTGTTAGCCCAGAGACCAACAATGCTGCACATTGGTTATTTGGTATCTCTCCGGAAGGAATTGGTACACTGGGGATGCTGCTTAACTTCGCGGTGTCACTCATCATTATGCGGATTACGCCACCACCACCTGAAGAGATACAAAAGCTGGTAGAGCGGATCAGGATACCAAGGTAAATGTTATGGCCGGTAACGCAGACCAACTGATAGAACAGTACCGCAGGGAAAACATTTCCCGAGTCAAACTTGGTGTTACCGATATCGATGGGGTGATTAGAGGAAAATATATTAGCCTTGATAAATTTGCTGGCATCGCGGGAACAACATCAGGCTTCTGTGACTGCATCATGGGCTGGGATGTGGATGATCAGCTATACGACAATGCAACGTTCACCGGTTGGCACACTGCCTTTCCTGATGCGCTATATCGACTTGATCTTTCGTCAGAACGAAGGCTGGTCGATGAAGCCGGTATTCCGTACTTCATCGGTGAATTCGTAACGCAGGATCGGGAGTCATTACATCCTATATGTCCGCGCAGTCGTCTGAAGCAGGTCATCGCCATGGCGGAAGAGATGGGCTTTGCGGCGAAGGCAGCCCTTGAGTATGAGTTTTTTGTATTCAATGAGACTCCTCAAAGCGCGCGAGACAAACATTATCGAAACCTCGTGACCCTTAGCCCCGGTAACTTTGGCTATTCTATTTTGCGCACACTAACGCATTCAGACCTATTCAATGGCTTGATGGACTACTGTGAAGATCATCATTTCCCGCTGGAAGGTTTGCACTGTGAGACCGGCCCCGGCGTCTGGGAAGCTGCAATTGCGGTGGACGACGTGTTATCGGCGGCGGACAAGGCGGCTTTATTCAAAACCTTCAGCAAGGGTTACTTTCAGCGCCATGATTTAATGGCAACGTTTATGGCAAAGTGGTCCATGGACTATCCCGGACAAAGTGGACATTGCCATCAGTCATTAACTGATTTGAGTGGCAGTAGCGTGTTTTACGATCACAACAAACCGTTTGGTATGAGTGATACGTTGCGGTTCTATGTCGGAGGCCTGCAGAAGTATTTACGCGAGTTTCTTGCCGTGACTTCGCCGACAATCAACAGCTATACACGACTGGTCAAGGGTGCCTGGGCACCAACTGCCGCAACCTGGGGTGTCGATAATCGCACCACAGCTTTGCGGGTGATTGAAGGCAACGCTAAATCAGAACGCGTGGAATTTCGAGTCGGTTCCGCCGATGCCAACCCGTACCTGGTCACCGCGGCCAACCTTGGTGCAGGCCTACTGGGAATACGAGAAAAAATCGAGCCAACGGAGCCCGTGACTGGCAATGCCTATGATCACACGCCATCGGAAAGCGAACGCTTTCCCAGCAATTTGCGGGACGCTACCCAAATTTTAGCCGGCAGTACGGCCGCGAGAGAAGTCTTCGGCGATGCGTTTGTTGATCACTATGTCGCGAGTCGTGACTGGGAAGTCAGAGAGTATGAGCGGCAAGTCACCGATTGGCAGCTTGAACGATACTTTGAAATTATCTGACATAACATGATTGTTGGTATTCTTCAGGCCGATTCGGTTCTGCCACAGTATCAAGCCGAACATGGTAATTACCCCGGCATGTTCGAGCACATGCTATCCACGCGTAACGTCCGGTGTAAACATTACAATGTCGAGGCCATGGAGTATTCAGGCATCGATGACTGTGATGGTTACCTCATCACTGGTAGCAAAAAAAGTGTTTACGATGATGAGCCGTGGATCGTACGGCTTAGTGATTTTGTGCGAGAACTGCATCAACGGAAAAAATCGACCGTTGGTGTTTGTTTTGGACACCAGCTAATCGCACATGCCTTAGGCGGTCGTACGCAATCTGCCCCGGTTGGCTGGGGGGTGGGCATTCAAGAGGTTCAGGTGGTCTGTAAAGCAGCGTTTCTTGATCCGTTCCTCGAGCAGGTACGACTGATTGTTAGTCACAAAGACCAGGTAACGGCGCTACCGGATGGTGCGCAGGTAATCGCGACCAGCGACTTCTGTCCGGTGGCGATGTTTACAGCGGGAGAGCATATGTTCGGTATTCAGGGGCACCCTGAGTTTTCGAAATCCTACTCGGCAGAAATGATGAGGCATCGTCGGAAAA
>Ga0055584_100004285_pt1 | contig 14018 bp, 14 predicted proteins | sample OSDHelmetaG_FD_58716 | JGI IMG/M metagenome (GOLD analysis project Ga0055584, IMG submission 58716) | Pelagic marine sediment microbial communities from the LTER site Helgoland, North Sea, for post-phytoplankton bloom and carbon turnover... | ecosystem: Environmental > Aquatic > Marine >... | reverse complement strand
TGCCCTCCAATTGCTCACGACTGGACTTAACTCTCGAACGACGAAACCGGCGACCTTGGGACCTTTTGATTCCTCGTCTTCTTCGTTGACGCCGTAATTTCCTATTTGAGGAGTCGTCATGGTAACGATTTGCCCATAATAAGAAGGATCGGTGAGCGTTTCTTGATATCCGGTCATTGCGGTATTGAAAACTCCTTCCCCCTCGATCGTTGTCGAGGCTCCGAAAGGAAAACCTCGAAAGACACTTCCATCTTCCAATGCCAATACGGCGGTGCGTTGCTTACCTTGATTAATCATAAGATGCATAATGAGGTAGGGGTTCCCTTCCCGATTGGCAAACCAGATTTCTTCACAATCGAAGGTAAATTTTAAAAATAACGGATCTTTGTGCCACGGAATGTTTGACTCGAGGTCCACCCATGAATACCGACTTTAACCTATGCAAGAAAAGAAAGTGGAATATGATCGGGAAAAAACGAACAACGTAGCCCTTTTGAAGTGGTTGGACAAGATGGTTGAGATGTGCCAACCCCAATCCGTTCGATGGTGCGACGGATCAAAGCAGGAATGGAAAGAACTCACCGATCTCATGGTCACGCAAGGGTCGATGATTCGCTTGGATAAGAAAAAGCGTCCCAATAGTTTTCTTGTACGATCAGACCCTCAGGACGTGGCCCGGGTTGAGAGTAGGACCTTCATCTGCAGTTACGGAAAGGATGACGCGGGTGCGACCAATAACTGGCAGGAACCCAGAAAAATGAGGGCTAAGCTCAAGCGTTTGTTCAAGGGTTGTATGGAAGGTCGGGTAATGTACGTGATCCCATTCTGCATGGGGCCGTTGGGTTCCTCCCTTTCCCAGTTCGGTGTTCAAGTTACCGATTCCCCATATGTCGTATTGAATCTACAAATCATGACGAGGATGGGGCAAGCCGTGCTTGATCAACTGGGGGAGAAAGACTTTTTCGTTCCGTGCCTTCATTCGGTCGGTTTTCCGCTCAAAGATGGGGTGGAGGACGTTCCTTGGCCCTGCGACCCCGAGAATACCCATATTGTTCATTTCCCCGAACAGCGAACCATCGTCTCCTACGGAAGTGGATATGGAGGGAACGCCTTGCTTGGGAAGAAGTGTCTAGCCTTGCGTATTGCATCCTGTATGGCTCGGGATAACAAATGGATGGCCGAGCATATGCTGATCCTTGGGGTGGAAAGCCCGGATGGAGAGAAAACATACGTAGCGGGGGCTTTTCCGAGTGCTTGCGGAAAAACGAATATGGCCATGCTCATACCGCCCGAATCCATGAAAGGTTGGAAGGTTTCCACCGTTGGGGACGATATCGCGTGGCTTAAGCCCGATGCCAACGGAGGCCTTCGGGCGATTAACCCGGAAGCGGGCTTTTTCGGAGTTGCTCCGGGTACTTCATGGGAAACCAATCCCAATGCCATGGAATCAATGCGTGCAAATACCCTTTTCACCAACGTGGCATTGACTTCGGACGGGGATGTTTGGTGGGAGGGGCTTACTTCCCAACCCCCCGAGGGGCTCACCGATTGGCGGGGAGAAGAATGGTCTTCCGACTCCGAATCCCCGGCGGCTCATCCCAATGCCCGTTTCACTGCTCCTGCGTCCCAATGTCCAACCATCGATCCGGATTGGGAAAACCCGGACGGCGTTCCCGTTTCCGCCTTTATATTCGGAGGACGAAGAATGTCGGACATCCCCTTGGTGTACCAATCTTTCAATTGGAACCACGGGGTATATTTGGGAGCGACGTTGACTTCCGAAACCACAGCCGCAGCAGAGGGAGCTCTGGGGAATTTGAGACGAGATCCGATGGCGATGCTTCCTTTTTGCGGATACAACATGGGTGACTATTTCAGGCATTGGATCAGGATGGGCAAGCAGTTGGAAGAAAAGCCCCGTATTTTTCATGTTAATTGGTTTCGCAAGGATGAGAGCGGGAAATTTCTTTGGCCTGGCTTCAGCGAAAACATGAGAGTTTTGCGGTGGATCGTCGAACGTTCGAATGGAAGGGGACGGGCCCATGAAAACCCATTGGGATGGGTTCCCAAAAAAGGGGATCTCGACTGGTCGGGTCTCGATTTCTCAGATGAACAATGGGAAGAATTAATGTCGATTGATTCCGAAAAACTGAGGATGCAAACATTAAGGCATGAGGAATTGTTTCTTCAGTTGTCCGAATTCTTACCCAAGGAAATGCTCTTTGAGCGTGAGCTTTTGGTTTCGCGTCTCTAAGCCGGTTGGATTTCCGCCTCTTGTTTTTTTGACCAGCGGTAAAAGATTGATGACAGAACTCCGACCGATACTGCCATGTTTGCCAGTTTCATCAGAACCCCGCCCGTTCTTTGGTCTTCCAGCGGGGAGATATTCATGATTCTCTCGGCATAGAAATAAGTCTCGTATAAAACGTCTTCCGAGAAAGTAAGTACGGCAAAGATGGGCGTTTGACCAAGCATCAGTGCTAGAACGTAAAGCATTTGAGGCCCATATCGAAGGGGAGCTAATCTTTTGGATGGGGAGCATATGGGCCACCACATTGCAATCGAGCTAATGAACATGGACAAGTGCTCGGCCATGTGCAACGTCTTGTCCCTGAGAGCAGCTTCGTAAAAGACCCCAAAGTGCCAAAAGGAAAAAACCAAAGTAAAAAGAAGACCAGCGATGATGGGGTGGACGAAAAACCCAAGTATTTTTTCGGTAAGTGGATTCGTTTCCAGAAATCTATCCAAGAGCGGTTGAGGGATTCCGAGAAGAAAAAACAGAGGACTGACGTACATGAGTACGTTGTGTTGAATCATATGGGCAAAGAAGAGAAAATTCTCGCCCAAGGGGTCAAGCGGTGAGCCGACGGCTAGATAAAAAGTCACCAAACCGAGAGAGAACCATATCGTGTGTCTAGCGGAGTAGGGTAAGCCAGGACACAGGTTATTGCGAAAAGGGCCAACTAGAACGGCGTAGATCCAGCCCAAAAAAAGAATACCTCCGATTAAGGCTGGCTCGGTGTGCCAATGCGAGAAATTGATGGGGGAATCTGTCATTCGGAAACTTCCCTTACCGAAGACTGGAAGCTCTTATTGATTTGGGTCTTCGGGCCAAACCGTAAGGTAGGCTTCGGACCTGACTCTGATCCGAAAGTCTTTTTTGGATGCGGCTTGTTTGAGAAGAGAAATCTTAGCTCCCTCGATATTCTCCTTTTCAACTGGTTCGTACTGGTGAAAGAAATGATTGCTGGGGTCATTCGAATTGATCTCGATCAGGTCACCATGAGAAACTTTCCATTTGATCAAATGGGGGACTCCCTTTACTTCAGTCCAAGCCGAAGACAAACCTTCACCCGCATCAACTTGGTCTGTGAAAGAAGCAGGAGATAAATGATCGAAATTGGCTCTGAAGTAAGAATCGCCTTCTAGAACGAAATCGCCTTTGGCGTAGCTTTTACCCTCTTCCCATTTGTCTTCGAGTGGATTAACCGTGAAGTCTTCTTCAGCTATTTCCGGATGGGTGTCAGCCATGTAAATGACGGCGAAAAAGGTAACAAGAGCGATAACCAACCCCATGATGAAAAGCACGGTATTCAGAATCTTGTCCCATTTTAAATGCATGAACCACCAAATCACCCCGACGAATTTCAAAATAGAGGTGGCGAACAAGATGCCAATGATGGATGAACCGTCAAAGGTCTCGACATAGATAATCACGATCTCGATGCCGGTGATGGCAACGAGAATCATGGAAAGGTTGAAGAAAGTGAAGAAGCGTTTGCTTTCTTCCAATACTGGGTCTTCTGCGTGTCCGCTCATAGCTTGAGAGTTAATTCGAAGTGTTGAATGATTGGGTGCCTAAAATGCGTATTCCATCAGGTAGACAACGGGAAAAATTATAATCCAAACGATGTCGACAAAGTGCCAATAAAGACCGCAACATTCGATGTCCATTGCATCTGCCGTGCTCATTTTACCCGTGAAAGAATAAACGAGCCATCCCAAGAGCCAAAATACACCGATCGCGACGTGGGTGCCATGAGTACCGGTAAGCACGTAAAAGGTGGAACCGAAAACATGAGGTTCTCCTTGATAAGAGGAGAGGGTCAGTTCATGCCCTACGTGAGTTACGAAATGAGTGAATTCGTAGACTTGGCAGGCGAGAAAGATCGCGCCGAAGATGATTGTTCCCAAGAGCATCCAACGGGTACTTGTCAAATTGCCTTTGTGAATGGCCGAAACGGCGAGAGCCATGAAAAGAGAACTGGCCAATAAAATAAAGGTGCTGAAAGAGGTGAGCTCGATGTCGAAAATCTGTTTGATGTCGACTGTCGTACTGCCTACCGTAGCGGAAATTTTTCGGTAGATCAAATGGGTTGAGATCAGTGTTCCAAAAAACATGCAGTCGGAACCCAAAAAGGCCCACATGAGAACTTTCTTGTTTGGAATGCCGGTACTTGTAACCGGTTCGTGGTGTTCGAGGGCGTGTGATGCTGCTTCGCTCATAAGTGTTTCAAAAATTGATCAAGTTTGTGGATGATTATTCCTCTTCTTCCTTGGGAAACAAATGATAGCCCCCGGGACCCTCCATGGCCCACATGATGATACCTATGATGAAAACGAATCCCCCTATAACTGGTATCGTGTAGTCGCGTGACAAGACATCCCCGGTAAGTGGATCTTTTGTTGCATGAAAGAGCATACCCAATACCAGAGCAAACAAACCGGCACCGGTAATAAGAGGGCACCATGACCTGTCGGGCATGTGCACGCCATGGTCGTCAAGGGGTTCTTTTTTTGAATGTTTTTCCTTCGGTCCGTAATTGTTTTCCCAAGCTTGGTCGCGGGATTTGATGAGTGGCGTGCGAGAGAAGTTGTATTCCTTGACCGGTGAAGACAGGGTCCATTCGAGGGTTCTTGCATCCCAAGGGTTTTTGCCCGCTGGTTTGAGCTTCTTGTTGAAGAAGGAGGATACGAATTGGTACACCCCAATGGCAATGCCTATGCCTAGAACAAAAGCTCCCAACGTGGCAATCTGGTTCCAAGTTTCGAAGCCATGACCTTCATTATAACTATGAGTGCGTCGAGGTTGCCCGATCATACCTAGATAATGCATGGGAAAAAACGTGACGTTGAAACCGATGAACATGAGAGTGAAAACAAATTTGCCGAGCTTCTCGTTCATCATTCTGCCGGTCATCTTCGGAAGCCAAAAGTAAAAGCCTGCGAACAAACCAAACAAAGCCCCGCCAATCAAAACATAATGAAAGTGAGCAACCACGAAATAAGAATCTTGGTGCTGGGCATCGATGGGCACGGATGAATGCATGATTCCAGTGAATCCCCCGATCATGAACATGGTGATGAAACCAAGAGCGAAAAGCATGGGGGTTGCGAAACGAATTCTACCTCCCCACATCGTACCAATCCAATTGAAGATCTTGACCCCGGTAGGAATCGCAATGAGCATGGTAAGAATGGAAAAAGCGGATGTGGCAACGATTCCCATTCCGGTCGTGAACATATGGTGACTCCACACGGCAAAACCCATAAAACCGATGATGGCTCCGGAAAATATAATCAGTCCGTAGCCAAAGAGGGGTTTGCGTGAAAAGGTGGGAATGACTTCGGAAACGATCCCCATGGCGGGAAGAATCAATATGTAAACTTCGGGATGACCAAAAATCCAAAACAGGTGCTGCCAAAGGTGTGGTTTTCCACCCTCTTGGAAATCGAAAAAGTTGGTGCCGTAGGTACGGTCGAACATCAGTTCGGCCAAGGCTATTGTGATTGCTGGAAAAGCGAGGATGATGAGGAAACTTACAATGAGCGTCATCCAAGTGAAAACCGGAAGTCTCATCATCGTCATGCCGGGGGCCCGCATGTTGATAATCGTCGTGATGAAATTAAAAGACGCCAACAAAGACGCGACTCCAAGTATTTGAAGTGAGAACACCCAGAAGTCGGGGCCCATGTCATTGACGACTTCGGCGAAACGATTGTCGGTAAGTGGGGCGTAACCAAACCATCCGATAGCAGGCGATCCACCGACGAAAAACCAACTGAGGTTAAGCGTGATACCTCCCGCAATGAAACACCAAAGACTGAGAGTGTTCATTCTGGGGAACGCCACGTCGCGAGCCCCGATTTGGAGAGGCATGATGAAATTGAAAAAGGCGGCGCTCAAGGGCATGATGACAAGAAAAACCATCGTCGTTCCGTGCATCGTGAACATTTGATTATACTCACGGTTGTTGAGAATCTCCATGTTGTGGTTCCACAATTGGGAGCGTATAAGCAAAGCTTCGAGTCCCCCGACAAGGAGAAAGAAGAGGGCCGCAAGACCGTACATGAGACCGATTTTCTTATGATCTATGGTGGTGAGCCAATCAATGATTCCCGATGTGTGTTGTCCGGGCCTGGGGAAAACCTTGTTTTGTAACTTAGTTTCAGTCTCGGGAGCGACGTATTTAACGGATTCGGTAGCCATGACTTATTGGGTTTGCTGTATTTTTTTAAAACCTGAGGTTAGCGCTGCTCGAGCAAATAGGTAACCAATTGGTTGACTTTGATTTCTTTGATGGTGTTTTTCTCCTTTTTCTCTTTCTTCTTGTCTGGAGGATCGGTCTTGTAAATAGTTTGTGGCTCAAATGATCTCACGCCGTGCGTTTCATCTACGCCCTCTCCGTTCCACATGAGGTTACCCATTTTGACGGAGTCCGAGTTTTGAAGCCATTCGACCAAACTGGGTCGGTCGTTTCTCATCCATCCTGCAGCGAGTGAGGTGCGAAGTCCGAAAAGCGTGAGGTTTGGTCCTTTGGATCCAATTCCCGTACGGTTGAGAGCATGGCATTGTCCGCACTGGGATAGTCCAAAAAGTGATTTCCCGATCTCGTAATCGTTGGAGTGTACTTTTTCCCAGGATCCGGATGAGAAGCTAGGCTCGTCACCTTTGCTCACTTTAGTAAGGGCACGATATTCTCTGGTGGAATTTTCGTCGACCAAAGTGACGTCTTTGGCAATCACGATGCTTCCTTCTTCGTACTCCTTCTCGGCATCCCACTTAGGGATTTTGAAATTGGGGTTTTGGGCAATCTGCATGCGTTCCACCCATTTTTCAAAATCAGCGTCGGTTTGAGCGAGACCCCGAAAAGACATGTAGGCGTGAGAGTTACCGCAGTATTCCGCGCATTGGCCGTAGAATAGACCTCCAACTGGTTCGAAAGTTGCGTTGAATTCTTGTTTGGCAAAGACCATGTCCCTCATTTTCCCGTCATAGACCGAGGGCATGGCAGTCGCGATATTCTCTTTGTAAGGGTTTCCGTCAAGGTCGGTGCGGGAAAGTATCTTCTCTTGATCGGCGATGAACCACATGAAATTTTCGTGACCAGGCATCGCATCCATTTTTCCAGCTAATTTGGGAAGCCAGAAACTGTGAATGACGTCTTCGGATTTAAGATTGATACGAATAGCCTTCGTGACCGGGAAAACGAGTTCGTTCGCAGTGACAATTCCAAACTGAGGGTATTCAAAAATCCAAAAGAACCTTTTTCCGGTAACGTTTACGGTGATGGCACCCTCTATTTGATCGCGGTCCAAATTCAACTTCTTGAGAGTAGCTTCGTCATTGGCATCGGGAACCTTGTTCATGAGAACGACTCCCTGGAGGGTCGGGACGGCAAGGATCACGAGAATGACGGTGGAAGCAATAATCAGAAGCATTTCGATTTTTGAGTTCCCGTGAGTTTGTGAAGGAACTTCCATTGCTTCTTGTTCGTTTTTGGCGCGATATTTCCAGAGAACGTATAAGAGACACCCACCGACGGCGCAGAACAAGAAGATGGTGATCCACACCGAAAGCATGAAGATGTCGTACTGATTCTGAGCAACGAGCCCTTTTGGATCCAAGGCGGACTGTTTGTGGTCGATCCGCGAACAACCACTCAAGAAAAAGACCGCGAGCGAAAACAACAGACCTAGGCGAGATTGAATTTTATGAGTCATGATTGATAACATGTGAAATCTAGAAATTTTACAGGTAGCGGTCGATCACCAATGCCGCGAGAAGAAGGGGCAAATAAATGATCGAGGCGATAAAAAGCCGTTTGGCTGCACGATCCCGATCTTTCCCGAACGCAAAATCCAACGCTCGCAACATGATGAAAAAAGTCAGAAGGATTGCACTGACGAGATAAAAGTCGCTCGGGACTTTATAACCCTCCCCCAAATCGAAAAAATAAGGAGCGAAAACGAAAAAGTTGAGAACGAGGGTGTAGATGAGACTTTTCCGTCCGAGTACGGCTCCACTGTTATCACCAAAATCATGAAGTTGAAAGCCTCCCCGTTCGTAATCGTCACGAAAATTCCAGGCAATGGCCATAAAATGAGGAAGTTGCCATGCGAAAAGGATACCAAAAAGAATCCACCCGTACAGAGTGGGTGAATTGGCTGCCGCCACCCAACCGATGAGAGGGGGGAGGGCACCGGAAACCGCACCGATTTCGATAGCCAAAGGTGATTTTTTCTTAAGCGGAGTGTATAGACCCAAATAGACGACAAGGGTTAGGAAAGTGAGTCCGACTGCCCATGCATTGGTGCCTGCCCAAAGGATGCCTAGGCCGACGAAGGAAAGAAAAATGCCGAATAAAAGAGCAAATTGCGGACTAACCTGATTGGCGGGGATCGGACGATTCGCTGTTCTTGGCATTAACGCATCTTCTTTTCGCTCCATCCATTGGTTCAGTGCGGCCGCACCAGCGGCTGACAAAGCGGTGCCAAGTGTGAGTGAAACAAAAAGACCGATGTTGTTTACCAAAGGGTCATGAACAAGGTACCCGAGCGAAGCGGTAAAAACCGACAGAAGACTGAGACGAGGTTTGGTTAATTCATAAACACCATGAAAGGAGATACCATGCTGGTTTTGAAGGGGCGTGGCATCGGTCTTGGCGGTTATGTTTTTTACGGTATTCACAAGGGTATGAAATCGAACATTAAAATGAATTTAAAGCAGGATGCAAGCAAGGTGAATGGATTCTTATATGAGATTGATAGCTGTACTAATAGTCGGATGCAGGGACGTTAACGTGTTTTTGATGTCAAAACTAGGGGTATTCATTTCAGAAAGTTATACGAAAGCGCCGAAATATTTGAAAATAAGCTTGTTGCTGTTCGTCCGATGAAATTCATCGACACAACTTATAGGGGCGGCAAAGAAGCATTCGAATGCACTAGTTTTATGCTTTGGAATTGATTGCATGTGATCCATGAGTATAAAGGGTACAGTGAATCCCCGTAGACACAATTTAGTTCCGACGCTGTATGTTGCGAGCATCCTGTTTTTCGGAGCATGCGGCGTGGAAAATCCTAACCGTGCCAACTCTAACCTCTCCGATCTCGAAATCAGAGGAGAGTTTTCAGCCGCTGAAGACAATTCGAGTGAGGTAGAGGTCGTTTTATGGGCAGTGGGGAAGAAAGTTTCCCCCGACATCTCCTCCAATCTCGGCAAGACCTTCAAGTTTGGTATTCAACCCAGCGAACTTGCTTTGATCAGGCGCAAACCCATTTTCAGAGGAAGCGTCCAAGAAACTCTGGTTTCCCCGGCCGGCAAAGCTTATTTGTTATACAATCTTTGGCCCGATGAACGTGGGGCCCGCATCCGCTTCGATAACGTTAACCGCCTTTTGCGTCGAGATACCTTGTCATTGGGCGATGGTATCATTCGTTCGTTGGGCGATCAACTACCGCCTTTTGCGCTTTACGATCAAGATGGGGAAATCATAACGACTGATTACTGCGACGGTTCTTCCACTGTAGTTAATTTTATTTTCACGAGATGTTCCGTACCCGAAATGTGCCCTGCATCCATGCTGAAGATGAAGAAGTTGCAATCCCTTGCTGAAAAAACGAAAATCAAGCATGTCAAGTTCCTCTCCATCACTCTTGACCCCCTTTTCGATTCTCCTGCCGTCCTCAAACAATATGCAGAAGCCTACGGGCTAAACGAGGCAAATTATCGGTTTGGCACAGCCGGGAAGAGTGTTATCACCGATTTGACTCGTCAGTTTGGTCTTCTGAGAAAAAACCACGAATCTCTCACCATCGAGCACACGATGCGCACTCTTTTGATTAACTCTCGACGGCAAATCATTTATCAAGTTCCGGGTAAATCATGGTCAGTTGAGGACTTTCTTGCCCGTCTTTCGGAAGGTACTCAAGGATGACTGCTTCCCTTCGTGCCGCCTTGATTGCCTTACCTTTCGCTGGTGCTTATTTCGTAGCTCGATCCCTTCCTGTGAGTCCCTGCGACTTTTTGCACGAAGAAACGTATAATTCCGAAGGCGTTATCGATTATTGCGGTGGAGGAGATTCAGCTTTCGTTGATCTTTCCTTGCGTAAGTGGCCGTTGTCGTTGGATTTCCGTCCGCCCGCTGAGTTGAACCCCGGTGAAGCCGCTGAGTTTGAAATGAACATAAAACAGTTTGACGGTTCCCCGCTTTCGGGTGAAGACGTCGCTCTTAGTCATACAAAAAAAATTCATCTCTTAGTAGTGGACGAATCGCTCACGGATTACCAACACCTCCACCCTGAACCTGATTCTCTTTACGATGGAACCTGGCGTTGCGCTTTGACACCGAAGAATGCCGGGAAATATTTTGTTTTCTTTGATTTTATTCCTACTCGTAGCCCGAGAAGAGTTCTGATGACTTCTTCTTTTGAGGTCGATGGCAATCGGATTGCGAAATCTCCTGTTGAGGAAAACCTCCTTTTCGCCTCGGGTAAGCGAAGATTCGAACTCAAAAAGGGAGAGCCCGACAAGGACGGCAGTGGCTTACAGCTGGTTTTTCAAGCATCGGACGAAAGTGGAGAGACACTTTCCCTCCGCCCCGTCATGGGTGCTTTTGCTCACATGGTGGCTTTCGATGGCGACCTCAAGGGCTTTGCTCATTTGCACCCTTTGGAAAACGCTTTGCCGGCAGGTCAAGAGGACACCCACAAGGGCCCTCTGACTTTTACATTTAGTCCGCCCAAGGAAGGCCTTTATCGTTTATGGGCTCAAGTTCGATTCAGTGGGGAATCGGAAACCTTCATTCCTTTTGACTTGAGAGTCGGATCCTGACTTTCTGACCCTTGGCATGGAAATAGATTCTTACCTAAAGCAAAAGCCCGATGTGGCATTGGCAAGAAAGTTAAAAACTCTTGTTTGGCTCATTTCCGCTCTTGTCCTTGGTCTTGTGGCCTCCATGCGTCCTCTGCGTCCCTGGTTTCTGTCCTTGATCGAAAAGCCGGACGGGCTCGTGCTTTCTTTTCTGCCACCCTTTCATGCAGTGCTCAACGCTTTTGCCGCCTTTGGTCTCGTTATGGCCGTCCGAGCGATAAAAAAACGCATGGTTTCCCTGCACCGCAAATGGATTTTCTTTGCCCTGGGGTGTTCATCGGTGTTTTTGGTTTCCTATGTCTGCTACCACATGACGACCTTTGAAACAGCCTTTGGTGGAGAGGGATGGGTCAGTAAACTTTATTATTTCATTCTTATTTCCCATATCGTTCTCGCTGCCCTGAGCTTTCCCTTCATCCTTTTGACTTTCGTTTACGGTTTTACGAACCATTTCGTCGAGCACAGAAAACTCTCCCGGATCGTTTATCCGGTTTGGCTCTACGTTGCCGTAACCGGGCCCATCGTCTACCTAATGTTGCGTCCTTACTATTGACGCAATCTCTCTTTACAACTCGCCTTTGAGTGTTATTCCTTAGGCTTTCTCTTCCATCTGCGCAACTTGAACTCTTCACATTCATGGAGGGTTTCCACAGGATCGAACCATTCTAAATGGTTTGGAAAAAAAGCATCTCCATCTTCGACTTCCCGGAGGACTTCGGTCAGGTATAGTTCAGTGCAATCCTTTAGAGCCGCAGAGTACAGTTCACCTCCACCAATGATGAAGAGTATTCGGTCGCCGATTTCCGACAAGGCGCTAGCGATTGTAGGAAAAACACGAATTCCCTCCGTTTGATTCATTTTACGGCTTAGCACCCAGTTTTCCCTCCCCGGCAGGATCCCCGGTAGTGATTCCCAGGTTTTCCTTCCCATGAGAATGACGTGTCCCATCGTTATTTTCTTGAACCATTTTAGATCGCCCGACAAACGCCATGGCAAGTCACCTTGTTTGCCTATGACACCATTTTGGGAAACTGCGGCTATGGCTTTCAATCTAGAAGACGTCGTCATACTGCAATAGGAGCCTTGATGGGGGGGTGTGGGTCATAATCAGTTAATTCGAAATCCTCGAAGGAAAAGTCTGAAATTTCCTTCTGATCACCATGAATGAGCATGCTCGGGGATGGTCGAGGGTCGCGTATGAGTTGCAGCTCGGCTTGCTCTTTATGGTTGGAGTACAGATGAAGATCTCCAAAAGTATGAACGAATTCGTATGCCTCCAGGTTGCAAATTTTGGCCACCATCATGGTTAGGAGGGCATAGGATGCGATGTTGAAGGGGACACCCAGAAACAAGTCGGCGCTTCTTTGATAGAGTTGACAGCTGAGCTTTCCATCCGCCACGTAAAACTGAAAGAGGGCATGGCAGGGCGGAAGAGCCATCAGGTGCAATTCGCCTGGGTTCCACGCACACACCAAATGCCTGCGGCTAGTGGGGTTTTCACGGATCGAACGAATGACTTCTTCGATTTGATCGATACTTCCCCCGTCCGGTTTCCTCCAGTTTTTCCACTGGGCTCCATAAACTCGACCCAAGTCTCCCTTTTCGTCAGCCCACTCGTCCCAAATGGAAACCTTGTTCTCCTTGAGATAAGCCACATTGGTATCTCCTTTGAGAAACCAAAGAAGTTCGTGAATGATGGAGCGAAGGTGAAGCTTTTTAGTGGTCAAAAGCGGAAAGCCGTCATCGATTCGAAACCGGGCCTGTGCCCCGAAGATCGACCAAGTGCCGGTGCCGGTACGGTCGCCACGATAGGTTCCGTCTCTCATGACTTGTCGAAGAAGCTCGAGGTAGGTCTTCATTTACGGTTCGCCAAAAAAAGTATTACGTAGTAGTGAGTAATGTTCATACCTTTGTTTGTTATTTATGCTTGTTTGTAAAAAGTCGAGATTTTCATTGATCTTCGCTCTAGTTTGGGGGCTTTGTGCAACGGGTGCATCAGCGCAGCAACGAGAAAATGACTTCACGAAGAAGTTGAGATCTTTTGATGGCCGTTTGAGTAATCTTTCCGGAAAAAGGTTATCCTCCAGTCGAATGAATTCTGCTTTTTCCAAAAGAATAAGCGTGCGGGAATGGCCAAGCAAATATTCTTCTTTCGGGACCAGACGTTTTCCTACGGGAAACAGCAAGACAATTGGAAGCGAGCGAGTACCCACCACACGCCTCCAAGTCAAGACTCCCCTCAATGACTCCTTGGCTCGGGCGAATTGGGACCGGGTATCCCAAAGTGATTTGGGAGAAAGCGCCCAAGCCGTTGCCTCCGTTCAATTCAGGGATGCCTACTATGCAGAATTAGGTAAACGGGTTGATGATTGGATGGATAAGGTCAACAATTTGTCCCTGCGCGACGTCAACCGGTTTCAATTCCGAAGACACCGTCCGAGTGAACCGGGTTTTCCCGTCCAAAAAGCTGGATCGGAAAACTTGCCATCCCCTCCCCGTGACAGCGGTTTGAGCAGGCCAAGTCTGCGTGGCGTTACTCCTCCCGGATCTTCCTCCAAAGCCCCCAGGCAAAGTTATTGGCTTGGACCGAAGAAAATTCGATCTACCGCTCCCGAATCAAAATCTCCTACCGACCGAATATTCCAATCTTCGCCTAAGCCTCCTGATAGAAATTTCAAGCCTTACCCCAAGCCTTTGTTCGGTCCCAAGAAGATCAGGGTCGAGGTTAAATAAAGGTTCAAGATTCTCGCTTGCCACCCGTTGGGCTTTCCTTATTCTACTTACCTTCAATTCATTTAACTATACGGACGGCTAGCTCAGTTGGTTAGAGCGACTGGTTTACACCCAGTAGGTCACAGGTTCG
>Ga0055584_100004284_pt1 | contig 14020 bp, 8 predicted proteins | sample OSDHelmetaG_FD_58716 | JGI IMG/M metagenome (GOLD analysis project Ga0055584, IMG submission 58716) | Pelagic marine sediment microbial communities from the LTER site Helgoland, North Sea, for post-phytoplankton bloom and carbon turnover... | ecosystem: Environmental > Aquatic > Marine >... | reverse complement strand
CTACAATCAGGTTGACCAGCAGTTGGTTGATGAGCGGGTAGAGCAGTTTCGTGATCAGACGCGCCGTTACTTAGCAGGTGAATTACCTGAAGAAGAGTTTTTGGCACTGCGTTTGATGAACGGTCTTTATATCCAACGCCAAGCGCCTATGCTGCGTGTGGCAATTCCTTACGGGACTTTTTCTGCACCCCAGTTGCGTACTTTGGCACATATTGCCCGCACCTGGGATAAAGGCTATGGTCATTTTACCACTCGTACCAACATGCAGTTTAACTGGCCTAGGCTGGAAGATGTGCCGGACATTCTAGCGGAACTGGCAAAAGTACAAATGCATGCTATCCAAACTTCGGGTAACTGTATACGTAATACCACCACTGATCCCTTAGCCGGTGTTACGGATGATGAGGTTGCTGATCCCCGTCCCTGGTGTGAACTTATTCGTCAATGGTCTACCTTACATCCTGAATTTGCTTACCTTCCCCGTAAATTTAAAATTGCTGTCAGCGGTGGCCCTAATGACCGTGCTGCCAGCCGTGTGCATGATATTGGTTTAGAGCTGGTGCGCAATACTACCGGTGAGCTGGGTTTTAAAGTTCTGGTAGGTGGTGGTTTGGGTCGTACTCCCATTATTGGCAAGGTGATACGTGAATATCTGGAAGCAGCTGAGCTGTTTTCTTATTTGGAAGCAATTCTGCGTATTTATAACCTCAAAGGCCGTCGTGACAATAAATACAAAGCCCGTATTAAAATTTTAGTGGCTGCCTTAGGTATTGAAGCGTTTCAGCGTCTGGTTGAAGAGGAATGGCAGCATCTTAAAGGCGGTGAGCTGCGTTTAACTACTGAAAAAATAAGTCAGATTACAGCTCATTTTAAACCTTTTAATTATCAGGAAGAAGCACTGGCTTCAGTTGATCTAAAAACACTTTTTGCTGAATATCCCGATTTTAAAGTGTGGTATGAACGTAATACCCAGACTCATAAAATGGCGGGCTATCGTATAGTACATATTTCACTTAAGCCTTTATTGGGTGCGCCGGGTGATATTACTCATCAGCAGATGGATGCTGTGGCCGATTTGGCCGAAGCCTATAGCTTTAATGAAATTCGTGCCACGCAGGATCAGAATCTGGTGCTGACCGATGTAAGAGAAAAAGACTTGCTGGCACTTTGGCAGAGTTTGGTGGCGGCCAATTTAGCCAGAACCAATATTAATACTCTAACCGATAGTATTGTTTGTCCCGGCTGGGACTTTTGTGCGTTGGCTAATGCTAAAACGCTTAATATAAATGAGCAGATAAATCAGGCTTTTGATGATTTAGATTACCTCTATGATTTAGGTGATATTCAGCTGAATATCTCAGGCTGTATTAATGCCTGTGCTCATCACCATATCGGTCATATCGGTATTTTGGGGGTCGATAAAAAAGGCGAAGACTGGTATCAGATTACTTTGGGTGGCTCAGCTACAGAACAAGCCCGCTTAGGTAAGGTGTTAGGACGGGCAGTTCCTGCAGATGCTGTGGCAGACACACTTAAAACTATTTTAACAACCTATCTTGAATTGCGTGAAGAGGGTGAAAGCTTTATTCAGGCTGTGGATAGGCTGGGTATTCAACCCTTTAAAGAAGCCGTTTATCACTAGGGTTTTAGGAGTGCATTATGCCATTAATAAAAAATCGTCAAATTCAGACTCAGGATGCCTGGCAGTTTATCAGTGGGGAAGCTTTTCAGCCTGATTTATTAAATAAAATAACTGATAACGCTCTGGTTTTACCGGCAGAAAAGTTAGTTGAAGTCAATCTGGAAAATATCACTCAGTTGGGTGCTTATTTAACGACTGAACAAGATTATGAGTTATTGCTGCCTTATTTAGATAAGCTGACTTTAATTGCACTGGTATTTTTAGCTTTTCGTGATGGGCGTGGTTTTAGCCAGGCTCGCCTGTTGCGTCGTGCAGGTTTTAAAGGTGAATTAAGAGCCGTAGGGGAAGTAACCCGTGATCGGCTGGCCTATTTGGAAAGTTGTGGTTTTGATGCTTTTGATATACCTGCTGAACGTTTTAAAACTGAAGATTTAGCTGCTTTTGCAGAAGTGAAGGTTAGTTACCAGCAACCCTTAAAGCAGGAGCATGAAAATGGCATCGCTTGAAGACTTTTTAACCGCTCCGGAAGAAAAGCCGGATCAGTTGCTGGATGCTGTTTTAGAGCAAAAGCTTCAGGCTACTCTGGATCGCCTAAAAACCGCAGTAACTGACTATGGAGAAGGTTTGGTATTTGCTAACAGTCTGGGTGCAGAAGATGTTTTACTGACCGGTTTAATTGGCAATTATTTATCTACAGCTAAGCAGGCAGGTATAGAACAGTTTGTACTGGATACCGGCCGTTTACCGGAAGAAACTCTGACTCTTTTAGCCAGAGTGCAGCAAAAATGGCCACAGTTAGTGATTAAAGTTTACTACCCTAGGGCTGAAACCTTGCAAGGTTGGGTCAGTAAAGAAGGAGTAAATGCTTTTTACCGCTCTCAGGCTTTGCGTCAAAGCTGTTGTCAGGTACGTAAGTTAGAGCCTTTAAGCCGTGCACTAAAAGGCAAAACAGCCTGGATTACAGGTTTAAGGCGTGAGCAGTCAGTGACCCGTGAAGCTTTAGATTACAGTCAATGGGATGCCGCTAATGGTTTGCAGAAGCTTAGTCCCTTGTTTGATTGGACAGAAGCTGAAGTCTGGGCCGTTATTCACGCTTTAAAACTACCTTACAACAGTTTGCATGATCATAACTATCCAAGCATAGGTTGCGCACCCTGTACACGGGCAGTTAAACCAGAGGATGATCCGCGTTCTGGCCGCTGGTGGTGGGAAAATCCGGAAACACGTGAATGTGGTTTGCATACAACAGCTAACCTTATTGAAGTAAAGAGTTAAATGTGGATTACCTGCCCTTATTTTTTAATGTAAAAAACCGCACTGTTTTATTAATTGGTGGTGGTGAAGTTGGTTTGCGTAAAGCCAGATTATTAATTCGAGCTGGTGCCAGATTGCAGGTGGTAAGCCGTGAAATACACCCAGAGTTAAAACAACTACTGGCAGATAATCAGGGATTACTGATAGCTGATGAATATCGGCCTGATCAGCTTTCTGGTGTGGTACTGGTTATAGCCGCTACCGATAATGAAGCGGTTAATCAACGGGTTCATGCCGATTGTATTGCCAAAAATGTGCCAGTGAATGTGGTTGATAATCCTGCTCTGTGTAGTTTTATTATACCGGCTATTGTGGATCGCTCACCTGTAGTTATAGGTATTTCCTCAAGTGGTCAGGCACCGGTTTTAGCCAGGCTGTTAAGAGCTAAACTGGAGAGCCTTTTGCCAACCCGCTATAGTGATTTAGGCCAGCTTGCAGGGCGTTTTCGTGACAAGGTAAAACAGCGTTTTTCCAATATCAGTCAGCGGCGCAGGTTTTGGGAAAAAGCTTTTCAGGGCAGTGTTGCCGAAAGGGTTTTTAATGGACAGATGCCAGAAGCAGAAAAGCTTTTGCAGCAGCAGTTAAATGTCAGTGATAACACTCAGGCTCTAGGTGAGGTTTATCTGGTAGGTGCAGGGCCGGGTGATCCTGAATTATTAACTTTCAAAGCGCTGCGTTTAATGCAGCAGGCCGATGTGGTGCTTTATGACCGCCTGGTTTCTGTTCAGGTTTTAGATTTATGCCGCCGTGATGCAGAATTAATTTATGTGGGAAAAAAACGTGATAACCATGCTGTTCCTCAGCCGGATATTAATCGTTTATTAGTAGAAAAAGCTCTGGCTGGTCAGCGTGTGGTACGTTTAAAAGGTGGTGATCCTTTTGTATTTGGTCGGGGTGGTGAAGAGCTGGAAGAGCTTAAAGCTGCGGGTGTGCCTTTTCAGGTCGTGCCGGGTATCACTGCCGCTAATGCTTGTTCTGCCTATGCTGGCATTCCTCTAACTCATCGTAATTATGCCCAGTCGGTAAAATTAATTACCGGCCAGCTTAAAAACCGTACCAGTGATTTAAATTTTGCTGAAATGATAGCGCCTAACCAGACGCTGGTATTTTATATGGGGCTGCATACGCTGGAACTTATTGTTGCTGGTCTGGTAGAAAAAGGAAAAGCTGTTTCTACACCTATTGCTTTGGTTTCACAAGGCAGCACACCTGAACAGCGTGTGTTAACCGGCACTTTAGAGAATATACTTGCCAAGCAGGCTGTGGCGCAATTAGCTGCACCGGCCATTATTATTGTTGGGGAAGTTGTTTCCCTGCATAACAAGCTGACCTGGTTTAATACAGCAGCTTTGGCCTGATTTACCCTTTCTGCCGTTGTTTTCTTTCTGAGTTTAGACTATTCAGTCTTGCATGTTTAACTGCTTAACTATACCATTCGCTTTACTATACCAAATGGTATTTTTAAGGGGTTGAGGATGCGAAAAATAAGGCGTAGTAATAATTCATGTGAAGCCATTTTAGATGCGGCTCAGAAGGTTGCAGTAGAAAAGGGTGCAGGCAAGGTTAGCTTAGATTCTGTTGCTAAAGAGGCGGGTTTAACCAAAGGTGGTGTGCTGTATAATTTTTCCAGTAAAGAAGCGTTGATCAGCGGTATGCTGGAGCGCTTAATGGCAACTTATACACCCAGAATTGCTGAGCATCAGGCTAGGCTGGCTGGTCAGTCTAATGCAACCTTGCGGTCAGTTTTTCATGTTATCCGAGAACTTGAAGAAGTTGATCATAATATTCCTATGGCAATTCTTGCCGCAGCGGCACACAATCTCAACCTGTTAAAGTCTTTAAGGGAAGAAACCAAAAGCCGTTATGAAAAAATCTGTGATGAAGCTGACTCCTCCGATGAAGCAACCCTTTTGTGGGCTGCTGGTGAAGGATTGATGTTAATTGACATGTTGGGTTTGCTTCCTTTTGGTAGTGAGAAGAAAACACAACTGCTTAAATTATTAGAACGTAAAGCTCAGGAAAAGCTGTAATGAAAAGAATACGCCCGTTTATTTTTCTATTTTTTGCTCTAAGCCTTTTAAGTTTTAATACAGGTGTTATGGCAGAAACTAAAGTTAGTCAGGCCATATCCAGTGTAAGGGTTGAAACCCTGGGTGAGCTGACCTCGCCGATGAGTCGTCGTTTTGTTGGTAAGATTGATGCTGTCAGCAAGGTAAATCTTTCTTTTCAGGTGCCAGGCCGTTTAATTAACCTGCCGGTACAACAGGGGCGTTTATTATCCAAAGGCAGCCTGTTAGCCGAGTTGGATGCAACGGATTATAAGCTGGCTTTAGAACAGGCTAAAGTTCGTTTAAAGCAAGCTCAGCGGGATGTTGACCGTAAACATTCACTTTTAAAAAATAATTCCGTACCAAAAGCTGTTGTTGATGAAGCAGAGGATCAGCTGCGTCTGGCTGAGCTGGCTGTAGAGTCAGCCGAGCGTAATTTGTCCTACACCCGCTTAGAAGCTCCTTCTGATGTATTGATTACACGTCGTCTGGCCGATCGTTATGGTAATTTGGCAGCAGGCACGCCTGTGGTTAGGGTACAGGATGTAACCGAGCTTCGTGTACATATTAGTGTGCCAGAAGATTTAGTACGTCTGGTCAATAATCCGGATTCAATTCAGGCCCAGCTGCTTTTACCTCATAATGAAGAAGCTTCTATTTCTCTTGAATACCGTGAACATGCTACCGAGCCAGATCCGGTAATACAAACCTATCAGGTTACTTTTGGTTTTGAACGTCCGGCTCAGCTTAATCTTTTACCGGGTATGACAGCGACGGTGGTTATTACCGCTGATCCCCAGCTGCATTCAGCAGGTCAGTTAGATGTAGCTGTATCTGCATTAAATACCGATAAGGATGGGCATTACTTTCTGTGGATTTTTGATCCGGTACAGGGACAGGTAACTAAACGCCAGGTCAGAGTGGGTCAGATTAATGGTGATCGTATTGAACTGCTCTCCGGTGCCAAGGCGGGTGAGCAGGTTATTACTTCTGGTGGTTCACATTTGCGTGAAGGCATGAAGGTTAAACCCTTCAGCCATTTCTAGGAGGTGCTTTAATGGATATTGCACGCCTTTCAATTAAGCGGCCAGTTAATACCTGGCTGTTAATTTTGCTTTGTCTGCTGGGTGGTGTTTGGGCCTTAATGACCTTGGGCCGTTTAGAAGATCCTGCTTTTACTATTAAGCAGGCTATTGTTATGACAGCCTACCCTGGTGCAACAGCGCTGGAAGTTGAAGAAGAAGTAACGGAAGTTGTTGAATCTGCCATTCAGCAATTGCCTCAGTTAGATTTTATTGAATCCCGCTCTATGCCGGGAATTTCAGAAATTACTGTGGAAATAAAACCCAGTTATAAAAGCCATGAAATTCCACAAATCTGGGATGAATTACGTCGTAAAGTCAATGATGCACAGATTTCTTTACCCCAGGCTGCCTACCCCTCAAAAGTAATTGATGATTTTGGTGATGTGTTTGGAATTTTTTATGCTGTTACTGCTGAAGGTTTTAGTGACAGTGAGGTACGTGACTTAGCAAGGTTTTTACGCCGTGAGTTATTAACCGTACCAGGTGTGGCTAAAGTAAGTACTTCCGGTGAACCTACTGAAAGCATATATATTGAAGTGTCTCATGAAAAACTGGTCAATCTTGGGTTGCCGATAGAGCTGGTTTTAAACACTCTGCAAACTGAAAATTCTGTAGAGGATGCCGGTAAGGTCAGAGTTGCTGACCAGCAGGTGCGTTTAGTAACACGTCCGGGTCTGGATACTTTAGCCAGTCTGGAGTCCCTGCGTATTGGTCGCCCCGGCAGTACCGAGCAGATTAGTCTGCTTGATGTTGCCAAGGTTAAACGTACCGAAACAGAAAAACCCAGTCAGCTAATTCGCTTTAATGGTAAACCTGCTTTTACACTGGCTGTAGCCGGAGTTGCAGATACTAATATTGTGAAGGTAGGGCAGGCAGTGGATGCTCACCTTGCTGGCTTACAAAGCCGCATCCCTTTAGGTGTGGAGCTGCACCCCATTTATAAGCAGCATGAAGTGGTTGATGAATCTATCAACAGCTTTATGCTGAATCTGGTTATATCTGTTGCCATAGTTATTGGCGTGCTGTGCATTTTTATGGGCTGGCGTGTTGGTGTGGTGGTGGGTATGACACTGTTACTGACTGTCCTTGGTACTACCTTTTTTATGAAGGTCTTCCATATTGAAATGGAACGTGTGTCCTTAGGTGCACTGATTATTGCTATGGGGATGCTGGTTGATAACGCCATAGTGGTGGCCGAAGGAATGCTGATTAATATGCAACGGCGTATTAAAGCCATAGATGCCGCAAGTGATGCGGTTAAGCGTACTCAAATACCCTTATTAGGTGCAACGGTTATAGGCATTATGGCTTTTGCGGGTATCGCCTCATCACCGGATGCAACCGGCGAGTTTTTATATTCTTTGTTTGTAGTGATAGGGATTTCATTACTGCTTAGCTGGTTGCTGGCGGTTACGGTTACACCTTTGTTGGGTTATTACCTTTTTCGCAGCGTGTCTTCAGACAAGGAGCAAGACCCTTACGCTGGTAAACTATATGGCTGGTATTTTCGTTTATTAGATATCGTGCTTGCTGCTCGTCGTACTACCTTAGTTATTTTGGTTGCTATCACCTTGGGTAGTTATGTTGGTTTTAGTTGGGTCAGTCAGGCATTTTTCCCCATTGCTAATAACCCTATTTTTTATCTGAACTACCAGCTTCCACAGGGTGCAGATATACGTGCTACGGCCAGAGATATACAAGTCATAGAGCAAAGAGTGCTGGAAAAACCTGAAGTGGTGAGCGTTGCCAGCTTTATTGGTCAGGGTGCCAGTCGTTTTATGCTGACTTATAAACCTAAACGTCTGGATTCTTCTTATGGTCAGTTGATTATTCGGGTAACAGACAGGGATTTAATTGATAATCTGGCCAATGAATTACGGGCTGAGTTAAGCAAAGATTTTCCTGATGCGGCTATTTATACCGAACGCTTGGTTTTTGGGCCAGGCAGCGGTGCAAAATTACAGGCAAGGTTTTCTGGTGAGGATGCCCAGGTTTTAAGAGCGTTGGGTGAGCAGGCAGTTGCCATTATGGAGCAGGAAGAAAAGGTAACAGATGTTCGCCATAACTGGCGTGAACAGGAAGTGACTTTGGTACCTGTATTTAATGAAGAAAGGGCACGCTATGCCGGTATCAGCCGTAAAGAGCTGGCAACTACCCTGAAGTTTTCTACTGAAGGAGTAAGGGCAGGTACTTACCGGGAAGGAATTAAACAACTGCCCATTATTGCAAGGCCACCAGAAGCAGAGCGCTTAGATGTTGGCCGGTTGCAGGACCGCATGATCTGGAGTGGTACAGATGGTGCTTATGTTCCTCTTGCTCAGGTGGTTGATCACTTTGACTTGCTGCCGGAAGAAGCTCAGATTCATCGCCGGAATCGTTTAAGAACCTTAACGGTGGAAGCTGAGCCTGGTAGTAATGCAACCGTAGCTGAAGCTTTTGCCGCAGTAAGAGATAAAATAGAAGCCTTGCCTTTACCCGAGGGCTACAGTCTGGATTGGGGTGGTGAATTTGAAAGTTCAGGTAAGGCTAAAGCCGGACTGGCTTCTCAGTTACCGCTTAGTTTTATCGTAATGCTGATAGTTACTGTCTTGTTATTTGGCCGCCTGAAACAGCCTCTGGTTATCTGGCTGGTTGTTCCTATGGCTGCAACAGGCGTTATTGTTGGCTTATTGATTACCGGCTTGCCTTTTAGTTTTACAGCCTTGCTTGGTATGCTGAGCCTGTCTGGTATGTTAATGAAAAACGCCATAGTGCTGGTGGATGAAATTGATTTGCAGGTTGCCACTAACGGCAATGCCCTGATGGCATTAAAAAATGCCAGTGTTAGTCGCCTGCGTCCGGTATTTATGGCTGCAAGCACTACTATTCTGGGTATGCTTCCCTTATTAACGGATGCTTTCTTTTCCAGTATGGCTGTCACCATTATGGGTGGGTTATTGTTTGCAACACTTTTAACCCTGGTGGCTGTACCAGTTTTATATGCCAGTCTGATACTCAAAAAAAATGCACTGACTCAGGGGTAAAAACCAGTAAATTAAGGGTCTTCATTGCATAATTTAATATTATGCAATGAAGGCTTTTTTATTTTTTAATTTTATTATTTTCTTGCCTTGTAATAGTCAGGTGCGTAGTATTAGCGGCCAATTTTAAAAACACGTTGGAAATGATGTCTACGACTGCTACCGTTTCACCTCATTCTGTTGTAAATCTCACCTATAATCGCTACGGCGATCCGGTTGTTTTAGTTTTAACTATGGGCTTTATTGTTTTGTTTCTTGGCCTGTCAATTCATGACACCGCTTGGTTAACAACAATTATTGGCGAAGGTTTTGCTTGGACAGCTAAGTATTTAGGTTCTTTTTTTCAAATTTTATTGCTGGCAACTTTTTTTATTGCTCTGGGTATTGCGCTTTCACGCGCCGGACAAGCCAGAGTAGGTCACTTGGATAAACCTGAAATCAGTACATTTCGCTGGTTATCCATGATTATGTGTACGCTGCTGGCCGGCGGTGGTGTATTTTTTGCTGCCGGTGAGCCGGTTTATCATTTTGTTGTAACGCCCCCTGCTTTTAATACAGAAGCAGGTACAGCCGATGCTATTGCACCTGCTTTATCTCAGGCCTTTATGCACTGGGGGTTTTTAGCCTGGGCTGTATTAGGTTCTCTGACTGCAATCGTATTGGCTCATGCTCATTATGTACAGGGCAAACCCTTACAGCCACGCACCTTACTGTATCCTGTTTTTGGTGATTGGATTCTAACCAGTTGGCTGGGTGGTGTGGTTGATGCACTTTGTGTTATTGCGATAGTGGCAGGTACGGTTGGTCCGATTGGTTTTTTAGCAACGCAAATGAGTTTTGGTTTACAGGAATTATTTGGGTTGACTAATAGTTTTTCTACCCAGCTGATTATCTTAATGCTGCTGGCTGTTATTTATATTGCCTCAGCGGTGAGTGGAATTCATAAAGGAATTCAGCTATTGAGCCGCTTTAATGTGTTTCTGGCTTTGGCTATAGGTGCTGTTATTTTTATTTTTGGCCCTACACTTTTTTTAACAAATGTTTATTTGCAGTCTATGGGGGAATACGTCTCTTCCTTTGTAGCAATGGCAACCATCACCAATGAAACAGCACCTGACTGGTGGATGCAGTGGTGGACTATTTTCTTTTTTGCCTGGTTTATTGGTTATGCACCCCTCATGGCAATTTTTGTAGCACGTATTTCACGTGGCCGCACTATACGTCAGATGATTATAGCTGTATCAGTTCTGGCGCCTGTTGCAACGACTATCTGGTTTACACTTTTAGGTGGTTCAGGTATCTATTATGAACTAACTGGTGCGGTTGATCTGTCTGAAATTTTGCAAAGCTTTAAATTTGATCAGGCAACTATAGCTGTTGCACAGGCCTTGCCTGGTGGTGCCTGGATGGCTGCTGCAATTTTATTGTTAACCACTATCTTTGTAGCGACCACGGGTGACTCAATGAGTTATGCCATTGCTGTAGTCAGCGCTGGACATGATCAGCCACCTACTCTGATCCGTGCCTTCTGGGGTGCTGCTATGGCTGTTATGGCGGGTGTTCTGCTTTATATGGGGGCTGGTCAGATAGGGGTGTTACAGCAGTTTATTGTTATTAGTGCTATCCCGGTTTCAGTTATTATCCTGCCGTCACTCTGGGCTGGCCCTCAGGCTGCTTTTACTATGGCAAGAGAACAGAAGTTAATAGATTAAGCTACTCTTTTTAAAAGCAGTCGATAAACTATAAAAGAAGGCCCCAGATTTGCTCTGGGGCCTTCTTTTAGCAAGGTGTTAAATTAAGGTTTAATCGGCTAACAAGTGCTTGGTTTCAAACCCCATAATTAATGATCCCCAGCGCCTTCCAGATACATAGAGTGGAATAGATAGATCATTCAGTATCTCACCGGTATCACGAATAAAGGTTTGTAGTAAGAAGGGGCTATTATGGGTGCAGCGGCGTTTTTCAGCACGGGTATCAAAGTAAATTCTTAGGTTGCGGGAGTGTAGGTTATCAACTTCTGGGTCTCCGGTTCTTGGTTTGGATACTTTGGCATGATGGATAGGAACATAACCCTCACTGGTGATACCTACAGCATAAGCAAACTCAGGGTGTTCTTTTAAGAAGCCGTCATATAATGGCTGTAAAACACCTTCAGCGGCTTTAATGTAGCTGGTCATATACTGAATATGTTTTTCACCCGGATTAATTGGCTGGTAGTTGGTATCAAATAAATTAACCCCCTGTCTGGCTAAGTCTTCTAGTTTTTCTGTTATTTCTTCTGCATAACTTAAGCCTATCTGAGTGATTCTTTCAAAACCACCGTAACCGATAATAAAGCGGGACAGTAATTCCTGAGTTCGCTGGGTTGCTGTTTCTAATTCGTAAGCACTTTCCCTCGATAGCTCCATATCTTTTTTAACTGAATGAGAAAGCTCGGCTATACTGCTTACATTTTCGTGCGTCATGCGATTGGTGTGTGACAGTTCTTCTATGGCTGCAGAGATGGTAGTCAGCTGCTGACTCATTTGCTCAAAACCGGCAACCATACTTATAAACTGATCGCTTGTTCGGGTCATAAAGCCTTCTGCTTCCTGTACATCACTTAAAATAGTGTTGGAGCCTACTTCGGTTTTCTTAACTAGGCTGGTCATTTCGGTAATGTTGCTGTTTATCTGCTGAGTTGCCTCGCCTACTTTTTGTGCCAGAGTGCGCACTTCATCGGCTACCACGGCAAAACCTCTGCCTGCATCGCCGGCACGTGCTGCCTCAATTGAAGCATTTAAAGCTAACAGGTTGGTTTGTTCTGAAAAATCCTCAACAAGCCTGAGAATTGTAATAATGTTTTCTGAGTTTTTACTAAGTGTTGCGACAGTTTCCTGGAAACCCTGTGCAAGTTGGGTGACTCCCTGAATCTGTTTGGAAACATCCTTTAGCTCCGTGCTTGATTGATGTATTTCTTCCAGATTACGTTGGGTCTGGTCACTTATATTGACAGTATTTGAAGCAATTTCTTCTACAGCTTGTGTTGATTGGCTGCTTGATTCAAAAATTTGCTGCGCCTGTTCTTCCTGAAACAGTGAGGAGGAATTGGCTTGATTAACCATTTTTTGTACACGGGCAGCATTAAGCGCTACGTTAACGGAGTGATCTCTTGCTTCGTTAATCATTTCTTTTAGCTGACCGGAAAACTCATTATAGCTGCGAGCCATTTCTGAAATTTCATCGTAAGTGTAAACAGGCAGAGTTGCTGAAATATCACCATTTTTTTCGCGTATTGCTTGTAAAACCCTAGTAATATCGACAATGGGTTTTACAAATAATTTACGCATAAAAAATATAGTAAAAATACCTGTTGCTAAAGCTATTAAGCTGGAAATTCCCAGTAGTAACCAAAAGTTCATTAGCATCGGATAAAGCGCGGCCTGCTGTCCTACGGCAGTAACTTCTTTTTCCAGCTTGCCAAGTAACAGAATAGCGGAAACAACTAAAATGGCTTGGGGTAGCAGTAAAGCAACCACATTGCCTATAATCTTTCGGGTCAGGGTATACCAGAAAGTTTTTTCTATCGTTCGATATAAACTCATGGTCAATCTACTCTTGTTTTTGGAATTTGTAAGACCAGAGAAACAATATGCCAGTTTATGCCATGAATAAGAAGTAGGATTAGACTAACGTGCTAGTGATTATTTTATGCTTGTTATGTTATGTGTGATCCCTGATTTTTTGTGTGAATAAAGGTTTTGTCAGTGTTATCTGTTGAATATATCTTTAAAGTTTTTGGTCTGGTCAATTTGTTTTTCAGGCTGTTTTTGTAAAAAGCTGTTCTTTAGTCCAGTTGATCGCTAGAGGCTGATTCTCTGATCCTCTGATAAATAACTGACCGGCATAGGGTTGAGCATAGCAGGTATCACCCCTTAATGGCTGCCAATGATTGTATTGCGTATGGCTGATAACCACCTCCCACAAGTCTTTGCTTTGCCAGCCAAGGGGTTCTAATTCAATACGGACTTCAGCACCAATTAAACTGATGGCTGTAATTTTTAAAGGCAGGTGAGCTGTTGCTGAAGGCTGATTGCTCAGACTGACTTCATGAGAGCGCAGATAAAGCTGTCCTGCAACTGCTTGTTGACCGGCAGGAAAAGCAACCCATGCTTTTTCCTGCTGTAAGCAGTTTTGTCTGGCTTCACCTTCAAAAACATTGACACCACCTAAAAAATCATAGACAAAACGACTGGCTGGCTGTTGGTATAAATCCTGGGGTGTTGCTTCCTGCTCAATCTGCCCCTGGCTCATAACAACCACTCTGTCTGAAACTTCTAAGGCTTCCTCCTGATCATGAGTTACAAAGATGCTGGTAAAACCCAGCTCATCGTGCAGACTACGTAGCCAGCGGCGAAGTTCTTTACGTACTTTTGCATCCAGTGCGCCAAAGGGCTCATCCAGCAGTAATACTTTGGGTTGCATGGCTAGTGCACGTGCCAGAGCTATACGTTGTTTTTGTCCACCGGAAAGCTGCCCTGGGTAGCGGGCGGCCAGATGACTTAACTGCACTTTATCAAGTAATTCTGCAACCTGTTGTTTAATGGCTGTTTTATTCGGGCGCTGTTTTTTAGGCAGAACATCTAAACCAAAAGCAATATTTTCTGCTACGGTCAGGTGGCGAAACAAAGCATAGTGCTGAAATACAAAACCTACTTTACGATCTCTGACGTGCAGATGGGTTACATCCTTACCGCTAAATAAAATTTGCCCCTGATCGGCGGTTTCTAAACCGGCAATAATACGTAGCAGGGTGGTTTTACCAGAACCTGATGGCCCTAATAAACCGACTAGTTCACCCTGGTTAACAGTCAGGTTAAGAGGCTTGAGTGCCTGAAAATTAGCAAACTGCTTGCTGATGTGTTTAATCTG
>Ga0055584_100004283_pt1 | contig 14022 bp, 13 predicted proteins | sample OSDHelmetaG_FD_58716 | JGI IMG/M metagenome (GOLD analysis project Ga0055584, IMG submission 58716) | Pelagic marine sediment microbial communities from the LTER site Helgoland, North Sea, for post-phytoplankton bloom and carbon turnover... | ecosystem: Environmental > Aquatic > Marine >... | reverse complement strand
CGCTCAGCAAGGGCTGCGTAGGTGCCAGCCTCGATGCCTGCGGTATTCGGCAGGCCACGGGTAAATCCGCGCACATGTAGCTCATAAATAATGGTCTCATGCCAACTGGTGCGCGGATGTGGCGTACCGCGCCAGTCGAAGCTCGAGTGTCGCAATAAGCCGCGCCGCAATGAGTTACCTGGTATAGGCTGGCAACTCCATTGCTCACGTCCACTAATAGCGCTCGCATAGGGATCAAGCAGCCAGTCGCTGGTGGTCGCAGACTTTCCGTCGCCGGTCGAGACCTGATAAGCGTAGATCCATTGCGCCCTCGGCGCGTCGATGGCGGCATGGAAAACGTCACCAGTACGATGCTGCAGTGACTGTAATTCGAAAGTTTCGAAGGGTTGCGTCTCGCCCGGCTCAAACAAGCCCAAGGTGAGAGATTTTGCGCCCGGGGCGTAGATTGTGAAGTTGGCTTTGTGACCCACCCACGAAGCGCCCAAGGGCACGGCGCTTCCAGCTTCAAGTCGCAAGGTTTGAGGCATAGGTGCTACTGGCCCAATTCGCTGAGGCTAAATATTTTTCGCGCAGTAACGCGAACGACTGCGACCATAAGCAATAGCGCTCTAACCCCGAAACTGAGTTGATGGTATCGCCACCGGCGCCGGCTCAGTAGCATCGCAACCGGCTTAGCGGGCGCTTCGTCAAGGACTTGGCGAGGTGGGCTTGCGACCCCGTAGTCAAATCGATCATAACCCGCCAGCAACAACGAAGTGCCACATCTCCCGCCGACCCAGCTAATATGGCCAACTGAAATTCGCATCGCTCACGCCAACAGTTAGCCTTGGCCTGTCAGGGGAAATGTGTCCTCGCTGTGGACATGGCGCCTGCTTTCGCGTTTGCATCCACTCGCCACCGGACTCACACGCATCAATGCAACCACTCTTGCGACGTCGCTTCGCTGCCATTTCTGGGTTCTCAATGACAACTGAGCTTAGCTGGGCGGGAATGCTATTGCTGTGCACGGCGCTCGCAGCCAATGCTGAAGCGCAAAGCTCCAAGCAAGCTGGATTGCTTGCTGGTATCGCTGTGGATGCGGACATTCGGGCAGCGCTCAAAAGTCGCGATGCGGAGCAACTGGTGCGCCAAGCCGCACGGCTTGAACACGGTGAGGGTATTGCCAGGAGTGCCGATGGGGCGATCTCACTGTATTGCCTGGCCGCGCGTGCTGGCCATGCGCAGGCGCAGTACTCACTCGGCTGGATCTATGCCAATGGTCGCGGCGTCGCGCGCAATGATGCGCTTGCGGCTGCATGGTTTCAGCGCGCCACGGCCTCCAAAGACCCACATTCGGCCCGCATGTTGCGGCGCCTGGGTGCGCAAGCTCCAAGCGCTGCGCGTTGCCTTTTGTCGAGCGGCTCCGAGATGCTGGCGCCGCTTAGTACTGTCGCTAATCCGTCACGCGCGCGAGTTGCCTATTGGGTCCACCAAATTGCGCCTGCAGCAGGCATCGACCCAAATTTGGTGCTGTCCATCATTCAAATTGAGTCCGCGTTTAACGCCCGCGCCAAATCACCTAAGAACGCGCGCGGGCTTATGCAGTTGCTGCCAGCCACCGCGCGGCGCTTCGGCACACTTAACGAGTGGGACCCGCTCGACAACATCCGTGGTGGCGTTGCGTATATGGAGTGGCTGCTCGAGCAATTCAAAGGCGATGTCAGACTGGCATTGGCGGGTTACAACGCTGGCGAGGGTGCGGTGCGCAAATACAGTGGCATCCCGCCATACAAAGAGACGCAAAATTATGTGCGCTTGGTTATGCGGCTCTGCAACAAAGCGGTGCGCGGGCAACATCGATTTTTCAATCCTAAAGCGGCTGACGCTGCCGATATACGCCAAGACTTGGAGCTGTTGGCGCAGCCCAAACAGGCAACTGACGTCTTGCGCAGCTGTGCGGGCTAATTCAGCCATGATCGACACTGAGACACGCGCAATCGCTGCCACCGGCGTGCGGCCGTGCCGAGATGCAGCTGGCGACACCTCTTGACTGACGCGCGCGAGCCGAACCCAGTGTTTGCTGGGGTGCTGTGGATGATCTTTGCGATGTCGTGCATCGGCATTGTTGATGCACTAGCCAAATATCTGGGCTTGCGCCTTGCCGGGGTGGAGGTTGCCTGGGGCTACTTCCTGAGCATGTGGTTATGTTTGATTGCCTGGACCACTGTGTTCGGTCCGCGTGGTCGCGCCTTATTGCGGTCCTCGCGACCGTGGTTGCAGTGTTTCCGCGCGTTCTGCTTGGTTATGTCTTTGAGCCTGTTGTTTAGCGCGCTGCGCGTTTTGCCACTCGCGGAAGCAACTGTGATCTCGTTTACCGCGCCATTGTTTGTGGTGGCGATGGCAGGACCCTTACTCAAAGAAACAGTTGGCTGGCGCCGCTGGGTAGCGGTACTGGTTGGCCTCAGTGGCGCCGCTATTGCGGTTCAGCCTGGCTCAAGCGTGTTCGTTTGGGCGGCGGTATTGCCGCTCATTGGAGCTACGTTCTTTGCGACATTTCAGGTCGTTACAAGGATGGTGAGTGATGGACCGGTAACAACGGTGTTCTACACCTCCGGAGTTGGCGCCTTACTGCTGAGCATCGCGGTGCCGTTCGTTTGGATCACGCCTTCCGCGCAAGAAATCCTACTTTTCCTGCTCTCCGGCGGGTTCGGGTTGGCTGCGCACTTAGCCATTGTGCGCTCGATGATGCACACGGATGCATCCGTGGTCGCGCCGTTAAATTACGTGCGCTTGGTTTGGGCCGTCACCATAGGCGTGGTGGTGTTTGGTGATTGGCCGGGGCCAGCGGAGTGGATCGGCGGCACTTTGATCGTCGGCTCGGGCTTGTATGTGCTTTACACCGCAGCGCGAGCACCGCGCTGAGGCTCGCGTTCATGGGGCGGGCGCCCCCATGAGGTTGGCCCGCATGGCACTCGCCCTCATGGCGCTGGGTCACCCGCGGAGGTCAGTTAGGCAAAAGCCGATTTTTGCAGTGGATAAACCTTGCCGTCGAGCACCGTCGCGAGCACTTTCAATTCATTAAGGCGGCTGCTCCCGACTTCATAAGGATCAGCGTCAATTACGGTGAAATCTGCGCGTTTGCCCGCCCGTAAGCTGCCAATTTCATCTTCACGCCCAAGAATCCAAGCCGCGTCAATGGTGATCGCGCGCAAAGCTTCGTCCAGCGACAAACATTCTTCGGCGCCTACAACTTCACCTTCGCAATTGATTCGGTTCGCGGCGATCCAGGCGCTGTGCAATGGTAAGGCAGGCGCCATGGTGTAGTCAGAATGGACTGCTGTGCGTATGCCCGCCCGCACACACGAGCCCAATCTCGCCATTGCGTTTGCGCGCTCATGGCCGATGCCTTCGCGGGCGTAGGATGGATTCAGCTCGTAGAGGTAATAAACGTTAGCGGAAACCGAACCGCCTAGCGCGGCGAGCCGCTGCACTTGCTCCGGCGTCGAGAAGCCAAAGTGTTCGATGGTAAAGCCATGGTTGAAACGCGGGCGCTCCCATTGCAGTTTTTCCAGCAAATCGACTATGAACTGCAGCCCGAGATCGCCGGTGACGTGCACGTGGATCTTATAGCCGGCGTTCCAAAATGCGCGCGCCCGTGCCTCTAGATCCTCCAGTGACATCATCCACTCGCCGTGATGCCCATCGATGTAACCGGGCTCATCCATCTGTGCGAGCTGTGAGAAGAAGGCTCCATCAGCAAACAATTTGACGTGATCAGAGAAGCGCAAGCGCTTGGTATTACGTTGGCGTAATCCATCTACGATCGAGACCATGGAATCCATGTCAGAAATGCCTTTGGTCGCACGCAGCGCATGCGCAATCATCTCAACTCGAAATGGTGTTTCCTCGTTATCGAGAATCTCTACCAGTGCGCCCCATTCCATTTCCAGATCGAAGATTGGCACCGCCATATCTGCAACCGTCGTGTGACCACCAAAATGCACCACTTCGCGCAAGCGCCGCAGTCCCTCGCGCAAGCGTTGCGGCTCGAGCAAATAGGGGTTCAGCTTAGTCGACACATAGTCTTTGCCGGCCTCATAGAAACGACCATTTTTCAGATCGACCTGGTGTGCGTTACTCAGGCGATTCTCATCAAGCTCCAGCCATTTGAATGCGCCGTCATTGAGCACTAGCTCATGAAACGAGCGCTGATAACTGACGATCGGGCGCGTCGCAGATATTTGATTCAACTCAGCGCGCATCACCCGGCCATGCCACAGATGGTGATAGCCCCAGATAATCAGCGGCTCGTCCGGGTCTTCCAGGGCTTCGTGCAATTCCCGTACGCGGGCAAGAAATCCTTCTGGGGTGGTCACTGGCGCGACTGTGCCCCATGGCAGCTTCCACTCCATCGCGGTCACGAACTGCATCGGCAACAGCACTGCGGCCATCGTTGGATGCAGATGTGGATCGATCAAACCCGGTAATACCACGTGTTGTGCGAAACGCTCGTCAATCTGGTGCTCGTGGCAACTCAGCCACGGCTGCATCGAAGCTAGCGTGCCGACCTCAACAATCTTGCCGGCGCGCACCGCGACCGCCGTCGCACTTGGGTTGGATGGGTTCATCGTCACAAAACGACGCGCGGTAAATACCGTAATTTCTGCCATAAGCTAAAGCGCCACTCACATTCTAAGAGACCGAACTTGCGCGCTCGACGCGACTACAAATCCCGCTCCGGGTTATGACGAAGTTAACACGCATCGTGGAAAACGGCTGAGTCGGCGTGTTTAGCGCGCCTGCCACTGCGGTGCGCGTTTGTTCACAAACGCATCGACGCCTTCGTGGAAGTCGTGGCTGCCGTAGGCGCGTTTGACTAAGTCTTCATCTTCGGCAGTTACAGTTTCTAAAAGGCGGATAAGTGCTTGTTTGGTGACTGCCATCGTAATAGGCGCGTGTCCGCGTAGCTGCGTCGTATAACGTTCAAGCACAGCGTCCAGGTCTTCGGCAGCGGCAATTTCTTGCACGTAACCATTCGCGACAAGCTCCTCAGCCGGCACCATCTCAGCTAATAACAGCATGCGTCGAACCATCGACGGACCCAGTAGCGCCGTCAGTACGCCAAGGTTGCCAGTCGACAGGCAATTACCCAGCGTGCGCGCGATAGGGACGCCAAAACGCGCGCCCGGTGTCGTGATGCGAAAATCGCAGACACTGGCAAGCGCCATGCCACCACCCACAGCCCAACCCTCGACTACAGCGATAGTTGGAACACTCAAGCGCGCAACTGCGGCGACATAAGTGGCAATTTTCGCTTCGTACTGAATACCGTCTTTGCCTGATTCGAACGCTTTAAATTGTTCGATATCAGTACCGGCGACAAACGCCTTGCCACCGGCGCCGCGCAACACCGCGACGCGCACTGCCGGGTTCGCCGCTATCGCTTCACAAGCCATGGCTAAGCCGTCGTACATCGCCCATGTCATCGCATTGCGTGCGCGTGGACGGTCGAAAGTGATATGCGCTACGGCATCACTGATTGTTAGCGTGGTGGCGCCTTCGGCTGGGATCGTCTCGGAGCTCTCAGATGTCATTAAAGTGGTCATGCCTTAAGTCGAAGTTGAAACCTTGTAGTCTACGACAGGTCCTATGCACCACGTGTGCTACGGTGCGCTCGACAGTATCGTCTGTCCTAGCAAGCACGCTTCAGGAGAAGGTTGTATGTCCATTCAGCGTTTCAAAGTGTGGGTTGTTGCCGTGGTCGCGGCCCTGGCCGTTTGCGGGCAACCAGCATTGGCGGCCGATGACGGGCCGAAACACAAAATTGTGATTCAGGTCAGTACCGATGACATCCGAACGCAAAATATTGCGATGAATAACGCGGTGAATCTTCAAAAAGCCCTAGGCCAAGACAATGTGGCGATCGAGATCGTCGCCTATGGCCCTGGCCTTTCGATGTTAACGCCGAAGAGTTCCGCTTCTAAGCGTGTTCCTGGCCTTGCTATGCAAGACATTACTTTTAGTGCATGCGGCAATACTAAAGACCATATCGAGAAGAAAACTGGCAAACCAGTCACCCTGGTTGAAGGTGTAACCATCGTGCAAGCAGGTGTGCTGCGCATTATGGAACTGCAAGAAGCGGGTTGGTCTTACGTTCGACCGTAAGCGTCTAAATCTTAGCGGGGCACTGTTGTTTCAGCGACGCGTGCGCAGTGCGCGCGTCGCGACGGCTTGAAGTTCTAAGCGCGCGCCGGGACTGGCAAGTTCAGCGCCCAATTACAGAATGCTTGCACCTCAGGGCGCTCAGCGTGCGCGGGCGGATAGACGAGGTAATACGCCTGGTCTGTCTGTAGTGCCTGTTCGAACAGCCGAATCAAGCGCCCTTCGCGCAATTCAATGTCAGCCAGAACGCTACGCGCCAAGGCGACGCCATGGCCGTTGACCGCCGCCTCAATCATTAGGCTTGCATCGGTAAACACTGGCCCATGCGCCGCGTCTACCTCGCTCGCACCGGCCAAACGCAACCACATGGCCCACTCGGTGCGATTATCGTCATGTCACAAAACATGCTTGGCTAGGTCCGTCAGCTGCTCGGCGCTCGGCAAACGTCGCGCGAACACTGGAAAAGTATCCTCGTCCAGCAGCCATCGAGTCACCCGGCTCGGATAATCACCGCCGCCGTAGCGCACCACAACGTCAACCTTATCCTGATCAAAGTCAGTCAATTTGGTACTTGGCTCAAGCAGCAGATCAATGTCTGGATGTTGGGCCAGAAAGCTGCCAAGTTTTGGCACCAACCAGCGTGCTGCCACCGATGGTAACAACGACACGGTCAAGCGACCCTCGGATTCCGGCGCTGATACTTTGGCAATAGCCCCATCTATCTGATTCAGCGCATCGCGCACCGCCGGCAACAACAATTGCCCGGCGTCAGTCAGCATCAGCGCTCGATTCAAACGCTTGGATAACTTGGTGCCAAGAAAATCTTCCAAACGCCGTATCTGGTGGCTAACAGCCGCTTGGGTCACAAAAATATCAGCAGCCGCACGAGTAAAACTAAGGTGTCGGGCGGCTACTTAGAACACTCGGATCGCGGACAGCGGAACGTCATGCTTCACATTAATAAAACTTATTCGAAATGAAATTTAAGTCGTTTGTCGAGATTGCCCTAGGTGTCTAGATTACTCGCTCATGGCAAGCAGTTCCAAAAGAACTTCGCCATACGGTTCAGACACATATCCTGAGGTTGAACAGATGAACTATCGTAATGTTGATTCCCATATCCTAACGGCGCCAAACGGCGGTCTTGCCAGCGCTATCGTACCGATGATTTTTGCTGAGGGCGCTTAAGTGCTGGTAGTTGGTGTACTCGCGTACTGTCTTAGTACGCGAGTATCGTAGCTCAAGGGAAGCTCCAGTTTATTCGCCGCCGTACTGCTTGATTTGCAGCCACACATATACCTTGACCACCTGCGCAAAAGACTGACCTGGAATCTAGATCCATAATTCCCGATGCATCTTCCCTATTGGCCAAGCTGCTTGATGGCGGTCTTGCACGATGTGCGCGAGAGCGATCCCTTTGATGAGGTGATCACGGTCACCAACGCCGGGCGTATCACTTCGCCTCATGTGCACCGAATTCGATTGAAGTGGGAGAATATGCGTGCGGAGGTGATTGCGCATTTTCCACCGGCACGGCCGGTGACCAATGATGTCGATGTCTATCTTAAGGCGATGGACGATATTCATGTCACCGACGCTTATCACTCATTATCGATTGAGGGGTATCGCGTGTCGCGTGATCTTATCGAGAAAGTGCGCGCGCGGTGTTAGAGGGTAGAGATGCCGGTACGGTTGTGGAGGCAGATTTAAGCGAGTGGTATCGCGATCTGTTCGCGCCATCGGTGACGGCTGGGATATTAAAGGCGTCACAATTGGCCGGGTATCGCAGTTCGCCGGTTTATATTCGCCAATCGCAACATGTGCCGATGAGCGCAGGAGCCGCGCGGGATTGCATGCCGGTATTTTTTGAGTTTTTGAGAGAAGAGCACAACCCGCTTGTTCGGGTTGTTCTCGGCCATTTCATTTTTGTCTTCATCCATCCCTTTGCTGATGGGAACGGGCGCACAGCACGGTTCTTGATGAATGTGATGTTGGCGGCAGCTGGACGGCCATGGACGGTGCTTAAGGTCGATAATAGGGATGCCTATATGGCAAGTTTAGAACGCGCGAGTGTGCATGAGGACATTTGGCTTTTCATTCAGTTCTTGGCAACAGCGGTAGAGGATCAAGGCTGAGGAGGTCATTAGCATAGTTAGCGATTTCGGGAGAATTCGAGCGGCATTTATCAGTGCAAGTTTGGTAACTCGCCCGACCAAGGCGCTGAGGCGCCCCCGAGCGCGCTTTTACCTTTGATGAGGCTTTTTGGGCTCGCTACCCAGTCGATGAAAGGCCGTTACTGGCACTCGGGGGGCCTTTAAGCTCAAGACCCTCTAGGCGGCTGTCCCAAATCCGATGGCCGCGAGCCCAATGCCATGCGCCTCAGCCCAGCGCGGCATCCAAAGTCGCCGCATCATCATGTTCATACCGAGCCCGATAAGCAGCCTCGGCAACTCTTGGCAACAGCGATTCGATAGCCCCTAGGTCAATACCGTCGGACGAATTTTGCACCCCTGCACGCGCCAACATATGCGGCAGTCGAGTACGGATCCGGTCCAAGGTCCAGGCAAGCGGATCGCCATCGGCTACCGCGTCCATCAGTACAATCTCGTTCGACTGGGCGCTCCAATCGACGTAGTGATAATGAGGCCCCTCATCGAAACAATCGAAGCGTAGGCGTTCAGTTCGTACGCCGGCGTCAGAGTTCACATAGACGTGGATGGATACGCCCCGATCGTCGAAGTTGGCATCATTTTCAAGATGCTTGCCTTGGCTTTGCGCGGACTTTGCAACAATGTCGTTGGACAGCAGACGATATTCGACGCCGATGGAGATACGGCCTGCATCAAACACCTGCGTGTGTTGCTCCACGGGCGGGATTGGCATCAGGGTGGCGCGCTTGGCGGCTTGGACCATATTCAGTTACTCCAGAGGTGCGACCCACACCCGAGGCCGCAAAAACGCACTCCACAAGAATTATCTTAGGTGCGAAGCCGGTCGACCGGGCGAGTGTAAGAAAAATGTTGTTTTACCGGAGTCAAAGGTACACACAATTGCGTATCGCTCCCAGTGCTACCGACCTGCGATCCAATCATTACAACAATTGCGTGCTGGCGTCATCAAAGCTGTTTCTTGTTCTTCGTGCGTACTTGTAGGTACAACGCTTCCATCGTTTCAATGAACGATGCGTCGTTATTCCAAAAGGCCGGATAATCGCCGCCTTTTTTGACCAAGATTGCTGGTACCGCCGCATGCTGCATTGGTGGGCTTTCACCAGGCAATGGCCTTGCGCCCAGCCAAAACGCCCGGTAGTCGGGAGATTCACTTGTCGGCTCAGGTCGAGCGACTAGAGAGGTCGCGTCGCCAGTGGATACCGGTTCCTCGTCTACCAGCGACGCGAGTGCCAAGCCAAGTGGTGTACCTGCCAGCTCCGCACGCAGTGACGCCCGCTGCATGCCGCGCAGTTCGAATAGCAGGAATGGATCGGCGTCCATTTCCCTCGCTAAGCGATAATAAACACCTGCAATATGTTTACAGGGATTGGCAAAATCTGGACAGGAACATTCGGTGATCTTGAAATCTTTGGAAGTCACCGGCAGTAGCTGGCGTTTAGCACCGGCGAATGCAGCGTCGATCTCATCGGGCAGCTCGCCCATCAGCAATCTCGCCACCAATCCAGCGTTCGTGCCAATTTTCTTGGTAGCGCCCGCCCAGGCCTTAGCACCGAACGGCACCAATTGGATACTGATTTCATAACGCGGCTCTTCGTACACGTCGAAGTATGGATTGATATTGCCACGCACTGTCGCGCGCACCAGCCCGTCACTCACCTGAAATTCTAAGATGCGCTTGTCGCTGCTGTACGCGCGTCCACGCTGCAAACGTCCGCTGTCGGTGAAACCCGACAGCGCCGCCATGAAGCGCTGCCCCCACCAAGTTCTAACACTGGCTTGGCGCATTAGCTCATCACCGCGTCGCGATTGAGTGCAATGAGCTCTCTAAAGTGATCGTCATCCAATTGAGCCAACCAGGATTCACCATCCCCAACGACCGATTCGGCTAAGGCTTGCTTGCTTTCAATCATCGTGTTGATGCGCTCCTCTAATGTGCCGATGGTGACAAACTTGTGCACGAACACGGTCTTATTCTGGCCGATGCGAAAGGCTCGATCGCTGGCCTGATTCTCCACTGCAGGATTCCACCAGCGATCGAAATGAAACACATGGTTAGCCTTCGTCAAGGTAATACCCACGCCGCCGGCTTTGAGCGATAGAACAAACACTGCGGGTGCTGCATCTGGGTCCTGAAATAACTCGATCATCTGCTCGCGCCGAGTCCTTGAGGTACCACCGTGCAGATAGTGCGTCGGATAACTCAATTGTTCGCGCAGCAGCTTCACCAAGCCTTCGCAACTCTCGGTGAACTGCGAAAAAATGAGCACGCTATCACCGGCTGCGACGACCTCCTCAAGCATGCCTTGCAGACGCTCGAGCTTGTGTGAGCGCTCCGCGGAGAACGCGCTGCCATCTTGCAGGAACTGAGCTGGGTGGTTACAGATTTGTTTAAGACGAGTCAGAGTAGACAACATCAAACCCTGCCGCGCGATTCCGTCGGAGGTCTCCAGACGCTGCTCGACGTCCCGCAACACGGACTCATACAAGGCCCCCTGCTCGCGACTCAGATTGCAGTACTGAATCGCCTCCACCTTGTCCGGCAGATCCGCGACAATAGATTTGTCCGTCTTCAGTCGCCGCAGTACAAATGGTTGCACGAGGCGCTTTAACATAGCCGTTCGGACAGCATCTCTGTCGCGTTGAACTGGCAGCTCAAAGCGTGTTCGAAAAATTGCCTGTGTATCCAAATAGCCAGGATTCAAGAAGTTTAAAATGGACCACAAATCCGTCAGTCGATTCTCAACCGGGGTGCCAGTCAAGGCCAGCCGGTGTTCCGCTTGAAGTTTAAGCACCGCTCGCGTTTGCGCAGACTTCGGATTTTTAATGGTCTGCGCTTCATCTAGGACTACACGATGCCAGGCAAGGCTTGTAAGCAACTTCAGATCCGAGCGTACAAGCGAATACGAAGTTATCAACAGGTCGCATTCAGCCGCCTCGGCCTTAAACGCCTCGGCATCCTTATCGCGCTTTGCGCCATGATGGATAAACGCGCGCAGTGTTGGTGCAAATCGTTCCACTTCTTTTTGCCAATTGCCAATCACCGAGGTAGGCGCGATCAGCAGCGTAGGCCCAACTTCCGCCTCGGCGTGGCTCTGCGTATCTTGCGCCCGTTCCTGAACCAGCCGCGCTATCACTTGTATTGTTTTGCCGAGCCCCATGTCGTCGGCTAAACAACCATTGAGCGCCAGCGATTCCATCAAGCCTAGCCACGCCAAACCGCGCTTTTGGTAGGCGCGCAGTTCAGCTGTCATTGCCGACGGGGTCGCAACTGATTCAATACGACTGTGGTCGCGCAAATTCTCGAGCATGGATGCAAGTGCATGCGCAGGGTCAAGCTCGAAACCATCGTCGGTCGCTGAACGGTGTACAAGGTCGCGAACGCTCATGTGCGCAGGCTCATCTCCCGCCTGACGTAAGAACGCCAGAATTTCCTGCATCTTGTCCGTTTCTAACTCGACCCATTGGCCGCGAAATTGCACCAACGGCGACTTGGCCTCGACCAGTTGTTGCCATTCCGTCTCATTAACCGTTTCATCGCCGATCGCCAATTGATAGCGGTAGGCGAGCAGATGCTCTAACGAAAGCTCCTTGGCACTGCTCGTGCTGCCAGAGCTTGCTGAGCTGGCGCTGGACGGGCGCAAGCGAATCTTGGCGCGTTTGCGGCCCGCAGGCGTGCACCAGCTCGGCACCAGAACTTTGTAGCCTGCGTCCTCCAGCACCCACGCGGATTCTTTCAGAAATGCAAAAGCTCTTTGCAGATCTAATGTGACACCGTCCGGCCTTGCACTCTCAAGGCCACCCCAAATTACTGGCGCCATGCGGGCGGCGAGCCCAAGATTCAGCAACAGTTGTTGCTCGAACGCTTCGCCGAAGTCGCGTTGGTAACTCTTTCGTCTGCTAGGTGACGCCGCCCAATAGTCCTCCAATCGGAGCTGGCAGGAAGGGTCAGCCAATCCAAGCGCTAAGAATTCCAGACGCCAGCTGCCGCCCTGTTCGCCTAGTTCGCTTACTTCGCTTGGTTCAAATTCTGAATCTGATGGCGGCGGGTCCACCAGGCGGAAAGCCAAGGTGAAACTCAAGTGCTGGTGAGATCCCGCAGTGCGCTGGTGCCAAGTCCGCCACTGCTGATAAGTTCGAGCTGGATCGGTGGCAGGCTCCCATTGCACTCCATCGGCTGACGACGCTATACACGCAGCCACCAGCGAGCCCTTCACGCGCTGACGTTGCGGCGGAGTAAAGGGCGTGCGCCGAACTAACTCATCAAGCAAAGCTTGCGCGCAATGGCGCAACAAACCTTCCGTATCCACCAGCGGCTTGCAGCCTGCGCCGCAGGCCGCTGGCATACACTCTTTGGCCTCGGCCAATAGACGTTCAAGCGGCGCCTCGGCCCATTGCCAACCCGCCGACAAGGCCTGCGCTTTAGCGACCCCGCGACGCCGCCCGGCAGCCGTTTTTCGGTATTCGAGCGCAGGCGTGTACTGGTCGCGCAACACCAATCGCTTGAGCGACTGGGTGAACCAGTGCCAAAAGAGAAAATCGCTGCCGTGCTGTAGCGTCTCCAGGCGATGTGCAACAAGAAAGTGGGCATCAGCCAGCTGTTTGAAAGGGTATTCGACTGCGGCGGCATCGACGCTCCAAGACTGTAGCTTCATGGGACCACCATCCGGCCAATCAGCTACGCTTTGGCGTGCTTGCAAAGAAGGAAGCGGATGACCGCCAACGCTCGGCAATTGAATCGAGCACTTCGATAATATGCCGTCGGCAATGCCAAGCTCCGATAACAACGCCGGCCATTCATCAGCAGGCACTTGGAATGGATGGGTGCGGCGCTGAGATTTACCTGGCTTGGGCAGCGTCGGCTCCGCCTCAAGCCATAGCTGAAAGGCGCCGACACCGAAGCCGTGGCTTGCCGTATTTGGTAGCCAGAAAGAATGCAGGATGTTCATATCAGCGCGCAGGGATAGATGAGAGATTGCCTAGCATGACTATACGATAGCTAAGAGCCTGATGGAGCCGAGACAAGGGCAGGCAAGCGAGCACAGGTGGTGGAGGTATCATCGCCCTCGGCACGCTCATCAAACTAGGCCCACCTGTTGGCAATATGATTTGGGACAATGATGAATTGGATTGTGGCGATCGATTAATTGAGGCCAAAACGACAAGATACGGAAAGAACACCCCATTCTTCATAACACCGAACGAGGTGCGGTTCTCTCGAGACAACTAGTCTAGCTGCTTCCTATACCGCCTGTTCAAATTCCGCGACTCTCCGCGCCTTTTCACGTTGCGGGGGCGTGATGCAGCCCGTTGCGATAGTGTAGCCAGGAGGCTACACTTCGACTATGAAAGTCCGCAAGACTGAGACCTACGCGAACTGGATTGACGGACTACGCGACATCCGAGCGCGGGGGCGACGAGGGTGGAGCGACTGGCGCAGGGCAATGTAGGCGATGCGGAGCCCGTAGGAGAGGGTGTCTCAGAGCTACGGATTCACTACGGTCCCGGATATCGGGTCTATTTCAAGCAGCAAGGCAGTGCGTTGATTGTCCTCTTGGCCGGCGGCGATAAAAGGAGCCAAAACAGGGACATCAAGAGGGCGCTTGAGCTTGCTCGAAACCTGTGATTACTCTAATGGCGAAAACAGTCACTTCGAAGTATGACGTTTCCGAACATATTCGAACCCCCGAAGAAATGGCGGCCTATCTTGAGG
>Ga0055584_100004282_pt1 | contig 14024 bp, 16 predicted proteins | sample OSDHelmetaG_FD_58716 | JGI IMG/M metagenome (GOLD analysis project Ga0055584, IMG submission 58716) | Pelagic marine sediment microbial communities from the LTER site Helgoland, North Sea, for post-phytoplankton bloom and carbon turnover... | ecosystem: Environmental > Aquatic > Marine >... | reverse complement strand
TAAATTCTTGAACATTTGGTCCTCGTTTATTTGAGTTAAATGCCCAAGTATTCTGATCTTTATTCCCGCCAATTTCTGTGCTTGAGTATCCAGCCAGGCCGACCGCAGCTTGCAAAGAGTACTTAGGCACACCCGATTTATTAACGAACCATTCCGCACCCAACCATGCGCTCACTTGGAGTCCAGAAACATCGTTTTTTACAGCATTATTGGGAGTGGTGTACTTCTCGTTTCCAGAAAACCAATTGCCCCGTAACTGCGTGTTTAAGTATACCGCATGAGATTTTTCCGGTTTCGAAATGAAGGCAAACAAAAATGCGGGTGCTACCACCCCAAATCCCAAGTCAACCCCAGAAGTTTTTGTTGTTGCTTTTCCTGTTCCAAATGGAGAAGTCGTTTTGTTGGTTACTAAACCAATATTGGCTTCAAAGGCTAACATTTTAGAAACATATATTGTACTGGACAATTACACCTGCACGTGTAAATGTGGTAGTACTATTTCTAGGGGTAGCTTTGTTTGATGAAGTGCTAAAAACGGGCTGAACAAATGGAAATAAATGCGATTATAAATAGTGATTTTTTCATAGCAATAATTTTTAAAACTAACCGATTATAATAGATAAACAACATAAAAACAATATTTTAGTACGAGAAGCTTCTCATAAAATCTTGAGACGATTTCAAATTAAGTGAATAACTAAAATACAACTGCTAGAAAAAATAATAATGAAAACCAAAAGTGGCATTCAACATATTTAAGCTTCCCGGTTGTGGATTAATTGGATCAAATGCCCAGGTATTTTGGTCTTTATTACCACTAACATCAAAGGATGTAAAGCCCACTAAGCCTATTGCTGCTTGAAGAGATAATTGAGGCACGCCTAGGTTACTTGGGAACCATTCTGCCCCAAGAAATGCGCCTACTTGTATCCCTTTGACGTCATTTTTAAAACTAGTATTTGGGGTCTTAGTATTCGTTTTGCCACTAAAGAAATCTGCTCTGACTTGCGGAGTTAGTACAAAACTTCCGCCTTTTATAAATGCGAAAAGAAAAACAGGCTTAAAAATACCTATCCCGACATCTACTCCATTCGCACTCGTTTTAGTTTTTCCTGTACCAAAATCTGATTCTTCCCCATTAAAAACTATACCAATATTGGCTTCAAACCCAAGGTTTTTTGCTGGGAAATAACGGATTGGTACACCTAAGCCTATCTTACTGAAGGAGGTAACATTATTTCCAGGATCGGATTTGTTGGATGACATGCTAAATACGGGTTGTGCCCCAATCGAAAAAGAACCTTTTTGCATCGGTTTACGTGGCGGATCCACAGCAAAACATGTCAACGAAAAGGAGATAATTGCAATTGTAAACAGTGATTTTTTCATAGCTAGAATAGTTCGTTCCTACTACGAGTCTGCTAGAAATTGCGGTTGAATCCAAGATTTCCATTTGTTTTTTGGATCGCATAAGTCAATTAATGAATAAAATCGTGTTTTGCACTGCTTAAATTCACGTAATCCAAGATTAATCTCTAATTTGCGGGCTACTATAAACCAATGAAATTTACTGAATTAAATCTTGAGCCCAAATTATTAGAAGCTATATCCTATATGGGATTTGAAAATGCTACTCCCGTTCAAGAATTGGCCATACCTGTTGTTTTAAAGAACCAGGACTTAATAGCTTGCGCACAAACTGGAACAGGAAAAACAGCTGCCTTTATCCTACCCATTTTGAACAAATTGATTGGTAAAGAAGATCAAAGTACCGACACGTTGATAGTAGTACCCACACGAGAATTGGCGGTACAAATTGAACAACAAATTCAAGGGTTATCCTATTTTATCTCCGTTACATCTGCCGCAGTTTATGGTGGAGGATCCGGCAGCGACTGGGAACAAGAAAAACGGGCATTGACCCAAGGCGCGGATATTATTGTTGCAACACCTGGAAAATTGTTGTCTCATCTAAAAATGGGGTATGTTAAATTCGATAAAGTAAAACACCTTATTCTTGATGAAGCAGATCGGATGTTAGACATGGGATTTGTGGATGATATCAATAAGATTATCACTTACTTACCCAAACAACATCAAAGTCTCCTTTTCAGTGCTACCATGCCAGCGAGTATTCATCAATTGGCCAGTAGCATATTACACGACCCTTTTAAGATTGCTTTATCCATTTCAAAGCCGGCAGCTGGAGTAGATCAAAAGGCATTCTTAACATTTGACAATCAGAAAATTGACTTAATTAAGCACTTACTTAAAGAAAGGGATCATTATGATAGTATTCTTGTTTTTAGTTCTACCAAAAGTAAAGTAAGTGAAATAGCACGTGAATTATCGAGAAATGGATTGAAAGCCAGTGCCATTTCATCAAACCTGGACCAAAATCAACGAGAAGAAGTTCTTCGAGGTTTTAGATCTAAGCGTATCCGGATATTGGTAGCTACTGATGTGATGAGCCGAGGAATTGACATCAAGGAAATTAACCTTGTAATTAATTACGATGTACCTAATGACGCTGAAGATTATGTTCATCGAGTTGGAAGAACCGCTCGAGCAAAAACAAAAGGTGAAGCTATCACGTTTATTCAACCCAGAGACATGTATGCATTTTCAATCATTGAAGAATTGATTGAAAACCAGCTTGAGAAACGTCAACCCCCAGATTCTCTTGGTGCGGGACCGAAATGGGATCCTAAACCATTTAAGAAAACATTTAGTAAAAAGCCTTTCAACAAATCTGGGAGTAAAAAAGGGGGTAAGAAGTTTTATTCCAAAAATAAAAATCACAAAAAATGATCTGCTACGCAGCCGATTGCCTTAATGGTAATTGTAATCAATCTTGTTCAAGATTTTCGTTTAATCCAAGCATTTAAAATTCACCAGCCTGAAACACAAAAAACTCATACCAGCATATTTGCTAACTTTTGTTAATGTTCTGGGCTTCAGTATACTTATTCCTATCTTACCTTTTGTGGTTAAAGACCATAATGCACCTACCTGGATTTATGGACTACTCCTTACTTTTTATTCCGCATTTCAGTTCTTGGGTTCACCCTATTTGGGATCCTTATCCGACAGTTTAGGTAGAAAACCCATTCTTTTAATTAGTCAAGCCGGTACATTATTGAGCTGGTTTGTATTCTTAGTTGCTGGATTTATTGCTGATATCCCCATAATGGGACTTGCGCTTCCTATTTGGATTATTGGTCTATCCAGAATCCTAGATGGCATTACTGGCGGTAATACTTCGGTAACCAACGCATATGTGTCAGATATTACCAACCGAGATGAAAAGTCATATGTTTTTGGTTACATGGGCGGGATTGTTGGAATAGGAATGATCATCGGCCCTGCAATTGGAGGACTGAGTGCCTCCACATCATTAGGCCATACAGGTACGGTGCTCACCGCAATTGGAATTTCAATTATCACATTAATAACGATTACCTTTTGGTTAAAAGAATCTCTACCACCCCAAAAAAGGAAAATCAGGAAGAAAGAATCGTTCATGGATCAATTTTTCATTTTGCGTAGAATTAAAAATGAACAACCCAATGCGCATATAAAATTATTGTTTAAAGTGAAGTTTTTCTTCTCAATGATGATGGCGTTTTATATAGCAACCATTGCATTATTTCTGATAGATACATTTCGCTTTGATGAAAAGGAACTGGGAATCTTCATGTTTATAATCGGTATTTTTCTTTCGTTCAACCAAGCGTTTATTTCGCGTATCTTCATTCGTAAATTAGGTGAAATCAAGACTTTATTTATTGGTCTAATACTTACTGTGATAGGAATAATTTGTATTACACTAACCACAAATATTTACTTGTTTATTTCATTCTATTACTTCCTAAATTTGGGTTTATCATTGTGTTTTCCTACGTTCAATGCATTAATCTCGATAAACTCGGAATCAAACAATCAAGGTGAAGTAATGGGTATTAGCGAATCCATTCATTCTTTTTGTATGGCGTCCTTCCCTATTATTGCAGCAGGTTTGTATGGGTTAATTGGTTTTCATCTCTATTACTTTATTGCCGTGTTACCCCTAATTGCGGTAAGCATAGCGTATTGGGGCTACAAGAAACTTGACAAATCATTGATAAAATAATTATGATACTATTGCAAACATTAACATCCTTTTTAAAAGACAAAGAATACCGAAGTCTATTAGTGACCACATCTATGGTAGTTACCGGTGGCAGTATTTTTTATCATTTTGTTGAAGGTTGGGGATGGATTGATTGCTTTTATTTCTCCATTATTACTCTAAGTACAATTGGTTATGGCGATTTTGCACCCCAAACTGATGCGGGTAAATTATTTGCCATTGGGTATATCATTTTGGGAATGAGCATCATTCTTTCATTTATAAACACCCTTTATTTGCATTATAATTCCGTGAAAAAGGGCAATAAATCCTAAGCCAAAAGAATTTTTATAAAAATAAATATTTAGACTTACCTTTGCGGTACACAACACAAATATTTTAAAATGAAAAAAGGAACAGTAAAATTCTTCAATCACACCAAAGGTTTTGGTTTTATAATCGAAGATGACACTAAAGAAGAACACTTTGTACACGTAACCGGATTAGTTGACAAGATCAACGAAGGTGACCTTGTAGAGTTCGAATTAACTGATGGAAGAAAAGGATTAACAGCCATTAACGTAAAAATGGCATAAGAATACACACCAATTTAGTTTAAAAAACCTGGTCTAAAATTAGACCAGGTTTCTTGTTATATGACCTTTTTTCCAAATTCATAAAGGCGACCATTTTTTATTGTGTCTACTTCCGTTAAGCTTCAAAATGCACATATTTAATAAAGTTTAAGTAAATTTGATTGAAACTACATGTAGTAACTTGGTCAAAAAAACCCATAATACGACTCAATCAAAATCATTTCCCTATGCCTCTGAAGCAAGATACGACCTTATTGTAAAGGCAGCTGGTTTAGGTGCCTGGGAATGGGATTACCAAACAGGTAAAGTAATTTACAATGACATCTGGTTCCAAATGCTTGGGTATCAGGAAGAACACGATCAGGTGCATGACACTTCCTTTTGGTTTAAAATAATTCACCCAGATGACATTCGAATTTCAGAAAAAGCCATTGAGAAACATATCAAAGGAAAAACAGAATACTATCAATGTGAACTGCGCTTAAAACACAAAAACGGCAAATACATTTAGATTCACGATTCAGGTAAAGTAATAACTTGGGATATAAAGGGTAACCCTAAATTGATTGCAGGTACACATACCAATATTGATAAAAGAAAAAAGAATGAATTATTACTCACCAAGTACAAAGATTTATTGGATCGCACCAATGAAGCGGCCTTAATTGGCACTTGGGAAGTGGACTTACTGAAAGATGAATTAACTTGGAGTGCAGTTACCAAAAAATACATGAGGTACCACCTGGCTTTAAACCAGATTTAGAAACTGCAATCAATTTTTACAAAAAGGGGGATAACAGAGAACGTATTACGCATTTATTTAACCAGGCGATCCAAACACACAAACCCTATGATGATTTATTCGAAATAATTACGGCTAAAGGCAAGATAAAATGGGTGCGCTCAATAGGTATACCTATTGTAAAACAAGGTAAATGTGTTCGTATATATGGTACTTTTCAAGATATCAATAAACAACAGGTCGATCGCATAAAAATTGAAACATTGTTGGAAGAAACCAAAGGTCAAAATGAACGATTATTAAATTTTGCTCATATCGTTTCTCACAACTTACATTCACATTCAGGAAACCTCACCATGCTTCTACAGCTATTCCGAATGGAAGGTGAAAATATCGATAATACCATTTTTCCTCTGGTTGAAAAAGCAACGGCAAACTTAGAAGAAACAGTCGTTCATTTGAGCGAAGTGGTTGCCATGAACACCCTAACACAAGAGCATATTAAACGTATAAATTTGTTGGATGCCGTAGAAAAAGCCTTGATTAATTTAAATATAAAGTTAAAAAAGGCGGTGGTTAAAGTGCAAATTCCAAAACGTACTATGGTAAATGCAATTCCAGCTTATCTAGATAGCATATTAATGAATTTATTAACCAATGCCTATAAATATCGTAAACCAAGGGTTCCGTTAGAAATTATTATTATTTCAAAAAAAATTGATGATCATGTTGTACTCAATATTCAAGACAATGGTATTGGTATTGATTTAGAAAAATATGGTTCCAAAATTTTCGGCATGTATAAAACCTTTCATCCTGGTAAAAAGTCACGGGGTATTGGGTTGTTTATTTCCAGAAATCAAATCGAAACCATGGGTGGAAAAATAACAGTAAATAGCATGCCAAATCTGGGTAGTATCTTTTCATTGAGATTTAAAAAATAGGACCGAAATGAAAACCATTTGGATTATAGATGACGACCCCATTTTTACTTTTATCATTAAAAGAATGATCGATTTATCCTCTTTTGAACATAAAATTTATGTTTTTACAGATGCTGAGTTGGCACTGAGCAAGCTGCAAAAACTGGTTCAAACAAATTCGAATGAAATTCCTGAAGTACTCTTTTTGGACATTAACATGCCGGTATTAGACGGATGGCAATTTCTAGATGAACTATCCAAGGATGGACCATTCCCAGTTATTCACATCTATCTTGTATCGTCTTCAATCGATCCTATTGACCACAAGAAAGCTGAAGAATATGGTGTTGTAAAACAGCTACTTGTTAAACCGCTTAGCGTAAAAAAGCTTGAGCAAATTAAAGCCGATTTGAATAAATAGTTTACACTAAATCAACGAGTGTGTTCCGCTCAATCTTAAAAATGCGCGAAGGAAACTTCTCCAACATTCGATAATCATGGGTTGCCATTATTACTGCTGTTCCCGTCTCTGTTATTGACTTCATGAGGTGGTATATCTCATCAGCAACATCAGGATCTAAGTTCCCTGTTGGTTCATCCGCCAATATCACATTGGGGTGGTTTAATAATGCGCGTGCAATGACCAAACGTTGTTGCTCTCCACCCGAAAGTTCAAAAGGCTTTTTAAAATCCTTAGTAGTTAGGTTTACCATTTTCAGAACTTCTGCAGCCCGCAACTTTATATCCTTCTTATTCTTCCATCCAGTGGCACGCATTACAAACTCTAGATTTTTGAAAACACTTCGATCTGGAAGCAACTGAAAATCTTGAAAAATAATGCCTAATTTTCTTCGTAAAAATGGGATCTTACTTCGTTTTATATTTTTCAAATTCACTCCTGCAATTTCCGCTTCGCCATCTTGTAAGGGCAACTCGCCATACAACGTTTTTAGTAAACTACTCTTTCCACTACCGGTTTTGCCAACCAGATATACAAACTCTCCAGATTCAACCTGAAAATTAATATCATTTAACACCATATTGGTATCATGATAAATGTTCACATCCTTTAAACTGATTAGCGCCATGTTTCGCTTACAATTATACGCCTTTATTCTGTTCGCCAATCCACAGCATGCTTGTGGTGTTCAACTAAATAGGCATTTGTTTTTGAGAAGTGTTTATTGTTAAAAAATCCCCTATGTGCAGAAAGTGGTGATGGGTGCACTGATTTTAAAACAAGGTGTTTTCGCGTGTCAATTAGATTAATTTTTTGTTGGGCGAACGCGCCCCATAACATAAATACCAAATGTTCTTTTGTTTGGGATAGTTTCTCAATCACTTGATCTGTAAAGTGCTGCCATCCCAAGTGCTGATGTGATCCTGCTTCATTTGGAAATACGGTAAGTACTGAATTAAGTAACAATACACCTTCTTGTGCCCAATTGCTGAGATCCCCATGTGAAGGAATTGGCAAACCCGTATCCAAATTGATCTCTTTAAATATGTTTTTTAAGGAAGGCGGAATTGATATTCCCTTATTTACCGAGAAACATAAGCCATTTGCTTGGCCTAGACCGTGATACGGATCCTGACCCAAAATAACCACTTTTACCATTTGGTAAGGACATTGGTCAAATGCTGCAAAAATCTGCTCTCCTTTTGGGTAAAACTCCTTACCCTTTGCCTTATAGTCTTTAAGTGACTGTGCCGTCTTTATAAATTCGGGCATCTCAAATAATTCTTGTAAAAAAGGCTTCCAATCAGCGGCAATGTTAACCTCCATTATTTAATTTGGATTCCATTATTTATCTTAGCAATTGAATCTCGCCTTCTTTTTTCCTCGAATTCCTTTTTGAGTTTTTCAATTCTACTTTGCGTTTTATCAGACACAGGTGGTACACCGCCTCCCTCTCTAACTCTTCGCTCATACTCCTTTTGTTGCGCAATCATCTGCTTCTGCTGCTCCATTTGAAGCATATACATTTCATATTGTCGTTGGTATTCTGCCCGTTGTTCAGGTGACATTTGAGACATGGCCATTTTTTGTTGCCAGCGCGTTATTGCTTCTTCATTATATTCCTGCAACTTGAAAACAGTTGTATCCATTACCGCCAAAGATGTATCCACTAGATTTAGCGAGTCTAATATTGCTTGATCTTCTTTTAAAGCACGATACGTGTTGGATTGAGAAACGCCAAAACCAGCGGCAATTAGTGCCACAAAGAAAATACTCATAAATATCAGCGACTTATTCATCCTATTTTCTACCACAATAAACATACCCAAAAAAGGGTATTCTTGGATTAATAATACTTATCAAACAGATTTTCCAAACCTGCATTTTCCTTTAGCACGGCATCAATCCGTGCTTCAATACCATTTTGATATTGGGCTGTTTTTCGCACTACCAATTCATCAGTATCTGGAGCTTCTGGTGAAGGAGTAATATCATTACAGAAGAAAACGTACACCCCTTGCTCACCTGAAATTGGCTGAGTATGTGTGCCCTTTTTCATGCCTAGAATAACTCCTTGCACCTTAAAATCATTTCCAACATATAGAATTGAACTTTGATTGAATTGTGCGTTTTCAATTTTTTGAGCTACCGTTCCCATGGCAAGTGCCAAAGTTACTGCATCTGTCTTGCCCTTGTTTTTGGCCAAGGCTTCTTCAAAACGCTCTTTTATTATTTGTGCTTTCTTCTCGTTAATCACTTTAAGCTTTACTGCATCGCGCACAAGGTCCAATTTACTAATTCCTTTTTCCTGAAGGGTCTTTATACGAGCAACGATGATCTTATTGCTAATACTGAAAGGCTCGGATAACTCTCCTTGTTTTCTTTTGCTTTCAAATGCCCACTTCACAATTTCTCTGGCATCAGGTAATGTACCCCAACCTTGGGCTCCAGGTGCAAGTTTGGTAGCATTTTTCACATTCATTTTTAATTCGGATGCTTTCTTAGTAAATGCCAATTCATCGTCCGAATCGAGTTCTGCAGTAAAGTTATTCGCAATGCCATAATACTCATTACGTGTTTCACGGCTTATTTCAAGCTTTCTAATAACACCTGCAACACGAATCATATCTGAACTAGGTTCAGCTACTACGCGTACGATATGAACTCCTGAAGGACCTCTTACCAAACCTAATGTACCTGGAGCATTGTTCTCATTAAATCGTACAACTGTCTCTGGTATGAAGCTTGTGTTTGCAATCCATCCCATTTTACCACCATTGGAAGAAGATGGATCTACACTATTTTTTCTGGCCATTTCTCCAAAAGAGGTTCCACTATTAATTTCTGCAATAATTTGTCTTGCTTTGCTATATACTGCAGATGTATCCATAGCAACGGACAAAACAATTTGATCGAAATTGTAATACGTTTTACCGCCTTGTTGGCGTCCAAGAATCTTATATACTCCGAAACCACCGTCACCTGCAATTGGTCCAACAACATCTCCTACTTGGGCCGCAAATAATTTATCCTCCGCTTCGCCACCAAAACTACCATGGGATCGATATACTGGGTTAAATGGATCATCACTAAACTTTGCAATGTAAATTGAATCGTCTTCTGCTTTTGCAAAATCATCTTTCAATCTATTTACTTGGTCCATTACATTATTGCTGTCAATTCCACTTGGTTGTACAACCCACTCAAGGTATTCCAAATCTCGTGAAGCTTCTACTTCGTAATCTTCTTTATGTGCAGCAATGTAAGCTTCCATTTCTCTATCCGTAGCATCCACTAAAGAATCCGCTACCGTTAAATAGTTGGCCGCAACAATTTGTCCAGACACCTTGGTACCTGCTTTATTAAAATCAACCTCAGCATCAAAAGGAGTTGATTGAAAACCTGCTCGAACGATATTATTGTACTTCTCCGCTTTAACCTGGGTTTTTATTGCTCGGATGATCTCATCCATTGCATACTTGTATTTTGGATCGTTTTGATATTGATTCTGTAAAAACCTGCGCATCACTTCAGGGCTATATTGCTGCTGAAAATACTGTTTTACAAAAGGATGTGGTTCTGCACCTGTAAGTAATTCACCATATTCCTTATCTGCAAGTGTAATACCCAAATTGTCTAATAAAGGGTCAATTGCCATGTCATTGAATAACTGATTGGCTGCCTCTGTTCTTAATTGTCTGCGCATATTATCATCCACAGTCATTCCATTCAGAGTTCGCACCTTTTCAGATTGGCTGACAATTAAATCAAATTGTTGTCGATCTATTTTCCTACCATCTACCTTTAGCACCGTTGGATTCTGGTCCTCGTCACTTCCGAAAATACTCCCGAAATTTTGATTACTGAATATGTCTGATACTAAGAATAATACAAGTGCTCCACCAATTGCTACTGCAAGTAATCCACTCCTTTTTCTAATTTCTCCTATTAATGCCATTCTGTTTAGTTTAATTAACGCCAGTTCTGCGTTAGCTGTGCAAAAAAAACGCTTTATATCCCAAATTCAAAATTAATTAATGGTGAAGTTTTTAGAAAATGATTGCCCCCGATAAGTAAGCTTAATTTCATAGATGCCCGAAACAAACTTAATCCGCAGTTTTTCTTCATATGTGCCTGGGCTTATTGGGTCTATTTCATTGCGCTGGTAAACGGTTTTACCGTATCTACTCACCTCAATTTTATACCCCTTATTTTCTCCAATTGTGTAGTTGAGATACAACAATCCGCTATCAGCCACAAGGTATTCATTCAACTGATTTCCTAAATACAATTGATGCTTTTGATATGATTTATGATCTCCCAGGGTTGTTTTCACCATTATTTGGTTCGTATTGGGATCCACTTCTGCCCAAACAACCCCTATGGCACCATCCAATGCATCAACATCCAAATAATCTCCAAAAAAGCTCTTATTCTTTGGTAAAAATTTTGACGGTGGAGCAAAAGGCATTTCCGTTATAGTGCTTGTTTTCAGTTTATTTAATTTACTTCCAGTGGTAATATTAACCTCAGTAAATAAATTTAGCTGAGATCTTTCACGGGTGTAATAAACAATGTAAAAGCAATTCTTTACCCGATCATATGCAATATTCGGCATAAACTGATCTCTACCATTCCCCACAAGATCTTGGTTTATACGGACAGGTGAATTGAAGGTTGCGCCCATATCTTCCGACTCTATCGCAAAAATATCTAGATCGCCATATCTTCTATCTCCAAAAACGATTATAATCTTTCCCTTTTTGTTACAAATAGCAAAGGGCATACTATTGGCGCGCGATAAGAATGGCACGTCTTGATCCCATCCACCAATCTGATTAGCAATCACTCGATCCTTGCCCCATGTTTTACCTCCATCTAGCGAAACATCCATGAATATCTTGCTTTTACCTGCCCAAACGCAGTAGAGTTCACCCTTTGGCCCAACTGCTATAGTTGCACCTTCAAGGGTGTTATCGCCATCTAAGCAATCCCCGGCTGTATCACTAACTATAACGGGTTGGCTAAATGAATCTGCATAATTATCACTGTAAGCAAACTTTATTCTTGAGCTATCTTCTGGTGCGGCACTATTGTATTTATCAAATTCCGTCCAACTTAAATAAAGGCGATTTGCAAAAGGACTTTTAGAATTCATATCCCCTGTAAGCCAATGCTTGTCTTGCATTTTGCCTTCAACATAACCTACACCAATTCCATTTAAGAATGAATCTCCTCCATCATCCGAACGTTGAACCACAATTCGGTCCCACATTTCAGGAGCTTTTTTCCCTTTTGTTTTACTCAGATGTGCATAATAATAATGTCCCTGGCGATCGATATAAACAACTGGATCTCCATATACCCCAAAAGAACTGGTTAGTTTGCGTTCATCAAAAGAATAGCCTCCATTTTTGGAAAGATAAAGCTGATCCACATTGGCCCCAATTAACACTCGACCATCATATGGATCTACCGCTATTGAGGGTTCATTACTATAGGTTAATTGTTTACTAATGGGTTTAGAAAGTACTTGGGCAGAGATGCTCTGTCCTACTACCCAAAGCACAAAAAATGATAAATAATTGATTCTAAGAAACATATTTCGGCTATTTTATTTTTACTTTTGCAATGCAAAAATGCATAACATCGAACCATATTACAACTGGAATCACTTATATAATTCCAGTGAAGACATCCAGTCGCCATTTTATGGTCGAGAACACAGTGAATTCACTTTCACAGATAAGATATATGACCATGTTATTCACCCGCAATGGGAAAATATGGGTAGTCCGACACTATTTATTAAAATCCTTTTTGCAGATTACGAAACCGGTTATTGCATTATCGAATTCATTGGAGAATGGAATGATTGCATTGAAAATGACATAATGACATTTCTCTATGAAGTGATGGAACCTTTGCAATTAGAGGGCATCACTAAATTCATCTTAATCGGAGAAAACCTATTGAACTTTTTTAGCTCAGATGATGAATACTATATGGAATGGAACGAAGCCAATGAGGACGGCTGGGTTTGTTTGGTTAATTTTAGACAACATGTCCTTGATGAAATGAGTGAAAGCAATATCGATCATTATTGGGTTTGGGGTGGCGAATTAAATGACATGGAATGGCGCAAGAATAAGCCTTCTGGGGTTTATGATGCCGTAAGTGCAGTGCTAGAAAAAAGGCTAGTATAATTATGTTTGCAATTTGTGTATCATCTATTGCCTGACAGACTGACTTAATTTGCTAATTTCGATAAAAGGAATAATATTTGATATATTCAAAACGTAATACAAATAACATGGCATTAGAAATAACAGACAGCAACTTTGAAGAAATCATCAATACAGACAAACCAGTATTGGTTGATTTTTGGGCAGAATGGTGTGGCCCCTGCAGATTGATCGCACCCATTGTAGATGAGCTATCCACAGAATTAGAAGGTAAAGCAATCTTAGGAAAGCTTAACGTGGACGAAAATCAAGAAATTCCAGGAAAGTTTGGAATTCGAAGTATCCCTACCCTTCTAATATTTAAGGGAGGTGAAATTGTAGACAAAATTGTTGGCGCATTGCCCAAGCATGCGATCCAAAAGAAATTGGAAGCACACATTTAGATTTAAAATAGAAACAGCAAAAGAAGCCAAATCATTGCATGATTTGGCTTCTTTTTGGTATAAACTCACTTATTTAACTTAACCATTTTTCTTTGAGGAATAACGTAAGTCCACTCAAGACAATTTAATGTTCATCTGCTAAAATTAACCAAATCAATGTTTCAAGATTAATACTGCAATCAAAAATTGACTATAAACAAAAAAGCCACTGTTAAAACAGTAGCCATTTTGTAAATCAAATTAAATAATTAACCTAATTAGTGCACTTTTTGCTGACGGTATACAACATAAACCTCATATTGGTCACTTTGGACGTACAATATTTTGTCAAATCTTCACCATTTTGTAATGCCTCATCTAACATTTTCCTGTCTGCAACGGTATAGATGACACCATCAAGCTCGAAAGTTTCTCCAACCTCAAATTCATTACACTTAATACATTCGCTATTGTTACTATTCTTATTTCCAACATCTCCTGAACAACTACTTAATGTTGCTGCCAACATTACAGTTGCTGCAAATACCAAGAATAACATCTTTTTCATACGACAAATATATATAT
>Ga0055584_100004281_pt1 | contig 14025 bp, 9 predicted proteins | sample OSDHelmetaG_FD_58716 | JGI IMG/M metagenome (GOLD analysis project Ga0055584, IMG submission 58716) | Pelagic marine sediment microbial communities from the LTER site Helgoland, North Sea, for post-phytoplankton bloom and carbon turnover... | ecosystem: Environmental > Aquatic > Marine >... | reverse complement strand
TGCGTGAAGGACAGGTCCTGTTCACCTATCTGCATCTGGCCGCGGCATGGGATGTGGCCGAAGCCATGATCAGTGCGGGAAGTATTGGTATCGCCTATGAAACCGTGACGGATGATCATGGTGGCCTGCCCCTGCTGGCGCCGATGAGCGAGGTGGCCGGTCGTCTGGCAATTCAGGTGGGCGCGCATTGTCTGGAACGGGAATCCGGCGGGCGCGGTGTTCTGCTCGGTGGCGTGCCCGGGGTAGAGGCTGCTGATGTTCTGGTGATCGGCGGGGGTGTCGCGGGGACCAATGCGGTGCGGATGGCTATGGGCATGGAGGCCCGCGTCACCGTGCTTGATCGCTCCCTCGACCGGTTGCGTGAGCTGGATATGCAATTCGGTCCGACCCTCAACACGATCTATTCGACCGTTGATGCGGTGGAGCGTTATGTGCTCGGTTCCGATCTGGTGATCGGGGCGGTGCTGGTGCCCGGCGCGGCAGCGCCGAAGCTGGTGACGGCGGAAATGGTCAAGGCGATGCGCCGCGGTGCGGTGCTCGTCGATATTGCCATCGATCAGGGTGGCTGCTTCGAAACCTCACACGCAACGACCCATGATGATCCGACCTTCATCGTCGATGAGGTAGTGCATTACTGCGTGGCGAATATGCCCGCTGCCGTGGCGCGCTCTTCGACGGCGGCGCTGAACAATGCCACGCTGCCCTATGTGCTGGCGCTGGCCGATCAGGGCTATCGCGAAGCGCTGCAGGCGGATGCGCATTTCCGGGCCGGCCTGAATGTGCTCGCGGGGGACGTGACCCATGGCGCGGTCGCCGAGGCGCTGGGCCTGCCCTGCAAGCCGGCGGAAGACGCGCTTGGCCGCTAGGTGGTCTGAGCGTTGATGTCGAGGGCGTAGCCTGCGGCGCGCACCGTGCGAATCAGGTCGTCCGTACCCGGCAGGTTCATGGCCTTGCGCAGGCGTCTGATGTGCACATCCACGGTGCGCAGTTCGATATAGACATCGTGCCCCCAGACCGAATCCAGAAGCTGTTCGCGGGAAAAGACCCGGCCGGGATGCTCCATCATGAAGCGCAGCAGCCGGGACTCGGTTGGCCCGAGTTCGACGGGGATATCATTGCGGCTGACACGATGGGTGGTGAGGTCCATCGTGATATCGGCATAGGTCAGGCTGTCCTTGTCGAAGGCCGGGCGGGTGCGTCGCAGCACGGCCCGAACCCGGGCCACAAGCTCGCTCGGCGAAAAGGGTTTGACCACATAGTCATCCGCCCCGGCTTCCAGCCCCCGGATGCGATCATCTTCTTCCCCCCGGGCGGTCAGCAGAATGATGGGCAGGTCGCGAGTGTCCCGGTTGCGCCGGATCCGGCGGCAGATTTCGATGCCCGAGACATAGGGCAGCATCCAGTCGAGCAGAACGATGTCGGGCTTGCGTTCCTCGACGGCCAGCATGGCTTCATCCCCGTCGCGTGCGACATGTGTTTGGAAGCCGGCTTTTTTCAGATTGTAGGAGAGCAGCTCGACCAGCGCCGGTTCATCCTCGACGATCAGAACATGGGGTTGCAGATTGCTCACGATGACCTCGATGGGGCGATCAGTCGGGTTCGACGACGGTGATGCTGGCCTGGTCGGCTTTCGGGCGGTCCCCGTCCAGGGGCACGCCTTCGACCTGATAGTAGATCAGTTCGGCGATGTTGGTTGCCAGATCGCCGATGCGCTCGATATTGCGTGCGACAAAGAGCAGATGAGTGCAGGCCGTGATGTTGCGGGCGTCTTCCATCATGTAGGTGAGCAGTTCACGGAACAGGCCGTCGTACATGTCGTCTACTTCCTTGTCCCGTGCCCAGACATCCTGTGCCATCGCCACATCGTTGTTGGAAAAGGCGTCCAGCACATCCTTTGTCATGTCGCGCACCATGTGGCCCATGCGCGGGATGATGAACAGCGGCTTGACCGGCGGCATCTGGTTGAGCGCGATGGTGCGTTTGGCGACATTCTTGGCGTAGTCCCCGATGCGTTCGACCATCGGGGCGACCTTGAGGGTGGTGACAATGTGGCGCAGATCGCCGGCCATGGGCTGACGCAGGGCCAGCAGCCGGATGGCCATTTCGTCGACTTCGGCGTGGAGGTCGTCGATCAGCCTGTCATGGGCGACGGCTTCCTCGGCCAGATCGGAATCGCGCTTCTGCATGGCCTCAATCGCATTTTCGAGCTGGGACTCTGCCAGCCCGCCCATGCGGTTGATCAGGTCACTCAGGCGGTTGAGTTCTTCGTCGAAGGATTTGACGATGTGGTCCGTTGTCATTGGTCGTGCTCCGTCGGGTCGGTGGTCTCGGACTAGCCGAACCGGCCCGTGATGTAATCCTGGGTGCGCGTGTCATCAGGATTGGTGAAGATCTGTTCGGTGCTGCCCGATTCCACGAGCACGCCGAGATGGAAGAAGGCAGTTTTCTGGCTGACCCGCGCGGCCTGCTGCATCGAATGGGTCACGATGACGATCGTGTATTTCTGACGCAGCTCATCCATCAGTTCCTCGATGCGCGCCGTCGCGATCGGGTCCAGCGCCGAACAGGGTTCATCCATCAGAATGACCTCGGGGTTCACCGCGATGGCGCGGGCGATGCAAAGCCGCTGTTGCTGTCCGCCGGACAGCCCCGTGCCGGGCTCGTTCAGGCGATCCTTCACCTCGTCCCACAGGCCCGCGCGCTGCAGACTGCGTTCCACCGCTTCATCGAGATCGGCCTTGCCGCGGGCCATGCCGTGTATGCGCGGACCATAGGCCACGTTCTCGTAGATCGATTTGGGGAAAGGGTTGGGTTTCTGGAACACCATGCCCACACGCGCGCGCAGCTGCACGACATCGATCTCGGGATCGTAGATATCCTGATGGTCGATCTCGATGGTGCCGGCGACACGGCAAATCGGGATCGTGTCGTTCATCCGGTTGATGCAGCGCAGGAAGGTCGACTTGCCGCAGCCCGATGGGCCGATCAGCGCCGTAACCTGGTTTTCCGGCACGTCCAGAGAAACCTGCATGAGGGCCTGTTTTCCCGCGTAATAGACGTCGACGCCATCGGCGTGGATCTTGACCACCTCGTCATCGGTTCGGGGGGTCTGGGACAGGGCTGTGTCAGTCATGGAGATTCTGTTTTCCACATCGGGCGCCGGTTCGGCCCCGGAAGAGATTGCGTTTGTCATTCTACCACCGCCGTTCAAATCTGCGCCGCAGGATCACGGCCGCCAGATTCATCAAGATGAGAAATGCCAGAAGCACCATGATGGCCGCCGAGGTCCGCTCTTCGAAGGCCCGTTCGGATGCGTCGGCCCAGAGATAGACCTGCACTGGCAGCACAGTCGCGGCATCAGTGAACCCTCGTGGGATGTCGACGATGAAGGCCACCATGCCGATCATGAGCAGGGGCGCGGTTTCGCCCAGTGCACGGGCCATCCCGATGATGGTGCCGGTCAGGATACCGGGCATGGCCAGCGGGAGAACGTGATGGGTGACGGTCTGCAGGGGGGAAGCGCCCACGCCGAGAGCTGCCTCGCGAATGGAGGGGGGCACCGATGACATGGCCGCCCGCGCTGCGATGATCACCGTTGGCAATGTCATGAGTGCGAGCACAAGTCCGCCCACCAGAGGTGCAGAGCGCGGCAGGCCGAAGAAGTTCAGGAACACCGCCAGCCCGAGTAGTCCGAACACGATGGAGGGCACGGCGGCGAGATTGTTGATGTTGACCTCGATCAGGTCGGTCCAGCGATTCTTCGGCGCGAATTCTTCCAGATAGACCGCTGACATGACGCCGATGGGGAAGGACAGGATCAGCGTCACCACCAGCGTCAGCGCTGTTCCGACGACAGCACCCCAGATACCGGCCTGTTCGGGCTCGCTGCTGGCCCCTGCAGTGAAGAAAGTGGTGTTGAAGGATGATCGAATATCTCTGGCGGCATTCAGCGAATCGAACCAGGCAATCTGCTTGTCGCTGACCCGGCGATCGGCCTCGGGTACATCGCGCGGAGTGTTGCCTTTGTTGAGCTGGTCGATATCTGCGGAGGTCTTGAACCAGAGGGTCTGCTCGGTGCCAACCTGGTCCGGATTTTCGATCACGTGGTTGCGCAGGGTCAGGTCCGCGCCCGAGGAGATGATCTTCGTCAGTTCGCGCGTGTTCCTGCGTCCGGACACGTCCGGGAAACGTTCCCGAAGGGCGTTCCTGATGATCTTCCGGTAGTTCGCCTTGGCGAGCGTTTCCCGATTGCGTGTACCATCCGGGTCTATCTCAGCAGTATCCAGAGATACGGTCAGGGAGATCTCGGTCTGGATGAACGCACCGACCCCCTTGTGGGTGATCGAGCCGAGCAGGAAGGCGAGCATCAGCAATGCCGTTGCGATGGCGGCTATGCCGTAGATACGGAACCGCGTTTCTGCGCGGTAGCGACGTTTCAGCCGGTCTGCAGACAGATCCGGTCGGGTCGAGTCCCGGTGGGGCGTGGCAAGATCAGTCATATTCTTCCCGGTATTTTCGCACCACGCGGAGCGCGATGATATTGAGGGCCAGCGTGACCAGAAACAGCACCAGGCCGAGGGCAAAGGCCGCGAGTGTCTTGGCGCTGTCGAATTCCTGATCGCCGACCAGCAGGGTCACGATCTGGACCGTCACTGAGGTCACGGCTTCCAGCGGATTGGCGGTGAGGTTGGCAGACAGTCCGGCCGCCATGACGACGATCATGGTTTCACCAATGGCCCGGCTGACGGCGAGCAGGATCGCGCCGACAATGCCGTGCAGCGAGGCGGGCAGAATCACCTGTCGGATGGTTTCCGACTGGGTGGCGCCCAGTGCATAGGAGCCGTCACGCAGGGACTGGGGTACCGCGTTGATCACGTCATCGGAGAGCGAGGAAACGAAGGGAATGATCATCACGCCCATCACGAGCCCGGCTGCGAGCGCGCTTTCCGACGCAACATCCAGACCAATGAATTCGCCCCAGCCGCGCAGGGCCGGGCCGATCGTGAGGGCGGCAAAGAAGCCGTAGACGACGGTTGGAATGCCCGCCAGAATCTCCAGCAGGGGCTTGACCACGGCGCGGGTGGCCGGGCTTGCATATTCGGCCATGTAGATGGCGGCCATCAGGCCGATGGGGACAGCGACGACCATGGCGATCAGGGTGATCAACAGGGTGCCGGCAAAAACCGGGATGGCGCCGAACGCACCGGAGGCACCGACCTGATCGGCGCGCAGGGCGGTCTGGGGGCTCCAGGAAATCCCGAAAATGAACTCGAAGACGGAGACCCGCTCGAAGAAGCGGATGGATTCGAACAACAGCGACAGGACAATGCCGATGGTCGTGATGATCGCGACGATCGAGGCAATGAGAAGTAGCCATCCGACGATGCGCTCGACTTTTGGTCGCGCCCGGAGGGTTGGTGAAATCGCCCGTTGTCCGAGTATGAACCCGCTCGCGGTGAGCACCAGCGTGGCAGCGATCACCAGCGTGAAGCCAAGGTCTTGCAACTCGACATATCGGTCTGCCGCAGCACGGGTGAGGGGGTCGGGTGCCCCGCTGGTGATGTCCCCGCTGGCAAGATTTCGAATGTCACTGAGCAGCAGGCTGATCTGGCCATCCGACAATGCAGCGGTGGTGCCCGCCAGATCGGCGAGGACAAGCGTTTCGATCAGGCTGGTCTGGAACATCAGCCAGACAAGGACGATCAGCAGCGCGGGAAATCCGCACCAGAGGGCCAGATAGACACCGTGGTAGGAGGGTAGTGAATGCAGGGCACCATGATTTCCGGCGACCGAGGACAGGGCCTTTCGACGACCGTACTGATACGCGAGTGTGCTCAGTCCCAGCAGCACCACAATGAGTATCAGCGTGTTCATGGTCATTTGCTTCGAATGGGGGCAGGAGACGGTGAGGGATGGAGAGATGGACCGCCGATCTTGCGGACAAGATCGGCGGCAATTTCGAACTACATGGACAGGGGGGTGAGACCCTGCGCCTGCTCGGCCATTTTGGCGCGGGCATCGTCGGGCAACGGGATCAGCCCCTTGTCGAGGAGATAACCGTCTTCGCCCCAGGCGTTTTCGCTGGTGAATTCCGTGACGAATTCCTGAATGCCTGGGATCACGCCCACATGCTGTTGTTTCACGTAGAAGAAGAGTGAGCGGGAGATCGGATAAGTGCCGGCGGCAATCTCTTCAAATTCGGGCATGGTGCGGGCGATTGCGGCACCTTTGACCTTGTCGGAGTTCTGATCGAGGAAGCTGAATCCGAAGATGCCGAATGCGGCCGGATTGGCCTCAAGCTTCTGGACGATCAGGTTGTCGTTCTCGCCAGCTTCGATGAAAACCCCGTCTTCGCGCACAGCGTGACAGGCCTTCTTCTTCAGACCAAGTTCCCCGGCGCCCGCCAGCGCCTTGCAGCCGCCTTCCATGGCAATCTCGACAAATGCATCACGGGTGCCGCTGGTCGGCGGCGGGCCGAGGACTTCGATTTTTGTCTGCGGGAGCGACGGGTCGATGTCGGACCACATTTTGTTGGGGTTGGCGATCAGCTTGCCGTCCTGCGGAATTTCCTTGGCGAGGGCCAGGAACAGTTGCTCGAGAGTCAGGTCTAGGTCGGGGCCCTTCTTGGCATTTGCGATGACGATACCGTCGAAGCCGATTTGCACTTCGGTGATGTCGACCCCGTTCCTGGCGCAATTCTCGAATTCAGACTTCTTCATGCGGCGTGACGCATTGGTCACATCCGGGTGGTCTTCACCAACGCCGGAACAGAACAGCTTCATGCCGCCACCGGTTCCGGTGCTTTCGACAATCGGTGTCGCGAACCGGCTCGATTTGCCGAATTGCTCGGCGACCGCAGTTGAGAAGGGGAAGACAGTTGAAGAGCCGACAATGCGGATCTGGTCACGTGCTTCGGCAGCGCCGATCATGGCCAGCGTGGCTGCTGTGGCGAGTGTAAGGGATTTGATATTCACGGTTGCCTCTCCTGAGGATGGATCGTGGTTGATTGGGGTTTGCACCCGCACCCGGTCTGACAAGATCGATCACGTTTGCAGGCGCAACCTACGGCCTTCAGGAGATGGTCCTATGACAGTTGTGTTTCAGTTCTGTGACAGAGCTGAAAAAATCCGGAACAATCCACTCACTTGGGAATGGCCATGATCAGTCGGCGCTGCGGGTCGCCAGAGGGAGGGCGATTGTAAATTCGCTGCCGATGCCCGGTTCGCTGCGGATGGAAAATTTCCCGCGATGGCGGTTGGCAATGTGTTTGACGATCGCCAGGCCAAGACCCGTACCTCCCATTTCCCGCGACCGGGCTGTGTCCACCCGATAAAAGCGTTCGGTCAGACGGGGAATGTGTTCGCGGGGAATGCCGTCGCCTTCATCGATCACGGAAACGCGCGCGAAAGCATCGCTCACTTCCCCTGTCACAAGAACCTTGCTGCCGGCACCGCCATATTTGATCGCGTTCTCGATCAGGTTCTGGAAAAGCTGGGTGAGTTCGTCCTGATGTCCGATGACCGGTGTGTCGAGGTCATCTAGATCAAGCTCAATGGTGACATCGCTGTCTCTGGCCTGGGGGGTCAGCAGGTCTGCCACGGTGTTGATGACCTGTTGCAGCGAGACGTGTTCGTCGGGTGCCGTGTGCTCGTTCATTTCAATGCGCGACAGGGACAGCAGGTCGTTGACGATCCGTGTCATGCGATTCGACTGGTTCTGCATCAGGTCGAGAAACCGGTCCTGCGCATCCATATCCCCACGGGCCGGACCCCGAAGGGTTTCAATGAATCCGACCAGCGACGTGAGGGGTGTACGCAATTCGTGGCTGACATTGGCCACGAAATCGGCCCGCATCTGTTCGCCCCGTCGTAGCTCGGTGACATCCCGGAGCAGTATCAGCGCCCGGGCGGTGTCTTGGTTGGTATTCCCGGCTACGATGGGTTCAATGCGGGCCTCGAAGATCTGGTCTACCTGGTCTGCGGTGGTGAATTCGATGGTTCGTGTGGGTTCGCCGGAGAGGGCGCTTTCGACGGCCTCGAGAATGGTGGGCTGGCGGATCACTGCTGACAGGTCGCGTCCGGTCAGGTCGCTGATCCCGTGTCTCCCGACCAGCAGTTCCTGGGCCGCGGCGTTCGTGTAAATGAGGCGCGCGTCTGCATCGAGGGTCAGAAGCGGGTCCGGCAGGGCATCAAACAGGATTTGGGCGGCCTGCAGATTGTCGTGCAGTTCTTTGCGGTTGTGCCCCCAGATGCGGTCCAGCCGATAGATCGCGGCTATGATATCGCCGACGGGCCCGCCTGCATCGGAGGTATGGACCGCAATATCGGCGTCCGGCGCGCGATCGGTCAGGCTTGAAAGTTGGTTCTCGATACCCCGGAGGCGACGGAGCGGACGAATCAGAAGAACCAGCACGCCGATCAAAATCGCCATGCCCGCCAGACATGCGATCCAGATATTGAGGGCGCCAACCGCAGACAAAACCATGACGGCCAGCACACTGGGGCTGGCCAGCAGCGCTGACGTCGTGATCAGGTATTTCGGTCTGGGCACCATGGGGTCCGCACGCAGTTCAAGCTTTGGTTGACGCGCTGCAGTTTAGCACGGTCCGCCGTCTGTGGCCGACCGGGCCGGAAGGGTGCGCCGACAATCAGGCCTTTGTCTTGCGTGCGCGTTTGGGCTTGCCCTCGTTGCCGCGGCGAATGGATTCATGCGCGGCGAAGGCGGATGCGTTGACGATCTCGCCCACTGTGGAGTTCATGTGAACGATCTCCACGGGTTTCTCGAGCCCCATCAGGATCGGCCCCAGCACCGTGCCGACATCCATGGATTCCAGCATCCGTGATGTGATGTGCGCGGAATGCAGCCCGGGCATGATGAGAACATTGGCAGGGCCCGTGAGACGGGAGAAGGGGTAGTAGCGCTCCCGGAGCGCGGCATCGAGCGCCACATCCGGGGTCATTTCGCCCTCATATTCGAAGTCGATGTCGTCTCGTTGGTCGAGCAGCCGGACGGCTTCGCGTGAACGCTCGGTGATATCGACTGGCGGGTTTCCGAAGTTTGAATAGCTGAGAAACGCGACGCGGGGCTCGCTGCCCATCTGGCGGGCCTTGGCGGCCGCCTGAATTGCGATGTCGACCATGACTTCCGGACTTGGTTGTTCGTGAACCGATGCATCGGCAATGAACAGGGTGCGATTGCGCATGACATGGACTGACAGGCCAAAAATCTGCTCGTCCGGGATGGCATCGAAAACGCGCTGGACGTCATTCAGGCATGTGTAGAACCGGCGTGTCAGGCCGGTCACCATGGCATCGGCATCTCCCACGGCGACCATACAGGCAGCAAAGACATTCCGGTTCCGGTTTACCACCCGCGCGCAGTCCCGGTAGAGCATGCCGCGGCGCTGCATGCGCGCATAGAGGAAGGCGATATAACGTTCCCGCTCGTCTTCGGAGATCAATGCCGCATTGTGTATCTGCAGCGCGTCACCGTTAGACAGGCCGAGTTCTTCGATCCGTGCTTTGACGACTTCCTCGCGGCCGATCAAGATCGGTTCGCCGAGACCCTGGCTGCGATAGGAAATGGCCGCGCGGATCACCCGCTCGGATTCGCCTTCGGCAAAGACCACCCGGCGCGGACTGTTGCGGACAGTTTCATAGGTGGCTTCAATCAGGGACGATGTGGGGTCGAGTCGCTGGGCTAGCGTCCGCCGGTACTCGTTCATGTCCTCGATGGGCTGGCGGGCCACGCCTGTATCCATGGCGGCCTGGGCAATCTTCGGCGGGATCCGTTCGATCAGGCGGGGATCGAAGGGCACCGGGATGATGTATTCAGGGCCATAGGCCAGATGCGCGCCGGCATAGGCGGCTGCGACTTCATCGGGAACATCCTCGCGCGCCAGTTCCGCAAGCGCTTCGGCGCAGGCGATTTTCATTTCATCGTTGATCGTCGTTGCCCGGACATCGAGGGCGCCCCGGAAGATATAGGGGAAGCCGAGCACATTGTTGACCTGGTTCGGGTAGTCCGAGCGGCCTGTTGCGATGATGGCGTCGTCGCGGACCGAGCGGACATCCTCGGGGGTGATTTCGGGGTCCGGGTTGGCCATGGCGAAGATGATCGGGTTCGGAGCCATCGATTTGACCATGTCCTTGGTCACCGCACCGGCAACAGACAGGCCGAAAAACACATCGGCGCCCTTCATCGCTTCTTCGAGGGTGCGCGCTTTGGTTTGCACCGCGTGGCCGGATTTCCACTGATTTATGCCATCGGTTCGACCCTGATAGATGACACCCCGGCTATCGCAGAGGATCGCCTGATCATGGGGTAGTCCCATAGCTTTCATCAATTCGATACAGGCGATGGAGGCCGCGCCGGCACCGTTCACAACGATGGTGATGTCCTTGATGTCGCGCCCGGTCAGATGCAGGGCGTTGATCATTCCGGCCAGGGACACAATCGCCGTTCCGTGCTGGTCATCATGGAAAATCGGGATGTCCATGAGTTCGCGCAGGCGCTGTTCGATGATGAAGCACTCGGGCGCCTTGATGTCTTCCAGATTGATGCCGCCAAAGGTCGGGCCAAGGAAGCGTACGCAGTTCACGACCTCGTCGACATCCTCGCTGTCGACCTCCAGATCCATGGCGTCGATATCGGCAAAGCGCTTGAACAGAACCGACTTGCCTTCCATGACGGGCTTGGAGGCCAGGGCACCGATATTGCCAAGTCCCAGGACGGCGGTGCCGTTGGAGACCACAGCGACAAGATTTCCGCGTGCGGTATAGTCGTATGCCTTGTTGGGATCAGCGTGAATTTCGACGCAGGGCGCGGCCACCCCCGGCGAATAGGCCAATGAGAGATCCCGCTGGGTCGTTAGGGGCTTGGTTGCATTGATCTCGATCTTGCCGGGCTTGCCGGTCCGGTGCATTTCCAGAGAATCGAGGTCGAGTTGCGACATTTTCTTGTCGCTGTTCTTGGATTTGTCCGCCATGAAAATTGCCTGTTTTTTCGACCAGAGGGTGTTGTTACCGGGAAGCGTGACCTCTCAGCCCCGCGTGCGTCAAGCAAGCTCGGCGGGGTCGGAAGCCGGATAACCCATTCCAAGGGTTTCGATGGCCTCGCTGCGGGCGTTATGATGGTCTTTCGCCATGCCTGTATCTCGCTCACCTTCCTCTCCAAACGAACCGCCTGTTGTGGCGGCCTCGCCCATGTTTGCCCAATGGCATGAAGCCAAGGCCGAGTACCCCGACTGCCTGTTGTTCTTTCGGATGGGAGATTTTTACGAGCTGTTCTTCGACGATGCCGTGGCTGCGGCGGCGGCGCTGGACATCGCGCTGACCAAGCGCGGGGAACATGACGGGGTGCCGATCCCCATGGCGGGCGTGCCGGTTCATGCCGCCGAGCAGTATCTGCCCCGCCTGATCCGGGCCGGTCACCGGGTTGCTGTCTGCGAGCAAATGGAAAGCCCGGCCGAAGCCCGCAAGCGCGGGTCGAAATCCATCGTGCGTCGCGCGGTTGTGCGGGTGATCACGCCTGGCACCCTGAGCGAGGAAACCCTGCTCGATTCCCGGCGCCACAATTATCTCGCTTCCTGCGCTGAAGTGCGCGGTGAGCTGGGTCTGGCCTGGCTGGATATGTCGACCGGTGAAGTCTGGATGCAGCCCTTGCCGAAGAATGGCGGGCCGGTTTTGCTGGCAGCCGCACTGGCACGAATCGCGCCCGGTGAGTTGCTCTTGCCTGACGGCTTCCTGGTGCGCGATGACATGGCAGGTCTTGTTGATGAACTCGAAGATGTTCTGACACCGTTGCCGGGCAGTCGGTTCGATTCACTCAATGCGGAAAGTCGGCTGACCGAGACCTATGGCGTCAGCACCTTGGATGCCTTTGGCGAGCCGGGACGTGCCGAGATCGCAGCGGCGGGGGCCTTGCTCGATTATCTGGTGCTGACACAGATTGACCGGATGCCGCGTCTGGCGCGACCCTCGCGATTGCCTGCACCTGGTGCGAATGGTGCGGTCATGGAAATCGATGCGGCCACACGCCGGAATCTCGAGCTGTCCATCACCCTGTCGGGTGAGCGCAAGGGCTCCCTGCTTTCGATCATCGATCGGACAATCACCGGGGCCGGTGCCCGACTTCTGGCTGAACGTTTGGCCGCACCGCTCACCGATGTCGCCGCCATTGAAGGCCGGCTCGATGGCGTCGGATATCTGGTGGAGGATGCGGCCCGACGGGACGACATACGCGAGCTTCTGCGCGTGGTGCCGGATGTGGAGCGCGCCCTGTCGCGGCTGGCGCTGGGGCGCGGTGGCCCGCGCGATCTGGCGGCAGTCCGGGCCGGGCTGGAGGCCGCGCATGGTTTGCGGGATTTGCTGGCGGATGTCGTCACCCTGCCGGATGCACTGGCGGACGCAAGAGATCGTTTGGGTGACCATCATACTCTGGTGGTGGAGCTGAACCGCGCGCTCACGCCCGAACTGCCGTTGTTCACCCGGGATGGCGGGTTCATCGCCAGCGGCTATTCGCCCGATCTCGATGAACAGAAGAGCCTGCGGGATGAAAGCCGTCAGCTGATTGCGGGGTTGCAGGCACAATATGTGGACGCCACGGGTGTTAACGGTCTGAAGGTGAAGCACAACAATGTGCTCGGCTATTTTGTCGAAATGAGTTCCGCCCATGCCGAACGCCTCATGGAGGGCGGCAAGGAATCCACCACCGAGCAATATGGTCTGATCCATCGACAGACGATGGCCAGTGCGGTGCGTTTCACGACGGTCGAATTGTCCGAACTGGATGACAGGATTTCGCGCGCCGGTGAACGCGCGCTGGCGATCGAACTGGAACTCTTTGATGTTCTCGTGCGTCAGATGCTGGATGCGGCTGACGGGATTGCCGTGACAGCGCGTGCACTGGCTGAACTCGATGTGGCAGCAGGTCTGGCGGAGCTCGCCACCAGGTCCCGCTATACCCGCCCGCGCCTGACCGAGACCCCGGTATTCCAGATCACCGGCGGGCGGCACCCGGTGGTCGAGGCGGTGCTCGATGATGGGCCGTCGGCCTTTGTCGCCAATGACTGCGATCTGTCGGGAGAGCAGGAGGGCGCGGGGCGCCTCTGGCTCGTGACAGGCCCGAATATGGCTGGCAAGTCGACCTTTCTGCGCCAGAACGCCCTGATCGCGATCCTCGCTCAGATCGGTTCTTTTGTGCCGGCTGGGGCTGCCACGATCGGGGTCGTGGACCGGCTGTTCAGCCGGGTGGGCGCGGCGGATGATCTGGCCCGTGGCCGTTCGACCTTCATGGTGGAAATGGTCGAGGCGGCCGCAATCCTCAATCAGGCCGGACCCCGTGCGCTGGTCATTCTGGATGAAATCGGGCGCGGCACGGCGACGTTTGATGGCCTGTCGATCGCCTGGGCGACGGTGGAGCACCTGCACGAGGTGAATGGTTGTCGAACCCTCTTCGCAACCCATTTTCACGAACTCACCAAGCTCGCCACCCGGCTGGACCACTTGTCCTGCCACACCATGCGGGTGAAGGAGTGGCGCGACGATATTGTCTTCCTGCACGAAGTGGGTGCCGGGACGGCGGACCGTTCCTATGGCATCCATGTGGGCAAGCTGGCCGGTTTGCCGCCGCAAGTGGTGGATCGCGCCGACGCTGTGTTGCGGTTGCTGGAAGCCGGCGATCAGGCCGGCGCGTTGGCACGTCTGGCCGATGACTTGCCGTTGTTTCAGGCTGCCGCTCTGCACGAACCCGACTCTGCGGTTGCGGCTTCGGCCGATCCCCTGCGCGAACTTCTCGCGGCAACCGATCCGGATGCTCTGAGCCCGCGCGAAGCGCTTGAGGTGCTTTATCGTTTGAAGGCTGCACTAGATGCGTGAGGTCATGGGCCGCCTGCTGGCGATGGCAGGATTTGGCGCTGTTGGCGACATCATGCGCCATCGCAGCTTCCGGATTTACCTGATCGGGCATATTCCCAATGTGGTGGGTGTCTGGGTGGTGCGGATCGCCATCGGCTGGCTGGCCTGG
>Ga0055584_100004280_pt1 | contig 14027 bp, 15 predicted proteins | sample OSDHelmetaG_FD_58716 | JGI IMG/M metagenome (GOLD analysis project Ga0055584, IMG submission 58716) | Pelagic marine sediment microbial communities from the LTER site Helgoland, North Sea, for post-phytoplankton bloom and carbon turnover... | ecosystem: Environmental > Aquatic > Marine >... | reverse complement strand
TTAGAGCATCGGAATCATAATCCGGTTGTCGGGGGTTCAAGTCCCTCCTCCGCTACCATACACAACAATAATAATTATGATTTACGGTTTTTATGGTGTGGCATTTTTTGTAAAGCACTCATTAACGCATTTTGTTGTCAAAAGTAGACAGGACTCGTTATGTTGAATGCAGTGTATCAGACATAGTTCACTAACTCAGTTTATATGTTGTGAGACTTAAGGGTTTGTGGGAGCATACTATTGCTTAGAAATGATATAACACAGGAACCTAATGCCCAAACTAAGCTTTGAGACTAAGATATTATTGGAGAGAGAAATATTTATTTTTAAACCTCCCAAAAGTCATTTAAGCGTGATTTTAGAAAATGCTGGCATAATTTGCTACTGATTTTATTATATAAGCGTGTAGTTAGATGAAGCCCGTTACGATTGAAAAGGCAGATAAGTTAGAAATTTAAATTAGGTGACAAAGTTTTGGATTATTTTGCGGTTTGCAATTGATTAGAGTCCACTGACATACGCGTTATACGGCCCATGAGGTCCATTAAGACCCATACACGTTGTTTGGCATCAATCGTTTCAACCTTTGCAATGTAGTTTACAAATGGACCTGTCAATAGTTGGACCTCATCTTCTTTGTTTAACTGCTGTGGGAGCAGTTTGCCACCAGCGTCGCACCGTAACATGAGGCCTGAAACCAAATCGAGAGGAACTGGACTGGGTTGACAGCCAAAGCTAACAAGCTTTGAGACGTCAATCGTGCAATTGATCTGCCTCCATGAATCCCTTTCTGGTTTACAGCCACAAACATATAGCCTGGGAACAGTGGACGTAGATCTGTGGCATAGCGGCTGGATCTGTGTTTGGTTATCTCACACATAGGAAGAAACGATTCAAAGCCCTGACGTTGCAGCTTGCGTTCAGCCAAGAGATGGGAATTTGGTTTAAACTGCAGCAAAAACCAATTTGTTGATATATCCAAACTTTGACGCCTTTATTCATCGTCCAACTTTAAAAATATTAGCATAGTTTCATCAAAAACAAAAGGGGTTGAGATATCTTTCAAGTTTGTTTTACGTGAGCACAAAACTATTAAAATACCATATAGATAACTGATAAGTATTTTTCTACACCCAAACTTTTCCCAAAATATTGAAAATTATAATATAGGTGTGTAATCTGGGATTTTTGTGCCTTGTGTTTTTTGCTGAACGATCATACAAATTACGGGATAAAAATTTTACCAAGTCATGCTTAATGGCGAGGCTTGGTGGGGTAGCCACTTAGGGTAAAATTTGTCTCTAATATCTGGGCCTATAATCTAGCGCTTTCTAAAAAAATACAAAAGGTTAGAAGTTGAAACAACAAAACTATCTTGAACTTTACTCAAGTCAAATCATATCCTTATTAACTGATTTTAAGGAAAAAGAATTGAGTGAATCGACCGTTTTAATCTCAAATACACTCATGGCAAACGGGAAGATTATAATTGCTGGAAATGGTGGAAGTGCTGCAATGTCCAGTCATGTTACTGTAGATTTCTTGAAGGCAGCTGGGATTAGGTGCCTAAATTTTAATGAACCTGATCTAATTACATGCTACGCAAACGATTACGGGTATGCTAGTTGGATTCAAAAAGCATTAGAAAGCTATCTAGATCCTGACGACACAGTAATTTTAATTAGCTCCAGTGGTACGTCAGAAAATATAATAAATGCGGCTAATTATTGTGTCGAAAAACATATAAACTTAATCACACTAACGGGTTTCGACTGTGGTAACCCAGTTTCATTATTGGGTGATGTAAATATTTGGGTTAACAGCAATGTTTATAATTATGTCGAAATGACCCATCATATTTGGTTAGTTGCTTTGGTGGATTATTTCGCGAACAAAGAGAAAATATTATAATTAAAAAAAGCCTTAATCTTTTGACCACATCTTATTAAAGGTTTAGGGTAAAAAAATCGTTTGTTTAAAAAAGTACTAATTTAGCAATTTACATTAAAAAATGAATTTGAAATAAGAAAAGGTTTACAATGTTTGGGCGAATTCTGGTGGTTGGTGGCAACAGTTTTTCAGGGGCATATTTTTCTGCCGAGATGGTGTCCAGAGGACGAAATGTACTAGCTATCAGTCGTTCTGAACGCCCAGAAAATATGTTTCTGCCCGAAAACTGGGCTTATCCAAAAAATACTAATGTTCCATTTATGCAGTTGGATCTAAATACCCAACAAAAAGAACTTCATGAAGTTATCCATGATTTTAAGCCTGATTTAGTAGTTAATTTTGCAGCCCAAGGAATGGTTGCCGAAAGTTGGGCTAATCCAGTGGATTGGTATAAAACAAATGTTTTGGCCCAAATTCATTTGCACGATATTCTAAGGGAATGCCAAAGCTTGAAACGATATGTACACGTAACAACACCTGAGGTTTATGGTAGTTCTACAGGGTGGGTTAAAGAGAATAATTTTTTTCAGCCTAGCACACCGTATGCAGCATCGCGTGCTGCGTGCGATTTACATCTTCTTACCTATTTCAGAGGACATGACTTTCCAGTGATTTTTACACGATCGGCAAATGTTTATGGTTCAGGTCAACAACTATACAGAATAATACCAAGAGCTATAGTAGCTGCATTAACTGGACAGAAACTTGAATTGCATGGTGGTGGTTTGTCTGAACGTGCTTTTGTACATATTAAAGATGTGGTGGATGCGACTTATAAGGTGGCGACCGATGGAAAGCTGGGTGGTTGTTATCACATATCTACAAATGAAATAGTATCAATTTCTGAAGTGGTTGAGAAGGTTGCATCAATTTTTGGTTTGAAAAAAGAGGATATTTGTGAATTGGGGACCGAAAGACTGGGAAAAGATCACTCATATATGTTGGATAGCTCAAAAATTAGAAATGAACTTAATTGGTCGGAAAAAATATCTCTGGATGATGGTATTCTAGATGTAAAATCTTGGGTAGAAAAAAATTTAGATACCATTAATTTAATGTCTTTAGCTTACAAACATAAGGTGTGACGATGGAAAATATAATGGTAACAGGTGGCGGAGGATACGTTGGCTCAGTTCTTGTCCCTAAATTGTTAGAAGACGGATATCAGGTAGTAGTTGTTGATAATTTTTGGTTTGGTAACTATTTAAAGCCTCATGATAACCTAACTGTCTGGATTAAAGATGTACGAGAACTGAACGAATTTGATCTTCAAGGGTTTGATAGATGTATCCACCTCGCAAACATTGCAAACGATCCTGCTGTAGATTTAGATCAAACTTTGTCATGGGAAATAAATGTTTTAGCTACTCAGCAGATAATTGATAAATTTGAAAGAATTGGTAGACTGAAACAGTTTATTTTTGCCAGTTCTGGTAGTGTTTACGGTGTGAAAGATGAAGACCAAGTTACTGAAGACCTTCCGTTGGTTCCTATCTCGGCATACAATAAAACTAAAATGGTAACAGAGAGAGTTCTCTTAAGTTACAGCGGTGATATGAAAATTCATAACATTCGTCCAGCCACAGTTTGTGGTGTTTCTCCTCGAATGCGGCTAGATGTGAGTGTGAATTTACTTACTTGGCACGCACTTATAAACCAAAAGATAACCGTTTTTGGTGGTGATCAAACAAGACCAAATATCCATATTTTAGATATGGTCAACGTGTACCGGCATTTTTTGGTGAATGATGATATTCCAGACGGTAATTATAATGCAGGCTTTGAGAATATATCTATTCTAGATATTGCTCAAAAAGTTAAGGAATCGCTCCCTTGCAGCATAGAAGTATCAGCCTCCCAAGACCCGCGATCATATCGACAAAACTCGGATAAACTTCTAAATACCGGCTTTATGCCAAAATTTTGCGTACAAGATGCTATCTTTCAAGTGATTGAGGCCTTTAAGGCGGGGGATCTAAAAGAAAATGACGATTTTTATACAGTTAAAAAAATGAAAAGTTTGGGTTTTTAAAATGGGAAATAAAATTGATCTATTAATAAATTTGATGCTAGGAAAATGATTAATGCGCGTTAGTATTGACAAAATAAGGTTGAACGACCTTAAGCACACGGCTAACCTTTTACGTCTGCGGACAATTAAAATGAGTAACGTGGCTAGGTCAGCACATCTGGGGTCTTGCTTGTCATGCATGGATATTCTTGTAGCACTTTACTTCAATATTCTTAATGTTGATCCGGAAGACGCCAAAAAAAGTGACCGTGACATTTTTATTATGTCTAAAGGCCATGCTGCCATGGCACTTTATGCGGTTCTAGCCAGACGTGGGTTCTTTAAAGAAAAGGAATTAAAAGAATATAATCGTAACGGAAGCTATTTAGCTGAACATCCGCCTGCAAAGGGTGTTCCAGGAGTTGAGGCTGCAACTGGATCTTTGGGGCACGGACTACCGATAGCTGCGGGGCACGCGACTGGACAGAAATTGAAGTCAAAAAAATGTCAACCAAATAGAGTTTATGCACTTTTGTCCGATGGCGAAAATAACGAGGGTTCAACATGGGAAGCAGCGATGTTTGCATCGTCAAATAATCTCGATAACCTGACTGTATTTGTAGATTATAACAAATGGCAAGCAACAGGGCGTTCGGACGAAATAATGAACGGATATGCCTTAGAAGCACGTTGGAAATCTTTTGGCTGGGAAACCTATAGTATTAATGGTCACGACATGGAAGCAATTTTGAAGGCAGGGTCAATAAGAAGTGACAAGCCTATCGCTATCATAGCTGATACCGTCAAAGGGAAGGGTGTGTCTTTTATGGAAGATAATAATAACTGGCATTACCGAGTACCCAATGAAGACGAAATCGAGCAGGCTAAAGAGGAACTCGGAGTATAAATGCGTAATAAATTTTCTAAAAAATTACTCGAATGCGCCAAACTAGACGATCGTATAATACTACTTTCGGGTGACATTGGTAATAAACTTTTCGACGAATTTAAAGCCCAACACAAAGACAGATTTATAAACTGTGGTGTCGCAGAGCAGAATATGACAGGTGTAGCTGCTGGGTTGGCGATGCAAGGGTTTCTTCCAATAACTTATACGATTGCACCTTTTTGCACCACAAGATGCTTGGAGCAAATAAGAGTGGATGTCGCATACCACAACTTACCTGTTACGATTGTATCGGTAGGTTCAGGGCTTTCTTATGCAGGTCTGGGGCCAACTCATCATTCTTGTGAGGATATCGCATTTCTTCGAGCAATCCCTAATATGCGGATTTTTTGCCCAGCCACTCCTTTGGAACTAGAAAATATACTAAAATATACATTTGATAATCCTGCACCTACATATATCCGAATGGGTAAAAAAGGTGAGCCTGAATTTCACAACGAAAGTATCAATAGTAATAACATTTGTTTGCCGCAACAGCTTTTTGAAGGCAAAAACGTTTGCTTGATAGCAGCGGGAACTATTCTAAATGAGGTGATCGAAGCCCAACAGAAACTTGGTAATCAAGGAATCAAAGCCGCTGTGTATTCTCTGCCTCTAGTCAAGCCGTTGCCTGTTGTTGCTTTGCGAGAATTATTTTTTAAGTATCAATATATTTCTGTTATAGAGGAACATTCTTTAATAGGTGGAGTAAGCTCAGCAATTGCAGAGTTAATTGTGGATGAAGAATTACCGTCTCAGAAGCTTATACGTGTTGGCACTAGGGACCGTTTTTTTGAGCAAGCTGGAAATCAAGAATTTGCGCGAAGTTTAATGGGTATATCTAGCGAAGATATCGTTCGAGCGATTATAGAAAAAATACAGGAGTAAGGCTATGAAAACTAAAGCGGCCATTTTGGTTGAAACAAGGAAGCCACTTGAGGTTGTTGAGCTTGAGGTTCCGGCCTTGCGAGAAGGACAACTATTAGTAAAAATATTGCACTCTGGCATTTGTGGTACCCAACTTATGGAAATTGATGGCAAAAAAGGTGTGGACAAATGGTTGCCTCACTGCCTTGGACACGAAGCTACAGCGAGCGTAGTTGACAGGCATGAGTCCGTTAAAAAGCTTGGGATAGACGAAAAAGTAGTTCTTTCCTGGATCAAAGGAAAAGGGATGGACGCGGGTGGGTGCAGTTATCTATGGAACGGTACGACAGTCAACGCTGGTCCAGTTACCACATTTCAAGAATACGCTGTAATCAGTGAAAATCGTGCAACAAAATTGGACAAAATTGGGTCTGACGCCGCCTATGTTCTTTTGGGGTGTGCGGCTCCAACTGGAATGGGTGCAGTGGTCAACGTGCTGAAGGGAAAGAGAGACCATTCAATTGCGGTTTTGGGTGCCGGCGGGATTGGAATTTGTGCTATTTTAATGGCTCGGGACATTGGTATGTACCCAATTATTTCCGTGGATACGTCTGATGATCGTTTGGCGCTCGCCAAATCCGCCGGAGCGCATATCTTAATCAATCCTAGAAAAACTCGCATAAGTAAATTAATTTTAGCAGAAGTTAAAAATGGTTTGGACTTTTGTGTTGAGGCTACAGGGAATAAGGCGGTTATTGAAGACCTCATGGGTTGTATAAAACCTCGTTCTGGAAAGGCCGTCATTGTTGGTAATGTATCTCACGGCGAGGTTGTTAATATTTCACCGGCAGAGTTTAATGCGGGGAAATCGCTCTTGGGTACTTGGGGTGGAAATAGCGAACCAGATAGAGACATGAGTTCATTTTTTAAAATCATCGAGAGGCACAAAGATTTCATTGATCAACTTTCTCCGACGAGTTATTGCCTTGACGACGTAAATACAGCGCTTGATGCAATGAGGCAGAAGAGTGTAGGAAGAGCACTTTTAAATCTATCAGACTGTTAGTGTGTAAGGCGATGAAAATAGGAATTGATCTTGATAATACCATTATATGTTATGATGATGTTTTTGCCTATGTTGCAGCCCAAGAAGGCTATGATTGCAATAGCCTTAAAACAAAAAAAGAATTGAAGAGTTGGTTTCATAACAATGATATGCACGACGCATTTACTGAAATTCAAGGCCTAGTTTATGGCAAGTATATTAATGAAGCTATCTTTTTTGATGAAGTAAAGGTATGCTTTGAAACTTGGCGAGCAGATAACCATTCATTATATATTGTGAGCCATAAAACTAAATATCCCGTCATTGGAGAAAAAGTTGATTTACGAAAATCTGCAACTGAATACTTATACAAAAATGGCATTCTAGATTTGGAAATTGTTCCAACTTCAAATCTTTTTTTTGAAGATACGGCTGCTAGCAAGGTAGCGCGTATTTCGAAGCTACGATTGGATTTATTTATTGATGACCTGCCGTCCATTCTAAAGGATGAAGCTTTTCCAGAAATGACCCGTAAGATATTATTTGATCCACTACGCAAATCTTACGAATCTTGCTACGATTTAATTGCCGCCAATTGGACTGATATTGAGAAATTTGTTCAAAAAAACTCTGAGCGGTTAACGTGAAATCTCTTGAGTTAACGTATGACGCTGTAGAACACGTTCTAGGTGCACCGCCAAGTAAGTTAGAAAGACTTAGCGGAGGACGCAATAATCGTTTAATCCGAGCGAGCCATCCCAGACTAGGTTCCGTGGTTATAAAAGACTACTTTCGAGAGGGCCCGGATAGCATTGATAGACTAACAAGGGAATGGAACTATTTAATACATCTAAAAAACAGTCACATTTTGAACGTTCCCCAGCCGCTCTTTAAGGATACTGAAAATAGATATGCTATTTACAGTGACTTGAAAGGCGAGAAACTCTCCAGCATATCTATTACGATAAAACATATCGAGGCTGCTGCGCAGCATATAGTTAGCTTGAGCAAGACTTCCATAGGCGTCATAGATCCTGCAAAGGGAATGCAATCTAATCTGTCTGGACACATTGACGACGTACACTGGAGGATGGACCGATTAAGAGAAGTGGCAAATAGTAGTGATAAATACTACCCTCTCCAAAGTTTTCTAAAAAATTGTTTAGAGCCATTATGGGCTAAACGGCAGGCGGAAGTCGAAAAAAGTAATTCAAATAAATATTTTGAGACTATAGATTATAAGTTATCACCATCAGATTTTGGTTTTCATAATATACTGTCAAATCAAAATAAGCTCTCTTTTATAGATTTTGAATATGCTGGCAAAGACGATTTAGCCAAATTAACAACTGATTTTATGTTAGCTCCTGCCGTACCAATAACAGCAAATCAATCAAAAATATTTTGCAACTGTCTCATGAGAAATGCAGAATTAGATAGTTACTTTTTGAACCGAGTGAAAATTTTATTACCAATCGCAGAAGTTAAATGGATTTGTATAATATTAAATGATTTTATTGAGCCAGAGGAAAATAGAAAAGATTTTGCTGTAGGAAGCGAAAAATCGGATCGGCTTAAAAAACAACTCGTCCTCGCTAGCCAGCGATATAGCCTCTCTATTAGAAGGAAAATACAAATATGAGTGAAATAAAACTTGTTACAGAACTACATACGTCAACTAAACGGGATTATCTTGCACGCGTTACCGGAGTTGACAAAGCCTGGGCTGCCGAAAAAGCGATAAATTGGGGGTATGACTATTGGGACGGCAGTAGAGACACCGGCTATGGTGGTTATAAATATGATGGGCGATGGCGAGTTGTCGCCGATAAATTAATTTCTTTTTATGGCCTTAAGGATGGTACAAAAATTTTAGATGTTGGCAGTGGTAAAGGTTTTTTACTCCATGACCTGAAAGAGGCAAATTCAAGTTTTGAAGTTCGTGGTATAGATGTTTCAGAATATGGTATTGAGCATTCTATGCCGAGCATCAGGAACAACTGTGTTTTGGGGACAGCAGCTAATTTGCCCTGGCAAGAAAATTATTTTGACTTGGTCATCTCTATCAATACACTGCACAATCTAGGAGCACGTGACCTACAAGCAGCGTTATCTGAAATACAACGGGTATCAAAAAGGCACCAGTATATTTGTGTGGAAGCATATAGAAATGAACGTGAAAAGGTTAATTTGATGTATTGGCAGTTGACTTGTCGAGCGTTTCATTTGCCCACAGATTGGGAGTATCTTTTTCAACAATCTGGTTATGAAGGTGACTATGAATTTATTTTTTTTGAGTAAATAAAAGCCTCAGAAAGTTATGCCTCGCTGACCTGTTAATTTAGTGGAAGACGCCATTGTTGCGTGGTCAGTGCCCTCTAATGCGATGAGCTGCAACGTTAACGATATGTATTGACTGAGCTAGGTATTACCGGGCGATTGTGGCTATATTCCCCCAAGACCTAAGTATAACTGGTACTGGAATTTTGGCTTGCACACGAATATTGCTAATGTTAATATAATTTGATTAAAAATGAAATTTAATAACCATATTTGGATTTTTTCATGCAAAACTTAACAATGATGTCTCCAGAGGCTTATCAGGCTCATGGAATCCCTATCAACCTAAGTATTTCGGATTTAGGGTTTTTAAAATCAGCCATTTTGAAAAGTACAAGAAACAGAAGTCGCATTTGTGTTCATGAGGACTCAAATGAAAAATTGCATGAAATGTTTGTCATTTATGGCAAGGAGACTTACGTCAGACCTAATAGGCATTTCGGCAAGGACGAATCCATATTTGTGTTAGAAGGTGCCTGCGACGTATACTTTTTTGATTTAGACGGACTAATAACGGAGATGGTGGAGTTGGATGCATCAGACCCCAAAGCGGCCTATTTCTGCAGAATACCTAAGGAAATCTACCATACTGTAGTAATAAAAAGCAGTCATGTAATATTATTTGAAGCAACAAGTGGACCATTTGACCCTATCGATACTTACTATGCAGATTGGTCTCCCGAAGAGGGGGATATTTCTGGAATTAAGAAATTTCACTCGTATCTATTAAGTAAAAGGGAATCCTCAAAAGTTAATACATGTGCGTTGGATAAGTACGAAAAACTTAATGATCAGGTTTTTCAGACACAAAAACCGATCTCATGGCTATCCTCTCAAGATCATAATTTTTTAAGCGAACATTTAAATCGATTTAACCAAGATCGTGTTAGAATTTGCAACCATATTGACCCAAGTGAAAATCTGCATGAGATGTTGATGCTTTTCTCTAATAAAACATTTGTTAGACCCAGCATGCACATAAATAAAGAAGAATCGTTGTTCATACTAGAAGGGTCCGGGCGGTATGTATTTTTTGATAACTCGGGAAAAGTAACAGAGGTCGTGCAACTAAACCCTTCTTTAGGTCCAAATAAGTGCTATTGTAGAGTTCCCAAGAATACGTATCACATGCTTATTGTTGATACAGAATTAATGCTAGTGAAGGAAACCACTAGCGGTCCTTTTTCAAGAGATGATACAGTATTTGCAGATTGGGCACCTGATGTGAAAACGATCGATAGCGCTAGTGAGTTCATGCAACAAGTTGAAAAATCCATTCAAGAATTAAAATGAAACATGTTTTAATGGTAGGAGCCTCTCGGGGGTTAGGTCGTGTAACGAACGAGTTATTTAAAAAAAACGGAATACACACTACAGTTCTAAGTCGCCATCCAATTGCAGGGTCTAATGCAGGCTTTAAGAATATAGATCTTTCTGACCCAACCGTGGTAAGATCTAGGATTAGAGATATATTTAATGAGATTGGAGTTATTTCGGGCGCGTGTTTTTTTCAACGTTGGAGAAATGGTACTAATGCAGAAAGTGATAATAATGAGCTTAATGTAAGTTTGAACTCAACCCGTGTTATTATTGAGGAGTCCATGAATTTTCTTGACGACCAGAAGGATCACGCTTTTACATTTGTTTCTTCTGTAAATTCAAGTTTTGTGTCACTACCAGCAGGCATTGATTACCATATTGCGAAGGCTGGGCTGGATATTGCCGCCAGGTATTGCGCAGTGCAGTATGGCCACCTGGCAGCTAGGTTTAATACCGTTAACCCCGGCTCTTTTAGTAAGCCTGAGAATGTTGAAAATCTCGTAAAATTTAATAAACTAGTCAATAAAATTTCCAATCTATCTCCGTTAGGTAGAGCAACTACGGCTAACGATGTCGCGGAATTGATTTTATTTTTATCTAGTCAAAGGTCTCTTGCGATTACTGGACAAAATATTACTATTGACAGTGGAGTATCTTTGCGATGGCCCGAAAGTTAGATTACATGGAAAAAGAGAATATTCACCACAGGTCAACAAACTGCAGGTTATGTGCGGATGAAAAGATAGCTCTTAGGTTTAGTTTAGCTCCGACACCTCCAGCCGAATGGTATTATAAAGAAAAATTCAAGAATTTAACAGTACAAACTTACCCTTTAGATGTTTATCAATGTATTGAATGTGGGCACGTTCAATTAGTTGATATCATCAATCCAAAAGCTCTGTATAAAGACTACTTTTATACCACAGAATCCTCGCCAGGTCTTAAGGAATATTTTAAAAAATCTGTGGACAGCTTAATAACGGATCTTAATCTGCGAAGTGATTGTCTCGTTATCGACATAGGCAGCAATGACGGTACGTTCTTACATAATTTTTTGGAATTTGGTATTGATGTGATTGGCATAGAGCCATCAAAAATAGTTGCCGATTTAGCTGTTGAAAAAGGTGTTCTTACTATAAACAATTTTCTCAATGAGGAAGTCGTTCAGACGGTACTAACCGAGTTTCGGCAGGCTGATTTAATCACTGCAAACAATGTGTTCGCTCATAATGATGATTTATCTAAAATGGCTAGCTGTATTAGAAGTATGCTTAAGCCAGATGGGGTATTTGTTTTTGAAGTATCTAACCTATACGATACAATATTCAACAGAGTTTTTGATTTTATCTATCACGAACATTTAAGTTATCACTCAGTCAAACCATTGAAAAAATTCATGGAAGCTAATGGAATGATTTTGTTTCACGTCGAAAGAACTCCCTCAAAAGGCGGAACGATTAGATGCTATTGTCAAACCGATATTTCCACAAGCCGAGTCTCGAAGACCGTCGACGATTATATCAAACTTGAAGAGGAGGCCGGTCTATATAATCCAGTAACCTATTCTAAATTTTCACAGGAAATTAATAGAGTTGGGATGAAATTTAGAAATGAATTGATAGAGTTAAAGAAAAATAATAAAGTTATTGTTGGCTACGGCGCATCCGCGACTGTGACGACGTTGCTGTATCAGTTTGATGTTGCTCATTTGATTGACTTTTTAGTAGATGATAATCCTATAAGGCACTTTACCTTTTCGCCAGGTCACCATATCCCCGTATTACCTCCATCCCATATCGACAAGCATAAAGTGGACGTAGTAGCAATCTTAGCTTGGCGATTTGAATCACAAATCTTAGCAAGAAATCAGCAGAGATTTGAAAAAAAACAGATACTGGTTCCAGAAATAAAATCCAACTATGTGAGTGACACGAAATAAATCCAGTTATAGAAGTGAGGCATTTGAGATTTCAATTTGAATTTATAGTTGGGACGCTGAAAGGCGCATTAACTGGAGGTATACAGGAAAAATTATGAAGAACTTAAATAGTGTAATCAAGTTAACAAAAAATCGGACATCCACTGTGGGAGTAATTAATAAAGAGGGATGGTTAAGGAATGACGTTACACGTTTTTTGGCAGGATCGGAAAATGTTGGAATTGAGCTAGGGGTTGCGAAAGGCATATATGCAAAAAGAATGCTTGATTCAAATAAGTTTCAAAGATTCTATGGGGTTGATATTTGTGGCGATTGGCATGACACTAAAGAATACTGTGAAGCACTTAAGTAAATCGGATTTCAGGACCCGCGTTATTGTTTGTTAAGAATGGATTTTGATTCAGCTTTGGAAGTTTTTGATAATAACTTTTTCGACTTTATTTATGTTGATGGGTACGCGCACACTGGAGATGAGGGAGGTAAAACGCTTGTTGATTGGATTACAAAGCTTAAAAGCGGAGGAGTGCTTGCGAGGGACGATTATCACGATGATTGGCCCTTAGTCAAATGGGCTGTGAACGATCTAGTGGAAAAACTTGGTGTAGAGCTTCATGTGTTAACAAGAAAGGAAGAAGGTCCTTACAGCCTTTATCCTAGTTGGTATATTATTAACAAAACAAATCCGAGTAAAAATTTCAAAGTTAACCAAGAGTTATATAAAGTCGCAATGAGTGAGAAGAGGCAAATTCACAATGAAACCGTTGGTACTAAGGCAAAGTTCATGACGTTTTTTGGAAGAATATTAGATCTATTTGGCTTGAAAAAATCCATCATTAAATTACTTGATGCTTCAGGGAGATTTAGATAAGTAATAAACGGGCGATTGGTACGACAGTCAAAAGAAACTAAGTAGTGACCATCGTAAGTTGCCACAAGAACTAACCGAAAAAGCTAATCCATTTAAGTGGTTCCACCATATTATACCCTTTTTACGTTTAATCAATTTGTGAGGATCAAAACGTATTAATTTTCAAATGGCAAATCTTTAAGCCCGCGAATTAATTCACTTCTAGAGACCTCATCATAACTTGCGGATTCCCATTACCTGAATCATTTGTTAAGATTTACCATGCAAAAACCTTTCGCCACCCAGCCTGAACTTTTTGTCACCGCGCGCGAGCTTGACCATCGTGCGCTTCATGCGCTTGACGACACTGAGGCGGTTCTGAATTGGTCTAAAATAGAGCCAATCCTGTCCTCGATTTATGCCTCTAAAACGGGCCGCCCCAGTTATCCGCTTTTGACCCTGTTTCGAGGTTTACTGCTGGGAGTGTGGTATCGGTTGTCGGATGTTCAACTGTCGCAATGCCTTTATCGTGACCTGCTGTTTCGTAAGTTTTGCCACCTTGAACTGGGCGGCGATGTGCCTGAAGCATCAACACTGGGTCGTTTTCGCAATCAACTGGTTGAGCACGATCTATGGGAGCGGTTATTGGGAGAGATCAACCGCCAGCTTGATGCCAAAAACATTATCCTGACGGAGGGGCGCATAAACATCATTGATGCAACACCTGTTGAGGCCGCGCAATCCGGGTCGGGTAAAGGCAAA
>Ga0055584_100004278_pt1 | contig 14028 bp, 14 predicted proteins | sample OSDHelmetaG_FD_58716 | JGI IMG/M metagenome (GOLD analysis project Ga0055584, IMG submission 58716) | Pelagic marine sediment microbial communities from the LTER site Helgoland, North Sea, for post-phytoplankton bloom and carbon turnover... | ecosystem: Environmental > Aquatic > Marine >... | reverse complement strand
GCCCTCAATATGCTTAAAGTGGATGCCAGAGGGTTTGATTCGATGGATAGGCGCGTACTGTTGGCCTTGTTGCAAAAATTCGATGGTGGGCCTGTCGGTATAGACAGTATCGCTGCTGCCATCGGTGAGGAAAGGGACACCGTGGAAGAAGTATACGAACCTTTTCTTATACAGCAGGGGTTTATGATGCGCACGCCAAGAGGCAGGGTTGCGACCAGTAGTGCCTATCAGCATTTTGGTCTCACACCGCGAGCCGAACCAACTGGCGATCTCTTTGACTTAACGCAAGAAGGAAACACCACCAGTGAATGAACCACTTTCCATACTTGATCTCATCCTTAATGCCAGCCTGGTCGTACAGATTGTGATGGCGATATTAATCCTGGCGTCCATGGTCTCCTGGATTATGATATTTCAGCGCGGGTTTTCGTTGTCGTCTGTCAAACGCGAAGCCGCTCAGTTTGAACGAGACTTTTGGTCTGGTGAAAGAGATCTTGGCCAAATTTATGTGGACATTGAAGGTCGTGGGCAGGCCATTGGTATAGAGAATATTTTCTCCTCCGGGTTTAAAGAATTCACGCGCTCAAAACAGGAGGGCAGTGACCCTGACAGGGTCATGGAGAACGTTCAGCGCGCGATGCGAGTCGCTCTGTCCAGAGAAGAGGAGCGATTAGAGACGCATTTACCATTCCTGGCTACGGTGGGATCTACCAGCCCCTATGTAGGCTTGTTTGGTACCGTGTGGGGCATTATGAATTCTTTCCGAGGGCTCGCTACGGTCAATCAGGCATCGCTTGCGGTTGTTGCACCAGGGATTTCCGAAGCGTTGGTGGCGACCGCTATTGGGCTTTTTGCAGCGATACCCGCAGTGATAGCCTACAACCGTTTTAGCGCCCAGGTTGAGATTATTATCAATCAATTTGAGGCCTTTACAGAAGAGTTCAGCAGCATTTTAAATCGTAACGTTCACGACTCGTCGAGCTAGCAAAGTGGCAAAAGCAAAACGTAGAAGACCTATGTCGGAGATTAATGTTGTCCCATACATTGATGTTATGTTGGTGCTGCTTGTCATCTTTATGGTTACTGCACCGTTAATGACGCAGGGCATTAAGGTAGATCTGCCGGACGCAGCTTCTGGACCACTGGAAGTCGATGACAATGAACCTATGCTGGTGGTCTCGGTCAAATTTGATAGTACCTATTATATGAATGTAGGTGAGGAAGAGGAGCCGGTAGCGCTCGAACTCATTGGTGAGCGTTCGGCTAAAATTCTTACAGCGAACCCCGGCATTAAGGTGTTGGTGGAAGGTGATCAGTCGCTGAATTATGGCGTTATAGTGAATTTAATGAATGTACTGCAGGGTGCCGGTGCAACGAGTGTCGGATTGATCACTGAGCCGCCGAGCCAGTGAGTCACAATGTCACCTATTTCGTTGCGGTTGTGCTTGCAACGCTGGTGCATGCCGGGGTCGTAGGATTGCTGTTGGTCAATTGGGATGAGCAGACGTTAAGTGCGGAGCCGCCGGATAAAACCTACTATATTCAGGCTGCTGTTGTCAGTGAGAATCCTTTTACGGCGAAAGAACGTCGTGAACAGGTGAAAAAGCAGCGTGAGCAATCTCGCAAAAAAGCTGAAAGAGCAGCATCACAAGAGCGCGCCAGAATAAAATCAGAGCAGGAGCGAGAACGTGAAAGGCAAAAAGAGCGCGAACGAAAAGCCCTGGCGGAAAGACAGAACGAGCTAGATCGGTTGAAGGCGTTACAACAGCAGGAACCAGCCCCTGCGGTTGAGCACATTGCGCTGCAGATGGACTCGTCTGAGGCCATGGATCAGGAAGGACAACTTGCGATTACTGATGATGAAAAGGCACAGGCTTATGTCGCACAGATTCAGCGTGACATCGTGCAAAACTGGTCGAGGCCGCCTAGTGCCCGTAACGGTATGCAGGCGGTGTTGCGAGTTTTTTTGGTACCGACCGGTGAAGTGGTTGACGCCATCGTTGAGGAATCCAGTGGTAATGAGTCGTTTGATCGCTCTGCATTATTAGCGGTGAATAAGGCGGATCGTTTTATAGTGCCCCGGGAATCCAGACAGTTTGAACGAAACTTTCGTGAATTTACGGTGCTCTTTCGTCCAGAGGACCTTCGACTCTAACAGTGTGGTGATGTATGCGGTTTAGTTTGATCATTTATCTATCTTTAATTTCGACGCTGTCATTCGCTGAACTGCGCATCGAAGTGACCAAGGGCGTGGACAAACGCGTCCAGGTCGCAGTTGTTCCATTTGAGTGGCGGGGGAAGGGGCAGTTAGCGGAAAACCTTTCTGAAATTATCGATTCTGATTTTCGTTTAAGCGGTCGTTTTGAAACCACAGACGTCGAACAGATGCTGAGTTTACCCAGGTCAGCAAAAGAGGTCTTTTATCGAGATTGGAAGCTGCTGAAAGTCGAGTACCTGCTTATTGGCTATATCAAGCCGGAGGGTGAGGCGCTGCGGGTTCATTACGAACTCTATAACATTCCAAAACAATCTATCGAGGTCTCCGAGAGCGTTATCGGTGATCATGATGAACTTCGCGACCTGGCCCATCATGTGAGTGATGTGGTTTTCGAAAAACTGACCGGCATCGAAGGCGCATTCTCGACCCGTATTATGTATGTAACAGCAATAGGCCCGTTGGATAATCGTATTTTTCGGTTAAATATTGCGGATGCGGATGGCCACAGGGTTAGTACGGTACTTGAAACTAAAGAACCGGTACTGTCACCCACCTGGGCGCCGGATGGAAATCGAATCGCCTACGTGTCTTTTGAAAGAGATAGTAAGCCGTCAATTTATATCCAGGATTTAGCGACGCACTCGCGTATAGAGCTATCCCGATTCGCAGGCTTGAATAGCGCGCCGGCATTTTCACCGGATGGTAAGAGGCTGGCACTGGTGTTGAGTAAGACCGGTAATCCAGATATCTGGATCTATGATCTTGAAACTCGAATGTTAAGGCAGCTCACACGTCATTACGGGATTGATACGGAACCTTCGTGGTCCGCAGATGGTCAATCTATCGTCTTTACATCCTCACGCGGTGGCAAACCTCAAATCTACAAGATTCGACTGCGAGATTTGAAGATTGAACGCCTGACTTTCGAGGGTGATTACAATGCCAGGGCCCGTTTGCTACCGGATGGGAGCGGTCTCGTGATGGTGCATCGTCGAGAGGGTAATTTTTACATCAGCTTGTTGGACCTGCGGCGTGGTCGGCTTTCGGTGCTTACCGAAACCACATTAGATGAATCGCCAAGTATCGCGCCCAATGGAAGTATGCTAATTTATGCGACTCAGTTTCGGGATCAGGGCATTTTGGCTGCCGTTTCTATTGATGGTGGTATAAAGTTCAATCTGCCGTCCAGCGTCGGTGATGTAAGAGAACCTGCCTGGTCACCGAAGAAACGAAAGGTTTTTACACCAATATCAGAGTAGTTTTAGTCGATTTGGGTGATGGACGTCAGTAAATGCACGTGAAATGGCGTTGTCAGCCTTGGTATGTAAAGAAATTGCAGTGAATTTGTTGCCATATTTTGGTTTAATTCATTTGTTAAATGGAATCGCGTCACAGATAGGAGTTGATCATGGGAACACCAAAAATGCGGGGCTTGTTGATAGTGGGCTTTGCGTCCTTACTTTTGGCAGGTTGTGCCAGTAATGAACCTGAAGACACTACACCAGATATAGCACCCGATGTGGATGGCCCGGGTGAAATGACGCAGGAACCGGAAAAGAAAGCGCCATCGAAACCTATGGTCTACAACAACCAACTGGTTATACCGGCTGGGTCTGGTGGAGACATGAAGGAGACGCTGCAAGGTGTTTTCTATTTTGATTTTGACCAGGCGATTGTAAAAAGAGCCGGTCATACAGAATTAAACAAACATGCCAGGGCCTTAGCTGCCGATCGTATGTTTAGAGTCCGTCTGGAGGGTCATGCAGACGAACGTGGTACCCGTGAATACAATCTCGCCCTTGGCGAGCGCAGAGCTAACGCGATTCGCGCTTATCTCGTAGCGCAGGGTGTATCCTCTTCGCAGCTTGAAGTCATCAGCTACGGGGAAGAAAAGCCTATTTCTGGTGGTCATAGCGAAAGCAGCTGGTCTCAGAACAGGCGCGTCGAGATCGTTTACCGCTAGTCGTATAACGGATGGAGAATTTCCGCCCGTATTTAAATGGTGTGTTTGGCCTTGTCTTGCTTGGCCACACACCATTTTTGTTTGCGCAGAGTCCAATAACCGTCGAGGAATCAGCCTACTCCGCTGACGCGTCGATATCTTCAAACCCTCGTACTGAAGTCTTTCGGGCGCCCATCGAAGAAGATAACCCTGTTGATACGCTTGAAGGTCAGTATCAATTACAGATCCTGCAACAGGAAGTCATGGAATTGCGCGGTATGCTGGAGGAGCTGAATCATCAGTTAACCCGTATGAGGGCGACTGCGGAAGATCGATACCTTGAGCTGGATGATAGATTTCAGAATCTGAGTGCCAGAAACCTTACACCGTCAACTTTGCCATCGAGCGAAGTATCTGAATCTCCAATTTCAGAGATTCCACAGCAAGATGAGAAGGTGTTGTATGACACCGCGCGCAAACTCATCCAGAACAAGCAGTACGATATGGCGATTTCGCAACTCAGAGCTGTTATTAGTCAGTACCCCGATGGGGTGTATGCCGCGAATGCCTACTACTGGCTGGGGGAGGTGTATATGGCAAAACCCGATCCAGATCTGGATAGTGCCAGAGAATCTCTCGAACAGGTCATTCAGTTTTTTCCTGAGCACAGGAAAGTGCCAGATGCGGCTCTCAAACTGGGCAAGGCCTATCATTTGCTTGGAGACTGTGACCGCGCCAGCGACCTGTTAAACCAGATTGTCGATATCCACAAAGGCAAGTCAGTGGCAACCCTTGCGGAGAATTACCTTCGGGATAAGGTGAGCTGCGACAACTGATCGCGCATCTGCCATGAACACTACCGTTCGGATTACCGAAATCTTTCACTCCCTGCAGGGAGAATCTCGCACTGTCGGCATTCCTACCACTTTCGTGCGCCTCACAGGTTGCCCGCTAAGGTGTCAGTATTGTGATACCGCCTATGCGTTTACGGGTGGAGAAGTGAAAACTCTGGACACCATTGTGCAAGAGGTTAGTAAGGTCTCATCGGCGCTTCACGTGACCGTGACCGGTGGTGAACCGCTTGCGCAACCCGGGTGTCTGTCGCTCCTCAGCCAATTGTGTGATGCAGGCTATGAAGTCTCGCTTGAAACCAGTGGAGCCCTTGATATTCAGGACGTTGATGATCGTGTTTGCATAGTCATGGACATAAAGACACCGGCATCAAAAGAAATGCATCGAAATATTTATGACAATATTGGGATTTTGAAAGCAGACGATCAGGTGAAATTTGTCATTTGTGATCGTCAGGATTACGACTGGGCAAAGTTCAAGATAGCGGAATTTAAACTTAACGAGAAAGTCTCCGAAGTCCTCTTTAGTCCAAGCTTTGAACAGCTACCGGCCAGGGAGTTGGCCGAGTGGATTCTAAGTGACGGCCTTAGGGTGAGAATGCAAATGCAGCTGCACAAATTGTTATGGGGGGATGTGCCAGGTGTCTAGGGCAGTGGTGTTACTGTCGGGCGGTCTCGATTCTGCTACCACGCTAGCGATGGCGGTTGATCAGGGCTACGACTGCTATTGCCTGAGTTTTGAGTATGGGCAGAGCCATAACACCGAAGTGCGTTACGCCAGTTCGCTGGCAACGTCACTCGGCGCAAAAGCACATCGTATCGCTAACATTGATATTGGTGCTTTTGGTGGTTCCGCACTAACCGACGATGCTATCGATGTGCCGGACTATGAGGCCAATGATGATGAAATACCCGTTACCTACGTTCCTGCCCGTAATACGGTGTTTCTCTCCTATGCGCTGGGTTGGGCGGAAGTGCTGGGGGCAAGTGATATATTTATTGGTGTCAATGCGGTTGACTATTCCGGCTACCCGGACTGCCGACCTGAATTTATTGCGGCATTTCAGAATCTGGCTAACGTAGCGACCCGTGCCGGTGTCGAGGAAAAGCCGATTATCATACAGACACCGCTTATTAATCTAAGCAAAGATGAAATCATCAAAGTCGGCACAGAATTGGGCGTTGACTTTGCATCAACAGTTTCCTGCTACCGTCTAGATACTAACGGTAGGGCCTGTGGTCGTTGTGACAGTTGTGTTATCCGGAAAGAAGGCTTTGCTAAAGCAGAATTGCCAGACCCAACAGAATACGTAACCCAAGCGCTGTAGTTAGTCATAGGAGAAACGTAGTGGAAGACGAGTCGTATAACCCAGTCCATTGGAGTTTTTGGGCAATCGGCGCGATCGCCCTTATCTGGAACATCATGGGTGCAATAAATTTCTTTATGCAGATGAATCCCGAGATACTCGCTGCATACCGCGATTCTGAGCGTGCTATCGTCGAAGGTCGACCCCTGTGGGCTACCGTGGCGTTCGCGGCCGGTGTATTCGGTGGATCGGTCGGTAGTCTTTTGTTGTTATTCAGGAAATGGGTCGCATTCTATGTACTTATTGCATCTCTTATAGGTGTCCTGGTGACCATGGTCCATACCCTTAGTATCGGTATCGACTTTGGCCTGGGTGAGATTCTGGGAATTGTTCTGATGCCGGTGGTGGTCGCTGCCTTTCTGGTTTGGTATGCGAAATGGACCGAGTGGAAACGCTGGGTCAGGTCTAGACACCAGGGCTAGCTACAAGCCTGTGACAGACGCAGTAAATCCCTCTTTGTCGACGGGTGACACGAGGACCTTACGGTTTTCTTCATAGCAAATCTCCAATCGATCCATAGATAGAGCCGGTGATGAAATCAACGATTTCGTAGGTGTGCTAGTCGATGCAGCTTGTAAAACCAACGGTTTTGCAAAGTAACCAACTGGGCATACACTACACTCGATAATATCGGAGTATTGGATGAAAATTCTAAAACGAATAGCCATCGGCATTGTGATCACCTACGTACTTATAGTGGTCATATTTGAGACTACCCTCGGATATAGCCAGCCGCAGTTTGGCGGAACGCTAGTGCTGACGACGACTAGTGAAAACGGTGAGTCTTTCGATCGAGTGCTGAGTTCGTTAAGCGCCAACGATAGATTGTATGTCAGGGTGAATCATTGGCCCCGATCATGGTATTTTAGATTATTGGACAACCCTGAAGTCAGGGTAGAAATAGAGAGTGAGACAAACGATTACCTTGCTGTCGATATCGTGGGCGAGGAATATGATCTTGTTCAAAAAGAAAATCCAGCAGGAATCGCATTTCGAATCCTTACTGGTTTTCCACCTCGACACATTGTTCGTCTTGATCCGGTGCCTGATACTTCAGGGGATCAACAAAACCTTCGTTAACTAATTTAGTGAAATTTAAGGAATAACATGTCACATGACCTCATTATAAAAAACGGCTTGATTGTAGATGGCACTGGTAGTGAACCCTATATGGGGGACATTTTAGTTGACGAAGGTAAGATCACCGCGATTGGAAAAGTCGACGGACAGGCAGACCAGGAAATCAACGCTGATGGCGCTGTGGTCTCACCAGGATTTATCGACTTACACACACATTTAGATGCACAGGTAGGCTGGGATCCTTTCCTCCGACCCAGTTCACAACATGGTGTCACGACGGCGCTGATGGGTAACTGTGCCGTGACGTTTGCGCCCTGTAAGCCTGAAGATCGGGAGTTTCTAGCAACGATGATGGAGCGGGTAGAAGATATCCCCCGCGAAGCGATCCTGTCGGGACTACCCTGGGATTGGGAAACCTATGGTGAATACCTCGATTCCGTGGAGAAAATGCAACCTGCGATCAATTTGACCGGCATGGTGGGCCATTCGGCGGCACGGTACTACGTGATGGGTGACCGCGGCATTGATGAGAACCCGAATGCTGAAGAAATTTCCCAGATTGCAAGGCTGGTTGGCCAATCAGTCAGGGATGGTGCGATTGGCTTTTCAACTAACCGCCTGCCCCAACATCAGGTGCCAGATGGTCGTTCTATTCCTGGTACCCATGCGGTAGCCGAGGAATTGATTGCGATTGGCAAGGAAGTCGGGGCAGCCAATGGCATGTTTCAGATGGTGCCTTTCTATAAGGAGGAAGACATAGCCGGGGATTTAGAGATGCTCGGGCAGATTGCCACTGAAGGCAACGTGCGCACGCTTTTTAGCGCAACTGAGACAGAGATGTATCACTACGATGATCCCCACCACATCATTGAGCGTTACCGGGATCAGGGCGCTGAGATATACGGCACGACTGTCCCGAGGCGTGGTGGCAATGTATCGAATCTACAGACCGTCATTATGTTCCCTAGCTGGGGAAAACTATTGGCGATACCACCCGAGAAACGCTGGGATGCAATTCAGGACGAAGCATTTAGAAATGAATTAATTGCTGCGGCCAAGAATGATCCGACGACCAAAAAGTTTGCGCGGCGGCTGCGCTGGATGGGTGATGGTGATCGGCCGATCTATACCAAGGAAAAGGAAGACAATCTCGACAACATGGCGGCTGCGGTTGGAGAACATCCGGCAGAAACCTGGCTGCGGATGATGCTGGAAACCGAGGGCAAGGCAACCTTCCATATGCCATTTTTTAATATGCGCCTTGATGCTGTTGAAACCCTGATGAACCGTGACTGGGTCGTCCCGGGACTGGGCGATGCGGGGGCACACGTGTCTGTCATTATGGATTCTGGTTGGCCATCTTTTTTCTTAAGTCACTGGGTCAGGGATGAAAAGAAGATCGAATTACCGGTGGCGATACATCGAATGACAGCACGAGCAGCGAAAGTGCTGGGCCTTACTGATCGAGGTGTGCTGAAGGTTGGGAAAAAGGCGGATATCAATGTTCTAGACATAAACAACGTTGAGGAACGTCAACCAAGAGTCGTGCAGGACTTTCCCCATGGCAAGAGCCGTTTGGTACAGGATTCCGCTGGATATCTGGCAACCATCGTCAATGGGCAGATAACACGTCGAGAGAACGAATCAACCGGCGTGCGATCAGGTCACATACTCCGGTCCACTGACTAATTAAAGGAGTTGCGTGATGGTTGAGAATCGTTTCGGCGTACCCGATCTTACTGCAGCCATAGAAAAAAATATCGGTCCTTACAGATTGGCGTTAGTTTATCGGACCGTCCGTACCGATGAAGGTCCTACCGTCCATGTCTTTGGTCCGGTTAATGGTGACGAGCAGGAAATTCTGCGTTTTGACTGCTTCCGGGAAAGGCCTCATTACCATCTGGGGTTTGGATATCTAGAAAAACCTGTAATACCAATTGAGCAGGCCAACTCATTGGCCTGGGTGCTGACTGAATTAAGTCAGCGGTTTGACGAATATCTCGAGCTTTCCGAGGCTGGCAATGAATTGCCGGAAGACTGGCGAAACACCAGCAATGTCATCACCAAAGAGTTCGCTGCAACTGCCAGCAACTGGTCTGGTTGATCCCTGGGATTTGAAGTTATTGCAGTTGCCCACACACTCTGCAATGTACACCGTGAACAAATGTCATCTCGTTACAGTGGTTACACGGGTGAAATTGCTCAAAGCCACACTGCGGACACGCCAGGCTATCCGGGCTAAGTTTTACACCGCAATTCTGACAGAGTCCCTTTGCTATGCGCTTTGCGAGCTCTTTGTCGTGTGAGAACAGTTTCTTTTGGAAAAGATAGATGAGCATCATGGCTGCTGCGATAGCGATGGCAATGACGAGGTAATGCCAGATCGCCACCAGGCCTATGGATTCCAGAAACTCGATAATGTGTTGCAATAACTTCTGCGGGATAACCTCGTACAGCAGTTCGCAAATTTTGATGAGCACAGGAATGAACACGACGATCAAGAGGTGTGATGAGACCAGTAATTGGAAAGGTCGCGTCTTCGTTATACTGATTGAGTTCCAATAATAGAAAGCAAGCATCAGCGGCAGCAAGAACAGCATTTCCATGCCTAATTTTTTTACCGGGTACCAGAACGCGAGGTCGCGATACTCCTCTGCGAGGTTTTCTCGATCGTCGTTGGTCAATTTCTCCAGGTGTTCAAAGAGTCGGACCAGTTTTTCATCGTTAGCAAATGCTTCTCTTGCTTGATTCTCCTGTGCAATGAGAGCGTCGAGGCTGCTGGTTGATTTCATGACTTCTCGTTGCAGGGTGGCTGTGCTGCTTTTCGAATCAACGTCTGCAATGGTCTCAAGCAGCTTTGTTTCGTAGGCGCCCCTGACATTATTGAGCTTATTGCGGGTTTGCCGCGCTTCTTGCTTGAAACGGGTCATCGTCTTTATTTGGTCGGTAAGACTTCTGTCGTTTTTAATCTGATCAAAGTGATCCGTGATTGTCTGACAGGTCGGGTGCTGTAGCTCCATCACCTGGCCTCGGGTTCGCCGCTCACGATAGTTATTGGCAAGCTGGGCAATACGATCGACCCGATTGGTTGCATTCCAGTTCTGAGAGATCACCACGTCTCTGCAATGCTGCGGAATATACTCATTGGGTGTGGTGAGTTGGCGCGTATGTTCGGCAAGCCCGTTGAATATTGAGACGACAATAAAAATATCCAGAAATATGACAATGGTCAGCGCGGCGCGACCAACAGGTTGGTTGTCCAGCGTTAGTAGATTGTTGCGGACGCCATTTGCGGCATCTTTAATCCAGTTAAGCATGATGGTCACTTTTTAGCAGGTTTTTTGACTGTTTGCTTGATCATTTGTCCAGTGTTGTGGATTGCCTGTCCGGGTTACTGTTGTTTTAGATTCTTCTTTAGCTGAGTGATCGTGTCCGCTGTCGCGTCCGTCAGAGTGGGGCAGCGCTCGACATCTACACGCAACCTGGATGATTTATCCGCTGTCACAGTTTTGTCATGCCCAAAGTCCACATCACAAAACACGCCAAAGCCGCCGGCACCATAGCGCCAGTTCTTGGCGTAGGCGTGCAGCGCTGTTGTGTTACTCGTTAATGAAAGTCTGCGCCCTGAAACCAGAGAGTCATCTTTTACCTGGATTGCGATTTCGTTGGCCGTAAAAGTACTGTCCTCAATATCGAGCTGGCTGCGCTCGCCGACGGAAATTCCTTTATCACCATTGGCGAAAAAACGAAGATTATTAGCGGCGATAACGGTGCCCATCAGATCCAATCCGTCATTGCCGTTGTTTTCGAATTTAGTGTCACTGATGACTGCTTTGCTCATATCGAGATCGACAGCATCCATGGGAGCACCCGAAAAGTGACAACCTTCGATGAAGACATCGCTATAAACAATATGCAACTGATCGTCATAGTTGGCGTTGTCACTGAGTGTGCAGTTGGTCAGTTGCACACCGCTGACATCGTGAATGGACAACATCGCGGAGTATTCACGAAGATCGTCCTTGTAGCCGCTGCCACCACTCATGGTTAACCCATTAAGTTTCGAACCGTTTGCCAACTGTCCTTCAAGTAGGACTGTTCCAAACCGACCCTTGTCAGCCTCAAAAACGACCGGTTTTGTCTCCGAGCCATCAATGAGCAGACGATTCCGTATGAACAGCGACACGCCGTCACCCAGGGTAACGCGACTGCCTGCAGCGATCGTCAATGGATTTGAGATCACGGTGTCCTGCGTTATGCGGATATCACCCTGCCAATGCACTACAGGTAATGGATCAGCCTCCGCGGTAGGCGCTGTCAACTGTAGTTCGAGATTGCCGATAATTCTCTGGACGATATCAACGTTGTCCGTCATGCGTTCTAACGATTGCTCTGGTGTTACCCATTGGTGCTTCGCGGAAAGAATCGCTGTGTCCATCAGCGTATCCTGCTTCATCTTTGCATTCAGTTCGCGGATACTCTCCAGTAGCTGATTCGGTTTATCACTGTCGAGAAACTCTCGAAATACATTGTTCTTTACCGCCAGGAAGCGATCGTTACGATGCAGCGCCCGCATCAGGCTACTGACCAAAATTTCTTTCTGGGGTTGCCAGTCTTCCCGCCACTCTTTAGTAATCCAGTGTTCCGCCCAGGGCAATCCATCCCACAGTATGGGGAAGAACCTGCTCCGGCCGGGGTCGTAATATAATCGCCAGTTGTGCTTTTCATCGATGTGCCGGGATTGTGCGAGATGCTCCCAAAGATGCAGCCTTGCAAATGCGTCGGCATCGATCAAATTAAGCAATGCCTGCTGATCATCTGATTTGAGTGCTGTGAGCAGTGCTTTGAGAGGGGCAATGTGTGTTTCCGGGTAGTGATTGTTGAATGCAACTTTCTGCCATAGACCAGGACTTTCGAACATAGGCAGGTCGATACCGTGCCAGACATCGAGCCCATAGTGCTCGTCACCAGAATAAATATCACCAGGAAGACGCCCAGCATTTCTTAGCGTGGATTCGGTAATCTGCTCAACCAGCAAATAGATACCCTGATGCGTGCCGTTAATGTTGAGATTCACCATCGCCGATTTTGGTGCCAGCAGGCCAATTAAATGGGCCATTTCGTATCCCATGTGATTGCTGTAGTTAAAAGCAGTTTTCGGTGTAATAAGGTTTAATTTGCGTGCACCCATGAACAGGTCCTCGCGCTTGGTCTTGATACGCCAGGATCGTTTGAAGAATCCCCAGTGCACCGCAAAATCGCCACGATACCGGGCATTAATCCGCATGAACTTGTTTTCGTTGTAAAGCCTTGCGGATACATACTGCTGACCGCTCAGCGGTCTCTCAGCATCCAGTTTGGCAATATCTGCCTCTTGAACGAACAGGTGGACCCTGGGCAAGCCGTTGTCTTCGTTGGTGCTAATGGCACGTAATATAGCGACTTGGAGGGACTGCTTAAGATAGCGTAGCTGTAGTACCCCAGCATTATGCAGCGTCATACCGCCCAATCGTTCATCACCCAGGTTTCTAAGCCCTAGCTCACGATACATTTCTGCTGTGCGGTAACCCCAGATAGACAGCGCTGTCAGCAGCGGCACAACGATGAGCCAGGAAAATCCCCGCAACCTAGAGAGTTTCACGGAATGCCTCATAGGAGTCGATCGCCGCAGCTTCACCCATTTCCCGCAACTGCGTGGTTACCAGACTCTGGAACTGTGGCTCCATGATTTTCTCCAGTATTTCAGGCGCTGCTACTTTGACAGTTACCTTGATGTCAAAGTCCTGTGATTGTTTGTATTTATATAGATGCAAGACGCCGTGGTAACCGATGCGCTTGCGGTATCCGTAATCAGTTTCCTGCAAACCGGTAGGGTCATACTGCACCGCTGCATTCTCGGGTGTATGTTGAATACGTAATTCAAGGGAATCACTGCTCTCAAAAACCTCAGTCAGTGGTGTTACCGGGTCACCTTCACGATGCGAGTAGTCTATTATCCGCAACGTTTCACCAATTTTTCGCGGGAACAGATGTTCACTATCGGGTAGAAATGGCCGGAATTCGAGAAAAGCACGCCCCAGTTCGCCCACACTGGCAAACGCAGCCGCCCGCCCGTTGGCAACCGGAAGGGCGTTGGGAAACCTGCTTTTTATCACACCGAGCTGATACTCGCCGTCTGCTCTGGTATTGGGATTGATCACCAGTAATCGTGCATTGAAGAGTTGGGCCTCGATATCCTTGGGATCGAATTCCAGCCATTGCCGAACCCAGTATGCAGCCTGTTCAACTTGACCTATTCGCACGAATACCCGCGCCAGCTGCGCGAAGGTAACTCGCTTGACCGACATAAGTTCATCGATCCTTTGTACCCGCTCTAGGTCCTCGATGAGCTCTAGTAAGGCGGAGACAATCTCCAGGTGATCATTGGTCTGCTCATAGTCATGAATGATTTGTTGGTAGCGATCTATTGGCTCATACAGGTAGTGTCGTCTGAAAACTTGATCTACGGATTCGATGAGATTGGGGCTACTAAACCATAGAACCAGGACTGTCAGTCCGCCCAAAGTGACA
>Ga0055584_100004277_pt1 | contig 14028 bp, 15 predicted proteins | sample OSDHelmetaG_FD_58716 | JGI IMG/M metagenome (GOLD analysis project Ga0055584, IMG submission 58716) | Pelagic marine sediment microbial communities from the LTER site Helgoland, North Sea, for post-phytoplankton bloom and carbon turnover... | ecosystem: Environmental > Aquatic > Marine >... | reverse complement strand
CTGGCATCAGGCTGGTAGCCGCAGCGCTGGTGAATACCAGAACTGGCAGGGCCGGGTTGATGGCATGAATGCCGGTGCCCGTGCCGAATTTGAAGCCTCTATCGATGGTACATTGCCCGCCTCGTTGGCAGACGCTATCAGCGCTTATAAGCAAGACTTGGTCGCCAACCCTAAAAAGGTGGCCACCCGCACTGCCTCACAAATGGCGCTGGAAGTGATCAATGGGGAAGTCAAAAACACCATTGGTGGATCGGCTGACCTAACCGGGTCCAACAACACCAATTCCTCGCAGCAACGGCCCATCACGGCGGATGACTTCTCGGGCTCTTTCATTCATTACGGTGTTCGCGAACACGCCATGGCCGCGGCCATGAATGGTATTGTGCTGCACGGTGGGTTCATTCCCTATAGCGGCACCTTCCTGGTGTTTACTGATTATTGCCGCCCCTCTATTCGCCTGTCGGCCCTCATGGAACAACGGGTCATTTACGTAATGACCCATGATTCCATCGGTCTTGGTGAAGATGGCCCAACGCATCAGCCGGTTGAACATGTCGCCAGCTTGCGCGCCATGCCAAACCTGAATGTCTATCGCCCTGCCGACGTTGTTGAAACTGTCGAGTGCTGGCAATTGTCGCTGGAAACAGAAGACACGCCCTCCGTACACGCCCTAACCCGCCAAGGGTTGGAACAGGTACGGTTGGAAAACTCTGAAGAGAACCTGTGTGGCCGGGGCGCTTACGAATTACGTGCTGCCGATGGCGATGCAGCGGTAACGCTGTTTGCCTCAGGCTCTGAAGTTTCTATTGCCATGGCTGCACGTGAAACCTTGCAGGCCGAAGGCATTGGAACACGCATTGTATCAGTCCCCTGCATGGAGCTGTTCAACGCACAATCTGCAGACTATCGCGCAGAAACCATTCAACCTGGCACCGTACGCATTGCCATTGAAGCTGGCATTCAAATGAGTTGGGAACGCTTTATTGGCGACGCTGGCGGATTTGTTGGCATGGATAGTTTTGGCGCATCAGCCCCCATTAATGATTTGTATAACCATTTCGGCATCACCGCAGAACGTGTGGTCGAAGAAGCAAAGGCCCGCCTGTAAAGCGGCGGCAAACAACCCGCCTGTAGACTGGCGGCAAACCAACGGAGCATAAAATGACCATTCGGGTAGGAATTAACGGATTTGGCCGCATTGGCCGCCTTGTCATGCGCGCGATCCTGGAATCTGATCGTGGTGACATTCAGGTTGTTGGCATCAACGACCTTGGACCAGTTGACATGAACGCTTATTTGCTGCGCAAGGACTCAGTCCACGGCAATCTGTCACAGCCAGTCACAGTAAATGGCGACACCATGGATGCGGGCCAAGGCCCTATCAAGGTAACTGCCGAGCGCGACCCTGCTAATTTGCCTTGGGGTGAGTTGGATGTGGATATTGCCTTTGAATGCACAGGCATTTTCACAGCACGCGACAAAGCTGCCGCTCATCTGACAGCTGGTGCCAAGAAAGTGCTGATCTCAGCGCCTTCAGGCGACGCAGACAACATGGTCGTTTTCGGTGTGAATGAAGACACGATCACAGCTGATCAAAAGATCGTTTCCAACGCATCTTGCACAACCAACTGCCTGGCACCTCTTGCCAAGGTTCTGAATGACGGCATTGGCATCGAAGCTGGTTTCATGACTACCATCCATGCTTACACCGGCGACCAGAACATCGTAGACAGCCTGCACTCTGACCCATTGCGCGCCCGTGCTGCTGGCCTGTCCATGATCCCAACATCCACGGGTGCTGCCCGCGCTGTTGGCAAGGTTCTGCCTGAGCTTGATGGCAAGCTCGACGGCACGTCCATTCGCGTTCCAACACCGAATGTATCCGTTGTTGACCTGACCTTCACAGCGTCTCGGGACACAACCGCTGAAGAAGTGAACGCCCTGATTGCAGCAGCAGCCGGTAGCGACACGACATTGGCCACTGTTCTCGACATTGTTGAGGAGCCTAGCGTTTCCATCGACTTCAACCACTGCCCTGCAAGCTCCAGCGTTGATCTGGCGCAGACACAGGTCACTGGTAGCCGTCTGGTTCGCGTTCTGAGCTGGTATGACAACGAATGGGGCTTCTCCAACCGTATGTCCGACACAGCACGGGTAATGGCAGCACTCGGTTAAGGATTTCGCGTACAATGACCAAGCGTAACTTCAAAGGTCTTTCCGACCTTGAAATCGCAGGCAAGACTGTTCTTGTTCGCGCAGACCTGAACGTTCCCATGCATAATGGCGTGGTAACTGATGACACGCGCATCCGGTCTGTTGTGCCAACAATCAAAGCAATATTGGAACAGGGCGGCAAAGTTGCCGTCCTGTCTCATTTTGGCAGGCCCAAAGGCAAAGTTGTGCCTGAAGCCTCGCTACAGCCGATCGCTGGCCCGTTGGGTGAAGCCTTAGGCACTGAAGTTGGCTTTGCTGCCGACTGTATTGGCGAGCCTGCCCAGGCCGCCATTGCGGCACACCAGGTTGTGCTGCTGGAAAACCTGCGTTTTCACGCTGCAGAAGAAGCCAATGGCGAAGGTTTTGCTGCTAATTTGGCGGCCCTTGGCGACGCCTATGTAAACGACGCCTTTTCGGTTGCCCACCGTGCCCATGCCAGCACAGAGGCGATCACACGCCATCTGCCATCCGCAGCAGGCCTGGCCATGATGGCCGAACTTGAAGCGCTTGAAAGCGCTTTGGCCGCACCAGAGCGCCCGGTGGCAGCCTTGGTCGGCGGTGCTAAAATTTCTTCCAAGCTGGATGTTCTAAACACGCTGGTGGAAAAAGTAGATTATCTGATCATCGGCGGCGGCATGGCCAACACGTTCCTGTTCGCACAGGGTGTCGATATTGGCTCATCGCTTTGCGAAAAAGATCTGAAAGAAACCGCAGGGGCTATTCTTGCCAAGGCGGAAAGCATTGGCTGCAAAATCGTCCTCCCTATCGACGCTACGGTCGCGCAAGAATTTGCCGCCAACGTGCCCGTCCGGGAAGTAGCCATTGGCGACGCTGAAGATGACGACCTCATTCTGGATATTGGCAGCCAATCTATCGAAGAACTGAACCACACCCTGCGCAATTGCAAAACCCTGTTGTGGAATGGCCCGCTGGGTGCGTTTGAAGTCACGCCCTTCGACACCGGGACCAATGCGGTTGCCCGCGAGGCCGCCAAGCTAACGGGCAAAGGTAAATTGCTGAGTGTTGCTGGTGGTGGCGATACCGTTGCCGCTTTGAATAATGCAGGCGCTGCACAAGACTTCAGCCATATCTCTACCGCTGGTGGGGCATTCCTTGAATGGCTGGAAGGCAAAGATTTGCCAGGCGTGAAAGTTCTGGCATCATAATCTGCCTGCGACAACACCAGAGAAAGTAGGGTAGAACCGTGGCCGAACAACACGAAGTAGAACGAATCAGGCCGCAACTTTACCTGATCACCCCCCCACAATTAGACCCTAACGAATTTGCCACCCCCCTGCGCCAAGCGCTTGAAGGCGGCGAGGTTGCCTGCCTGCAATTGCGTCTAAAGGATGTGCCCGACGACGATATCCTGGCTGCCGCAGAGGTGTTGATGCCCATCTGCCACGAATTCGATGTCGCATTTTTGGTCAACGACCGACCAGACCTTGCCAGAGAAACTGACGCCGACGGCGTTCATGTTGGGCAGGATGATGCCGACTACGACGATGCCCGCCAATTGTTGGGCCCCGACCGCATTGTTGGCGTGACGTGTCACGATTCGCGCCATCTGGCCATGGTCGCTGCCGAAGAAGGGGCCGACTACGTTGCGTTTGGCGCGTTTTTCCCAACGACCACCAAGCAGCCCAAAGCAACAGCCGAGCTGGATCTGTTGGAATGGTGGGCAGAAATTATGGAAGTGCCCTGCGTGGCCATCGGCGGCATCACCGTCGATAATTGCGCGCCCTTATTGGCAGCTGGGGCTGACTTTCTAGCCGTTGCCAATGGTGTATGGGCGCACCCCGACGGCCCCAAGGCCGCCGTGACCCAGTTCAACGAAATTATCGACCAAGGCGAACAAGAACTCGCTGAACGAAATAAGGCCGAAAAAGCCGCGGCTAAAGAGGCCCGCAAAAAAGGCTGATCTGCCATTCGCAGGCGGACAACAAGCATTCATTGCGCGCTGCGGCCTTGCCTGCTAGGTTCCGCGCCGCCCTGCCCCTGTTCTTGGGCGTCGCACAGAATGAGGTACGAAACATGAGAATCAATGGTAACGCCATCAAGATTGGCAATGTAATCGAACACAAAGGTGGCCTGTGGCGCGCGGTGAAAACCGAACATACGCAGCCTGGCAAAGGCGGAGCCTACCTGCAGGTAGAGCTCAAGAACCTCAAGGATGGCAGCAAGCTGAATGAACGCTTTCGCGCCTCTGAAAATGTTGAAAAAGTTCGGCTGGAACAACGTTCCTACCAATACCTGTTTGGCGACGACGACTTGCTGACCTTCATGAACCTGGATGATTACGAGCAAATCGCCATTGCCACCAACCTGGTGGGCGACCAGCAGAAATACCTGCAAGACGGCATGCAAGTTGAGATTGAATTCAACGACATGGACCCCTTGGGCGTCAAAGTGCCGCAGAAGATCACATTGGAAATTGCAGAGACCGAGCCCATCGTGAAGGGACAGACTGCAGCCAATTCCTACAAGCCGGCCGTATTAGAAAATGGCGTCCGCATCACCGTGCCGCCCTTCATTGGCGTTGGCGACAAAATCGTCGTCAATACCGAACTCGGCGAATATGTCGAACGCGCCAGCTAGGGTACATACGTTTTATGTCCAATTATTCCCCCATCATCACCGTCATGACCAATGCTGCTATCAAGGCAGCGCGACGCATGGTCCGCGACTTTGGTGAAGTTGAACAATTGCAGGTATCTCAAAAGGGCCCTGCCGACTTTGTTTCGAATGCCGACCTGAAGGCCGAAAAAACGCTGATTTATGAACTCAGCAATGCCCGGCCCGCTTTTGGTTTTTTAGTAGAAGAACAAGGCATCATTGAGGGTTCCGACAAAGCCAATCGCTGGATTGTCGACCCATTGGATGGCACCACGAACTTCCTGCACGGTATCCCACATTTTGCCATATCGATTGCACACCAAAAAGAAGGCTCGATTGTCGCAGCCGTCATCTATGACCCGGTCAAGGATGAGATGTTTTGGGCTGAGCGCAACCGCGGGGCCTGGATGAACAACCGGCGCTTACGCGTGTCGTCCCGTGGCAACCTCTCCCACTCTGTCCTGGCAACGGGCATTCCCCATTTCGGCCGTGGCAAGCCAGCTGAATTCCTGGACATTGCTGAAACCCTGATGCCCCAGGTGGCGGGTATTCGCCGCATGGGTGCAGCGTCCCTCGACCTTGCCTATGTTGCGGCTGGCCGATACGAAGCCTATTGGGAAACGGGCCTAAAAGCCTGGGACATTGCCGCAGGCTTGCTGATGGTCAGCGAAGCCGGCGGTTTTGTGACAGACTATGCCGGTCGCGACAAAGTGCTGAATAGTGGCGAAGTATTGGCCACCAACGACAAATTGCAGCTGACCATGCAAAAATTGATCATGAAAAGCCGCCATGCCGTTGCCGAAAAAGCTGCTGAACAGGCTGCCGAGAAAAATAAATCCGTGTAATTCGCGCGGATTTGCATAACTCTTACGTCATGAAACACTTTTTTACATTAATGGCCCTGGTCCTCTGCATAGTGGGGCCTGGGCTTGCCGTACAGGCACAAGAAGACACCAGCACCGAACCTGCCCTGCAAATAGACCTCGAAGCCCTTGAGGGCCTAAACCCTGGTCGTCAGGACACTGAGGCAACGTCAACAAGCATGCCTTTGCCCCCGGGTGACGGGCAAGAAACACCCCTGGCCAACCCAGACACCGAGGCACCCAGCCCGGTGCTGGAGGCTGCCCCGCAATCGCCAGATGCCCCCCGGCCTGATGTTGTCTCCACAGCGCCTGCTGGGAAACGGACGGCTGCCGCTTTGCGTGACAAAATCATTCCCATCCTGTTCCAGCCCGATAGTCACCAAATTAGCCTGAAGTCTTCCACTGCGCTGGATGACATTGTCGGCTTGGTCCGATTCAAAGGCGTTCGTCTGCAACTGATGGCCTATGCGGGAAAGTCGGAAACATCGCAGAGTGCGATGCGACGCCTCGCCCTGCAAAGGGCCATTGAAGTGCGTGGTTACTTAATGAGCCAAGGCATTGAAGGCAGCCGTATCGATGTACGGCCACAGGGTGTCGCCAAAGATAATCCCAAAGAACGCGTGGACATCATCTTTTTGCCACAATGATGCGGCACACAGGTCTTGTTCGACGATAAATCTGATGTGAAAACGCGTGCAGATTTATTCCTGCACGGGTGCGCAGGCAAATGATATAACGCGAACAGGAATTTTGGGGAGAGGCCTTCATGACACAACCGCAGATCTATCTGAACCGCATGATCTATGCGCTGGTGGGGATTGTCATTGCGGCCTTGGTGCTGGCGCAACCACTTGGTTCAGCCTTCACCGCCAACATATTCCTGAATGCCACAATCCTGGCCGTCCTGGTGCTGGGTATTGCCTATGTTTTTCGGCAGGTCCTTATGTTGCGGCCCGCAGTACAGTGGTTGGTAGACTATCGCCGCGAAGACCGCGATGTCGGGGATGCAGCCGACGCCCCTTCCCTGCTAGGCCCCATGGCGACCATGATGACCGAACGCCAAGGCCGACTGAGCCTATCTACTTTGTCGATGCGCTCGCTGCTGGATTCCATTGGCGCACGACTTGATGAAGAACGTGAAATTTCTCGCTACATCATCAGCCTGCTGATCTTTCTGGGCCTGTTAGGCACCTTCTGGGGACTGCTGCAAACCATTGGTTCCATCTCCAGCACCATTGATTCGCTCAGCGTTTCTTCTGGCAATTTTGCGCTGATGTTCGACGAACTAAAGGCAGGGCTGAAAGAGCCCTTGGGCGGCATGGGCACGGCCTTCAGCTCATCCCTGTTTGGCTTGGCGGGCTCTGTTATTCTGGGCCTTTTGGACCTGCAGGCAGGCCAGGCGCAAAACCGGTTCTATAATGATTTGGAAGAATGGCTGTCAGGCGTTACCCGCCTGTCTGCTGGCGGCAGCATCGCCAGCGACGGCGAACAGTCTATTCCCGCTTATGTCAGCGCGTTGCTAGAGCAAACCGCAGAATCCGTTGATAATCTGCAACGCACATTTGCCCGCTCAGAAGAAGGGCGTGACGCCACCAACAAGGCCGTATTGGCCCTGACCGAAAAGCTGGGGTCCTTGGTTGATACCATGGGCAAGGCCGAATCTGGCATAGATGACGCCAGCCGCGAGCATCTTCGTAATTTGGACGTGCAGGTATCCCAGGTGCAGCAACACATGACCGACAGCCGCAACGCCATGATGGATGAACTCCGCAGCGAAATTAAACTGCTGGCGCGGACCATTGCCGGTTCCATCGAAAACCAGAAAAACAACTAGGGCCTGAAGTAGATGGCCTCGTACTCACGACAGAAAAGCCGCAGAGGCAGCGCCGACCACTGGCCAGGCTTTGTTGATGCCTTGTCTTCTCTCTTGCTGGTTATCATTTTCCTGCTGTCGATGTTTGTATTGGCACAGGTATTCCTGAGCCAAACTCTCAGTGGGCAAGATGCCGAGCTGGACCGCCTCAACGAAACAATAACGGAACTGCAACGCACCTTGGCTATGGAACGCGAAGAGGCCTCCAACATGCGCCTCAACCTGGCCCAGCTTTCGGCCTCGCTACAATCGGCCAACCTAACCCGCGAAGAGCTGGAAGCGCGCGTCATCCAGTTGGAAGGGTCTTTGCAGTCTGCCCTTGGCGATGTTGGCGATAGCAATCAACAACAGGCCCAGATCACGAACCTGCAAACACAGCTTTCCGACCGCCAGCAGAAACTGACCATCGCCAGAGATCAGGTAGTATTACTGAACCAGCAAATCGCCGCCCTACGCCAGCAATTGGCCCGACTGGAAGCCGCTCTGCTGGCATCAGAGGAGCGCGACAAAGAACAACAAGCCGTTATTTCCGACCTGGGCCGCCGCCTGAACGTTGCCTTGGCCCAGCGGGTGCATGAATTGGCGGGGTATCGGTCTGAGTTCTTTGGCCGCCTGCGTGAGGCAATTGGCAGCCATCCTGGTATCCAGATTGTGGGCGACCGCTTTGTGATGCAGTCTGAAGTATTGTTTGGGTCTGCTTCGTCGACCCTGAATCCGGACGGCATGACCGAGCTGAACAAATTGGCCCAGACCCTTCGAACCGTTATTCCGCGCATCCCCGGCGAGGTAGACTGGGTATTGCGGGTTGATGGCCATACAGACCCTGTGCCCATCAGCACTGCACAATTTCCGTCCAACTGGGAGCTCTCAACAGCTAGGTCCACCGCCGTCGTTCGCTATTTAGTAAGTCAGGGTATTCCGGCAAACCGGTTAGCAGCGACAGGCTTTGGCCAATTCCAGCCTCTGGTGTCTGAAACGGGTGCTGAAGCGAACCGGCGCAATCGGCGGATAGAATTTAAACTAACGCAGCGCTAGCGCCTTCAATACCGCTTTCTGCTTGGTGTTGCTTGTCGGCACCAAATTGCAAATCAGCCAGGCGAGCATAAAGCCCTCCCTCGGCCATCAACTCAGCGTGGCTGCCAGAGGCCACCAAATGCCCATGTTCGATGACCAAAATACGGTCGGCCTTCAAAACTGTCGCCAAACGATGGGCAATGACAAGGGTCGTCCGGTTTTCCATCAGGCGATCCAGTGCCATCTGCACCATTTGCTCGCTTTGGGCATCAAGCGCGCTGGTGGCCTCATCCAGCAGCAAAATCGGCGGATTGCGCAAAATTGCTCTGGCGATCGCGATGCGCTGACGCTGGCCGCCAGACAGGCGCACCCCGCGTTCGCCCAACTGCGTATCGAGTCCCTGAGGCAGGTCGCCCACAAATTCGTCAACCGCCGCAGCGGTTATAGCTGCTTGTAACTCTTCCTCGGTGGCATCTGGCCGGCCATAGCGGATGTTTTCCAACACGGATGCGGCAAATATCATGGTGTCTTGGGGCACAATGCCAATACGACCACGGACATCTGATGGGTCAGCCTGGTTGCTATCCACGCCATCAATCAAGATGCGACCGCCCTGAATATTGTAAAAACGTAACAACAGCTGAAACACTGTGGTTTTACCAGCCCCTGAAGGGCCTACCAACGCCACTGTTTCGCCAGGCTGTACATCGAATGTCAGGCCATGCAAAGCGGCAGTGTCGGGCCGTGAGGGATAGTGAAAGGTGACTTCATCCAGGGCCACCGAACCGATAGGCTCCGCAGGCAAGGCAATAGGGTTTTCCGGTGCTGAAACCTCGGGCACCACAGAAACAATTTCCATCATCCGACCAGCGGCACCGGCTGCGCGCAGAAGCTCGCCATAACTTTCGCTGATACCAATGACAGCACCAGCTGCAACCACGGAATAAAAAACGAATTGGGCCAGCTCACCGGCCCCCAAACTCCCGACGATGACATCACCTGCGCCCACCCACAGCACCAACAAGATAGCCCCAATGGCCAGCACAATGACAATGAAGGTCATGAAGGCGCGCATCTTGATGCGCTGATAGGCTGTGTTGAAGGCCCGTTCGATAATGCCACCAAAAACGCGTCGGTCTTCCGATTCGTGATTGAACGACTGAATGGTCTGCGTCGCGCCGAAGCTTTCTGTCACAACGGCACCCAAATCAGCCACTCTGTCTTGACTAGACCGAGACAGGTCGCGCACCCGCCGCCCCAGGAAGAGTATTGGCACAATTACCAAAGGCACCGCCATGACCACCAGCCCGGTTAACTTCAGGCTGGTAAGCGCCAGGCCAATAGTGCCACCAATCACCGTAAAGAAGCTGCGTAGAGCAATTGAAGCGCTGGAGCCCACCACCGACTGGATCAGCGTAGTATCCGCAGTAAGGCGCGAGGCGATCTCGCCAGACCTGTTGTCTTCAAAAAATGACGGGCTCAGCGAAATAACGTGGCTGTAGACCCGCGCGCGCATATCGGCAACCACGCGCTCACCAAGCCACGAAACAAAAGCAAATCGCACAGCCGTGGCCAGCGCCAACACAACAACAACCACAAAAAGGCTGAAAAATTGAACGTTGATCGACTCAAGGCTATCGCCATTGAAACCGTCATCGACCATATTGCGCAGCGCCGGGCCAAAGGTCAGGACAGCTGCCACGGCAACGATAAGCGCGGTGGCAGCACCGGCAACCACCAGCTTGTAGGGCTTCAGGAACTGGCCCAGAAACCGAAGTTGGCCGATATCGCGCTTTTTCTCGCCCGCAAAAACCTTGCTGTCTTCGACGGTAGAACTGTTCGGTTCTGCCTGTTGGGGGCGTTGATTAGGGACCGTAGAATTCATTGTTATAAGACGCCTTCGCGCTGCCAATCCGGGATGAATGTCACCCTATAACAATACGCCCGCGAACCGGCAACAAACAGCGCTATTCCTGCACAACACTTTTGCGTAAATCCAAGAGCATAATCGCCTTGCACGCATGGGTTTCCCGCTGTATACAAGCGCCCGCAGATACCGGAGCAGAAAATGAAGAACGAAATTCACCCAGACTACCACACCATCACAATCAAATTGACCGATGGTAATAGCTACGAAACCCGCTCAACGTGGGGCGACGAAGGCGATGTCATGACCCTTGATGTCGATCCCCTATCGCACCCTGCATGGACAGGTGGCATTCAGCGCGTTTCTGATACGGGCCAGGTTGCCAAGTTTAACAAGAGATTTGCTCAGTTCGACATCTAGTCGCTTCTGCAAGTACCTCTTTAGATGGCGCCTTCGGGCGCCATTTTTCGTTCTAGACCCTTGATATAAAACACTTTAATCCCGCTACCCCTATACCCTTGAATCCAATGCGCGACACCCCATTTAAGAGGGGTCGGCAAGTGCCATAACAGGCTTGCCGCTTTGACCGGCCCGACCATACCGGTGGGCCAAATCGCTTATTGCTTCAAAAGGAGAACAGGAATGCGCATGTTTGATACCACTCCATTATTGCGGTCGACTGTTGGCTTCGACAATATCAACCGCCTGTTGGACAGCGTCACCCGTCAAGACGCCAGCGAGCCAACATACCCCCCTTACAACATCGAGAAAATCGGCGATGATTCGTATCGAATCTCCATGGCCGTTGCCGGATTCAAGGAATCTGAACTTAATGTTGTGGTGAATGATGACGTTTTAGAAGTTTCGGGTAAGGCTGAAGCCACAACGGACGAATCAGCCGAAAGCGGCACCTATTTGCATCGTGGCATTGCCAAGCGCGCTTTTACGCGTCGCTTCACCCTGGCAGACACCATCAAGGTAACGGGCGCGGGGCTCGAAAATGGCCTGCTCCATGTGGAGCTGATCCGCGAGATACCCGAAGAGCGCAAACCACGCCAGATCAACATTCAATCTGACGGCCAAAAGGCGCTCAATAGCCAAGCAGCCTAAAGCTGCCAAACAGAAACAATGAAAGGGTCACCTTTGGCAGGTGGCCCTTTCTTGTGGGGGAAGTCCCAAAAGAAACAAGGACCGCCCTGCAATTTGCAGAGCGGCCCAAGTCTAGGGAGGTTAGACCAACCGTGGGAGGGATCCGATTGATCTGTCTGAACCATAGCGTTCTGAAACTGAACGCCAGATTAACGAAACAATTTATCAGCTTCTGACTGTCCGGTTTCCTTGGCCTCAATCGCTTTTTCCGTGCGGATAATCTCTGCCCGCAGAATCTCGATGCGTTCCTTCAGCTCAAATACAGACAAGTCATCCAGCGCTTCTATTTCCAGTGTAGCCGAGCCTGTGGGTCGTCCGTGTATCGGTTCATCTGCATCCATTTTTCTCTCCTTCAAGGGATATCGTCTGTTATACAGACTTCACCTAAAATTCATCGAAAGAGCAAGATATGTCTGCCCTACCAAGTGTTGCCCCTGGTATTGAAATTACATCCCCCGGTGGGGCCGAGAACCTTCGCCTGGCTGATGTCCCTGTACCCGTGATAGGCGCAGATGACGTGCTCATCCGCATCGAGGCAGCAGGCGTTAACCGCGCTGATGCCGTGCAGCGTGAAGGGCACTACCCTTCGCCGCCAGGCGAATCGAACATTCTGGGGCTCGAAGTTGCCGGCCTCATTGCAGCTGTTGGCGAAAATGTCAGCAATTTCAAGATTGGTGATCCTGTCTGTGCCCTGTTGGCCGGTGGTGGTTACGCAACCTATTGCCGCGTCGATGCACAGCAAGTTTTACCCATTCCCAAGGGCTACAGCATGGTTCAAGCGGCAGCCCTGCCCGAATGCTTTTTCACGGTATGGACCAATGTCTTCGACCTCGGCCGCCTACAGAAGGGCGAAAGCTTCCTGGTTCATGGCGGGTCCTCAGGCATTGGCACGTCAGCCATCATGCTGGCCAAGCAACGTGGGGCCACCGTCTATGCCACCGCTGGCACCGACGAGAAGTGTGCCGCTTGCGAAGAATTAGGGGCCACGCGCGCCATCAATTACAAAACAGAGAACTTTGTTGATGTCATCAAGTCTGAAACAGACGGCAAAGGGGTTGATGTTATTCTCGATATGGTTGGCGGCGACTACGTCACTCGTGATCTCAAAGTCATGAAGCCCGGTGGACGCCACGTATCCATTGCCTTTTTGGCTGGGCCGACGACCGAGATATCACTCGTTGATGTGATGATGAAGCGCCTGACAATCACAGGCTCTACCTTGCGTGCCCGCCCCGTAGACTTCAAAGCGCAGGTTGCCCGATCCGTTCTGGAGAATGTGTGGCCAGCACTTGAGGCCGGCGAATTTGCCCCGATCATCGATTCGACCATGCCCCTGGCACAGGCTGCAGATGCGCACCGGCGCATCGAATCGAGCGCTCATATCGGAAAAATCATCCTCACAGTGGATTAACAGACGATTAGATGCAGGGAATACTTTGCATTGAACCGCGGTTTGCCTATATATGAGGCTCGCAACGCAATTTGGACCACAGTGTCCGCGTCTCGATGACGCGCAGGAGGAATCATGGCTTTACCGTTGATGCCAAAAGCTACAGCCGTTTGGTTGGTTGATAATACGACTATGTCTTTTGAACAGATTGGCGACTTTTGTGGTCTGCACAAACTGGAAGTTCAGGGAATCGCCGATGGCGAGGTTGCCCAGAACATTACAGGCCTAGACCCCGTGGCCGGCAGCCAGCTGACAAAAGAAGAAATTGAACGCTGCGAAGGCGACGCCAGCGCGCGCCTTGTGCTAAGCGTCAGCGATATGCCACCACCGAAAAAGCGCCGTGGCCCACGCTATACGCCTGTGTCCAAACGCCAGGACCGGCCCGATGCCATCGCATGGCTAGTGCGCAACCATCCAGAGCTTAGCGACCCACAGGTTTCCAAACTTGTGAGCACGACCAAGCCAACGATTGTTGCCATTCGCGAACGCACGCACTGGAACATCTCCAACCTGAAGCCAACAGACCCTGTAACCTTGGGCCTGTGCACGCAGATTGAACTGGATGAAGCCATCCAGAAGGCTGCAGCGCGGGTTGAGAAAGAAAACAAGAAAGCTGGCATCGAACCTGCAGCGGCAGAAGACGAAGCGCCTGCGATCGATTTGGGCACTGTGCCTCAGCCAGAAATCTAGGCCCAATGCATCTGGCCGTCCTGCACAAGAGGGCGGTCAGCCCAAAGTCTGGAATTCAAGTTTTCGGTAGGGGTGTTGTTTAGCTAGGACTGCAACTTGCCCATTTCGTCACGTATTCGGAGCTTTTCGCGCTTTAGGTTGGTTATTAAAGCCTCGTCGGGTTGAGGGCGTAAGCCTTCCATTTCGATGAGGTCTTCAAGACCATGGTGTTTTTCTTCTAGTGACCTAAGACGTGGCTCCACGTTCATGCTGCTCTCCAATTGCCAAACACAGCTTCATTAAAACATGAATT
>Ga0055584_100004276_pt1 | contig 14029 bp, 14 predicted proteins | sample OSDHelmetaG_FD_58716 | JGI IMG/M metagenome (GOLD analysis project Ga0055584, IMG submission 58716) | Pelagic marine sediment microbial communities from the LTER site Helgoland, North Sea, for post-phytoplankton bloom and carbon turnover... | ecosystem: Environmental > Aquatic > Marine >... | reverse complement strand
TTACCCGACCATTCGTAGCCAGGGAAGGTCACGAAACGACCGTCTTCTAAATATTCGGCCGTGAGCTCATTTAGGTATGCCCAAAACGCATTGTTGACCTGAAAGTCGTTGGCTTGGTGGCCGGTTACGTCGAGGAATGATTTGTTACGGGCAAAATCGAAGTATTGTTTCGACGTGGTCACGCCGATCGATTCCCCAGATTGGCCGTGCAGATCGCCCCAATAACCACCGTATTGGCCTGTGCGCACCAGCAATGGATGCGACTCTGCAAGCTCGACGCCGGTGCTTGCATCTAACACCTTGATGCGCACCTGTCCTTCAGTTGCGCAACTGAGGCCTTCGAGTGTTATCGATTTGCTTCCAAGCGTGTAGTTGACCGTCTCTGGCAGACCATCAATGGCATGGTTGCTGACAAGTTTTAGTTTGGCTTGCGCCAGCGGCGTTGGGTTGCCCCAATCGTCTTCGCATTTCAGACCCAGTTGAAAACGCTCGCCGGGGCGGCGTAGCGAAGGCAAAACCGCGCGCCAAACATGCGCATCTCCGGGTACCACCGGCACGAACGGCGTTTGTGGAATGGGGGTGAAATGGCCGGTCGCGCAGACATCCGCCAGCACTCGAAATTCCCAGCCAGCTTCTGCGAACGTTTGGATCACCATACCGGGCGAGCCGCCGGAGGTATCGCCGAAGGTGACGATGATTTGGTCGCCTTCACGCAGGTAACCACCGGTCACGCGTAGCGTCAGCGCTTTCCAGCGTGGCCTGGCGGTAACACCATGGGCGGCGTAATCAACCATCAACGGTACGCCAGAGCTGGTGCGCGCAGTTACGTAGCTTGGTGCGGCCGGATTGGTAGTCTGCAAGCGCAAGAAATCGCTCATCGCCCGGAATACGACGCGGATGGCCCCAGTGTCGTCGAGCCCGAAGCGCCCAACCGTATAAGTGAGGGTAAAGGTCTGCACACTGCGCACTTGCACGGGGTCGTTGGGGCTTAGCACCGCATGGCCGTACAACACTGGGTCTTCGCCAGGCTGAGCCGAAGGCCAAGCTTCGCCCATCATGTGATCTGGTACTGGGCCATCTATAAACTCAGTCAATTTTCATCTCCGCAGTTAAGTTTGACGTTGCGCATCACAATACCCGTACGGTATGAGTACGATCGCAGTAAATTCCGCTGATGCAGCACAATGTACCAAAATGATGATAGTTCCGAGTGCTGTATTGTTGCGCAGTTGTGCGCGGCGGCGTCGCCGCGCACCTTCTAGCAGCTAGTGCTTGCGCCTTGCGTATACACGTCAGGGTTTGCGCAAACACGCGATCTCGGGAGAATGAAGGGCGATGCGGATCTATTGGCAGAGCTTTGTCGACAATGACGCCTACTTGGCGCGTCTTGAAGAATATTTGAATCAAATTGCTGACCCTGGCACCGAAGTGCATGTCCGTGGCACTGCGCCGCCAGACCGAGATTTTGGGCGCTTGACCGAATTTCGTTGCGCGATCCTAGCGGTCGACAATGCCTTACAAGCGGAGGCCGACGGCTTTGATGCATTCGTGATGGGGCACTTCCAAGATCCGGGCCTCTACACAGCACGCTCGGCGCTATCAATTCCAGTGATAGGCGCAGGCGAGGCGACACTACATTGGGCTGCGCAGCTTGGTCGGCGCATCGCTTTGGTTACCATTGATGCTTGTTTCGAGGTGTGGCACTACGAGCAAGCTGAGCGTTATGCACTGGCCGATCGGATTAGCCATGTTGTCGGCATGGGCGCGGTGCCGGAGGATTTTAGCGCTGCGTTTGCGGGTGATGAAGAGGCTTATATTCGCTTACGGGATAACTTTATCGAACTGGCAAAGCCGCTCGTCGCTGACGGCGCGGATGTGTTGATCCCGGCGGGCGTGTTGCCGGGATTGTTGCTGACGCGCGAGCACGGCTTGTGTGTTGGTCACGCGCCGATCGTGAGTTGTGCATCGGTGCCGCTGAAATGCGCCGAGGTGGCAGCAAAGCTGCACGCCCTGAGTGGTTTGCAAGCGAGTCGCGGCCCGAGCTTCGCTCAAGCGCCGCAACGCGCGATCGATGATTTTCGAGCTTTGGTCGCAAGCGGACGCGGCGCTCAGCCTTAAGGCACTTTCGGCGGTGACGGGACGCCGTGCACCGGCTTGTATGCCGATGCAGCGCTTTTCGTTACCCGACTAGTTACCCGGAACGGCTCAATCGTTGAGACGTTCGAGCGCCATCAAGCCGTTTAGCGAGCGCGGGAAGCCGCAATAAGGGGCTATTTGCATGACAATTTCGACCACCGCGTCATAATCCAAGCCGTTGTCCATCGCCGATTGAGCGAATTTACGGAGTTGCACGTGCTGCTCCAATGAGGCGAATACCGCAACCGTTGTTACGAAACGTTGCTCGCGTGACAAGCCTGGACGGTTCCACAACAGACCGTACCCGTAGCGGATGGCGAGATCGTATAGTTTTGCTGGCGCACCCTCGCCCGAAGCATAACCGCCGCGTGCACGCTCGCCGTGGATTTGCTCCATGAGTTCGATGCCGGTACTGAGCAAGTCAACATTTTCGTCAGGTCCATGTGCCGTATCAAGCTCCGGCTCGCCGAGGATCGGGTTTATATGTCGCAGGTTGGCGTCAGCGGCAACGAAGCCGGTATATAAGCCTGCTTGTAAGACGATTTCCCGCACCGCCATTGCGTCCACGCCGACGTGGGCCGCCGCAAGCGCGTATTGCGATAGCGCGTCGCGCCGCTCTAATGCGGCCAAGCTTGCAAGTGTGGCAACCATACGGTTGGTCTTACTTAGACCGGGCCGGCTCCAAAGCGCGCCAAACACGAGCTCGTCCAACATTTGCGCGACGCCCGGTGCTTGTTCTGCGGCTCCGCTGAGGTGCAATTCTTCGCGCAGCGCGCTACCGCGCTGGCGTAGCGCAATACGATCATCGTGATTGGTCATTATTTCGGATTCCTTGGGTGGGTTAGAAATGTGTAGAAATTGCCGACACGAGCAATGTTAGTTTGAACGGAGTAGGGCATCATAATGGCCTTCGCGGTGGCCTGCCGCAGTTCAGTCTCGCAGGATTACTAATATGATTGGCTATGTCACGTTGGGTACAAACGATTTGGAACGAGCGAGTGCGTTTTACGATGGATTGTTCGCCGCGTTGGGGGCGAAACAGATTCAGCCGAACGATCGGATTCGCTTGTGGTCAGCCGGGCGCGATACGCCGATGTTGGGCGTGTCAGTGCCGTTCGATGGTGAACGCGCTAGCTCTGGCAATGGCACCATGGTCGCATTGAACGTTGGCTCCAAAGACAAGGTCGAAGCAATGTACGCTAGCGCCTTGGAGCTTGGTGCAACTGATGAAGGCGCACCGGGACCACGCGGCGCAGGACCGTTTTACGGCGGCTATTTTCGCGACCTCGATGGTAATAAGCTGGTGGTGTTCTATATCGCTAGCTGAGTGCTAGCAACTGCTGTAAATGTGACGCCGCCAGCAGCACGGCGTCTGGCACCCAGGTTAAACTAGCCGTTGCTTGCATGGCCGTTACCCAGCGATAATTATCGGCTAGTTGGCGAGCCTTACACTGCGGGGTCCACCCGCAACTGACAGAGTCAATGTCCGAAACAGAATTACCTAAAGAAGCTATCGAACCTGCCAAGCCTAAGCCGAGCGGGGGCAAGCGCGTCCTGCGCTTTGTTGGCAGAACCCTACGCGGCAGTGTGCGCTTCGTATTGCTAGTGGTGGTGCCCGTCGTTGTTGGCATCGTCGGCATCGAAATGTACGTCGCGTCAGGCAAAGTTGTCAGCACCGAAAACGCTTACGTGAAGGCTGAGAAGGTCGCTATTAGCGCCGATATCGAGGGCCGCGTAGCTGAGCTGATGGTCAAGTCACATGCATTGGTCAACAAGGGCGACGTTCTATTCATCCTCGATCGTCGCCCCTCCGAGATCGCGGTTGCCAAAGCTACTGCTGAACTCGGCGTAGTGGCTAACGAAATTCGCGGCTACCAGTCTGCTTATCGCATGGAAGTGTCTGAGCAGGGCATGGCGAACGAAGACTTGGCTTATTTCCAACGCGAGTTTGAGCGTCAACGCAAGCTGTCGAATAGCGGCATCGTATCCAAAGCTAAGCTCGACCAGGCGCAACATGATATGCAGCAGGTGCGTCAACGCTTAGCTGGCATTCGTGAGCAGATTGGCAACGCATTATCCCGTCTTGGCGGCGACCCGGAACAGGCGGTCGAGTCCCATCCGCGCTATCTGCAAGCTCTCGCCGAGCGCGATGCCGCGCTGCTGCATCTGGATCAGACCGTCGTGCGTGCACCAGAGTCTGGCACGCTCGGCAATATCGAATTACAAGCGGGCGAGTTCGTTCAAGATGGTCAGCCGGTATTCAGTATCGTCTCCGGTAGTGGCATTTGGATAACTGCGAACCTCAAGGAAACGCAGCTTACCCATGTCAAGCCGGGCCAAGAAGTTACCATCACCGCTGATACCTATCCGGACCGCAAGTTCCCTGCTTATGTGGACACCATTGCTCCGGCGACCGGCGCGGAGTTCTCACTGTTGCCGCCACAAAATGCCAGCGGTAACTGGGTCAAGGTGGTGCAGCGCATCCCGGTACGTTTATCTCTCAAAGATCCAGAAGACGGGCGCTTGTTGCGCGCCGGTATGAGCGTAATTGCAGAAATTATTACCGGTCACGAGCGCGAGCTTCCAGAAGTGGTGCGCAAAGCGATGGCGATGATTGAAGTAGGCAAGGCGCAGATCGCGCAAATCCAGACACCTAAGGCATGAGTATGACGATCGACTATTACCTGTCGCTTAACTCGCCTTGGTCGTTTCTAGGCGGCGCACGATTACACGCTTTAGCTGCGCGCTACGGCGTCAGCGTCAATGTTTGCCCGATTGATGCCAGCCAAGTGTTTCCTCTGTCAGGCGGCGTGCCAGTGACAAAGCGCGCGCCGCAACGCCAAGCATATCGGCTGCTGGAACTTGATCGCTGGCGCAAGTTTTTGGACATCCCGCTGATTCTGCAACCCAGCAACTTCCCGAACGCGGAAGCTGAGGCTGCACGCTTGGTTGCGGCAGCGGGATTGCTGGGACTTGATGCGCTGGCACTCGCAAACGCCTTTGGTCATGCCTTGTGGGTTGAGGATAAAGCGTTTGCCGAGGCTGATGTGCGCGCTGATGTAATGGCTGGCCTCAGTTTCGATGTGGCTGCGTTAGAAGCGCGTGCAGTGCAAGCGGAGGTCACTGATACGCTGGCCCAATTCACCGCGCAAGCGATAGAACGGCAAGTGTTCGGTATGCCGACCTACGTGTTCCAAGGTGAAATGTTCTGGGGCCAAGATCGGGTAGATTTTCTGCAACGAGCGCTCGCCGCGGCTGCTTAGCAGTACTTGCTTTGCGCCTTGCCATAGCTGCGACGAGTTGCAGCGCGCGGTTTGTTAATCCCCAGTGCCCGGTGCAAATCGCACCAGCGCCCCAGTGCCATATTAGGTCAGATAGAATATGCGTAACCCTCGCTGGTCTGTGACTAGCGTGGCTATTCGACACTACGAGGGCGTGGCGCTAATGGATCCGATAGAACTAACCCAAGCGCTGGTTGCGCGCGAAAGCATGAATCCCGGGGGCAGCGAGACCGCATGCGCTCAGCTATTGGGTGATTTGCTGTCGAGCAATGGCTTCAGCGTTCGATATCACGAGTTTGCTCCAGGTCGTACCAGTGTGGTCGCGCAGCGCGGCGGGCGCCCTGGTCAAGCGCAGATTTGTTTTGCCGGACATATCGACACGGTGCCACTTGGCAACGCGCAATGGTCGGTTGACCCGTTTGGTGGAGAAATCACTGCTGGCCGTCTGTATGGGCGCGGCACTACCGACATGAAAGCCGGCGTTGCTTGCTATGTGGCGGCCGCGCTTGCGCTGGGCGCAGAATTGGATGATGGCCCCGGCATCTTGCTGATTATGGCCGCTGGCGAAGAAACTGGCTGTGAAGGTTCCAGACCCTTGGGCCAAGAACTGGCGGCTGAATTCTCCGTCGGCGCGATGGTGATCGCGGAGCCTACTTACAACCTCCCTAAAGTTGGCCATCGTGGTGCGCTGTGGCTGCGGATGAATACCGCCGGTAAGAGCGCGCATGGTTCGATGCCCGAGCACGGTGTGAACGCTCTGTATAAAGCCGCGCGCGCGGTTTCCAAGCTCGAAGATTTCGACTTCAACATCGCGCGGCACCCGTTCTTAGGTGGGAACTCACTCAGCGTGGGCAATCTACACGCTGGCCAGAACGTTAATCTAGTACCCGATTTCGCCGAGCTGGAAGTTGATATTCGCACCATCCCGGGTGTTGATCACGCCGACGTTCGTGCTGGTTTGCTGAACTATCTGGGCGCCGACATCGATACGGTTGAGTCCTTTGTGGATCTCGATAGTGTCTGGACTGACCCTGAGCACCCGTGGATGCAGCGCGTGTTTGCGCTTACAACGCCATTCCTGGGCCAGCGCCCACAGGTAGCGGCGCTGCCGTTCTTCACCGACGCGGCGGTGCTACAGCCTGCGTTTGGCGGCGTTGCGACGGTTATTCTGGGCCCCGGCGAGACGCATATGGCCCATCAGACCGATGAATACTGCGAAGTTGCGCAGTTGCCGATCGCGGTGGAGATGTATCAAGCGCTGATTCGCGACTGGTATACACACGCCGCCGCCAGCCTGGAGCAGCAAGAGTGACCCATCGGGCGTAGTCGCGGTATGCTCGGCTACCCGTATCTCTCCTAAGCGCAGCATAATATTGATGGATATAAAGAGTCTGGTTGAGCCTGATCGCGTTCACCGTACCGTTTACACCGCCCAAGAGATTTTTGATCAGGAAATCGAGCAGATATTCGAGAAGGTTTGGGTCTACTGTGGACATGAAAGCCAGGTCCCAAATGCGGGTGACTTCTACACCGTGACCATCGGTCGCCAGCCGATGGTGATGATTCGGGACCGCGAAAACAACATCCATGTATTGCACAACCGCTGCCCGCATCGTGGCGTGCAAGTCTGCGGTGCGATCAAAGGCAATTGCGGCACATCGCTGGCCTGTTCATACCATGGCTGGACTTTCCATCTCGACGGGCGCATCAAAGCAATACCGCTGCAGTCCGCATATGACGGCACGCGCATGGGTCCTGATAATCCTGACTGCTCGATGAAGCCAGCGGCGCGCGTTGATAGTTACAGAGGCTTTGTGTTCGCTAGTCTGGCCAGCGAAGGAGAGTCTTTGCTGGAATTCTTGGGCGATGCTCGCATCGCATTCGACGATATGTGCGATCGCTCGCCTGAGGGCGAGGTAGAAGCAGTACCCGTGTGTCACCGCGTGGTGCAGCATTCCAACTGGAAGTTCTTTATGGAGAACCAGCTGGACGCTTTGCACCCCTCGGTCACGCACCAATCGACTGGTATTTCTGCTACTCGTGTGGAGAAGCGCCTGAAAGAACGCAATGGCGCGGCGCCACTGTACTACCACTATTTGTCGGCGTTCGCGTCAAGTTTCGAAATGTGGGATTCGGTACAAACGGTGAACTTGCCGCGCGGTCACGGCTTGTTACAAGCGTATATGGGCTTACGTCCAACCGATCCTGACACGCTCGAATACGAAGCTAGTATGCGCGCTGCCTATGGCGAAGAGAAAACTGAAGAATACCTATCACGCAGTATTCACCACGTGTTGGTTTATCCGTACCTGTCAGTGCAATCGCCGTTGCAACAGCTGCGCTGCATGCGGCCCATCGGCCCGGACAAGACGCTCTCGGAGATCTGGCATTTCCGTTTGAAAGGCGTGTCGGATGCTATCTATAAGCGCTCACTGTGGTATTTCAATTTGGTCAATTCTCCCGCAACCATGGTGAATGCGGATGACTTGGAAAATTGGAGCCGCGCGCAACGCGGGCTGGAATCGGATGGCGGCGACTGGGTCAGTTTTCATCGCCATTTTGGTTCGGACACCGAGAAAGATGGCGTTATTACGTCTACAAAGGGAACCTCGGAGGCAGTCATGCGCAGCCAATTCAACGCGTGGAGCCAATATATGCAAGAGCCGCCAGTGCAAGCCACGAGTGATGTGGCCGCCACGGCTACGGAGGCATAAGCATGGCAAATGATTCTCTTGCGCCGGTGACTGGCGTGAATATCGTCATTGAAGGTGCAGATGACGTCGCTACCGGCGCACAAGCGGTCGAGCCGCATGCCTTGGGACGCACGCAAACCGAGCTGTCGCAGTACATTCCTCGCGCCGCAATTGTGGACCACGATCTGCAACGACGCGTCGAGGCCTTCCTGTTTACGCAGTCCGCGCGCCTTGATGCCAAAGACTGGCAAGGCTACATCGAGTGTTTCAATGCCAACGGCGTCTACTGGATGCCGGCTGAGCTCGGGCAAACTGACTGGGAGCTTGAACCATCAATCTTCGCTGAAGATATTTTGATGATGGAGATCCGCATGGGCCGCTTACGCCATCCCAATGCGTGGTCGCAAGCGCCGCTGTGGGGTACCAACCATATTATTGGCAATGTGATTATCGAAGCCGTGTCCGCTGACGTTATCGAGGTGTACTCGCGTTTTCAGATGATGGAGTTACGCCGTGACACAGTTCGCCACTTCGGCGGCACCTATAGGCACACACTGGTTGAGCACGATGCGAGTTTTCGCATCGATCTACAGCGCGTCGATATGATGAATGGGCAAGCCGCTTACGACTACGTATTGCAGGCCTGGGTCTGAAGGTCTGGATCTAGCGGCGATGTGGCCACTTTGTACCGAAACGGGCGAGGTGCGAAGATGTCGGGCGCGCCAGTGACCATCGTCTAAGCTGCTGCTGCGGTTAACTTGGCTGGTGTAATAAATCAAAACAATAAGCCTCGATTAGGGGTTTGGAGGATATAACAATGACTCGAATGTTCAGAAGCTCGGTGGCCGCCGCGCTGGTAATTGCTGCGCACGGTGTGTGCGTGCCAGTTGTAAGTGCTGCGACGACTCTAACTATGTCGAATTGGCTACCGACAAAGCATGTGATTGTCGCGGAGATGATGGTGCCGTGGATTGCTGCCGTCGAGAAAGCCACGCAAGGCCGGGTGAAGGTTAAAATTTTGCCGAAGCCACTAGGCAAGCCGCCCGCGCACTACGACATTGCACGCGAAGGTACTGCCGATCTGACTTACGGCATCCATGGCTACCAGCCTGGCCGATTCTTGCTGACAAACGTCACTGAAATGCCGTTTCTTGGTAATGACGGTGAGCACATTTCGGTCGCTTACTGGCGCACTTACCAGAAACACATGGCTAAAGCTGGTGAACACAATGACGTGAAGCTGTTAGGGCTGTTCACGCATGGCCCCGGCCAAATCATGAACGTCAAAGGCAAGGAAATTACAGCAGTTTCGCAGCTGAAAGACATGAAAATGCGGATCGGCGGCGGCATCGTGAAACAGGTGACCGCGAATTTTGGTATCGCGCAGATGTTTATGCCTGCACCGCAAGTGTACGAAGCGCTGTCTCGTGGCGTTGCTGATGGTGTGATGTTTCCGCTGGAGGCCATTGACGGTTTTCGGCTACAGAAAACCATCACTAATGTGACCACCATTGATGGCGGGCTTTACAACACCAGCTTCTTCTTCGTGATGAACAAGAACAAATGGGCATCGTTGTCCGAGGCTGATCGAGCCGCTATTGATTCAGTCTCTGGTGAGGCCTTCGCAAAAATTGCTGGCAAAGCCTTTCAACTGCGCGATGACCAGGGCGTGAAAAAGCTGCTAGCAAACGGTGGCAAAATCACCCAAGCACCGGCTGCGATGCTAAGCGAAATCAAAGGCTATGCTGATACGGTAGAAACCGAGTGGGCTAAGAAGGCGGCTGAAAAGGGCGTCGACGGTGCGGCCGCACTTGCAGACATGCGCGCGCAAGTGAAGAAACTTTCCGCTAACTAATACAAGTCGCTCAGTCCATGGCGCACTTTAGGCTGTGCCATGGGTTGAGCGTTTGTTTCTTCGCCAGCCCGTTTTCCGGATTTACACGCTTATGCAATCATCGCCAGCGCCAAGCTTTGATCGCGTCGCTGTGGTGCGCGGTCTAACATTGATTCTTGAATGGGCTGGTGCGGCGTTGTTGTTTGCGATGATGCTGCTGACCTTCGTCGATGTAATCGGTCGTTATTGGTTTAGTGCGCCGGTAATTGGTGGCTTTGAGGTCACCGAGATTATGCTCGCAACAATTATATTTTGCGGCTTGCCACTGGTTACCTTGCGCGACGGACATATCTCCGCAGATTTAATCGAAGACTATTTGCCCGCGTGGTTTCGGGTGCTGCGTGACCGTGCGGTCTATGTGCTTATGACGACAGCCTTAGGCTACATCGGCATACGACTATTTCAGAAGGCGGGCGACTTTGTTCGCTATAACGACCAGACGGCGGTGCTAAATATTCCGCTGGCGCCTGTGTGTTATGCGATGTCTGTGTTGGCTATGTTAAGTGCCATCATTACGGCCATCTTCGTGTTTTCCGGGCGGCCCAAAAAAGAGCAAGCCCAAGCCCAAGCGACAGCCGGAGCCGGGGTGCAGTGACCGGCGCTTTGATTGGTTTTGCATGCCTACTGTTACTGGTGCTGGTGCGTGTCCCCATTGCCTTCGCTATGGCGGTAGTTGGCTACGTAGGCTTTGCCTCATTGGTGTCGTGGAGCGCTGCCGGTGCAATGGCTGCTGGGACCGCATATGAGACCGGTGTGTCTTACTCGTTGTCGGTAGTGCCGCTATTTATCCTGATGGGAAATTTTGTCACTCGCGCGGGCTTGTCGGACGAACTGTACACCGCCTCAAATGCGTTCTTGGGCCACTTCCGCGGTGGCTTGGCGATGGCGACGGTGGTCGCCTGTGGTGGTTTCAGCGCTGTGTGCGGCTCATCAGTTGCAACTGCTGCGACTATGGCACGCGTCACTATCCCGTCGATGCGTCGCTACAAGTATTCGGATTCACTTGCTACCGGCGCAATTGCCTCGGGCGGCACGCTGGGCATATTGATCCCGCCGAGCGTCGTGCTGGTGCTATTCGGTCACATGACAGAAACCGACATTGGCAAACTATTCATTGCTGGTTTACTGCCGGGCATACTCGGCGTGTTGTTGTACATGGCTGCGGTTAGATTGACTGTGTGGCGCTCGCCGCAGGCTGGCCCGCCGGCCGAACGCGCAAACTGGGCCGAGCGTGTTAAGGCACTGAAGAACACATGGGCGGTAATTGGTCTGTTCGGCCTCATCATTGGTGGCATCTACGGTGGTATTTTCACTCCAACTGAAGCTGCCGGTGTAGGCGCAAGCGGCGGCTTCATGCTTGCGTTGGCGCGGCGCAAACTCAGTTTCTCGATCCTGGTAGAGATTTTGGTCGAGACCTTGCAAGCGACCGCGATGTTGTTCTTTGTGCTAATTGGCGCGATTATTTTCTCCAATTTCATCAGTTACTCAGGCATGCCAGATGTCTTGACAGAGTGGGTAAAAGAGCTCGACGTTGCGCCCTTAGTCGTGATTTTCATGATGATCGGGATCTACATCATCCTCGGCTGCGTGCTTGAGAGTCTATCGATGATTTTGTTGACCGTGCCAGTGTTTTATCCAGTAGTGCTGGAGCTGCAGTTTACTGGCATCGATCCCGAGCTGGTGATGGTTTGGTTTGGCATCGTCGTGGTTGTGGTCACGGAGATAAGTCTAATCACGCCACCCATAGGCATGAATGTTTTTGTACTGAAGGCGATGCTTCCGGACGTCGAAACGAAGACTATCTTTCGTGGCGTAACACCGTTTTGGCTGCTCGATATCGTGCGCCTGATGATGCTCGTGTTTGTGCCAGGTATCGCGTTGTATTTGCCCGCACTTATGGGGTGATTCTTGCGCTCGCACTGGACTGCGCGTACATTTTTTGAATGCGCTAGTGTTGCGGCGAAAGCCGCTGGCAGCCGCGGCTATTTGCCTGCTGCGCGTAGACCGCGAAACAGTTCAATTAGGCGGCGCAATCTGTAGCCGAAACTATTAGCTAGGTAGTCTGGCGGTGTTGTTCAGATAGCGATTTCGGGGTTTTTTACGCTGCCATCATGTTTGTGCTTTGGCACCCGTGAACAGCGTGGATCTTCCGCATCCATGCTCCTGCCGAGCATGCGGCCAATGAGAGCACCGAATGCCGCCCCGGCGGCTGCGCCTTTAATCTGATGGTCATCAGCGGCTTGCGTGCCTACAGTACCGCCAAGCAGTCCGCCCAGCAAACTCGCCCATACCTTGGCATTACACTCGACTTCGATGGCTCTAAGCGTATCGTACAGCTCGGATGAAAACGCGGGCGCGCGTTTGTGGTCTATGTCATGTGCATGTACGGGTGTTGTAGCAAGGAGTGCCAGACTTATTGCGCTTGCGCAGGCCACACGGATCAATTGTGTCTTCATTTTCACTCGTCTCCGTTATAAATGGTCCAGTATGATCACGGCTCGACTAATGAAATTGTAACGCTTTGTTGCGCAGTGTGAGTAACGCGGCCAAGCATCGGACATAAACGTAAAATAGGCTGACACATGGGCTACGCAGACAACGATTCTCCCCAAGCGGCTGCTAGCGCTGCTGCTGCCGCAGCGTTGCCGGGCCGTGATGCGATTGGCACAGTGAATGGCCTTATCGGAATTCTCGTACGGGTCGTCGGATTGAGCTTGTTAGCCGTGGGCTTATGGATCGCGGCAATGGTGGTGGTCGAAGCATGGTCACTATATCGAGATCCAGGCCGTATCATTCCTTTTGCAACGGCCTTAGAGCAGGGCACGCAAGTTGATGCTTTGGTGCGCAGTCTAGCGGCCGATCCAAACCAGCAAGCCGATGCGACTACTCCCGCACCGCAGCTCAGCATCTCCTTTTTGCTTGCTTGGTTTGTAGTGCCGGCGCTGCTGCTCATTGCAGGCTCTTTAGCCATGTCGGCGGTGCGTGTTGGCGGTCAGTTGGCATTGGGCATCGGCTCGCGGCGTTAGTCCTTACTCGGTAGGTCGTCAAAAACCGAGCTTGCACAGCAGTAAAGTTGTGGGTGCATTCTAGCTTCGCGCGCAACTTTAGTGGCCGCCACACGGCACTAAGCTGTCCCTAAAGCCGCAGCCCCCACGGTAAGGCCACTGCGTTCGCGCTCTGTGCTTACTACCTGCGTTTTGATTCTCCGCTATGCCCGCAATCCATCGCGCTTGTACGCAAAAACATGAGGAAGAAAGAGCGCCGATTAATGCGCTGTTGCAAGTATTGCGATCAAAGAATAGTAATTTTTTCCCAAATATATAGAAGCGTTCTACATAATGGAACAATCTGCAGCCACCGTCGAAAAAGCAATGGACTTACTGTTCCATTTACATGACGGCGCAGCGCCAATTGGCGTGTCCGCTCTCGGGCGTGCGCTAGACATGCCGAAATCCAGCGTGCACCGCTTGCTTGCGGCGCTCACGCGCAAAGGCTTGGTATAGCGCGATGAACGTGCGCGCTATCGCCCTGGCGCTAGTTTGATTGCGCTGGGATTCGGCGTGCTTGATCAAGACCCAATCGTTAGCTGCGCGCGCGCCGTGCTGCCGGGTTTTGTCGATGAAGTTGGTGAGACCTTCTTCTTAGTAGGGCACCGAGGTGATGCGCTGGTGGTGCTAGAGAAATGTGAAGGCTCGGGCTTGTTGCGCGTGGCACCGCCCGTTGGCAGTACCGTACCGGTGGACTGTACCGCCGTGGGTGCGCTGTATATGGCGCACTGCGCCAAGCAGTTTCCCGTCGCAACAATTGCCAGTTGCAGCGCTTTGACGCCAGCCTTGCTCGACGCGCGTGTGGCCGCGGCTAACGCGCAGGGTTGGTCGAGCAATCTTGAGTTGTGGCAAGCGGGCCTTGCCGTGTTGGCCGCACCTGTGATTGTCCGCAACCAGATTCGCGGCGCGGTAGCCTTGGCGGCCTCTGCCCCACGTTTGGCCCAACTCGGCGGTGAAGCATTAGCACCAACGGTGATG
>Ga0055584_100004274_pt1 | contig 14030 bp, 12 predicted proteins | sample OSDHelmetaG_FD_58716 | JGI IMG/M metagenome (GOLD analysis project Ga0055584, IMG submission 58716) | Pelagic marine sediment microbial communities from the LTER site Helgoland, North Sea, for post-phytoplankton bloom and carbon turnover... | ecosystem: Environmental > Aquatic > Marine >... | reverse complement strand
GCATTTGATAAGACATATGCTGAGAACTTAGGTATTGACACCGAAAATCTATTAATATCTCAACCTGACAACGGAGAGCAAGCGCTAGAAATCACTGAACAACTTATACGATCTAATGCTATTGATATCATAGTTATTGATTCAGTTGCTGCATTAGTTCCAAAAGGTGAGATAGAAGGCGAGATGGGTGATAGTATGATGGGACTACAGGCAAGATTAATGTCACAAGCCCTAAGAAAATTAACAGGAGCAATACACAAATCAGGATGTGTATGTGTTTTTATCAACCAGCTAAGACAAAAAATAGGTGTAATGTTTGGAAATCCAGAAACGACTACTGGTGGTAACGCATTAAAGTTTTATTCTTCAGTTAGATTAGACATAAGAAGAATAGGACAAATTAAGGATAGTCCAGATAGCATTATGGGTAATAGGACTAAAGTAAAAGTGGTTAAGAATAAAGTTGCCCCTCCATTTAAGGTTGTAGAGTTTGACATCATGTATGGAAAAGGTATATCAAAATCAGGAGAAATATTAGACCTTGGTGTTGAGCTAGAACTTATTCAGAAATCAGGTTCATGGTTCTCTTATAAAGGAGAAAAGTTAGGACAAGGAAGAGACTCAGTAAAGACAATAATTGAGGATAATCCAGAACTGACTACCGAACTGGAAGGGTTAATTAAAGAAAAATTGGCTAGTTAGAGCGAATTGCCTCAACCGGATCAAGATTAGAAGCAAATAACGCAGGAAAAAAACCTGCTAAAATTCCTATAAGCGAGGAAATAGTAACTCCAATTATGACATTTTTAAGTGAAATTACAAGATCAAAAGATCCTAGATCTGGTAATGTAAGTAGGAAAACAAAGAAAATACCACAGAGACCTCCAAAAATACTCAAGAAAGATGACTCAAATAAAAATTGCATCAAGATGAAGTACTTTTTTGCGCCAAGGGATTTCTGAAGTCCTATAATTGGGACTCTCTCCTTAACTGAAACGAACATAATATTAGCTATTCCAAATCCACCTACTAGAATAGAAAAACTTCCTATGACCCAACCTGCAATACTTATTGTAGAAAATATTGTAGAAACAAAAGAGGCCAAATACTCAGGTCTGTTAATAGCAAAATTATCTTCTTCAATAGGTTTCAAACCTCTTTTAGCTCGTAAAAGACCTTTAAGCTCGTACTCTAAATTTACTAGCCCAGGGTCATTGTCAGATATACCTTTAATTCTTATAACTGAACCAGAACCTTTTCTTCCAACCTTATATATTTTTTTAAAACTATTAAAGGGAATTGACATCTGTCTATCGAAAGAATCTCCTCCACCAAAAGCCTCACCTTGTTCTTTTTGAACTCCAATAATTGTAAAAGATCTCCCTTTAATCTTCAATTGCTTACCAATTGCATTTTCGGGTGTCTTAAATAAATCTTTCATTATTTTATGACCAATTATAGCTGCGTTAGCACCGGTAAGTGTCTCATTCTGAGTAAAAAACCTTCCCGAAGCAAATTCCCAATCATTAAAAAATTTATTTTCGTAAACAATACCATTTAAGTTATCAATGCTTGAACTATTATTTAAGTATTTAACATTAACTCCTCCTTTGCTACTTGTAATTTCAACAGATTCTGCACTACTTAAATTATCTCTAAGAAACTCATATTCTCTATAAATAGGTTCTGGTCTTTTCCAGAATTTCCACCATTCATATCCTGGATTAGTGAAATCCCATGGCCACTTCTCAACCCTTAAATTATCTGTTCCCAAAAAACTCAGATTATCTTTAATACTCCTTTCAAGAGAGTCTACAGTTGACAGAACAGCAATAATTGTAAAAATTCCAATAGTCACACCCAACAGAGAAAGTAAAGTTCTTATAGGATTAACTACTAATGATTTAAAAGAGAAAACTAAGCTTTCTTTTAAAAGCCTTAAAAATAATTTCATATATTAAACGTATGTTAAACTAATTAATTAGTTTTGCAAACCTCAAAACTAAGGTAATTTTATTAAAGAAATAATATGAAACTTTCTCAATTTGATTTTAAGTTAGCTTCAACTAGAACCGCAATTCACCCTTCAGAAAATAGAGACGAGTCAAGGTTAATGGTCGTGCACAAAAAAACTGGAAAAATAGAACATAAACAATTTAAAGACATAATAAAATACTTCAAGGAAGATGATGTATTAGTACTTAATGATACAAAAGTCTTTCCTGCAAGACTTTATGGTCAAAAAGAAAAAACAGGAGCTAAGATAGAAGTCTTCTTACTAAGAGAATTAAATCCAGAGTTGAATCTATGGGATGTGTTAGTTGATCCAGCCAGAAAGATAAGAGTTGGAAATAAACTCTACTTCGGAGACGGCGAACTAGTTGCTGAAGTTATTGATAACACAACATCAAGGGGTAGGACAATAAGATTTATTCCAGAAGATAGTGAGAAAAGTTTCCATGATATAATCCAAGAATTTGGAGAGACTCCATTACCCAAAGAGATAAAAAGAAAAGTAGATAAAAAAGATGAAGAAAGGTTTCAGACTGTATATGCAAAGAAAATAGGTGCAGTTTCAGCACCAGCAGCTGGACTTCATTTTACTGAAATTTTACTTAAAAAACTTGAATTAAAGGGTGTTAAAATTGTTAATATAACATCCCATACTGGTCTTGGAACATTTAAGGACATTGATGTAGAAGACCTCACTAAACACAAAATGGATTCAGAAAATTATTCTGTACCTATAGAGACAGAAATAGCAGTAAATAATGCACTTAAAAATAATAATAGAATATTTGCTGTCGGTACCTCAAGTATGAAAACTTTAGAGACAGCTGTTAATGCAGATGACACATTAAAAGCAAATTCAGGATGGACTGACAAGTTTATTTTTCCTCCCTATGAATTTAAAATATGTGGCGGTATGATTACAAATTTTCATTCTCCAAAATCAACCTTACTAATGATGGCTACTGCTTATGGAGGATTTGATACTATTATGAAAGCATATAAGGTAGCTATAAAGGAAAAATATATGTTTCATACATATGGTGACGCTCTACTTATAATTTAATTCATGACAAGAACTATAATCTTGATGGGAGCAGGAACCGGAGAGAGAATGGATTCTGATATTCCAAAGCAGTTTATTGAAATAGATAGTCTTCCAATTATTATCCATACATACAATCAACTAAAATCAATAAAAAACTTAGATATTATTATTGTCCTACCTGAGAAAAATTACTCTAAGTGGAAAGGTTATATCACTAAATTTATTGAGGAAAGAACAATTTTAGTTAAAGGAGGTAGGACTAGAAACATGTCCGTAAGAAACGGAATTAATTCAATTAAGAGTGATAAAGGGCACGTTGGTATTCATGATGGAGTAAGACCTTTCTTTACTAAAATACTAATTGAAAAATTATTTACAGAAGCAGAAAAGAAAGGAAATGCTATCCCTTTCACAAATTCAATAAATTCACTTAGAAAAGTAGATAAAGATACAAATGAATCAATATCAGTTGACAGATCATCATTCGTTCATATACAAACACCTCAAGTATTTAGAACAAAAGAAATAATAAATATTTTAGATGAAATAGATGATATAAATTACTCAGACGAAGCAAGTCTAATCGAGATGGGTGGTATAAAAGTTAATTTAGTTTTGGGAGAAGAACAGAATATTAAAATTACAACAAAGGGAGATTTAAATTTCTTTAAAAAGAATTAATACTCATCCTCATTAAAGAAAAAATCATCTTTAGTAGGATAATCTGGCCAAATTTCTTCAATACTTTCATATGGAGCGCCATCATCTTCTAATTCTTGTAAATTCTCAGTAACTTCTGCAGGAGCACCAGTTCTAATTGAAAATTCAATTAACTCATCTTTAGTTGCAGGCCAAGGTGCATCTTCTAAATGATTAACAAGTTCTAAAGTCCAATACATCTTATTAATTTTTTGTTATCCGCAAAAAGAATAATTTTAAATTTAAAATCAAGTAAAATCGATTTTTTTTTTCTATTTACTTAGAAAAGCAGGATTAATCAGGATTATTAATTTATTGTAAGAATAAATTTGCTAAAGTTTATTTGAGTATTTTAAATAAAAACATAGATTTGCAGACGAAATTATAATTATGGCAAATCATAAATCAGCAATTAAAAGAATTAGGTCAAGTGAGACCAAAAAACTTAGAAATAAGTATCAACACAAGTCTACAAGAACTGTGATAAAGAAATTAGAGCTAGAAACAAAAAAAGCTGCAGCTAAAAAAAAGCTACCTGAAGCATTATCGATGATAGATAAATTATCAAAAAATAATATCATCCATAAGAATAAAGCTGCCAACTTAAAATCCTCACTAACAAAAAGAGTTAACTCTCTTAAATAAAGGTTCTAATTTATGAGGGGAGCACTTCCACTTATAATAATATCAATCTCTTTATCAATTGCGTATTACCTTTATAACTCCAAAAAGGAATATGAATCCTATTCTATTAGATTAGAAGAATATAGAAAAGAAAGAAACAATTTCCTTAATAACTCATCCTCATCACCTTTAAGAAATTCACCATACAATCTTTCTTACTATGATCCAAATGTGAATTTTAAGGTAATTGCATCTGTAATACAGAAGGAAAGAATAGACACAATAATACTTGCTACATCAACTGGAAATTCCGAAAGATTTATAGACTTTGCTACTTTAAATTTTAAACTAGGTAGATCTAAATTTATTCTACCAGTTTACAAGTACCTAGAGGGTGAGAATAAGGGTGATTTATTCTTCTGCTTTTTAGATAAAACAAATAATAATTCCACTTACCCGGGAGGTAGATATATAGATATTGAATTTGAGAATGCTAAAAGAATAGAACTTGATTTTAATAAGTCATATAATCCCTATTGTGTGTATAATGAAGAATTTAGCTGTCCAATACCATCAAAAAGAAATTACATTGACATGGAAATCAGAGCAGGAGAAAAATTATCTAAATAATTTAATTCTTATATAATTAAGCTCATGTTTTCACAAATATTATTTACTAACTTTATGTGTTATGAAAATATCACTTAATTGGTTAAAAAAATTCATAGAAATCAATGAGACACCAGAAGAGATAGAATCTCTTCTCACTGAAGTAGGGCTAGAAGTTGACGAAGTTTTATCTATCGAACCTGATAAAAATCTTTTAAAAAATTTAGTAGTAGGTGAAATATTATCTATTGAAAAACATCCAAATGCTGACAGGTTAAGTCTAACAAAAGTTGATGTAGGAAATGAAAAGCTATCAATTATTTGTGGAGCAAATAACATAGAAACTGGTCAGAAAGTTGTGATTGCTAAAACTGGAACAAAAATTAAAAACACTGATCAAAAAACTCTAGAAATAAAAAAAGCAAAAATTAGAGATGTTGAGTCTAATGGAATGATATGTGCTGAAGATGAGATTGGCATAGGAAACTCTCATGATGGCATAATTATCCTACCAAAAGAATCAGTTAATGGTAAAAGTGCAATAAATTATTTGAATATAATATCTGACACGATTTATGATATTTCTTTAACACCAAATAGAGCTGATGCAACATCTCACCTAGGAGTAGCTAGAGATATCAAAGCTATTTATAATAGAGAAATCAAGTTACCAGAAGTAAAGAGCTTTTCAAATAATAAGTCTAAAATCATTGATATAGAAATTAAAGAAAGTAATGCCTGTCCTAGATACGCTGGATGTATAATTGATAATATTGAAATAAAAGAATCCAATAATGAAATCAAAAATCTATTACTATCTATAGGAATCAATCCAATTAATAATGTGGTTGATATAACAAATTACATTCTTCATAGCATTGGGCAACCACTTCATGCATTTGATTTGAATAAAATTTCGAAAAATAAGGTTATTGTTAAATATGCTAAAAAAAATGAAAAGTTTCTAAGTCTTGATGATGTGGAGAGAAAACTTAGAATTGATGACTTAGTAATATGCGACGGAGAAGAAAAACCGATGTGTATAGCTGGAGTATTTGGAGGGAAAAATTCAGGAGTTTCAAAAAACACGAAATCCATATTCCTAGAAAGTGCATATTTTAATCCATCTGACGTCAGAAAATCTAGCCAAAACCACATGCTAAAAACTGATGCGTCGTATAGATTTGAAAGAGGAATTGATCCAAACATCACAATTTATGCCTTAAAAATGGCTTCTATTTTACTTCAAAAACATTGTAATGGGAAAGTAGTATCAGAAATATATGATGTCTACCCAAAAAAAATTGAAAATAATAAAATTGAAATTTGTTATGAGAGAATAAATAAATTAATTGGCCAAGAAATTGATAAATCAAAAATTAATAAAATATTAAAACAACTTGATATAAATATATCATCTGAGAATAATAAAACTGTGGCGGATGTACCTCCATATAGGGTTGACGTATTAAGAGAAGCTGATATTATTGAAGAGATACTAAGGGTCTACGGGTATAATAATATTAAATTATCTTCAAAAAGTAGCAGTAAGTATTTATCTGAAGAACGAAAAGGATCATATGAAAATACCATTCTTTCTAAAGTTATGAATTTACTAGTTTCTAGTGGTTTTTATGAAATAACCACAAATTCTTTAACCTCTTTAAAGCATAGTGAAAGCAAGGAATGGAATTCATCATCAACTATTGAGATGGTAAATAAACTTAGCGATGAACATGCTATTCTAAAACAAGATCTATTATATACTGGCCTTGATTCCATAAGATATAACATCAATAGAAAACAAAATAACTTAAAACTTTTTGAGTTTGATAAAATATATAAAAGAGAAAATAAATCTTTTGTTGAAACAAAAAAAATTGGAATTTATGCAACAGGCTTATTAAAAGAAGAACATTTTAATTCCAAGCCTAAAAAAATACAATTTTTTGATTTACTAAACTTAACAAACAAAATATTAGTGATTGCCGGAATCCACAATTACTCTATAAAAGAAAATAAATCGAGAACACTTACTAATTCTTTTGAGATAATATATATGGATAAATCTATTTGCAAAATAGGAAATGTAAATAAGAGCTTATCCTCAAGGTTTGAGATTGATCAAGAAGTTTATTTTTGTGAAATCGACTGGAAAAATTATCTGAGCAGTTTTAATGAAAAATTCTCTTTTGATCCTATCTCTAAATTTCCAGAAGTCAAAAGGGATTTATCTTTAGTCCTATCAAAAGAGAAAAAGTTTTCAGAAATATCAAATATTATTGATCAAAACAGAAAAAATATTATCCAGAGTTATTCTTTATATGATATTTATGAAGGAGAAAACATAGGAGAAAACAAAGTTGCATATGCTTTAAGGTTCGTTCTTCAAGATATAAATAAGACCCTAGACGAAAAAACAATTAATGGAGCCATGGAAAATTTAATTGGAAAATTTGAAAATATTTTAGGGGCTGAAATTAGAAAATAATAATGTCAGAGAATTTAAATAAAAAAATAATTGAGCTTGAGAGTAAATTTTCTGAATTAATTAAAAAATTCAATGACCTTAAAATTAAAAATCAAAATCTAAATGATGAGATAACTGATAAAGAAATTGATAGAATAATTAAAAAACATCAAAATAAAAATCAAAATATTTTATCAGAGTCCGTCACCGAAAGCACCCCTATAAAAGAGGAGATAGATTCAACAATAAATGAAATAGATAATTTAATTAATAATCTTAAAAAATAAATTGGGAAATCTGTCTATAAAATTGGTCATTGGAAATAGGTCTTATCCTATGAAAGTTCCTATGGAAGATGAGCAGAAGATAAGAAATATAGGTAAAGAATTAAATAAAAGAATTTCTGAAATAAAAAGTCAGATGAATATAGATGACCTTCAAGATGTTCTAGCTATGATCGCATTTAAATTATCTGTAGAAATTGAAGATAATAAAGGAATATCCAATGAAAATAAGGATGCTTTTACTAAAATTGAAAATATAATAAATGAAATTGATAAGAAAATAGAATAAATTATTCAGGAGTATCTTCTTCAGGCCATTCCTTCTTAAAATCCACCCAATATTTCTTTATCGTCGATCTAACTTCTTTTCTTAACCAGAGTAACCCTATTAAATTAGGAACTGTCATTAGAGCTATTGTTATTAATGAAACGTTCCATATCACAGTAGTATCCGCAAATGAAGCAACGAAGAAGCCTATAACATATATTACCCTATAATAGATTACAGAACCAGACCCAAATAAAAATGTCATAGCTCTATCCCCATAATAAGACCAAGATATCGCTGTACTAAAAGCAAATAATAAAAGTCCAATGCTCACAATATAGTTTCCATAATTACCGAAAAACCCTCTATCAAAGGCTATAGCTGTAAGAGGAGCACTATGAACTAATGACTTCCCTTTTACAATAAAATCACCTTGTAATTTACCTTTTTCTACTCCAAGGTTTCCACTAAATAAATTTCCCTCTTTATCGTATATTAAAATTTCTTCAGCTATAGACCTAGCATGAATAACAGAAATATTTTCTCCAAAAACTCCGTCAGATATTGTGAGGTCAGCATCATAAAAATTTATGGAGCTATTATTTCCGTTGAGATAATTAAATAAAATATTAACATCATCTTCATTATCCTCAGAATAAACTCTATCTAAAAACAATAGGTCAGCTTGAGCAAAAGTATTTTGATGTTTTTCATTCCATACTCCAGAAGAAAGAAGGACAAGACCAGTTATGGTACAAATAATAATAGTATCAATAAACGGTTCTAAAATTGCAACTAACCCCTCAGAGACAGGTTCATTTGTTTTTGCAGAGGCATGAGCAATCGGTGCAGATCCTTGACCAGCTTCATTCGAATAAAGGCCCCTATTAACACCTCTTGAAATAGCAAAAGATATTGAAGCACCTAAAAAACCACCAACTGCAGCACTTCCAGAGAAAACTTCAGCAAAAATTGAAATAAAAGATGGCACTATATTTTCATAGTTGAAGAGTATTACAGAAAATGCTCCAATTACATACACTAAGGCCATAAAAGGGACAAGCTTTTCAGTGATACTTGCTATTCTTTTTATACCTCCTATAATAACTGTGGCTAACAAAACAGCTAATACTCCTCCAGTAATCATTTTATCAATACCAAATGAAGCAAACATTGAATTTGATATACTGTTTATCTGAGGTAAACTTCCCGTACCAAATGATGATAAAACCGTGGCAAATGCGAACATTATACCAACCCATTTTAAATCAATTTTTTTACCAAAGAGTCTAAAGTCTGCATTTTTCATAAAATACATCGGCCCTCCAGACATTGAACCATCAGATATTTTTTCTCTGTATTTATGAGATAAAGTAACCTCGACAAATTTAGTAGTCATACCAACAAGGGCAGTTACAAGCATCCAGAATAATGCAGCAGGTCCTCCAAGGTGGATAGCAAATGCAACACCTGCAATATTTCCTGTACCTACAGTTCCAGAGAGAGCAGTTGTTAATGCTTGGAAATGGGATGTATCCCCTTGATCATCTTTTTTATCATACTTTCCTCTAACTATACGTAGAGCAAATCCAAAATATCTTATTTGAGGAAACTTTAAATAAATAGTAAAGAAAATTCCAGTACCTAGCAACAAAGGAACAAACCATGAAGAGCTACCTAAGTACTGATCTATAAAAATTAAAAATTCATTAAATTCCAGCATATCGTAAAAGTTTTTTAAATCTAAAAATTATAATTTATCTTCTACTAATTTCATTATTTTTTCTTTTCTCAAATGAGAGTCTTTTAAAATTCTATCCGCATTAGTCATTAATTTTTCCCCACCACTTGCATCCTTTAAATTAATTCTGACATTTAAATAGGCACCATGAATAGCAGCATGAACACATAAGCAAGCAACACCAGAGTCAGATAATGAGTTTTGATTTCCTTCTTTGGCCAAGAACTCAATCATATCATAAGAATTATATGATTCAATCATAATATTTAATGGTATCTGTGCAGCATACAATGTAGCATATTTAATTGCATTAGATCTAATTTCCTTATTTTCATCAGTATCCTTTGGTAATTTATATGCCTCCATAATACTATTAAAAGAATGAGCGTCTTCATCAACAAGAGATAATAATTTTTCTCTTAAATGATTAACTTCTAAAGCTTTCTGACTAAATACCTCAACTTTATTTTCCCACCCCCTTGTATTACAAGAAAGATTAGCAACCATTCCAGCTAAAGATATTCCAAGAGCACCAACATATGAAGAAACAGAACCTCCGCCAGGTGCTGGCGTTTCTCTAGATACCTCATCAGAAAAAGCTCTAGATGAAAGATCAATTAGCTTACCACTTTTATTAATTATTTTTTCGAGGTAATATTCAATTATATTTTTATTTGGCTCAAAATCCTTTACCTGATTAAGCCCAAGAGATTCTATAGCAATTTTGATAATATCTTCTTCAGGAATTCCAATAGATCTGTTTTGTTTTTTCAAAAAATATTTACCTGCATCGACCATAGATTTTAATGGAATAAGTCCAACTAGCTCAGAACCTGTAACAGTGGCACCTCTAGAATTTGCTTTCCTTACAACTTCCTCAAAGACAGTATGAATTGGAGTTTCTGTTATATTAGTAAGGTTCATTGAAATCTGAGCAATACCAAATTCTTCAATATACCAACCAATTGCTTTAACATATTTAAGTGATCCAGGTATGTTTTCTTCATTGCCATCTTTATCATAAACAATCTCACCAATTACTGGGTGACCTTTTCTTTTTATCCTTCCCTTCTCTCTTACATCGAAAGCGATAGCATTTGCAAGTCTAGTAGATTTAGTATTAAGGTTAATATTATATGCTATGAGAAAATCTCTAACTCCAATAGCAGTCGCCCCTGATTTTTTATTAAAAACTTTTCCATAATCTGGCTTCCAATCATCACTAGCTATTTTTTTATTAAGACCTTCATACTCCCCTGATCTCACATTTGCTAAATTTTTTCTTTTTTCTTCTCTAGCTGCATACTCGTATAAGTAGATTGGAATATTTAATTTTTCCGAAACTAATTTTGCTAACTTCTCTGCGTACGGAATAATTTCATCAAAGCTTATATTTGAAACTGGGATTAAAGGACAAACGTCAGTAGCACCAAATCTTGGATGTTCTCCGCTATGCTTAGACATATCAATTTTTTCACTTGCAACTTTAATTGCATTAAATGCTGCGTTTATTACTGAATCTGGGTCGCCTACAAATGTCATCACAGTTCTATTTGTTGCTTGTCCAGGATCTACATTCAATAGGTGTACTCCCTTAGTATTAGAAATAGCTTCAGATATCTCTCTTATTACATCTTGATTTCTTCCTTCGGAGAAATTTGGTACACACTCAATTATTTTATTCACAATTTAAAATTAAATATTAATTATAGATTTTACCTCTTTTACAGATAAAGGAAGGCTTCAACTTCCCCTGATTATAAAGAATATCTCTAAAATCATTTGTCTCAAAACCTATAATATCTGCAATTTTTCCTTTTTCTAAAGATCCTCTATCATCTAAAGATAATGCATTCGCAGATCTACATGTAATTCCAGAAAGAACTTCAGCATTTGATAACTTTTCTAAAGATCCGAGAAGAGATGCCTGCATTAGCAAATCACCCATAGGTGCAGACCCCGGATTCCAATCAGAAGCTATAGACACCTTGCAATTATTATCTAAAAGTTTTCTTGCAGGAGCAAATGGGATACCTAAACCTAAACTACAGCCAGGCAAAATAACTCCAGTTGTTTCAGATTTTGATAAATAATTTATTTCTTGATCAGTTATTACCTCAAGATGATCAACGCTGACAGCACTATTATCAACACCTACTTTTACACCTCCTGATGTAAACTGATTTGCATGAGCGGTAATTAAAAAGTTATTTTTAACCTTATCTAAAAAAGCAGATGCCTCTCTAACAGAAAAAGCCTTTTCTTCAATAAATATATCTACCCTATTTGATAAATTATCTTCTTTAATTTTAGGTAACAAATCATTTAAAATAGAATCTAAATAACTTTTAGATGACTCAAAACTTTTTGGTGTCACGTGGGCTGCAAGACATGTAGGGATTAAGTCAATCTCATTATCATTATCAATCTTATTTATGATTTCTAACATTCTAATTTCATCATCTAAATTAGGAGCATAACCACTTTTAACCTCACAAGTTAGAACCCCATCAAGAAAATGTCTATTTAATCTTCTTAATGTATCATCTTCAAGTTGATTATCTGTACAATTAGAAGTGGATTTCATTGTATTATGAATTCCACCACCTTCTGCTAAAATTTGCTGATATGAAATTCCAGAATTTCTTTTTGCATACTCATCAGATCTATTTCCAAAATGACAAACATGAGTATGAGAATCTATAAACCCAGGAACAATTACACAAGGAAAGTTAATTTCTCTAATACTCGAAGTATTTTTATTTAGTTGGGAAAAAATTCCTATTTCTAAAATTTTTTCATTTTCTACAACTATTCCTCCGTCTTCAATTATATCAAGATTCTCGTCATTAATTGGTCCCCTATCTGGCAAATTTGCCATAGTAATAATTTGTGAAAAAGGGCCAATTAGTTCTCTCAACTCTATATATCTAAATTAAATTTTTTTGAATGTTCTTTAGCAATATCATACCCAGCATCATTATGTCTAAATACTCCCATTGCAGGATCATTATGTAAAACTCTTCTAATGCACTTTTCAGCTCTCTCAGTCCCATCAACTACAACAACCATCCCAGCGTGCTGAGAATAACCCATCCCGACACCTCCGCCATGATGGAAAGAAACCCAGGTTGCTCCCCCAGCTGTGTTAGACATTAAATTTAAGAGAGGCCAATCTGAAACCGCGTCTGAACCATCAATCATTCCTTCAGTTTCTCTATTTGGTGAGGCTACAGAACCACAATCTAAATGATCTCTTCCTATCGCTATCGGCGCTGATACCTTTCCACTTTTAACTAGATCATTAAATATAACTCCTGCTTTTTCTCTCTCTCCCATCCCTAGCCAGCATATTCTACAAGGTAATCCTTGAAATTGAATTTTATCCCTAGCTTGGTTTAACCAATTGATCATATCCTTATTATCTGGAAATGCCTCAATTAAAGCTTTATCTGTTGTATATATATCTTTAGGGTCACCAGAAAGAGCAGCCCATCTGAAAGGACCTTTCCCTTCACAAAATAATGGCCTAATATAATCAGGAACAAAACCATTAAATTTAAAGGCTTCCCTCTCACCACCAATCTTTGCAAACTCTCTTAGATTATTTCCATAATCGAATGTTATAGAGCCTTTTGATCTCATATCTAACATCAAAGAAACATGTCTCGCCATACTTTTTAAAGATAAATCCTTGTAAACTTTATGGTCACCTCCCCTTAATTCCTCTGCCCTCTCCAAAGAAATTCCATTTGGAACATACCCATAAACAGGATCATGAGCAGATGTTTGATCTGTTAATATTTCTGGAATAATATTATCATTAATTAGTTTTTCTAACATATCACCTATATCACTCACTAATCCTATTGATATATTTTTATTATTTTTCTTTGCCTCAAGAGCCCAGTCTCTAGCCTCCTCATAGGAGTCAGTCATTCTATCGATATATTTTGTTTTTAATCTTTTTTCTATCCTTTTAGGGTCAACATCTGCACCTAAAAATGTTGCTCCAGCCATTGTGGCTGCTAAAGGTTGAGCTCCCCCCATACCACCAAGACCTCCAGAAACTAACAGCTTCCCTCTTAAACTTCCACCAAAATGCTTATTAGCACATGCTACAAATGTCTCATAAGTACCCTGAAGAATACCTTGAGTACCAATGTATATCCAACTTCCTGCAGTCATCTGACCATACATCATGAGACCATCATTTTTTAACTTTTCAAAGTGTTCCCAATTTGCCCATTCAGGGACTAAGTTTGAATTTGCTATTA
>Ga0055584_100004273_pt1 | contig 14034 bp, 9 predicted proteins | sample OSDHelmetaG_FD_58716 | JGI IMG/M metagenome (GOLD analysis project Ga0055584, IMG submission 58716) | Pelagic marine sediment microbial communities from the LTER site Helgoland, North Sea, for post-phytoplankton bloom and carbon turnover... | ecosystem: Environmental > Aquatic > Marine >... | reverse complement strand
TGGCGGTGCTGCGGTCCCTGTTGCTGGTCGTGATGGTGGCCGTGGGGGCGGCGCTGATGCTGTCGACCGACGTGGTCCTTGGCCTGTTGAGCTTGAGCTTTGTGCCCTTCGTGGCTTGGAAGTCGGCAACCATCCGACTCAAGCTGCGCGGGCTTTGGCTCAAGCTTCAAGAAAGCCTTGGTGTGCTGGGCCGGATCATGGACGAGAACCTGACCGGCATCCGCGTGGTGCGGGCGTTTGGCGCCGAAGCCTACGAAATGAAACAGTACGACGGCACCGCCTTACCGGCGCTCGATATTTCACGTCAGCGGATCGCCGCGCGTTCGTCGGCGACAAGTGTAATGACGTTCGCCTTTTTTACCGCGATGGCGCTGGTTCTATGGGTCGGCGGCCTGCGCGTGCTGGACGGCAGCATGACGGTGGGCACGCTCACCGAATTCCTGACCTTCATGACGATCCTTCAGCAACCGGTGCGCCAGATCGGCATGGTGGTGAACTCGTTCGCGCGGGCATCGACATGCGGCGGGCGATTGTTCGCAGTCCTGGATTCGGACGTGGTGATTAACGACGCACCCGACGCCCATGCCCTTCGCGCAGGCGATGGCGCGGTGACATTTGAAAACGTGACCTTCGCCTATGACACGGCCACTGACGCGCCGGTGTTGCGCGATGTTTCCTTTTCAGTCGCGCGCGGCAAGACGTTGGGCATTGTTGGGCCGCCGGGCAGCGGCAAATCAACGATCTCCCAGTTATTGCCGCGGCACTACGAGCCGACGCAGGGGCGGATTACAATCAATGGGCAGGACATCCGCACGGTGACCGCCGCGTCGTTGCGCGAGGCGGTGTGTGTTGTGGCGCAAGACCCCTATCTCTTTACGTCGTCGATCGAAAACAACATTGCTTATGGTGACCCCTGGGCCGAAGAGCGCGACATTCGCGACGCGGCGGACGCGGCGCAAATCGGCTCGTTCATCGATAGTTTGCCGGAGGGCTACGAGAGTTTGGTCGGCGAGCGTGGTGTCTCGCTTTCGGGCGGCCAAAAACAGCGTGTGGCGATTGCGCGTGCGGCCTTGCTGGAGCCGACGGTGTTGGTTCTGGACGACTCGACCGCCGCTATTGATGCGGGCACCGAACGCGCTATCCAACAAGAACTCAATGCCGATGCGGCGAACCGGACGACCCTGATCGTTTCGCACCGCTTGAGCGCGCTGAAACATGCCGACGAGATCATCTTTCTCGAAGCCGGGCAGATTGTTGAACGCGGCACGCACGAGACCTTGCTCGCGGCAGACGGGAAGTACGCAGCGTTATACCGGCTGCAGACCACCGGCGATGAAAGTGCATTGGAGGGTGCGGAATGAGCGCGCTGGACCCTGCCGAAAACGGCGCCCGCAAACTCCGCGCTGTTGTCGGTTCGCAGATCAGTCGCGACGAGGAAATGTTCGGGGCCGCGTTTGACCGGCATGTCGTTCGGCGTTTTATGGGCTACGTCAGGCCGTTTCGCGGCGCCATCGTGTTGGCAGTGATTGCGGTCCTGACATTTACCGCGAGCCAGCTGGCCATTCCCTTGATCATTCGCTGGGCGATTGACGACGCGCTGCTGTCGGACGCCGGTGGGGAAACTCTCCTCGTCCTCACGGTAGCGGTGTTCTTTGCGGTGGTACTGGTCAACTATGCCGCCAACTGGCTGCAGGACTGGCTGGTGGGCTGGACCGGCGAGCGGGTCATTTTCGAACTGCGGCGTAGCATGTTTGCCCATCTGCAGAATGTGGCGCTGACCTTCATGGATCGGACCGAAGTGGGCCGCATGATGTCGCGCCTACAGGGCGACGTGAATTCGCTGCAAGAATTTCTCGATAACTCGATCACTGCGATTGGCGACCTCGTGCTGTTGCTCGGCATCGTCGTGATCATGTTGAGCCTAAACTTCAACCTGGGCCTCTTGACCCTGGCGATCGTGCCGACGCTGTTTTTGGTGCGCATCGTTTGGTTGCCGCGCGCCCGCGCCGCATTTAGGCACGCCCGCGAAACCAACTCGGTGGTGAGTGGCGCGCTGGCCGAAGGCATTCGCGCCGTGCGCACGGTGCAGGCCATGCGCCGCGAAGCGGTCAACTATGACCTGTTCAACATCAAGGCTCGTGACAATCTGCGGGCCCATTTGCGCGCGGCCAAGTTCGGCCAGACGATGGTGCCGATTGTCGACACACTGACCGGTGTGGCGCTGGCCATTGTGATCGTGCTGGGTGGCTCTCTGGTGATGGACGATACCCTGGATATCGGCGTCATCGTCGCGTTCATCTTTTACGTCCAGCGCTTTTTCGATCCGATCCGTTCGCTCACGATGCAATACAGCATCATGCAACGCGCCATGGCCTCCGGGCAGCGCATCTTTGAAGTGCTTGATGTGCCCTTGGCCATTTCCGACAAGCCCGATGCCGTGGCACCCGACACGGTTGACGGCGCTGTCGAATTTCGTGACGTGACGTTCGGCTATGAGAAGGACCGGCCGGTGCTGCACAACGTGAGTTTCGCCGTCCAACCGGGCGAGACCGTGGCGTTGGTGGGACCGACGGGATCGGGCAAGACCAGCATTACCGCCCTCCTTCACCGCTTTTACGAGGTCTGGGACGGATCGATCATGATCGACGGTGTTGATGTCAGGGACTACGCCAAGGAGTCGCTGTCCGATCACGTCAGCATGGTGCTGCAGGACCCCTTCCTGTTTACCGGCACGATCTTCGAGAACATTCGCTACAACAAAGAAGGTGCTACACGCCAGGATGTGGAGAATGCGTCGCGCACCGTAGGCGCTCATGACTTCATCATGCGGCTACCGTTGGGCTACGACACGATGCTGGTTGAACTGGGCCGCAATCTATCGCTGGGCCAGCGCCAATTGTTGAGCTTTGCGCGAGCGCTGGTGGCCGATACGCGCATCTTGATCCTGGATGAAGCGACCGCGAACATTGATAGCTACACCGAGCGGCAAATCCAAAAGGCGTTGGCCCGGTTGCTGGATGGTCGGACGGGCATTGTCATCGCCCATCGCCTGGCAACGATTCGCGGTGCGGATCGGATCATCGTGCTGAAAGACGGCCGCATTGTCGAAAGCGGGCCGCATGACGCGTTGATGGCGCAGGAAGGGCTTTACGCCAATCTCTACGCGCTGAACTACGCGTCGTTCGATGACATGCCGACCGCCCTGGCACAGAGCGCGGCCGACAACAAATCAAAGACTTAGTTAGGCGGCATCCTGCCGGGCGCGGCGACGGGTGAGTTTGGCCGCGAGGTTGGTGGCAACGCCCGGGCGGCTCCACGGGCAGACCGCGATGCAAATGCCGCAGCCCGTGGTGTCGTTGAAATAGGGCACGCATTTATCGAAATCGACGTACCACTTGGTTTGCCCGCGCACCAAATGCTTGTTCGGTGTGATTGCATCGGGTGGACAGGCTTTTTCACACACCCGGCAGTTCATGCAGAATTCGTCGGCGCCGAAAGCATCCGGCGCGTCGGCGACCAACGGCAGGTCAGTCAACACGTAGGCCAAGCGGAAGCTTGAGCCGAGGTCGCGGTTGATGATGGAGCCGTCCTTGCCGAGTTCGCCGAAGCCGCAGGCCAACGCCGGTGGGATCATCAGAATGGGACCGGCTTCCGGTCCACCGTGCGGGAAACCATCCCACCCCTTGGTGCGCAACCAACTGGCGAGGCGCTTGGCGACCTGGGTGCCGCGCCCGTATTGGCGCACAACTTCGGCAATCGAGCGGGGGTGCGGCGCCGCGCTGAGTTCCGTGTAGTCCATCGCAACACCCATGACGATCACCCATTTCTGGGAGATGTCGAAACCCTCGAAGACCCATTCGGGTCGCATACGCGTGATGCCGACGAGTTCGGCGCCGATCGCGGCGGCTTGGTCTTTGATGGTGGCGCTCCAGTCCGCAGGGCTGCGCTGCTCGGGCTCCGGCGCAAGCGGTGCGAGCTTTTCCTCCATGATGGGAATGCGGTCGCGGCGCGCCTGGTCGATCAGCGGATGGCCGGGCAGGCCCCGGAACCAGGTTTGCAGGGCACCGAAGCGCGTGCGTTCGGGATCGTGGTGATAGATCGGTTCGGGTCGCCTGACGTCCGCTTCACCCAAGCCGTTGATCGTGTTGCCGGAAACATCCGGGAAGAGATCGCGTTGGACCTGTGGCGTGACGTAAGGCTCCGCCGGCGGTTGCCAATCGTCATCCACGGCGGACTCGCGATCACTCACTCGTGGGGCCCTAGAACGTCAGCGCTCCACACCGATTCAAAGGGTACGCCGGCTTGCCGGTTGGCTGAGCGCACCGCCTCGGCATCGGGAGCTTCGTAGACACAGATCATGCGTTTGCGGTCTGCGGCAAAGTAAGTGTGCAGGAACGTTACGTTGTAGAGATCGAGACACCACTGGGATTCTTCTTCCATTTTTTGAATGGTCTCGAACTCGACGGGCTCTTCAAAGAGCCGCTCCACCACGATTTTGGCCATGATCTAATCAACCTCCGCGTCGACCATCTGATTTTGCCCCGCCAGGAGCGTTGCATCCACCAATCGTTTGACGTGATTGGAGAGTGGTTCTTGGCTGAGACGCAATAATTCGTCGAAATACTTGTCATGCGCGTCGTCGTCACCTTGCGTAGCACACACCTGCACGAGAGAGGACAGCACCCGTGCGACATCGTTGGGGCGACCGAGGCTGCGCACACAGGTCAACGCTTCCTCCACCATGACTCTTGCTTGTTGCGGTCGGCCGCGTTCGAGATGAAGGCCTGAGGCAATAGCCAAGACAACCGAAAGCCGCTGCTTGGCGTCAGCGAGGCGCAGAACGTCAATCGCCGCATCGAGATCGGCCGCGGTGGCGGCGCTTTCACCATGGGTGAAGCGACATAACGCCGCCAATGCCCGCGCCATAGGCAGTTCGCTGCCGTCCCGTAGCTTCTCGCCGAGTTGTTCAAGCTCGGCGCAAAATGTTTGGGCAGCGTCGCGGCGGCCACGCTCCATCTCCGCGATGACGAGATGCTCGAGAGCGAAGAACTCATGAAGCCTATTGCCGTGGCGGCGCGACAAATCCCGCGCCTTACCGAAAAGGCGGGATGCATCTTCGTGGTCGCCGTGAAACTGACGCAGGAGTCCTTGCGCGTCTTCGAGGGATTCGTGCTCAACGCCCGAGCGCTGTGCGAGCGCGCGCGCTTCGAGCAGCATTGCTTCGGCCTCAGGTAGGTCTTTGTCGAGGAAGACCAAGCAGCGGGCCGCCTCACCGAGGCCGAGAATGCGTTCGCGATCACTCCCGCCGCGGGTGAGGAACTCGGCACGACGCATATGGGCGTCGGCCTTGGACATATCCCCGCCCTCCCAGCGCACATCGGCGAGGAGCTGGAATCCCACGCGCGCGGCTTCAAGAAGACCCAGATCGAGCGCTCGCTCGGACAACCCCTCAATAAGCTTGCCGGCCTCTTCGGTATCGTCGGGCGCTTGCGCTTCATACCGGATGGCGAGGAGACGCAGCGTCAATGGGACGCGCTCTTCCTCGCTAAGTGCCTCGGCATAACGCTGACCGCGCCGGGCAACCGCATCGGCTTCTGCGTTGGCGAATTGCCGGAGGAACCGTCTGCCGGCTTGAACACAGGCGCGCGCCGCCATGGTGTTCTCACCCGCGAGCGCGGCGTGGTAGGCGATGTCGCTCGCCACGTCGGAGTCGGTCTTGGCATCTTGTTCCAGGCGTTTGGCGATCTTGAGGTGGATGAGGCGACGGCGCGGACCGGAGAGCTGCCCGTAGACGGCCGTACGCACCACATCATGGGCAAACTGGTAGCGCGCGCCATCGTCGCCACTCGCCTTAATGAGGCCGTGGCGCTCGAGAAGTTCGAGCATGGCGACGAATTCCTCCAGATCACCCCCCACCGCATCGGCAAGGATGTCGCTACTGAAGGTCTGACCCAAGGCCGAGGCCCATCGCAGGACATCACCCGCAAGTGGCGGCAAGCGGGCCAAACGATCGCGCACGGCCTGGACGACACTGGTGTCGGTGCCTGATGTCGCGGTTGCGGCATGGGCAAGTTGAATGGCGAAGAGCGGATTGCCTGCGCATTGTTCGAAAACACGACTGGCCTCGGCGGGGGGAAGACCAGCAACCAGTGTGTTGGTTTCGGTCTGCGTGAGCGGCCCTAGAAGGATCTCTTCTAGAACGCCGTCCCGACGAAGGGCCGCCAGCATGCGGGTGGCGGGGTCGTTATCGGGCAACTCGCCTTCACGCGCGGTCATCATGACGAACAAGGGGCGGTGCCGCGACATGCGCAGGACGTAGTGCAGCAATTCGCACGTTGCGCTGTCACTCCAGTGCATGTCCTCAAATGTCAGCACGATCGGCGGTGCCGTGTGCGCCAAGGCCGCGAGAAGTTCGACGACGCCACCAAAGAGGCGCTCTCGGGAATGGCCCTCGCTCGCTTCCCTCTCCAAGTGGGGCAAGAGGGGCGCGAGGTCCGCGGATAGGCTTGGCCCAACGGTGGCCGGGCGAATGTCACGCAAAGCCTCGACCCAAGGACCGTAGGGACGACCCGATTCGGCCTCGAAGGCTTCGCCGGTGAGAACGGTCGCATTCATTGCGTCGGCACGTGCTTTGACCTCGCCAACGAGGGTGGTCTTGCCAATACCTGGCTCACCCGTGACGACGGCAACACGGACTTGGCGATGTTCGGCAACATCACGCAAGACTGCGGACAAGGAATTGAGCTCGTCGTCTCGTCCGACAAAGCCCGACGCGACCGGCTGTGGTTCGGCGACATCTTTCGGGGCCGTCGATTTCGCTGACGGTGTTGCTTTACGGGTTGCCTGCCAAGCCTGATCGATGGGTGTGGTCGACGCGCCGACCTCCGCGAGAAGCCGCGTGCCGGCACGATATTGCTCCTCGGCTTCCGCGCTATGCCCGGCTTGGTGCAGGAGCGTGATGAAACGCGCCCGGGCGTCGGCATCGTAGGAATCGATGTAGACACGGTTTCGGGCGTGCCGAATGCGATCAGCTTCTTCCAACGCGTCCGCTTGAAGGACGGCATCGAGCAAGCGAATTCGCTTTGATCGCGCGTCCTCTCGCTCGGCCACCAACCACGCTTGGTAGTCGAGCAGGTTCGGCAAATCGAGACCCTCCAGAAGCTCGCCGCGACAGACATCCAGAACGCTGACCTGGTCGACCGCGGACAAATCCAATCCAGTCGCGAGGGCTGTCAGATCGAGGGTGACGCCAGTTAGGGCAACGGTTTCACGATCGGCGACGATCCTGGGCGTGTCAGGGTCGTCAAGCAGCGGGCGTAGCTTACTGAGCGACCAGCGCAAGCCACCGCGGGGGTCATCGGCCAAATCCCAGAACAGTTCGCACAAGCGGTCGCGGCGGTGGGACCGGCCGGTGATCGCCAAATAGGCCAGCAGCGCCTTGGTCTTTTTGGATTGGGGCATCTTGACGGGGGCGCCGTCGCGGACGACCTCCAACTCCCCCAGAACCCCCAATTCGACCGTCATCTACCGTGCCCCGCTACGCCAAACGGCCGTTTCCACGGTCCGAGGGTGATATTTCTCCCATTTTGGGCTTTTTGCACGGTCGTTCCAACGGTGTCTCACACGGTGGGGGGTCATCTTCGTCATGCAGCCAAGGCGGCTGCCCAACCTGACGGAGATAAGAAGATGACCGCATTCGTACAAAGGACCCACGGTTTTGAGCCCTGGCAGCGTTTCGTTGCCGCCGGCCAGTCGGCCTTCACCGCCGTGCGGCGCTGGGAAACACGCCGGCTGGCTGCCGCCCGGACCCGGAACATGTCCATGCAGCGCCTCCAGTCCATGGGTCTGCGGTCGCCCCAAGCCCTCGCGGTTCGCTACGGCGTGGCCGTCCCCACCGTTCAAGACTGACCCACAAACCCCGATTTTCTAGAGGAGATATTCCGATGAATATGCAACCAACCAATTTGAGCGCGATGCAGGCCACCCCAAACATGGCGCCGGCCTATACCTACCAGGACGTGCTGGCGACCTCGGAGCGAATCAATTGGCGTGTTGAGGACATCATCAGCGAGGACAGGCCATTGGATTTCGAGCGCAATTTCATGCCGGAAACGCTGGCACGGTCCGAGGCCATGATGTTCCTCTCGCGCGAGGAACAAATGGTCGCCAACCAGATTCGCGGCCACAACTACCTCTACATGTTCGGCATGGTTGAAGAGTTCATTCTGCCATTCGTCTTGGATCACGCCCGGCCCCAACTTAAAGACGGCGATGACTACCGGGTGCGGGCGCTCCTCCAGTTTGCGACCGAAGAAGCCAAACACATTCACCTCTTCAAGACATTCCGCCAAGCATTCATGGATGGTTTCGGGACACCGTGCGAAGTGATCGGACCGCCGGCTGAAATTGCGCGAGCGGTATTGGCGCATCACCCCTTGGCGGTTGCGTTGGCCATCTTGCACATCGAATGGATGTCGCAAGGGCATTATGTCGACAGTGTGAAGTACGACGGCACCCTTGATCCCCAGTTCAAGTCGTTGCTCAAGCACCACTGGATGGAAGAGGCGCAGCACGCGCGGCTCGATGCGCTGATGGTTGATGCCCTCGCCGACGCATCGGCGCCGGACGAAATCGAAACGGCGGTCAACGAGTATTTCGAGATCGTCGACATGATCGACGGCGGGTTGCGTCAGCAGGCCGAATTCGACGCCGACGCCTTCGTGGCGGCGACGGGTCGGGTGTTCGAAGGCGATGAGCGACACCGCTACGTCAACACGCAGCATCAGGCCATGCGCTACACGTTCCTAGGGTCGGGCATGACACACCCGCAATTCATGAACTCAATGGCGCGGATCAGCCCGCAAGGCGCCGCGATGGCCCACAGTACGGCGCAGGTCTATTCGTAGGCTTGCAAACGACTCGACGATGCCCGCGCCGTGTTCCTCCCCCGGGGGCGGGCGTTTTCGTTTAGCGCCAGCCGAGGTTGCCCGGATTGAGGCGACGGTCGGGATCGAGAAGGTCCTTGATATCCGTGAGCACGGCGTAAGTTTCGGGCTCCAGCGCGTCGGGCAAATTGTAGAACTTTCCAACCTGGGCCGAGACCGCGCCCAATTCATGAAACAGATCGCGCAATTCACCGCGGATCTCCATGACGGTTGCGCGTGCTTCGGGGTTGGGCGGGATGGCCTCGAACTTGGCGTAGCGTTTGCGATCGAGGTAGCGCATGTGGAATTCGCTGACCTCATCCATCCAGTAGAACATCGGTTCGAGCAGCCAGAACTGGCCGTTGATCGACGAAAGATACGAGTGATGGATTTCGTGGGCATCGAGCCGGGATTGGCGTTCGGCGAAGAACGCATCGACGGCTTTGCCGACGTCTTGCGCGCGCGACATGGGAAAGACGCCGTGCACGGGCACCCAGCGCTCGCCCTGAAGCCCGAGGAAGCCGCGAATAGAGAACGGTTTGGCCCGCATGGCGATGGGGATGCTGGGCTCGATATCGCGCCCGCCGTGCGCTTCGCAGGCCTTGCGCACGGCCCCCATGGCGGCGTCGGCCGCGGTTTGATCGAAGCCCTCAACGGTGAGATGAAGCGACCAGGCGACTTCGTCGTAAGCGCCACGGCCCGCCGCGACGATACGGGCGGCGTCTTTGATGCCGCGCACCAGCGAGCCCGAACCGCGCGCGACTTCTTTCAAGGTTTCCGCGCCTTCACGTAGGCCTACTTTGGTGGCCGTGCGGTTCTTGAGCGGGTCCATGCCGAAGCTTTTGGCGGCCAGGCCGAGGCGCGAGACATCGGTCATGGCGAAGGACATCGCCGACAGGGTCTCGAAGGCGAAAGAGCCGAATGCGACGCCCTCGGGGATGGGTTCAATACGCAGCGTGAGCTTGGTCTTGACGCCGTACGTGCCGGTGTCGCCCAGAAAAATGCCCGTGAGGTCAGGACCGTAGTAGCGATAGAACGGCGAGCCCGCGCGCGATATGGCGGACGAACCCGTGTGCACGATCCGCCCATCGGCCAACACCACTTCGAGGCCGAGGATGGTGTCCATACTGCCCGGGATGTTCTGCGAGGCGGCACCACCAACCGTGGAGTAGACCCCGGAGATGGGGCCGGTGAGAACGGTGCGCAGCCCGCGAGGGCGCAGTTCTTCCATCACCTGCTGCCACGTGACGGCGGGACCCAGCGTGATGTAGCGGTCTTCTTCGTTGACCGTTTCGATTTGGTTGAGACGCGTCAGGTCGAGGACCATGGTGCCGGACTTCTCGGGCACATAGCCGCGCGTGTAGGACAGGCCACCACCGCGCGGGGCGACGGCGAGGCCGAGTTCAGCGGCAAGTTTGAGGAGATCGGCGACTTCGGCGGCCGAACCCGGGCGCACGACGAGATCGGCCAGCGGAGCGTCCCATTCGATGATGTCTTGCGAATAGACCGCGCGTTCAGCCGGGTCGGTCACAACATGCGAGGCCCCAACAACACCGGCGGCCTTTGCCGCGATGTCGGTTGCGGACGCCTCTGTCGCGGTGGTCATGGCCTAGGCACCTGTTGATTTCACGAACTTCTGGATCGCGCGCGCGGTGGACTTGGTGCTTGGCACGGGGCCAAGCGAGTCGATCTTGCGATCCAGCAGGCGTTCGGTGGCTTCTTGGCAGGGCGCGAAGTCGTCCGCATCGGAAACACCTACCCACAAAGGCGCGCGCACTTCCGACAGACGTTCACGTGTGGGATAGGCGAAGGCTGCATCCCATGCCGGTTTGAAGGATGAGGGATGTTTGATCATCTCGACGACAAGCTTGTGAATGGCGTCGGGTTGAACGCCGGGCTCGATGAACCGGCTGGCGGCGAGGGTTTTTTCGTACCAGGGGTAATAGAGGCGTTTGTCGCGGGTTTGGTGCCAAATAGTAGTGAGGTGATGGCCGTCCCACACGGGGTCTGCCGGTTGGGCCCACTGCGCGCCGAGCGTCGCCCTGTCGGATGCGGACATCACCATCGGGCCTTCCAGCATCACGCTGGCGACCGCGGCCGGGTGTTCCACCGCGAGGGCGACGGCAACGGATGCACCGGCGTTATGGCCATAGACATGGGCGGCCGGGAGCCTGAGGTGCGACAGGACATCCGCCACCGCGGCGGCGTAGCCCGAAACGCTGTGATCGAGGCACGGATCGGAATCGCCGTGGCCTGGGAGGTCGATGGCGATGGTGCGATGGGTGGCGCCGAGTTTGAGGACGAGCTCTTCGAGGTATTTTCCCGAGCCCGGGAATTGATGAAGCAGGATGATGGGCGTGCCGGGGAGATGATCGCCGGCACTGCGCAGCGCAAGCTGGCCTGCGCCCACAGCGGCGTAGCGGATAGTGACACGGTCCGCGATGACCGGCGTCTCGGGTGGTGGTGGGGGTTCGCCCTTCGCCGGGTACTGGCGAAAGATTTCGAGTTCTTCCATCGCCGCATCGCGTTTGTCGCGCTTGAACTCCTTGAGCCAAGCCTTCTTGGGCATGCGTGCGAGGGCGGAGAACACGGAATCACCAGGTCGCGCCCCGAAGCATACCGGCACGGGGCCCTTCATGATGTCGTTCACGCAGGGGATGCCCTCGTGCAAGAAGGCCGCCGCATAGGGGTTTTGGTAGGTGTTGCCGGCCACCAAGATTTCCCGTGTGCCGCGTTGTAGGAACGCGAGATCGGGAATGTCCTGGTCGGCGCGGTTGGCGCCTTCGTGCTTGTTCCACGGCCAGAAGACGTGCTGTTCGCGGTAGCGGAACCACCACCACAGCAGGTGCGAGCCTGCCCAATCAGGCACGATGTCGGCGAGGTAATGCTTGAGATATTCGTCGCGCACGGCGGCGGAAAACAACGGAAAGCCATCGGTGATGACCAGCGACGCGCGTTTGGGGAAGCGCCGCGCGTATTCGACCGCAATCGATGCGCCGGTGTGACGGCCGTAGAGCGCGCAATGATCGACACCGAGCACGTCGAGCGTTTCGGCCAGCGCATCGGCGAGATCCTCAATACGTTCCTGCCGCCCCAGATCCAGCCGATCGGAAAAACCCTGGCCGGGGGTATCGATGGCGATGACCGTGAATTCCTTGGCCAGAATGGGAAAGTGTACTTCTTCGAAGACTTCGCTGGAGACCGGCGAGGCGTGAAGCAGCACGATGGTGGGCCCCTGGCCGGCTCGGCGGTAATGAACCCGCCGGTTACCGACGGTGGCGTAGTGCCGGGTGATCATCATCCGTCGTAATCCCCCTTGTTGAGCGCATCGCGCAGTTCGCGGTGCAGCGTTTTACCGGTGGCGTTCTTCGGCATCACATCGATGAAGTGAAACTCCTTGGGGAGTTTGTAGCGCGCCAGTTCATGCGCGCAGCGCTCTTTGAGTTCTTTGGCCGTTACCGATTGGCCTTGGCGCATCACAACGAAGGCGGTCACGGCCTCCCCCCAGTAGTCATCTTTCTTGCCAACGACGGCGACTTCACCGACCGCCGGGTGGTGGTGCAGCACCTCTTCGATTTCGCGCGGGAAGATATTTTGGCCACCGGAGATGATGACGTTCTTTTTGCGGTCGACGAGGTAGAGATGCCCCTCGTCGTCGATGCGGCCGAGGTCGCCCACGGTGCACCAGCCGTCCACCAGTGCTTCGGCGGTTGCCTCGGGCTTGTTCCAGTAGCCGTTGAACAGCCACGCGTTCTTGATCCACACCTCGCCCACCTCGCCAACGCCGAGTTCTTTGCCTTTGTCGTCGCGAATCTCGAGCCAGACGCTGGGGCCCGGTTGGCCGACGCAACTGTCTTTGCGCAGCTGGTCCTCGGGCCGCAAGAACGTGCAACCGCCCGCCTCTGTCGAGCCGTAGGATTCAAACAAGATCCCGTCGCCGAAGAAATCGACGATCTTCACCTTGGTGGCTTGCGGCAAGGGCGCGGCGTTGGAGTGGATGACCTTCAGAGAACTCTTGTCGTATTTATTCAAGGTTTCCGCGCCGAGATTGAACAGCGCATGGAAGTGGGTGGGCACCATGAACATGCTGGTGATCTGACGCTCTTCGAGCGCACGGAGCATTACCTCTGGTTCGTACCGCGGCAGGATGTGGGTGGTGCCCCCGAAGAACGGGCCCGCCAGGGCGTTGATGAACCCGGCCCCGTTGTGGAAGGGCGAGGTTGCAAGCGGGCGCGCCGTCGGCGTGTAGCAACCGTAGTTGGCCGCCATGGTGAACAACATGTGATTGACGCGGCTGCGGTGCGACAGGAGCACCCCTTTGGGATGGCCCGTTGTGCCCGACGTGTAGGGCATCGAGAAGACGTCCCATTCTTCCAGGGCAACCGTGGTCTGGTCGCTGGACGATGCGGCGAGAAGCTTTTCGTAGTCGCTGTTGTCATTACCCGGATCGATCACGACGATGCGGTCGACGGTTTGCAAGTCGGCAGCGAAGGCCGCGTCCTGATAGTCGACATGGACAAAGAGAATTTTCGCGGCGGCGTCATTGCAGATGTAGGACGCTTCATGCGCGGTGGAGCGCGCATTGATCATTGCGGGCGCGACGCCGATCTCCGACATCCCGCAGGTCACCTCAACGAACTCGATACAATTGGCACACATCAGGGCGACGTGATCGCCCGGCACCAGGCCGAGACCGAGGCCGGCGTTCGAAACCCGGTTGATGCGTTGGATCAGGTTGCCATGGGTGAGCTGACGACGCTCTTCGGTGAGCGCGAGCTTGTTGGGGTTGTTACGCGCGCTGGTCCGCAAGCCTTCGGTAATGGTGACCGGCCGGAAGGACGCGGGGCGGTCGGTGATGGGTCGGGCGTGGTTCATAGCAGGCTAGTACCGATCTGGCGGGGGAAGTGGTTTTGATCCAGCGGCGGCCAATTCGGGCGGCAGAACCGGAGCGTGCTCTGGCTGATAGGTGTGCGGCACCGGCGCATCAAGCTCGGTGGTGAGCGGACCACCGACACTGCGCAGAATGATCAAGGCACCGGTGGGACTGCCGTAGGGACCATGGGTAACGAGCGGCGGCCGCCAACAGTATGCGCCGGCCTGCATAACCCCG
>Ga0055584_100004272_pt1 | contig 14035 bp, 13 predicted proteins | sample OSDHelmetaG_FD_58716 | JGI IMG/M metagenome (GOLD analysis project Ga0055584, IMG submission 58716) | Pelagic marine sediment microbial communities from the LTER site Helgoland, North Sea, for post-phytoplankton bloom and carbon turnover... | ecosystem: Environmental > Aquatic > Marine >... | reverse complement strand
CGGTCGACGGGGTCGGGCACAGCATCGGCGCGGCGCATGAACGCCTCGGTCTCGATGTCCTGAAGCCGCTGAATCTCCAGCACCAGGTCGGCCCTGGTCTCGAAGTGGTGGTAGAAGCTGCCCTTGGTCGCGCCGAGCATGTCGGCGATCCGGTCGATGGTGAGAGTCGAGTCGGGCGCGCTACGGATGAGCGAATCCGCGGCCATGATCCATGACTCCTTCGACTGACGCATGGTCACCCCTTCCGCTGGCCCCGGCGCGTCTGCCTTGTCTCACGACGGTCGTTGCGCCACGCCTCCCGTTGCCCCCGCCGTGGCGAGGAATAGATCGCTTGGTCGATATCACCGAAGCGCTCAATATTCCTATCAGCATGTACACCGATGGGCTCCTATACACACCGACGAAATGCCTCTGGAGAGAGCAAAGCGGAGCTCGTGGAGAGAGCAAAGCGGAGCTCGTGGAGCGAACAAGTGCGCTGACGCGCATCCCGTACGGAAGTTCCGCCTTCCGCCTGAGTGGCGCGCGTCACACTTCTGCGACAGACTCGGAATGTTCAACCAAAACGCACCCAGGGGGAATGTCGTATGGATGTGTCCATGACCGTGAACGGCGAAACGCGCAGTGGCGCTGTCGAACCGAGAACTCTGCTGGTCCACCACCTACGAGATGAGCTGGGCTTAACCGGAACCAATATCGGTTGCGACAGTTCGTCGTGTGGCGCGTGCACGGTGCACATCAACGGCGAATCGGTGAAGTCGTGCACCATGCTGGCGGTGCAAGCCGATGGCGAGAACATCCTGACGATCGAAGGGCTTGCAGCGACCGCACAAGCTGACGGGTCGGCAACTGGCGAGCAGAACTGGCATCCAATGCAGGAGGCGTTTCAGCAGTGTCACGCGCTCCAGTGCGGGTACTGCACACCTGGCATGGTCATGGCCTCGATCTCCTTCCTCAACGAAAATCCGAACCCCACGGAAACTGAAATTCGTGAAGGCCTCGAAGGCAACCTCTGTAGATGTACCGGCTACCACAACATCGTCAAGGCCGTGCAGAGTGCCGCGGGAGGTGCGTCATGACCGCAGTGGTTGGCACCCGAATGATTCGTAGGGAAGATCCTACGCTGCTCAGCGGCGAGGACAAGTTCATCGACGACATCCATGCCCCAGGCGAGCTTTGGATGGTCATTATCCGTAGCACGATGGCGCACGCCACGATCAACAGCATCGACACGGCCGAGGCCGAGTCCATGCCCGGTGTTCACGCCGTGTATACAGGCCAACAACTCCTGGACATGGGGGTCACAGGCGGACCGCTGCCGTGCGCCTGGCTGGTCACTGACGACACAGTCAACCCTGCGCACTTGCCCGTCGCCGTCGGCGAAGCGAAATACGTCGGCGATCCGGTTTGCATCGTGTTGGCCGAAAGCCGCGATCAGGGTGTCGACGCAGCCGAGCATGTGATCGTGGACTACGAACAGTTGCCAGCGGTCGCTTCGATCGAAGCCGCGGTCGAGGCTGCCGTGACGGCCCACACCGATCTCGAGACAAACAAGACATTTCACTGGCCCCTGGTTCCAGATCAAGATGCCTTGGATGCCGCCTTCGCCGCGGCTGCCCATGTCGTGAAAGGACGGTTCGTCCAACAGCGACTCATACCGTCACCGATGGAGCCGCGGGGCTGCCTCGCCGTTCCCTCCCCAACGGGGGGTGAACTCACGCTCTACGTGAGCTCCCAAATCCCGCACTTCTACAAATTCTTCATCGCCGCCGTCGTAGGGATCCCAGAGCACAAAGTTCGGGTGGTCGCCCCGTCGGTCGGCGGTGGCTTCGGCGGGAAGATCAACATCGACGGCGACGCCATGCTGTCGGCTGCCCTCGCACACCATCTTGGCAGACCAGTTCGCTGGACCGAGGAACGCAGCGAGGCCGCCGGGTCGACACATCACGGCCGCGGCCAGATCCAATACATGGAGATCGCTGCCGACGCGGATGGCAAGGCAACCGCCGTCCGCGCACACCTGGACGCTGACATGGGCGCATACCTGACACTGCTCGCTCCTGGCGTACCCACCCTTGGCGCCTGGCTCTTCACAGGCGTCTACGACATTCCAAACATCGGCGTCACGATCGATGGGTATTTCACCAACATGCCTCCAATCGACGCTTACCGCGGAGCCGGTCGACCCGAGGCGAGCTATGCGATCGAGCGGATCATGGACATGCTCGCTGATGAAGTGGGGGTGAGCCCCGCAGAGATCAGGAAGCGCAATTACATCAACGGTGGCGAGCACTACGAAAACTTCGAATCGGCAGGATCGCTCACCTTTGACTCCGGCCATTACAACCCCGCCCATGACCGAGCGATGGAGATGGCCGATATCGATGGGTTGCGTGTGGAGCAGGCACGCCGTCGTGACGCCGGAGAATCCAAGCAGCTCGGCATCGGTATGTGCACCTACATGGAACTCTGCGGTTGGGCCCCATCTCGCGTTCTCGGCGCGCTCAAGTACGCGGCCGGTGGTTGGGAGTCGGCCACGGTTCGCATGCTTCCGACGGGCAAAGTCGAGGTCGTGACGGGAACAAGCCCTCATGGTCAGGGGCATGAGACTGCATGGTCGATGCTCGTTGCGGACAGATTGGGCGTCGATGTCAACGATGTCGTGGTCCTGCATTCCGACACGGCGATCGCACCACTCGGCCTCGACACCTACGGGTCGCGCTCGCTTCCGGTTGGCGGGGAAGCAATCGTTCGGGCTGCGGACAAGGTCATCGAAAAAGCGAGGCTGATTGCTGCGCATCAGTTCGAAGCCGCGCCAGAAGATGTCGAGTTCACGGCTGGCACATTCTCCGTCTCCGGCACCCCATCCAAGTCAGTCCACATCCAGGAGCTTGGGTTCCCAGCTTTCTCGGCTCACGACCTGCCAGATGGGATGGAACCGAACCTGGCCGAGGGCTTCACCTATGACCCACCCAATCTGGTCTACCCGTTCGGAACACACGTTGCTGTAGTCGAAATCGACGTCGACACGGGTGGCATCGACCTGATCGACTACATCGCCGTCGACGATTGTGGCCCCCAGGTCAACCCGCTCATCGTGGAGGGTCAGATCCACGGCGGAGTCGTTCAAGGCGCCGCTCAAGCGCTCTGGGAGGAGGCAAGTTATGACGACGAGGGAACGCTCAGGAATCCGTCGTTCATGGACTACCTCGTGCCATCAGCAGCCGAAGTGCCATCGATTCGAACCGACAACACCGTGACGCCGTCGACCACCAATTCCCTCGGTGTAAAGGGCGCTGGGGAGGCCGGCACGATCGGCTCGGCAGCTGCGGTCATGAACGCCGTCTGCGACGCCCTTGCGCCCTACGGCGTGAAGGACATGGAGATGCCAGCGACGCCGAAGAGAATTTGGGAAGCGATCAACTCGAATGGAGGTGCGGCATGATCCCCGCAGCATTTGACTACACGGTCGCCGAGTCGGCCGAACATGCGATTCAACTCCTCGGTGAGTACGGGGATGAATCCAAACTTCTCGCCGGTGGGCATTCGCTCCTTCCGATGATGAAGTTCCGCCTCGCGACACCAACACAGTTGATCGACGTGGGTCGTCTCGACGACCTCTCATATATCAACCGGAGCAACGGACACATCGCGATAGGCGCCATGACACGTCATGCGCAGCTCGAAACGAGCGACCTGCTGGCCGAGGCCTGCCCCTTACTGAAACATGTTGCGTCACTAGTGGGCGATCCCGCCGTGCGCCACAAGGGAACACTTGGCGGCACGATGGCGCACTCCGACTCGGCCTCCGACCTCCCTGCTGCAGTCCTAGCACTTGGCGGCACGATCGTTGCGCAAGGACCCAATGGCCGGCGAGAAATCGCAGCTTCTGAGTTCTTCACCGGCTACTTCGAGTCGGTGCTTGCGCCCGACGAGATGATCATCGAGATCAAAGTGCCCGCCGACACCGGAGGCTGGAACTACCAGAAGTTCAACCGACGTGCCCAGGACTGGGCGATCGTCGGAGTTGCAGTGGCCGATGGCGGCAAGGGAGTGAGCCTGGTCAACATGGGTTCGACGCCACTTCGAGCGAGTGCGACTGAAGCCGCCCTGGCCGACGGCGCGTCGATCGCCGATGCTGCAGCCATGGCGGCCGAAGGAACCTCTCCTCCTGAAGACCTGAACGCCGATGCCGAGTACCGCACACACCTCGCCAAAGTGCTCACTCAGCGAGCATTGGAGGCGGCAAGCGCATAGTTCACATTCCAACGGCGCTGGGCGGACAGCTCGCCGTTGCTCATACTCGCCATACCTTGGGGGATGGCGCGTCAGTCGGCCGCTTGGCGGCTGACCATCGAAGGGGTTGGCGTGGTCCGGGGGGTCCACGCCAACCTCTTCCTCTTTTCCATTGGGCCGCAGCTTCGGACTACCTGGCCGCTGCTACGCAGAACTCGAAGCTCAACTGAGGCTCACGGCGGATCTCAAACGACGCATGCTCTTCGCTGGGCTCGGGCGAGTAGTTTTGCTGAATGGAGAAAGACCAGTATCTCGAATCCCTTGCATCCGACAGTCAGGCGTTCATCGAGGCTGTGTCGACGAACCCGGATGGCGTCGTAGCTCACTGCGGCGACTGGACCGCGCATGACTTGGGCGTGCACCTGGGCACCGTCTGGCAGGCCGCGACAGCGAATGTGCTTGCTGCCACCCACGCTCCATCCAAGCCATCCCATCCGTTTCCGAAAGACGCCAGCGCCGACGACCACGACCTGGCCGAGTTCCTCCTGGGCAGCCGAGAGCGCATGCTGGAAGCGCTTCGCTCAGCAGAGCCCGACGCTACGGCCTGGTCCTTCGCACCGAACAACCACACCGCGGGCTTCTGGCAGCGTCGCATGGCCCACGAGACCGCGATGCATCGGTGGGACGCAGAGCAGGCCGCAGGCACCCCACAGGCCATTGCTACCGAACTCGCAAGCGACGGTATCGATGAGTTCACCGCGGTTGGTTTGCGCCACTCATCGAGTAAACCAGGCCGAAACTACCCAGCGAAGTCGCTGCACCTGCACTGCACAGACGTCGACGGTGAGTGGACGCTCGTTGGAAGCGGAGGTCCATCGGTGTCGGTGACACGGGAACACGCCAAAGGAGACGCAGCAGTTCGTGCGCCCGCAAGCGATCTACTGCTCTGGATCTGGGGTCGGCCAGGGGGTGACGTCGAGATCTTCGGCGATGCCGAGGTCGCTGCTACGTGGCAATCGTTGGCTCCATGAGCGACCTGCCTGACCTCCGTCTCGACTACGTACGAAGCCAGTTTCCGGCGTTCGACGAACCATCGCTCGATGGATGGGCCTTCTTCGAAAACGCTGGCGGATCGTACGCCTGCCGTCAAACGATCGACCGGCTGCATGCCTTCTATACACGCACAAAGGTGCAGCCATACGCGCCATATCCGGCATCGGTCGAAGGAGGTCGCCAGATGGACGACGCGTACCTTCGCCTCGCTGGAGTTCTGAACGTCGGGTCCGACGAGGTACACATCGGACCGTCGACCTCGCAGAACACCTACGTCCTTGCGCGTGCCTTCCGTTCGACATGGTCAGAGGGCGACGAGATCATCGTCACCAACCAGGACCATGAGGCGAATTCTGGAGTCTGGCGACGTCTAGGTGACGAGGGCATCATCATTCGGGAGTGGTTGGTCGATCCCGAGACGGGAATGCTCGACATCACTGCACTCCCTGACCTCATCTCCGACCGCACGAAGTTGGCAGCATTCCCGCACTGCTCGAACATCGTCGGCCATGAGAATCCGGTTGCACGAGCCTGCGAGCTGCTTCGTAGCGCTGGGGTCGTAAGCGTCATCGACGGTGTTTCGGCCGCCCCACATGGGCTACCCGATGTCGACGCCCTCGGTGCCGACGTCTATCTGTTCTCCGCGTACAAGACATTCGGACCTCATCAAGGGGTCATGACCGTGCGCCGAGAGGTCTGTGACGCACTCCCCAACCAGAGCCATTGGTTCAACGACGGCGAAATTCACAAGCGACTGGTACCTGCGGGTCCCGATCACGCGCAAGTGGCAGCAATGAATGGTGTCATCGACTACATCGATGCGGTACATGAAGCGCACTTCGAGGACGGTGCACTGCCAGCAGAGCGTGGCCAGCGGGTGCGCGAGCTCGTCCGAAGGCACGAGACATCACTGCTCGTTCCCCTCCTCGACTACCTGGGGGGTCGTACCGACGTCAGGATCATGGGACCAACCGATCTCGCCACGAAGGTGCCCACCGTCGCAATCGTGCCGGCTCGGAATCCACAGGACGTGGCCGTTGAGCTCGCCACACACAACGTGATGGCCGGCGCTGGGGACTTCTATGCCGTCCGGTTGATCGAGGCGATGGGGCAGCCAGCAGATCCAGGTGTCCTGCGTCTGAGCTTCGTCCACTACACGTCCGCCGCTGAGATCGATCAGCTGATCGCGGCACTCGACGCCACACTGTGATTCGAGGTCGAGTTATTCGAATTCTGCCGGACTGACCCTGAGTGTCGTGTATTGGACGCGTACCATCGCCAGATGTATTTGACACGAGCCTTTCTTCCGGCTCTGGCCATGTTCTCGGCCGCAGTTCTGACTCTGGTCTCATGTTCGGACAGCGAGACGGTCGCACAAGCTGGAGAAGACAGCAGCACGCAGGAGGCGACGTCGAGTCCGACGACCACCGAGTCCTCGGCTACGACGGAGCCAACGACGACAGTCGTATCCACCACAACCGAAGCCGTCATTTCGGACCTCGAGCTCATCGGGCTCGGTGCATTCGACGTTGGCGTCACGACGGTGACGGTTGCCGAGGAGACCGACAGGCCTCTAACCGTTGACGTCTGGTTTCCGATCGACGAAGCGGGTGACTCCGCTCCACACGAATACACGTTCCTGCCAGGGATCTTCTATCGATCGCCAAACGCGGTGCCAGCGACGTTCGAGCAGGGTTCAGCTGCCGGTCCGTTCCCTGTGGTTCTCTACTCACACGGAAGCGGTGGGCAACGGTTCATTCACTCGAACTTCACGGAAACGCTCGCGAGCCACGGGTACGTGGTGGTGTCGGCCGATCACACTGGCGACACGCTGGTCGAATCCTTCACTGGTTCCGAGGGCGATCTGTCGACGTCACTCGAGGTACGACCCCGAGATGTGGATGCGGTGCTCGATGCTGTTTTCGGGACGGACGGGCCCACCGAATTGAACGACGCGCTCGGTTCGCTCGTCTCCGATGACCCAGTCGTCATCACCGGCCACTCGGTGGGCGGGTTCACGTCATATGCAGCCGTTGCCGGGATCGAGTTCGAGTCGGGATCGACGGAGCCAGACGATCGGATCGGCGCCATCATCAGCCTCGCCCCGTTTGCCACCGAGGAAGTTCTCCCTGATTCGGCGTTGTCCAAGGTCGACGTCCCTCAGCTGATCATCGTGGGAACAGACGACAAAACAGTTCCCGTCGACCCCAACGTCGAACGGCCTTGGGCGCTCTCGCCCGGATCACCGGCGTATCGGGTCGAACTGGTTGCCGCCGAACATCTCACTTTCACGGACATGTGCGACTACGTGACCTTTCTTCCCGAACTCGGAACCGTGCCAGAGTTCATCGTCACCGAACTCGATGATCGGTCCCAGCAGGGTTGCTCCACCGGCGACATGCCGATCGCACGGGCGCAAGACCTCACCAACACCTTTGCCGTTCGGTTTCTCGATGCGTTCCACGGCGACGATGCGTTCATCGATCCCAGCACCGAGGCACTACCAGACGACGTCATCTTCGACGCCCGCTGAGTCACCGCCACGTCAGACTTCGCTGGCGACCCCATCGCCCGCAGCGGCCTCGTCGAGGAGGACCGTCGCCCGCGCCTGGGTAGGGAGGGTTGCCGGGATGTTCGGGTCGTTGTTCAAGAACTGTTGCACGGCAGCGTGTTTCGAGGCGCCACCGATCACCCAGAGCAGCTCCTTCGCACGATCGAGGACCGGCCAGGTGAGGCTCATCCGTCGTCGGCCGTTGTACATATCTGTGAGTGCAACATCCACGTCGGTGACATCGAGAATCGGATCCCCGGGGACGAGAGACGCGGTGTGTCCATCCGATCCCATACCGAGTTGGATGAGATCAAAGATGGTCGGACTGCCAGCGATCGCATCGATCGAACGGGCGTAGTCGGCGGCAGCTGCGTCCGGATCGTCTGCGGTCACGGGCATGAGCCAAATTCCAGCGGGCATGTGCGCCGATCGGAAGGACGTGGTGAGGAGCGCCTCGTCGAGCATCGTGGCATTTCGATCTGGGTCGCCGTCGGGGGCGAGGCGCTCATCGACCTGAAAGAGGTGGGTGCGAGCCCAATCGAAGTCGCGCCGATCACTCAACAGTTCGAGGAGGCGCCGCGGAGTCGTACCACCCGAGATCGCCCACACAAACAACCCTCGCTCCTCAATTGCGACCTCGGCCGCCCGGATCAAGACCTCAACGGAGCGCTCGGCAAGTGCTTCGGCATCGGTGAGGACTTCGACGTTCATGCGCACGCAGTGCCAGCGGTGCGAGGCGACACACGATCTGCCTCCAGTGGCCCCCAGCTCCCCGCAGGGTACGGAAGCGCACGCTCGATCGGGTCGAGTATGGGCTCGACGATCCGCCACGCTTCTTCGACGCCGTCCTGTCGCGCAAACAACCGTTCATCGCCGATGAGCGCATCCGCGATGAGACGCTCATATGCATCTGGACCATCACCCCCGAGTGCCTTTTCATAGTCGACGCTCATGTCGATGTCATCGCTGACCATCGCCAGTCCGGGCACCTTGGCCTGCATCGTCAACGTGATCGTGTTGTCCGGTTTCATGCTGAAGCGGAGTCGGTTCGGCTCCGGGCACGCGTCGGACTCGGAGAACAACATCCGTGGCGGTTGCTTGAACGAAACAACTGCCTCGGTAACGGTGGCGCGGAGCGACTTGCCCGCCCGAATGTAGAAGGGGACTCCGGCCCAACGCCACGACTCGATCTCGAGCGTCATCGCAGCGAACGTTTCCGTATCGGAGTTCTGCGAGACACCCTTCTCCTGGAGGTATCCCTCGACCTGTCCTCGCACGACCTTGTCCGGGTCGAGCTGCTTGATGGCCTTGAGCACCTTCACCTTCTCGTCGCGGAGCGCTCCGGGGTCTTGGCTCGCAGGTGGTTCCATCGCCATGAGCGAGACCATCTGCAGGAGGTGATTCTGGACGACATCGCGGACGGCGCCGACCTGGTCATAGAACGCACCTCGTCCCTCGAGCCCGAATGCTTCGCTCATCGTGATCGTCACGGACTCGACATGATTACGATTCCAGATCGGCTCCAGCATCGAGTTCGCGAAACGGAAGACCATGAGGTTCTGCACCGGCTCCTTGCCCAGGAAGTGGTCGATGCGAAAGATCTGGGATTCGTGCAGGTGTTTGTCGAGGGTGTCGTTCAGTTCTTGCGCAGAGCGCAGGTCGCGACCAAACGGCTTCTCGACGACAACTCGCCCCCGAGCGGTCAGACCGACGCTGGACAACCCCTCGACGACCTCATCGAAGAGAGCCGGCGGAATCGCAAGGAACGAGACCGGGACCTCGGCCCCACCGGTCAACGCTTCGACCTTCGTCCAGACGCCCGCATCCGTGTAGTCGCCGGAAAGATACCGAATGTGGGCACACATCGCTTCCAGGACAGCCTTGTCCACCGCATCACCAAGTTTGTCGGTGACCGCCTCTCGGGCTCGATCGCGCAGTTCGTCATCGCCCCAATCCGAACGCGCGATTCCCACGATGGGCATGTCGAGCCGTCCCTCAGCGCTCAGCTCGTAGAGCGCCGGCCACAACTTCTTCTTTGCAAGGTCTCCAGTGGCCCCGAACAGGAGAAAGGCGTCCGCCGCGGGAGAAGTTCTTTCCGACATTCAGTCCTTCTTCTCGTGGTGCCCGCCGAATTCCTTGCGCATTGCCGAGATGACCTTGTTCGAAAAGTCGGCATTACCCCGGCTCGAGAACCGGTCGAAGAGAGACGACGTGATCGTCGCCGCCGGTACACCCAGCTCAATCGCAGCCTGAACGGTCCAACGCCCCTCGCCGGAGTCCGACACACGCCCCTGAAACTCGTCGAGCCCTGGATCGACGGCAAGCGCGTGCGCTGTGAGATCGACAAGCCAACTCGAGATGACGGAGCCTCGCCGCCACACCTCGGTGATCGCGGCCGTGTCCATGTCGTACTGGTAATACTTCGGATCCCTGAGCGGTGTGGTTTCCGCATCACCCTCACGCTCGGTACGTCCAGCCCCTGCCGCAGCAATGATCCCGAGTCCCTCGGCGACGGCAGCCATCATGCCGTACTCGATCCCGTTGTGGACCATCTTGACGAAGTGACCTGCACCGTTGGGTCCACAATGCAGCCAGCCATTTTCCCCGGGGCGAAGTGGACCGTCGTCATCGAGCGTGCGCGGCGCAGAATCGACACCAGGTGCCAACGTGTCGAGCAGAGGAGCAACCATGGCCACTGCGTCTTCCTCACCTCCAACCATCATCGAAAAACCTCGTTCGAGGCCGTACACGCCGCCGCTGGTACCGATGTCGATGAAGTGGATATCGCGTTCGGCCAACTCCTCGGCCTTGTCGACATCGTCCTGCCACATCGAGTTTCCACCATCGATGATGATGTCTCCGGCTTCGAAGTGCTCTGCGACGGCGTCAACGGTCTGACCTGCGTATGCGGCTGGGACCATGACCCACGCAACGCGAGGCGTGGACAACGCAGCTGCGAACTCCTCGAGCGAGTAGGCGCCGACCGCACCCTCGGATGCGATCGCGTCAACGGGTTCTCGGTTCACGTCGTAAGCGACCGCCTCATGTCCATCGAGCATTGCGCGTCGCACGAGCCCGGCTCCCATCCGACCGATTCCAACCATTCCGAACTGCATGCGAGTCGACCCTTTGGATTCCCGGTCCGAGATGTCTCGGACTCATCTGCTTCGCCCCATCATTGCCGCACGGCGGAGCGTGCGTCGTGTTTGTCGAGCTCATTGCAGAACTGCGGCAGATCGGCCAGCCTTTGGCCATGGAAGTGGCCCTTCGCTGCGAAGTCAACCAAACCAATGGGATCGATGCCGAGTTGGCTGCAGACATCGTGAGCGTGGAGCTCTTCGATCTGGGAGCAACAGCGATCGGCACTGAGCGACTGCAGACTGGTCAGCACATCCTCATCGCTGGCTTCGCCTCGGAACTGATTGCCACCCGTGCTCACAATTCCATCCTGAGTACCCATTCGGCCCTTCTCATCGATTGTGCGATCGACCGAACCGAACCTGACTGGGTCAGATCACAGCGCGCTGGCCTCCAACCGATCCGCGTCGGGCCGTGGCACATTCGCGCACCATGGGACCCGCTACCTGAAGCGATCGAGCCGGTCTTCGACATCGTGATCGATCCTGGTCGAGCCTTCGGACACGGTGCCCACCCTTCGACGAGGCTTGCCATCGAGTTGTTCATTCGGACCGCGTCCACCACATCACATGTGATCGACGTCGGGACGGGAACGGGAATCATCGCGATCATCGCGGCCCGACTGGGCATCGAGGTGCTTGCTGTCGAGCACGACGAGCACGCACTCGAGGTGGCCCGGCGGAACATCAGACAGAACGGCGCGCGACCCCACGAGGCCGTCCTCGACCTGATCACCGTGGTCGCTACGGATGCATCACAACTATCTGTCGAAGGGGACGATGTGGTGGTAGCGAACCTGACCCTCGACGTACATCGAGTGATCGCGCACGTGTGCAGTTCGGCTGACCGGATCATCGTCTCGGGCATCTTGTGTCGACAGGTTGCCCAGCTGTGCGAGTTGTACCCAGACCATGACGCCGTGACCGTCCGAACCCACGGCGAATGGGCAAGCGTCGATCTCATCGGGCGCAGCGGTCGAGGCTGCACGTCTCCGCGAATCGAGGCATCGAGTTCGCGGTGACTGCCTGGCGGCGAACCGGCTGTTCTTCAGCTCCGTTCGGACCACCACGTGTCGAGACGGTGTTCCAGTTCGCTGCGGTCGAGAGTGCCTTCGGACCGTTTGAGCTCGAGAAGCATCCGGACGGCTTCCCCAACAGCGGGTCCGGGTTCGATGCCGAGATAGTCCATGACGTCGCTCCCGTCCATGTCCGGCCGTTCTGCCGCACGTCGATCCGCCTCGGCGAGTTCCGAGATTCGATGTTCGAGGTCGTCCATGGCTGCTTGGATTCCCTGGAGTTTCTTCGCATTGCGGGTCGTGCAATCGCAACGAATCAGGTGGTTCAGATCTCCGAGGAGAGGTCCGGCCTCTCTCGCATACCGGCGAACCGCCGAATCGGACCAGCCGTCGGAATATCCTTTGAAACGACCGGACATTCGAACGAGTTCAGCGACGTTCTCCACCATCACTTCGTCGAAGCAGAGCGCCTCGAGGCGTTTCCGGGTCATACGTGCACCAACGGCCTCGTGGTGGCGAAATGTCACACCCTCTTCATCGATGCGGCGAGTTCGAGGTTTGCCGACATCATGAAAGAGTGCAGCCAGTCGGAGCATCAGATCAGGTCGAGTCTTCGCGGTTACCGCAACCGTGTGGGAGAGCACGTCCTTGTGTCGGTGGATGGGGTCCTGTTCCATTCGCAGGAGCGACAGTTCTGGCGCGATGTCATCCATTCGCCCGGAGTCGAAGATCTCCCAGAGCGACTCCGTGGGGTCGTCGGGAGCCAGGGCCTCGATCAAGTCTTGTGCTTCAGGAAGTGTCTCCACGGCACGAAGGATACCGACGACCAATTATTCTACTCCAGGTGCCAAACGATGCGCCCGAATCCGCCCCCCCTACGCCAAGGTTGCCTCCGGCCCCATCCGGGACTCCCTTGACGCCTGTCGACCCGCCATCGAGGAGCTCCACGGACAACCCGATCGCAGTCGCCGGATTGGTGGTGGCGGTGCTTGCGTTGATCCTCTCGATGATTGTCATCGGCGGGCTCATTGCGTTCGCGAGCTTCATCTTGTGCATCATCGGCCTCGGTCGCTCCAAGACCTTGGGCCGCGGCCGTGGTGTGGCGATCACCGGGATCATCCTGTCGATTCTTGCGCTCCTCGCGTCCGTGGCAGCAGGATTCTTTCTATACACGACGCTCGCCGGTGGCGACGAGATCGTCCGTAACGGCATTGCAACGACCTCGACCAATACCGAGTTTCCACCGCAGGACGACTTCGTTTCCGTCGAGTGCAGCGCATCGGAAGGCGGCGGCCTTCCCCTCGCGATCATCACGCTCGAGAACATGAGCGGCGGACGAAGCTTCTACCAGGTGACCGTCGAATGGGATACCGAGACTGGAACGGTGTCCGACGAGGTGACCAGCGAGTTCATCGACGATGGCGAACGAACGATCCTTCGCCTTTTCGATCGTTCTTCGACCGGGTTGACCGACACGTGTCAGGTCACCCGCATCGAACGCTCTGGCGTGCGCCTCTTTGGGTGATCGAAAGAAATCGTTGCGGTGTTTCGTCTGGCAGCAGCCCGCCTACTACCGTCGGTAACGCACGGGTGGAGTCCGGGGCCTCGGAGGCGAGGTCAACGTGTCAACCCAAACGCTCAATGTCGTGTCAGAGCTTCATCGACCGATGGATTACGAGCAGGCGCTTTCGTGGTTCAACGGAATTCTCAGTGGAGACGACTGGGTCATGCGGGATCGAGTCGAGGTCGTCGCCGATGACGGCCTCAGGACCCTGCACCTGACAGTCTGGGGAAGTCGTTGGACCCTCGAGATCGATATCGAAGAGTCACGGATCCTCGGTGGAGTCATCGTGAGCGCTCGCGTGAAGGACCCGGCTGTTGGCCATGTGTTGCCTGAGTTGTCGGGCCTCGCAAAAGCTCTCGTGCCGTAACTTTCTCGACACGTCCCGTCGAGCGGTTACACGTCGGGGCTTCCGCCTGACATCCACACCCACCAGCCAGAGAATCTGTGCAGCACCGGCTGTCACATAGGCACCTCAGCCTGC
>Ga0055584_100004271_pt1 | contig 14035 bp, 16 predicted proteins | sample OSDHelmetaG_FD_58716 | JGI IMG/M metagenome (GOLD analysis project Ga0055584, IMG submission 58716) | Pelagic marine sediment microbial communities from the LTER site Helgoland, North Sea, for post-phytoplankton bloom and carbon turnover... | ecosystem: Environmental > Aquatic > Marine >... | reverse complement strand
GGGGGGGCATCTTCCAACGCCGCCAGCGGTTTGGGGTAATCCGTATCGCCGAGGAAATGAAGCGTGGCGCCGATGGCTGATGCTGCTTCCCATTCCGCATCCGCCTTCGACTTTGGGAAAATCTTTAAGGCGCGAGACCTACCGCCTTTGGCGGCGAGTTCCGGCAAGGCCGCCAATGCGTCGGTGCCGTTGCCGAATTGATTGATCAGGGCGCGAAATGTGACCGGGCCGATATTTTGCGTACGCGCCAGGCGAAGTCGGCAGCGTTTCTCAGATTCGGAAAGGGGTTGGGATTCTGACATGCTTGTAGAGTGCGACGACCTGGCTCGTGCGTCAATAGGGCGTGTATGTAATTATGAATATGCTCGAAATAGTAGCATTCGGTTCAGGTGGGAATAGGGCCCTTTACTTGCGTGCGGTACATCATGCGCCGAAGTGGTAATTCGTAATCCCGCACTGCGAGATGTTGGAGCTGGCAATTATCCCAGATGACAAAATCGCCTTCTTGCCAATGGTGGCGATAGTGAAATTTTTCTTTTGTAATTTGGACAGCTAATTCATCAACCAGCATCAGTGCATCGTCTGTTTCCATTCCGGGAATAGAAATGCACTCTCCGGCTGCAACATATATAGCCTTTCTTCCAGATATTGGGTGTCGTCGAACGATAGGGTGCTCGACTGGCTGTAACGCCTTGTCCTCCTCTTCGGACGGCTGGACGCGATTAGATCTGCCCAAATTCGATCGAGCTTCATGTTTGCCGTAATAGGAGTGGATTGCTGTTAGTCCATCGATTTTCGCTTTTAGGGCGTCGTCGAGATCATCATAAGCCGCTGCGGCACTTGAGAAGATTGTATCGCCGAGGACAACGCCATCTTTGATGGGAAGTTCTTTAGCGTACAAGAACGTGGCGAGTGGTGGGCGTTCCAGATAGGACGTGTCCGTATGCCAAGTGGTGCCCGCATCTGCCAATCCGATATTTTTGCCGTGTTTCTGAACGTTGGAAATGAGCAGGATTTCCGGATGTTCGTTGAGAGTATATTCGCTGAGCACGTAAATATCGATCTCGCCAAACTTTTTGGAGAATTCGATTTGTTGCAAGGCCGGCACATTTTGGTCGCGAAATACGAGGATTCCATGTTCGGCAAATGCGGCTAGAATCTTCTCAAATGTCGGGTCGTCTACAGGCCGAGACAGGTCCACCCCCCGAACTTCCGCGCCGCAGGCTTTGCCTGTTGGAAAGACCTCAATCGCGTGGTTTGCAGACATTTGGATAAAATCCTCGTCAATGTCGGCGTAGGCGTCACTGCGTTTTGACGTTACTCAGTTCCCGATTTTACTTTCGGTCTTGGCCAACAGCCGCTCGATATTTTCTTTATGCCGGTAAACGATCAAAAAGGCGATGATGACCGTTGTTCCGACGAAATCGGGGGCCCAGAAATAAGCCACTACCGGGGCGATCACGGTAGCGATTAATGCGGCGAGCGAAGAGTATCGTGTGGCGAACGCAAAGGCGAGCCAAGTGAGGGCAGCGCCCAACCCGATGGGCCAGGCCAAAGCGAAGTAAACGCCCCCTGCGGTCGCCACAGCTTTGCCGCCTTTAAAGCCTAGCCAGATAGGGAATATGTGGCCGATCATAACGGCAATCGCAGCGACCATCACCGCGTTGTCCCCGAACCTGGTCGCGAAGAGCACAGCTGCGATACCTTTTCCGCCATCGCAAAGCACCGTCAGTAATGCGAGAAACTTGCTGCCTGTTCGCAAGACGTTGGTCGCGCCAATGTTGCCCGAGCCTATATTGCGAATATCGCCGCGCCCGCTAATCCGAGTGATGACTAACCCAAACGGTATGGAGCCGAGCAAATAGCTGACGGCGGTAATGATGGCTAAGAAAGGTAGCGGGTTTGCTTCGGGGTCCAAGGGGCCTCCTCAGGAACCTAATTCGTAAACAGTGCGGCCATCGACGATGGTCCGGTGCACCTGGCCTTGCACCGGTCGCCCATCATAAGGCGCGTTTTTCGATTTACTGCGGAAATTTTCTTCTCGTAATATCCAAGGTTTGTCTGGATCGAATAGAACAATGTCCGCCGGTCCGCCGCGTTGCAGTTTGCCGCCGGGCAATTTGAAGAGGTTAGCCGGTTCGCTCGTTATTTTCGCTAACGCATCCAGCAGCGAAATCGAGCCGTTATGGACAAGCTCTAATGTGAGCGGCAGTAAAGTTTCCAGGCCGATAGCACCGCATTCCGCTTGGATAAAGGGCAGACGTTTGGAGTCTTGATCTTGCGGGGTGTGGTCGCTTGCAATGACATCTATGGTGCCGTCCGCTAATCCCGCGACAATGGCTAACCTATCGTCTTCGCTACGCAGCGGCGGGGAAAGCTTTGCGAAACTGCGGTACTCGCCGACCGCATTTTCGTTCAACGCAAAATAATGCGGAGCGGTGTCGCAGGTAACGTTGAGGCCGCGCTTTTTCGCTTTGCGGATTATATCGACGCCCTCGGCGGTGGAAACATGTGCGGCGTGATAGCGTCCGCCGGTTAATTCAACCAGTCTGATGTCCCGTTCGATCATAATCGGTTCGGCCGCCGAAGGAATACCGGGCAGTCCGAGCCGTGTTGCGACCTCGCCCTCATTCATGGCGCCGTCTCGAGCGAGGCTGGGTTCCTCTGGATGTTGGACGATCAGCAGGTCGAAGCCGCTTGCGTAGCTTAAAGCACGTCGCATCACGGTAGCGTCTGCGATGGCTTTGGTGCCGTCTGTAAAGGCAACGGCGCCTGCTTCCGACAATAACCCCATTTCGGTGAGTTGTTCGCCTTCGCCGCCACGGGTGACGGTGCCGTAGGAGTAGACTTTTACTAATTTTGCTTCACGCGCGCGCCGGGCTATGAACTCGACCACCGGTACGTCGTCTATGGCGGGTACAGTATTCGGTAGGCACACCATTGCGGTGACGCCGCCGGTGGCCGCGGCCAGGCCCGCGGTCTCGATTGTTTCTTTGTGTTCTTCGCCGGGCTCACGCAAATGGACGCGAATGTCGATGAGGCCCGGAGATAGGCAAAGGCCACTACAATCGACAATGGTCGCCTTACCAGGAATTTGGAGGTCTGGGCCAAAGTCGACGATAATCCCGTCCTGAACCAGTAACGCACCTTGGTTGTCGAGGCCCGTTGCAGGGTCGAGTAGGCGGACATTAGTGTATGCGGTCGGGTCTTGGCTCACGAGGCGTTACCGCGTTTATTGCGAGTTAAAACGTCGAATACAGCCATGCGAACGGCGACACCCATCTCAACTTGTTCGCGGATCAGGGAACGGTCGATATCGTCCGCTAATTCGGAATCTATCTCAACGCCACGATTCATAGGGCCGGGATGCATGACGAGGGCATCGGGATTGGCGGCATTGAGTTTTTCTTGGGTAAGTCCGAAAAATCGAAAATACTCGCGCACCGACGGTACATACATCCCTTGCATGCGTTCAGTTTGCAGGCGCAGCATCATGACAATGTCGCAGTCTTTGATACCGTCTTCGAGATTGTGGAAAACGTCTACGCCATAGCGTTCCACATCTTTGGGCAACAGCGTCGGTGGCGCAACGAGCCGGACCCGCGCACCCATTGTGGAAAGCAAATGCATGTTTGACCGCGCAACGCGGCTGTGAAGAACGTCGCCGGAGATTGCAACGGTTAATCCTTCGATCTTGCCTTTTCGCCGCCGGATGGTTTGGGCATCCAGCAAAGCTTGTGTTGGGTGCTCGTGCGTACCGTCGCCGCCATTCACGACAGAACAATTTACCTTTTCCGCTAAGAGCTGGACAGCGCCGGAATGTGGGTGACGGACGCAGAGAATGTCTGGATGCATGGCATTGAGCGTCATCGCCGTGTCGATCAGGGTCTCACCTTTTTTGATCGAGCTGGTGGAGACCGCCATGTTAATCGTATCGGCGCCGAGCCGTTTGCCCGCAAGTTCGAACGACGTACGGGTTCGGGTAGAGTTTTCGAAAAATAGATTGATCAGCGTGCGTCCGCGCAGCAGATCGGTTTTTTTGTTTTCGGCACGGTTTTGCTCCACGTAGGAATCGGCCAGATCGAGCAATAACCGGATTTCTTGAGAAGAAAGGCCCTCAATCCCCAATAAATGTTTATGGGGGAACGCGTACGCTGCAGGTTCGGGCGAGTTCGCCGCCGTTTTCCGTAAGATGGCCATTAAAATGGACTTATAGGGGCGAAATACGATGCCTGCAAGAAATTTGAATTTGGCTATATTTCAGAGGTTTACGCTGGGGTGTATGGAATCTACTGCTGAGAATTCAGCGCGGAGTCGCCTGGTTCCCGTGGTTAATGTTTTTAAAGACGGGCGGAAAGGTGCCTTGATAGCTGCACGAATTCATTCAGATGGGTGCGTTCATCCTTCGATAAGGCGGGTTTCATGGCAATTTCCAGAGTGTTGCGATGATCCCGAAGAATGCCGAGAAGTTGCTTGTTCAGTCGGTTAAGCGCGCGCAAGAGGGCTTGGAAACATTCCGCAATCATGGAAACTAAAGGAAAGTCGAAGCTACCGGCGTTGCCTTTAAGTTCATGAATAAGCGCACTGAGACGGTCCAGTGCATCATTGTCGTTTTCATCAATGTCCAGCCGCGCCAGCATATCGTCGATGGCGCGTAAATCCGTCTCCATAGATTTGGCGAATTCCGGTTTTAGCGCCTGAATCGCTTCTTCGGCTTTTTGAAGACGGCGCTCTAGTTCGGGGTCGAATTGCATTTGTGGGGTCTCCCTAACAGGCCTTCTCGTCGGCGCTGGGTGTTTCGGTGGGGGGCGCATCGCCCCGTCGGTCGTCGCCATCGAATCCACCGGGGCGATCACGGCGCCGGTCCGGTCCAGTATAGGCTTCGAGTTCGATAAATTCACCAGGGTTTCGCAACACCATCGTTATGTGTTCCAGCACAATACGCGGTGAAAGTGGCTTGGCGAGAAAGTCGTTGGCACCCGCATCCCGCGCCGCGACCACCCGGTCGACTTCGCTGTAGGCGCTGAAAATGATGATGGGAATTTTTGAGATGGCGAGTTGGCGTTCGTTCATGGCCGTTTTGCGTTTCTCGGACCATTCCGCATCTTCTTCGACCTCCACCACGTCCTCTTCGTCGTTTTTGGTGTCGTCATCTGAGGTTTTGTCATCGCCATCGTCATTGTCGGTAGCTGACGGTAAAACGTCATCACCGTGGCGGATGCGGCGGGTTAACTCAATCCCGTTGACCGGCTCCATTTTGATGTCGATGAGAATGACATCAGGCAGATCTGTCGCGACCTGCAGCGCGCCGAGTGCATCTTGTCCGTTGATCGCCTGCGTATAATTTTCGACGCCCAGCATGCGTACCATCGTGTTCATGAGAGTACGCATGTTCTGGTTATCCTCAACCACGAGAATATGTAAATCTGCTACTTCCTGAACGTTTAGGGGATCGGCGGCCATCTTCGTTCAAGCCGTTTTTTGGTTGTTGGCGAGTGCGTCGAGGGCACCTTGTAGGATATAGGCTGCGGCCATTTTATCCACCGATTGCGCACGTTTTTTTCGGCTTAGATCCGCCTCTTCAATCATCAGGCGTTCAACGGCCGAGGTGGAAAGCCTTTCGTCCCAAAAGGCGAGCGGCAATTTAATGTGATTGACCAGATTTGCAGCAAAATCGCGCGTGCCTTGAGCGCGCGGTCCTTCACTACCGTCCATATTCGCGGGCAAGCCGAACACAAATCCGCCGATGCCTCTTTCCTCGACAAGGGCTTGGAGGATGAGCACGTCTTTGGAGAATTTCCGCCGCGGCAGTGTCTGTATAGGACTCGCGATAGTAAGGCCCGGGTCCGAGAGTGCGAGGCCAATAGTTTTCGTGCCAAGGTCGAACCCTAGCAGGCGCGTGCCAGCCCGTTTGTTTTCCGCCAATTTGACAAGGTCGTCTATTGCCATACTTCACTCTACGGCGTGGCTATTGCCGCCTGCAAGAGCCGGTGATAGCTTCGCGCCGCATTCAATTGGGGCTCAGTGAGACCATTATGACTATCGATAAGGAAACCGTCGCAAAAATTGCCGGCCTGGCGCGCATTAAGGTGCCGGAGGCTGATCAAGCTGTCTTGGCCGAAGAACTGTCTAATATTATGGGCTGGATCGAACAATTGAGCGAAGTAGACACCGATGGGGTGACGCCGATGACCTCGGTCGTGGAAGCCGTAGCGCCCAAACGCAAAGACCAAGTTACCGATGGCGGATACCCTGATCGGGTTATTGCCAATGCACCGGACGCCGTGGATGGTTTCTATACGGTGCCGAAGGTGGTCGAATAATGGCACTCACCAACCTCACCATTGCAGAAGCGCGCGACGAGCTTACTAAGGGCGATATCTCCGCGGTTGATCTCGCCGAAGCGCATATCGAAGCGCTGGATACCACGCGCGCGCTTAACTGTTTTATCACCGAGACTGCCGAGCAAGCATTGATCCACGCTAAGGCATCTGATGCACGTCGGGCCCACGGGGAAACGGGCCTGGTGGAAGGCATTCCCATTGGCATGAAGGATTTATTTTGTACCGAAGGGATTCTAACCACTGCGGCGAGCCATATTCTCGATGGTTTCACGCCACCCTATGAATCGACCGTTTCGCAAAACTTACTTGCGGCGGGCGCTGTTGTGCTCGGCAAAACCAATCTCGACGAATTCGCCATGGGGTCGTCCAACGAGACCAGCTATTACGGCCCGGTAGTCAATCCATGGCAGCGTGCCGGTGATGAGGGCACGAAACTGGTGCCGGGCGGGTCCTCCGGTGGGTCAGCTTCCGCTGTGGCGGCGCGCGCCGTGATGGCGGCAACGGGCACCGATACGGGCGGCTCAATCCGTCAGCCGGCGTCTTTCTGCGGCATTGTCGGCATGAAACCTACCTATGGACGGTGCTCGCGTTGGGGCGTCATTGCGTTTGCATCCTCTTTGGATCAGGCTGGCCCGCTAACCCGCACGGTTCGTGATTCCGCAATTATGCTGGGCGCGATGGCCGGGTATGACGCGAAGGATTCCACGAGCGTGGATATTGCGGTGCCTGATTACGAGGCGGCGATCACCGGCGATATCAAAGGCATGAAAATCGGTATTCCGTCGGAATATCGCTTGGACGGCATGCCCGATGAAATTGAGACGCTGTGGAGCCAAGGCATCACATGGCTAAAAGACGCAGGGGCGGAGATCGTCGATATCAGCCTGCCGCATACCAAATATGCTTTGCCTGCCTATTACATTGTGGCCCCCGCCGAGGCTTCTTCCAACTTGGCGCGCTATGACGGCGTCCGTTATGGTCTACGGGTCGAAGGCGATAATTTGCAGGAAATGTATGAAAATACCCGGGCCGAAGGGTTCGGCAAAGAAGTGCAACGCCGCATTATGATTGGCGCTTATGTGCTCTCGGCGGGTTATTACGATGCCTACTATTTGCAGGCTCAGAAAGTGCGCACCCGTATTGCTGAAGATTTCAAACAAGCGTGGGAGCGGGTGGATTTGGTGCTGACCCCGACCGCCCCGAGTGCGGCCTTTGCTGCGGGCGAAAAACCCGCGGACCCCATTGCCATGTACCTGAACGATATTTTCACTGTGCCTGCGAGTATGGCGGGCCTGCCCGGCATTTCGGTGCCGGCGGGATTGTCGGATGAGGGATTGCCGCTCGGTTTGCAATTGATTGCCAAGCCGTTTGATGAGGAAACATTGTTCCGGGGTGCAGGCGTATTGGAAGAGGCCGCCGGGTTTGATGCGAAGCCCGGCTTGGCAGTGGGATAAGGCAATGAGCACGGACAAAATCCAGACGCTGATTTTTGATACGTTCGGCACCCTGGTGGATTGGCGGACGTCAATTATTGACGATTTGTCCCAGTGGGGCGTGAAGAACGGTGTTGAGGCGGATTGGGTAGCTTTGACCGATGAATGGAAGACCGCCTATCGCCCTGGCATGGACGCAGTGAACAGCGGAAAACGCTCTTGGGTTCCGGTCCGGCAAATCTACCGGGAAAAGCTCGATGAAATTTTGCCGAAATACGGTTTGAGTGCTGTGTCGCAAGATGATCGCCATTTTATCAATGAAGTTTGGTATCGACTGAACGCTTGGCCCGATACGGTGCCCGGCCTTGAGCGGCTGGCCAAAAAATATGTGCTGTCGTCTTTTTCGAATTCCGATTTTCTCGGCATGGCGTTGATGTCGAAACATGCAGCACTGCCCTTTGATGCGATCATCACGGCGGAGAATGTTAAAAAGTTTAAACCTGATCCTTCTATGTATGAAATGGCAGTTGAGTTGATGGGCCAAGGTGATCCCGAGCGCGTCATGTTGGTGGCGGCCCACAATTATGATCTGGCGCACGCGCGAAAACACGGTATGGGCACGGCATTTATCGCCCGTCCGACGGAATACGGACCTGATCAGAAGACCGATCTCGGGGCGGAAGAGGAATGGGATATCGTTGTCACGTCGGCGGAGCAGTTGGCGGACGCGTTAGGATGTTGAGGTAAGCGATGGCTGATCTTTTAAAAGGTGAAACCGGCGATTGGGAAATTGTGATTGGGCTTGAAGTGCATGCCCAGGTCACTTCCAACGCGAAGCTGTTCTCCGGCGCGCCGACGGCGTTTGGGGCGAAGCCTAACACGCAGGTAAGTCTCGTTGATGCGGCGATGCCCGGCATGCTGCCGGTGCTCAATGAGGAAAGTGTGCGCCAAGCGGTGCGGACCGGTCTTGCCATCAATTCCGAAATTAATCTGCATTCAGTGTTTGCACGGAAGAATTATTTTTATCCGGACCTGCCACAAGGCTATCAAATTTCTCAATATGAATTGCCCATCGTGGGTGAGGGCGAGATTGAGATCGATTTTGAGGATGGATCATCGAAGGCCATTGGCGTCGAACGGCTGCATTTGGAACAGGATGCGGGCAAATCAATTCATGATTTAAGTCCGGCCAAAACCTATATCGATCTCAACCGGTCCGGCGTCACGTTGATGGAAATCGTCTCGAAGCCGGATATGCGTTCTGCGGAGGAGGCTGATCTATACGTCACCAAATTGCGGTCAATTTTGCGCTACATCGGGTCCTGCGACGGCAATATGCAGGAAGGCAGTATGCGTGCCGACGTCAACGTATCTGTGCGCCACCCCGGTGATGAACTTGGCACACGCTGCGAAATCAAAAATGTGAATTCAATCCGCTTTGTCCGCCAGGCCATTGAATGCGAAGCGCGCCGCCAAATTAGGATCATTGAAGATGGCGGGACCATCGATCAGCAAACCCGCCTCTATGACCCGGATCGGAATGAGACGCGCTCCATGCGGTCGAAAGAAGATGCGCACGATTACCGCTATTTCCCGGATCCTGACTTACTGCCACTCAACCTAGAGCAGGCCTATGTTGACGAATTATTGGCTTTCTTACCGGAACTCCCTGATGTCCGCAAAGCGCGCTTTATTGCTGATTACGGATTGAGCGCTTATGACGCCAGCGTGCTGGTAGCGGAACGGGAAACCGGCGATTATTTCGATACGGTCGCTAAGGGCCGCGATGCCAAACAGGCCGCAAATTGGGTGCAGGGTGAATTGTTTGGGCGATTGAATAAAGCCGAAATCGCTATTGAGGCGTCGCCGGTTAGCGCTGCGGCCTTGGGTGGTTTGCTGGACTTAATCGCTGATGACACAATTTCCGGCCGCATTGCAAAAGACGTGTTCGACGAGATGTGGGAGACCGGCAAGGATGCGGGGACCATCGTCGAGGAAAAGGGTCTTAAACAAATCACCGACACCGGTGAAATTGAAGCCATCGTCGATCAGGTGATTGCAGACAGCCCGGATAATGTTGAGCAGTATCGTGGCGGCAATCAAAAAGTGATTGGCTGGTTTGTTGGCCAGGTGATGAAAGCGAGCGGTGGCAAAGCCAATCCTAAATCGGTCAACGAACTCCTTAGAAAGAAGTTGGCGGAATAGAGCGTAGAGGCTTAGGCCCCTACGCCCCACACCTACCAAATCGTACCTTAGGCCGCTACGGCGATTTTGCCAGCACGCGGGCGCGGTTTTATGTCTTCTTCCACGTCGACGATGACCCTGCCGAGCGCCTCATGAAGCGCCTTAGCTGCCTCCAACGTTAATTCGACGCCGACCCTTTTGCCGGCGCCGAGCGCTTTATTGACGAAGTCGATGGTGACCGCGTCGTCCAGCATCGCATGGTGCGGATGATCGAAGGATATCGCCACATGGGTGAGATTAACCCAGCCTTCAGGGCTCTTGCCTGCACCGTCGCAATCGACGAGTTCGAGGATTGATGTGCACATGTTATCGCCTCCGCTTAGCCCACATGTTTTTTCATGAAAGCAAAGATTTTTTCCCAACCGTCGTTGCACTGTTCGACGCGATGCAGTGGCCGGTTGTAATAAAAGAAGCCATGGCCGGCATCGTCATAGCGGTGGAACTCATAGTCCTTGCCGTGCTTTTTCAGTTCTTCTTCATGTTGGTCGACTTGCTCTGGGCTTGGCGCTTGGTCGTCATTTCCAAACAGTCCGAGGACCGGGCAGTTCAGGTCAGCGGTCATATCGATCGGCGCTTGCGGCAGTTTCTCGTTGAGGTCTTCGTCGGCCATCACCACACGTCCGCCCCAAAGATCAAGGCAAGCATCGGCCTTGTCTGTCTTGGCGCAATAAATCACCGCGTGGCGACCACCGGAGCAGGTGCCAATCACGCCAGCCTTGCCCGTTGAGAATTGCTGAGCTTTGAGCCAATCCATTGCACCGTCCACATCGCCGACCATTTGGGCGTCAGGAACGCCGCCCTCAGCACGCACTTTAGCGGCGACATCTTCCGCGCTGCCTTCGCCGGCGCGTTCGTAAAGATTTGGGCTGATGGCCACATAGCCGTGATGGGCAAATTTCCGTGTTGCTTCCCGATACCATTCATCCCAACCGGGCAGATGGTGAATTAAAACGATGCCCGGAAACGGGCCCGCACCCATCGGGCGCGCGGTATAGGCTTGGATCGAGTCACCATTGTGACCGTCAAGTTTAATCATTTCCGCAATCATGCTTTCATAAGCCATTGGAAACCTCCCTGTGTTTAACGATTATGACTGAGAACATTTAAGTCGCTCGTGATCCGAGAAACAAGGGGTCCCGACCATTGGATAGATTTCGCGTAAGGCGATTTGGATTTGCGGTTTAGCTCTTATCAGCGTCTCCGGCGAAAAGGGTGCGTCGAGAATCCTCTTTAAACGCCGGCTTGTAGCATTAAGGCTTCGGCGGATTGTTTCGCGTGCTCCGCAGCTTCACAGTCATCGGCCACATAAGCCATGACGATTGATCCCTCCATCAAAAACATAAGGCCATGTGCCAGCTTATCCGGTGCTTGTGCGCCGGCATCTGTTGCCAGCTGAGTTACGTAGGCGAGGATCAGGTTTTTGTGATCCGCCGCTGCGCGGTGAATTGGATTGTCCCGGTCGCCATATTCGGCGGATGCGTTGATGAACATGCAGCCGGAAAAATCTTTGCCCTTAAACCAGTCTTGCAAAATGTCATACATGGCGAGAAGCCGGTCACGCGGGGTCGGGCCTGCGCGCTCTACCGCACGCATAAAAGAGTTGCGAAATTCTTCGTCGCGCCGCCTGAGGGTGGCGAGAATGAGCTCGTCCTTTGATTTGAAGTGCTTATAGAGGGTCATACGGGCGACCCCGGCTTCTTCAATGACTTTGTCGACGCCAGTGGCATGAAAACCATCTTTGTAGAAGGTTCTTAGGGCTGCATCGATTAGTTGGTCGCGTTTACTTGACGGCATCAAATCTCACTAATTGTAAATAGAACGGTCACTATAATAATGGCACGTTTTTAACCTTTTCCAATCCCCGCATCAATAAAAAATTTTTAGAAAATGCAGAAAAATGCTGGATTTGTAGCCTTTGGGCTTTCTGCGGTGTGAGATAGGTTGTTCTTGACAATATAGAACGATCAGTCTATTTAAATTTTTAATTACTTCCTAATGAGGCCCCAACGACAACGTAGGAGACAGAGTATGAGCACCCCCAAAACAATCTTAGCCACAACCATTTCAATTGCTGCAGCGAGCGTGATAGCCGGTGGCCTATTGGCCGGTGGCATTCTGAGTGGTCCCGCCCATTCCGCCGATAATGTGGAATTAGTGGAGCTTAAGCCGGTTCATAAGACCGTGGAAATTGATGGATTAGATATTTTCTATCGCGAGGCGGGGCGCAGATCCGCCCCGACATTATTGTTGCTCCATGGTTTTCCCACATCATCGCAGATGTTCCGCAATCTAATGCCTGCTTTAGCGGACCGGTTTCATGTGGTTGCACCGGACTTTCCCGGTTTCGGCAATAGTGCGATGCCCGCCGTGGACGAATTCGATTACACTTTCGACAATCTGGCTCGGGTGATTGAAAAATTCACCGAGAAGCTCAGTCTAAAGCGTTACAGCCTCTATCTGATGGACTACGGCGCACCTGTGGGGTTTCGGCTGGCCGCCAAACATCCCGAACGGGTAGAGACCTTGATCGTGCAGAACGGCAACGCATACGAAGAAGGTCTCGGTGAATTCTGGAAGCCGTTTCGGGCTTATTGGAAAGACCGAAGCACAGCGAATGCTAAGCCGCTGAAGGGTTTTCTGAATGTGGGCGCGACCAAGTGGCAGTACACACACGGGACACGCCGGCCCGAGGCAATCAGTCCCGATGCTTGGACGGTAGATCAGTATTTTCTCGACCGACCTGGCAATGCGGCTATTCAGTTGGCCCTCTTCTATGATTACGGCTCAAACCCAGCACTTTATCCAGTATGGCGGGCCTATTTTCGTCAACATCAGCCGCCGACGCTGATTGTTTGGGGCAAGAACGACAAAATTTTCCCGGCCGAGGGTGCGCATCCTTATAAGCGCGACTTGAAAGACCTGGAATTTCACTTGTTGGATACCGGCCATTTTGCACTGGAAGAGGATAGCGATGAAATTGCCCGTCTGATCCGCCGGTTCCTGAAGAACCATACATCCTAATGAGAACCAGAGGGCGGCAATAAGAGGTCCGCCCTCTGTCCCTCTAAGCGTTCCGAATTTCAAGAAATGGAGATGTCCGATGCTCGAATTCAACAGTGACATTGCTTTCACCCCCGCCGTGAAAAACATTCAAGAACAAAAGGGCTCGCGCAAAGGCTATGCGCGGATGGAAGAGAGGGGGGCGTGGCAGAATAGTGTAACGCCGGACTTGGCGCAGTTTATTGCCGCCCGGGATTCTTTCTATCTCGGCACCGCGAGCGCAGACGGCCAGCCTTATATTCAACATCGCGGAGGCCCAAAAGGTTTCCTAAAAGTGCTGGACGATAAGACCCTTGGGATTGCCGATTACACAGGCAACCGCCAATACATCTCGAGCGGAAATTTAAGTGAGAACGGCAAAGCCTTTATCTTTCTGATGGACTACGCCAACCGACGCCGTATCAAGATTTGGGGTACAGCCAGGATCGTGGATGATGATCCGACATTACTGGCCGCGCTGGAAGACCCGGACTATGGCGCAAAGCTGGAGCAGGCCATCGTCTTTGAAATCTCGGTCTGGGATGTGAACTGCCCACAACATATTACGCCGCGCTATACGGTTGATGAGTTCCGACACATATCCCAGGCTTAGTTTAATCGCTTACCAGCATCGCCAGCACGTCATCCACCAAATCAGCGGCGATTTGTTTTAGCTCCTCCTCGGTCCGGTTTTGGATCGGGTGAGGGGCCCAAACGATGCCGGGCTCGAACCCAAGCGCTTGAGATTGTACTTCTGCTGCCTCTACGAACTCTGTCGTTACGATGAAACAGCCCGGTATGCCGCGATCATCGAGGTTCTTAATGTCATGCAGACCGCACGACGTGCAGGACCCTCAATCAGCGAGCGCAGAGACCACCAAATCTGCTTCGGTGGCCACGGCCTGTATCGTTTCGATAGGAGCAGTTTTGGCGTTCGTGGGCTTGGCATATCGCGCTGTTTTGACGCCATGATCG
>Ga0055584_100004268_pt1 | contig 14039 bp, 8 predicted proteins | sample OSDHelmetaG_FD_58716 | JGI IMG/M metagenome (GOLD analysis project Ga0055584, IMG submission 58716) | Pelagic marine sediment microbial communities from the LTER site Helgoland, North Sea, for post-phytoplankton bloom and carbon turnover... | ecosystem: Environmental > Aquatic > Marine >... | reverse complement strand
ATTTCGCGGCGAAAGGCGACGGCCACGCCTCCTTCGAGAGGCAAGGCGCCCCTCTCGGCCGACGGCCAGGCGTAGACGGTCGCGCCAGGGCCGAAGTGCGCCGCGGCCGCCACCCCATAGGCCTTGCGGATGATCACGCTGACCCACGGGACAGTTGTTTCGACGGTAGCGCGAATGGCTTCGAGTCCGTGGCGAATTGTCGCCTGCGATTCGGCTTCCGATCCAATCATGAAGCCGGGTTCGTCGACGAGGCTGACCACCGGCAGGTGGAAGGTATTGCATAGCTCGAGAAAGCGCCTCATTTTCTGCGCTGCGGCTGCCGTCATCGAGCCACCGACAAAATGCGGGTCGTTGGCAAGAATGGCCACTGGTGTCGCGTCCAGTCGGGCCAGCCCCGTGATCAGGGAGGAACCGAAGTCGCGACTCATTTCGAAAAAGGAATCTCGATCAACGATACTCTGGATGACCTTGCGCATGGCATAGACGCGACGACGGTTGCGCGGCACCAGGGCGAGAAGTTTTTCGTCGGTCCGTTGGGGGTCATCGGTTATGGGGCCTTGTGGCGGCAACTCGTGCCGGTTGGGCGGCAAGTAGGACAGAAATGCCTGTACGATGCCGATTGCATCGGCTTCGTCAGTCGCGATGCGGTCGACAACTCCGCTGCGACGATGGACCTCGGCGCCTCCCAGTTCCTCTTTGGTTTTGATTTCTCCAAGCGCTCTTTCGACGAGAGCCGGGCCCGCCACAAGAACTTGTGCGGTTTTTTCGGTGATCACCGAAAGATGTGAACCTGCGAGCCGGGCCGCAGGCAGCCCGGCAACCGCGCCGACACCTGCGGAGACAACAGGCACTTCGCGCAGGACCTGTGCCATGGAAACAAATCGGTGCCGGGCGTAGACAGGGTCGCCGCGCGCAGCCCCCCCCTTTTTGCCCGAAGTGCCGGCGACACTACCACCGCCTCCCTCGAGGAAACGAACCAGAGGCAGGCGAAGCTCGAGCGCCAGATCTTCCGAATAGACGCTTTTTCGGAGTCCGGCGGGAGTTGGAGATCCTCCGCGTTGGGTGAAATCCTCCCCGCCGATCACGCAGAGTCGCCCGTCCACCCGCCCGGTCCCAAGGACGAAGTTGCCGGGGGCAAACGAGACCAGATGCCCCTCCTCGTCGATATCGGCGTGGCCGGCGATGGGGCCGATTTCGTCGAAGCTTTCCGGATCCGTGATCCCGGCAATCCGCTCCCGGATCGTCAGGCGACCGCGTTCATGCTGTCGGGCAACGGCCTCCGTACCACCGAGTTCCTTTGCCAGACGCCGTTGTTCTTCGATCCGATCGACTTCCTTCTGCCAGCTCACAAAATGGTTGTAGCCGCCCGCTGCACTCCCGGGAAGTGGTCCGGGGGTCGGAGCGCCGAAAATTAGGCCTGCGAGCTTCTGGCAGGCTGCTGTCGGTTTGATAATACAAGTGCAGATGCTCACCCTCCGAGGTTCGTCGGCTTTTTCGCCGGCCCGACTGGCAAGCCGCAATGCGGCCCTCGCTGATAGTTTGCCCGGGGTCCGCATTCGAGAAGCTGCCTTTGTGCATTTCGTCGATGTTGAGGGCGAGCTCTCGGCCCGCGACGAGGAAGTCCTGACCGCTCTGCTGCGCTATGGCCCTCGCTCCGACGGAGCGGGCCGCAGTGCTCATGCTTCGGGCGAGCCGACCGCAGATGCGAGCGAGTTGCTGCTCGTAGTGCCGCGCCCGGGCACAATCTCGCCCTGGTCCTCGAAGGCCACCGATATCGCTCATATTTGCGGGTTGGCGCAGGTCCGCCGACTGGAGCGTGGGGTGGCCTATTTCATCGAATCCACGGAGCCCGTTTCCGTTGCGGCTGTTGCTGTTCACCTTCATGACCGCATGACGGAGGCCGTCTTCGACCGTCTCGACGCCGCGACTGCACTTTTCGAACAGGGCGCGCCGGCGCCTGTTGGAACGGTCGATCTGATCGGGGAGGGCCGGGAGGCTCTGGTTCGGGCGAATGGCTCTCTGGGGCTCGCGCTGGCGGATGACGAGATTGATTATCTGGTCGACAGCTTTGCCGGCCTTGCGCGCAATCCGACGGATGTCGAACTGATGATGTTTGCGCAGGCCAATTCGGAACATTGCCGGCATAAAATCTTCAATGCGGATTGGGTGATTGACGGTGAGGCGCAAGAGGAATCACTCTTTGCGATGATTCGGAATACCACCAAACAATCGCCCGAGGGAATTTTGTCGGCCTATTCCGATAATGCGGCGGTGATGGTGGGCGCCACGGGGGGGCGCTTCTTTGCCGATCCGAGCGATCACGTCTATCGCGCGCACGAGGAACCGGTCTCGATTTTGATGAAAGTCGAAACGCATAATCATCCGACCGCGATCGCACCATTTTCGGGCGCCGCTACTGGGTCGGGTGGAGAGATTCGTGACGAAGGTGCAACCGGTCTGGGCGCCCGACCGAAAGCCGGACTGACCGGATTCTCGGTCTCTCATCTTCGGATCCCGGGGGCAGAACAGCCATGGGAGAAGGATTTCGGCCGCCCCCACCGGATGGCGTCTCCTTTGGAAATCATGCTGGAAGGTCCGATCGGAGGCGCTGCTTTCAATAATGAGTTCGGTCGCCCCAATGTGGCCGGTTATTTTCGTACTTTTTGCGAGGAGGCACCGGGCCCTGCGGGACGCGAGGTCAGGGGCTATCACAAGCCGATCATGTTGGCGGGCGGTCTCGGGAATGTTCGTCCGGGCCACGAAACCAAGGAGAGCTTTCCGGCCGGATCCCGGATTGTGGTGCTTGGTGGCCCCGCAATGCTGATCGGCCTGGGTGGGGGCGCCGCCTCGTCGATGGCTCAGGGCACGAGTGCGGCAGACCTCGATTTTGCATCCGTGCAGCGCGGCAATCCCGAGATGGAACGGCGCTGCCAGGAAGTGATCGATCGCTGCACAGCCTACGGTGCCGAGAACCCGATCCTCTTCATTCACGATGTCGGTGCCGGCGGGCTTTCCAATGCGCTCCCGGAGTTGGTTCATGACGGGGGTCGTGGAGGCGCTTTCGAGCTTCGCGAAGTGCCCAATGCGGAGCCCGGTCTCTCGCCTCTGGAGATCTGGTGTAATGAGGCTCAGGAGAGATACGTGCTGGCGATCGCCGAAGATCGTTTCGCAGAGTTCGCGAAAATCTGCGAGCGAGAGAGAGCGCCATTTGCCGCAGTAGGGCACGCAACCGTGGCGGAACATCTGCAACTTACCGATCGACATTTCGGCGATACGCCCATCGACCTTCCGCTCTCGGTCTTGTTGGGGAAACCGCCGCGCATGCGCCGGGAAGCTCATAGACTGCCTTTCCGGCCGGACGATTTCGAGACAGAGGAACGCGACCTCGAGGAGACATTGTTGCGGGTGCTCCGGCATCCTGCGGTTGGCGACAAGACTTTCCTGATCAGTATCGGTGATCGCACGGTCGGTGGACTGATTGTGCGCGATCAAATGGTCGGCCGCTGGCAGGTGCCCGTCGGGGATGCCGCGGTGACTGCCACCAGTTTCGATACCTTCACCGGAGAAGCGATGGCCTGTGGGGAGAGAACCCCTGTCGCGCTTCTGGACCCGGCAGCCTCCGTTCGGCTGGCGATCGGTGAGGTGGTGACCAATCTGGCCAGTTGCGCAATGCTTTCGCTTGGTGAGATTCGACTGTCCTGCAACTGGATGGCACCGGCAGGGCATCCGGGTGAGGACGCCGGTCTCCATGATGCGGTTCGGGCCGTCGGGCTTGAGCTCTGCCCCGCATTGGGAATCGCAGTCCCGGTGGGCAAAGATTCGATGTCGATGCGGACGGTCTGGGAGGAAGAGGGTGAGCCGCGCAGCGTCACCGCACCGTTATCGCTGATCGCGACCGGATTCGTGCGGGTTCTCGATGTCCGGCGCAGCTTGACCCCTGAGCTGAATTCCGGACTCGAAGACTCGGTTTTGCTGCTGATTGATTTGGGCGGTGGCCGCAACCGGCTTGGTGGTTCGATCGCCGCGCAGGTCTACGAGACGTTGGGTGCGGATCCGGCGGATCTGGATGACCCCGAGAATTTGCTGCGGTTTTTCCGCTTGATTCAAGAGCTTGCCGGCGAAGAAATTCTCGAGGCGTATCATGACCGCTCGGACGGCGGACTTGCGGCCACTCTGCTGGAGATGTCGTTTGCGGGCGGCGTTGGTCTCGAGATTGATCTCGCCGGCCTTGGCTTGGACTCGTTTGCAGCTCTGTTCAACGAAGAGCTTGGCGCTGTGGTGCAGGTCCGCCGGAGCGACCTGGCGCGGGTGCGGGCAGTGGCTGCTCGCGAAGGAATTGACGAACTTGTCCACGAGTTGGGTGGCCTCCGGTCGGATGATCAGGTCGTGATCCGTAAGGATGCCGAGGCGTTGGTGGCGATGTCGAGATTCGAGCTTCGTGATGCATGGTCCGAAACCACCCACCGTATGCAGGCCCTTCGCGATAACAAGACTTGCGCCGAGGAAGAACATGCCGCGCGTCTGGATGCGGCTGACCCCGGTCTTTCCGCCGAGTTGTCTTTCTCCATGCGGGACGACGTAGCCGCGCCGTGGATTGCTTCGGGCTCCCGGCCGAGGCTGGCCGTTCTGCGAGAACAGGGAGTCAACGGCCAGATCGAAATGGCGGCGGCCTTTGATCGCGCGGGCTTTGAGGCCGTCGACGTTCATATGAGTGATCTTCTGTCAGGGGATGTCTCGCTCGCAGAGATGCACGGCCTGGTTGCTTGTGGCGGATTTTCCTACGGTGACGTTCTCGGTGCAGGGGAAGGCTGGGCAAAATCGATTCTTTTTCAGCCGCGAGTTCGCGAGATGGTCGCAGAGTTCTTTGCGCGCCCTGATACTTTTTCGCTGGGTGTTTGTAATGGTTGTCAGATGCTCTCGAATTTACATTCGATTATCCCCGGAGCAGAGCATTGGCCGCGCTTTGTGCGCAACCGGTCGGAGCAATTCGAGGCGCGTCTTTCGCTGGTCAAAATTCTGCCCAGCCCCTCCATCCTGCTCTCCGGAATGGAGGGCTCGCGGATACCGATCGCTGTCGCGCATGGTGAGGGCCGTGCGGAGTTCGACTCAGCCAACGCGTGCGAGAGGTTTGTGGAGTCAGGCCTTGTGGGGATGCAGTATGTCGATGGTGCAGGCCAACTGACAGCCCGGTATCCTGCCAATCCGAACGGTTCGCCTGCCGGTATTGCTGGTTTGACGAGTGGCGACGGTCGCGTCACGATCATGATGCCGCACCCCGAGCGAGTGTTCCGGAAGGTCCAACACTCGTGGATGCCTCCAGAGTGGCGCGATGGTCATGACGAGGCTCCCTGGATGCGTTTATTTCGCAATGCTCGGACCTGGCTGGCTTGAGAAGGGAGAGGGATCGAGATGGACAACCAGAATGAGGAACGGCCGGGGGGACGGCTTCCGTTGTCGGAGAGACCTCTATGGCTGAATGCGTTGCTAGCCTTTTGCGTTTACGTAACGTTTATCTACTCGCCCTGGGACTATTTCTCGAAGCCGGTAGCCGAGGCCGAGGATGTCTGGCTGGGTTATATGTTTCGTGGCGAGGCTGCGCGCCTCACCGAGCCGATCCACTTTCTCCTCTACCTCGCTCTGACTTGGGGCCTCTGGCAGATGCGCCCATGGATGCGGTTTTGGGGTACGGCTTATATGGTCCAACTGACGATTGCCTTCGCGGTTTGGGGGATTTTGGACGAGCGCGGGCATTGGCTGATGGCCCCGGCGAGTCTGGTGATCTGGGGCTTGCTGACCTGGGCCTATTGGCGTGCAGCTGTGATTTTCTTGCCGGCCGAAGATCGTCTCCCTTCCGGCTAACGCGATGCGAATCGCCCTGGTGCATCATTGGTTGTTGACCTGGCGAGGGGGGGAGCGAGTACTTGCGGAAATCGCTCGCCTGTATCCGGACGCCCCGATCTACACACTCTTTGGCTCTGCCGAGCATTTGCCCGGTGGCCTCGCCGATCATACCAGTCACTCCAGCCTGTTAGCCCGGGGAGCGCGTTTTCGAGAGGCGCTGCTGCCGCTCTATCCAGTCGGAGTTCGTACCCTTGATTTGCGAGGATTCGATCTGGTGATTTCAAGCGATGCGTCCGTGATCAAGGGCGTGCGCGTCGACCCGGGTGCGGTCCACCTATGTTATTGTCACGCGCCACCCCGTTATGCATGGGATTTTCCCAAGCAGTATGTCGACGCTCAAATACCTGCTCTGCTCCGGCCACTTGCGCATGCAGGACTCCGTTGGATTCGCTGGTACGACTCTCGCGCGGCAAGGCGGGTCAACGAGTTCGCGACCAATTCGCGGGCTGTCGAATCGAGAATCCAGCGACATTACGGTCGGGAGGCGACGGTGATCCCGCCACCGGCGGCGCTCGAATTTTTTACGCCCGCGCCGGAGCTGCCGCGCGAGAATTTTTATCTTTTTGTGGGCCAATTGGTGCCCTACAAACGTGCGGATCTTGCGATCGAGGCTTGTCAGCAGACCGGCCGAAAGTTGGTCGTGGTGGGCGAGGGGCCTCTGCTCAAGGAATTGCGCCGGCGCGCGGGCGACGGTGTCGAAGTGGTCGGGGCGCAGTCTGCGGAGGATTTACGAGATCTCTATCGGCGTTGTCGGGCGTTGGTCTTTCCCGGAGAGGAAGACTTCGGCATTGTTCCCCTGGAAGCGATGGCCTGCGGCGCACCGGTTGTGGCTTTGGGCAAAGGAGGGGCTCTGGAGACGGTGGTGGGAGCATCGTCCGGAAGCTCCGCGCCGGCTCCGACCGGCATCTTCTTTCCCGAGCCATCGGTGGCGTCGCTCGCGAGGGCGCTGGATGATCTCGAGCGCGGCGAACCCTTTCGGGAAGAAGATTGTGTCGCGCGGGCGGCGGGTTTCTCCCCGGAAATTTTTCGCCGATCTTTTCAAAGCTGGGTTCAATCCTGCGTCTCTTCTGCGAAATTAACTCCGGATCCGTAGGAAATTCCTAAACTTTTCCTGAAACGGCGTCGTTAGACTTAGGGGTCCGACAGGTTCGGGTGGCTGCGTATGCCGTTGCGATTTTAAGGTTATGCGGGGGTCCGGGTTCTGATAATCGCGAAGTGTTCCCGTTCACAGGAGGTTGTTTTGAAAGATATTCGTATTCTCGTTCCCTCGATTGGTCACCCGACCCGTCCCTCACTAGCCGAAGCGATGCGCGGTCCCGGTGATCGCCATGTGACGATTGTAGGGGCAGATATGGACGCAGGCGGGATTGCGCCGCATGTTCCCGACGAGTTTGTGCAGGTCCCCGGTCGTAACGACCCCGGCTATATCGATCGTGTGCTCGAGATCTGTCGCGACTACGAAATCGATGTCTATTACGCGCTCGGCGAAGAAGAGGCGATTGGTTCTGCCGAGCGCCTTGATGAATTTCGCAGCGCTGGCGTGGGTGTGATCACCCCGGGCAACCCCGAGATGCTTCGTCTTTCCTCGAACAAATCGCGGTACCATGAATTTTTTGCCGAGCAGGGAATTCCAGCTGCCGGGTTCCGTACGATCGCGACGTTTGGTGAACTCGAAGAGGGCCTGAAGGAAATGGGCTTCCCCGAGATCGACGTGTTTTTGAAGCCGACCCAGTCCAAGGGCGGCCGCGGCGCGAGATTGGTCACAGCCAGTGACGACCCGAGTGTGGGACAGGATGTTCGCGCAGCCGGCCAGCCGGTGATGTCTCTGGAGACCTGCCTCGAGGAATTTCGTCGCCAGGACGGCCCCGACTTCCCCGAACTGATCGCCATGGAGTACCTGCCCGGCACCTACTACAGTTGCGATGTCCTCTCGCAGGAAGGTGAAGTCCTTTATGCCGTCCCCAAAATCCGCGTCCGCGGAACCGCATCGAATACGACTGTAGGCCAGGTGGATATGAATCCGGCCGTTCTGGATATGGCGCGACAGGCCTGCAAGGCCTTCGGCTACAACTTCATGCAGAACTACGAGATGAAGTTGGACAAAAATGGTGAACCCCGCATCTATGATATCAATCCGCGCGGGGGAACCTCGCTGATCTTGTGCAAGGCTGCAGGCGCAAATATCGCCTGGTTCTCCGTATTGATGGCATTGGGTGAGGATATCCCGAAGGCCGAGATCAAGGACGGCGTGCGGATGCTGCGGCATTTTCGAGAGTATTTCGACGACGGCACGCCACCCCAGCGTTGAGGGCGGGTCATGGGAAATCTCGCCAGCAGACTCGAGGGCATGCAACTGCTCGCTTTCGATCTCGACAATACGCTCTACGATGAAGGATTGTACTTTGCGGCGGCCCTCGACCGGATAGCACCTCGAGTCGCGGGTTTGTCCGATGGGGACCCGGAACAGATTCGTCGACGCTTCGATGAAATTCTCATCTCGGAGGGGAAGCACTACCACCACCTCTTCGATGATATACTTACCGAAAACGGACTTTCCGTTGCGGAGCATTTGAAGGATCTATTGACCGAATTCTCGGCCGTGAAGGGAGGGATTGATCTTTTCCCCGGAGTCGCAGAATTTCTCGCGGCACTGCGCGATCGATACAAGCTTGGCCTGATTACATCGGGGCGGGAGGCGGTTCAGGCGAACAAGCTGCGACTCCTCGGCTTGGCGGATTCTTTCGACCATATCATTTTCTCGTCGACGCTGACCGAGAACAAGCCCGGGCAGATGCCATTTCGACTGCTTTGCGAAGCAGCGGATGTGCTACCGAGCGAGGCTGTCTATCTCGGCGATAACCCTCTTTTTGATTTCAAGGGCTCGTCCGAAATCGGGATGACGACGATCCGTGTCGCGAATCCCGAGTTCGACGATCATGTCTGCGATCCGGGCTGGGATGCTCATTTTCGGCTTTCCAGGGTGACGGAGTTGAGCGGATTCCTGCCCAAGGCGGAAAAGGCGGTTGCCCGATCGTGATCGCATCCCGTAAGCTTCGTTCTCCCGGTTTCCGTCTGCGACCCGCAGAAAGTTCGCTCCCTTCCGCATGAAGAAGGCATTCCTCATCAGCTACCGTTTCCCACCCCAAGGGGGGGGCGGTGTTCAACGAACCCTCAAATATACGCGATATTTGCGTGATTTCGGTTGGGAACCCGTGGTGCATACGGCTCGGAACCCGTTTTGGGATGTCTGGGACGAGAGCTTGTTGGCCGAGATTCCCCCGGATGTCGAGGTCTGCAAGACGAGTACTTTTGAGATCGAGAAAGTAGAGAATGCGATCCGCGAAGGGATTCGCGCGATTCGCGGGGGTAAATCTGCGGCGGCGGTTTCCGAGGAGAAAGAGAGCCCGGCGCATGGCGACTCGGTTACGCCGGTGCGAAAAGCAGGTGCGCGGGGTCGCTTGGGGCAACTCAACGAATTTCTCCACAAGCGCTTGATGATCCCCGACCAGCAAATCTTCTGGGTTTTGCCCGCGCTATGGGCTGGCATTCGTCAGGTGCGCCGGACGCAGGCGACGCTCATCCATACATCGTCGCCCCCCAATTCACTGCATCTCTATGGCGGCCTGCTGGCGCGCACGACGGGATTGCCGTGGGTGGCCGATTTTCGTGACCCCTGGACGGATGGCCCCCGGCGTCGTCGAAATTACGTCAATAATCGACTTCGTGAGAAAATCGAAAAGGCGATGGAGCGATGGGTGGTTCGGAACGCCGATCACGTTGTCGTAACGGCGCCTCCGCTGCGCGATCGATTCCTGAAAAAGTATCCCTTTCTCGACGAGAGGGATATTTCCGTCATCACCAACGGCTATGATGTTCACGATTTTCAGGCGGCTTCTGATTTGCCCCGGCAAATGCTTCCCCGGGATGGTTTCCATCTGACCGGCACCGGCAATATCGAGAATATGTTCCCGGCAGAACACCTCTTTGGCGCGATTGCTTCCGCCTGTGCGAAGCATGAGGGATTGCGCCGTGATCTTTCGGTACATCTGGTCGGAGCGAAGCGTGGTCCTTACGATCAACTTCTCGCTGATCTCGGTCTTGAGGATCGCGTTCGTTACGAAGGCTGGGTTCCGCATGTCGAATCCATACGCTACCTGCAGGAAAGCTCGGCACTCCTGATGTGCATGATTCCACAGGCAGGAGGCGGCAACGAGAAACTTTCCGGCAAAGGTTTTGAATACCTTTTCACGCGCAAGCCATTTCTATGTCTGGCCAAGCCGGGCCTCACCGCCGATCTCTTCTCGCAAACGGACCTCGCGCATATTGTCGACCCGCACGATGCGGCCGGGATCGAGAGGGAGTTGATCGCGCTCTATGAAGCCCGCGCGGAGGACCCGGTAGCCAATGAGGACCTGGTGCGTAAATTCGATCGAAAAAACCTGACAGGTGAACTCGCCACGATCTTTGACGGCTTGATAGCCGCAGACGACGGGACGCGAGGCGCCGGAACTCGGGAGGTGGCGGCATGAGTGGACGAGTATTGGTGACAGGAGCTGGCGGTTATATCGGATCGGCGATCGTCGCTCATCTTGCCTCGACAGGCCTTGGCGTGCGCGCCTTTGGTCATGAGACACGATTTGCCGAGTTGGCGAATATCGCCAATGGTGATGTCGACTTTCGTGCAGGTGATCTGCTGGACGCTGATGCTCTGGCAGAAGCGCTCGCAGGGGTTTCGGCGGTGGTTCATACGGCATCATTTGCCGGTGAGCGGGCTTGTCGAGCAGACATCCCGGGCGCGATTCGGACAATCGTGCGCGGGACACGACTGTTGGTCGATCAGATGCAGGATGCCGGCATCGATAATCTGGTCCACCTCTCGACCTACGCTGTCTACTCGACCTTTGCGACCCGGGAAATGCCCTTGAGCGAAACCTCGGAGTTGCTTCCTGATGATCTCTACGGAAGTCTGAAGGCTGAGGCCGAATGGGAGGCTGCGCGGGCAAACGCGGCGATCTTGCGGCTGACAAATGTTTTTGGACCCGGGTCCGGGTTGGTCGTCAAGACCGATGTGATGGGGCATTTTCGCAACGCTGTTGAGGCGCAGACGCCGATCAAGACTCAGGGCGGTGGTGGCCAGGCGATCGAATTCGTTCATGTTGATGATGTATGCAGGGTGGTGGCCGGCTTGGTGGCGACACCGCGGACCGAGTCTCTGGTTCTGAACGTCGGCGCGGGCAAGGCGACGCCAATTCGAGAGCTGGCGTTATTGTTCCAGGAAAATGCAAAAGAAATTCTGGGGCGGACCATCGATATTGTGGACACCCCGGCGGTCGGGGATAAAACGTGGCCCGATCGATTTACGACGATCGAGCGGGCACAAAGCCTTTTTCCGTGGTTCCCCGAGAAGTCACTCGCGGATGGTGTACGGGAAATTGTTGTCAAAATAGAAGGATGAACGGGAGTTCTCATGGAAATGATTCAGGTCGCCAAACCCTATTTCACCGACGATGATATTGACTTCATCACGGAAAATACGCGCGACGTTCTGAAAAGCGGGATGTTGATGCAGGGGAAATGGGTCCGCGAGTTCGAAGAAACATTCGCCGCCTATTGTGGGGTTCGCTATGCGCGTGCAGTCAACTCCGGCACCTCGGCTCTGATTTCGGCCCTCAACTTCTTCGAAATTGAGGGGAAGGAAGTTCTGGTGCCGACCAATACGTTTCTCGCATCGGCCAACGCGGTGATCTTCGCCGGCGGAACCCCCGTCTTCTGCGATATCGTCCCTGAAACCCTGCTGATTGATTTTGATGAGATCGTACGCCGCACCAACGAGAAAACGGCAGGTCTGGTTCTGGTGCATCAAGCCGGGCTGATCCCGCCGGACCTGGCGCGGATCCGAGACTATTGCCGGGACAACAACCTCTTTCTCCTCGAGGATAGCGCGCATGCGGCCGGCTCCAGCAGTGCAGAGGGTCGCGCCGGAGGACTCGGCGACGCGTCGGCATTCTCGATGCTGGCAACCAAGATCATTACGGCGGGTGGCGAAGGCGGTATGGTGACGACGAACTCGGAGGCGTTGGCACATCGTGCGACCAGCCTGCGGTTCCATGGCGAGGATCATAAGCGGGGAATCCAGGATCGGGTGGGATATTCCTGGCGAATGACTGAAATTCAGGCGATCGCTGGATTGACGCAGGTCCGCCGACTGGACGAGATTGTTTCGCTGCGGATGAGTGTAGCCGCCCGTTATGATGAAGGTTTCCGTGATCTGGAGAGCGCAAACGCATTGCCGCTGCCGGAGGGTTGTCGCAATGCCTACTACAAATACCCGCTGATTCTCGGCGACCATCTCAGCCGCCCGAACGTCAAGGAACGTTTGGAGAAAGAGTTCGCGGTGAAGTCGGGGACGTCCTACTGGCCGACCTGTCATCTGCAGCCTGCTTATCGAGAAAAATATGGTTATGCCGAAGGTGATTTCCCGAAGGCGGAGCATACCCTGAATCAAACGATTGCCTTGCCTATGCATTGCCATCTTACGGAGGAAGAAGTGGACCGCGTGATCGCTGCTGTAAGAGCGATTGCTGGTTGATGGAGTTCGAAATGAAGAAAAATTCAATCGGAAAAGATCTTTTGGAATCGGCGAGTCTCGGCGCGCTCAGCTGGGCTGTCGGGATGATGGCTTTCAGTTGTGCCGAGATCCTCACGAACGCTTTTCTGGATCTCTACCAACCGTGGTCTGTTTGGCGCGTGGTGCTGCTGACCTACGCTGTTTTCGGAGCCTTGCTCGGCCTCGGTGCGGGGTTGGGGATTTGGGTGCTGCGTGTCTTGAGCGGTTGGCGCGAGACTTCAGCCGTGCCGCTGTTGATGGGGGCCTTCCTTGGCGTCTTCTTGCTGATGGTGATTGGTGTCCCCCTGAATGATCGCTACCTGCCCGGTTTCTTTGCCCCCATCAGCCTCGCTACAAATGCGGGCGCTATCGCTGTCTGCACGGGGCTGGCACTGGCAGCATTTGCTCATCTTCGGACGCGCTCAGGCGGGCTGCTCTGGCTCTCTTTTATCAACTTGGGCCTGGCCTTCGGCTTTGTTTTGGCGCTTTATCGGTATCTCGACATGTACGTTCTCCAAACGGAGCCTGTGCTGGAGTCGGTGCTCAGCTTCGGGAGCGTGGCCATTGTCGGTCTCCTGCTCTGGCGTTGCGGTGTGCGCATTCTCGAGATCTTCACGGGCGAGAAGGTTCTGGCGAAGGCAGCTGTCAGCGGCCTGATTTCGATTGCCCTGATTTGGAGTGTTGGTCTTTATCTCGAGCGTGAAATTCGCCCCCATGGGAAAGCGGCAGCGGCGACCGACGGCAAGCCGAATTTGCTCTGGATCGTCATGGATACGACGCGCGCTGATCATCTGGGTTCCTATGGATACGAGAAAGGAACCAGTCCCAATCTTGATGAGATGGCCAAGCAAAGTGTTGTGTTCGAAAAAGCGATCTCCCAGGCGTCATGGACGATGCCGAGCCATTTTCAGATGGTGACCTCTCGGTTCGATAGCGGCAAGGAGAATGCCCTGCCGGATGACTACGAAACGGTCGCCGAGATTCTGCGTGACGAAGGATACGACACAGCCTCGGTCTTGGGGAACTATTCTCTGGGCCGCCGTTCCGGCTTCGACCAGGGCTTCGCGGACGTCATGGACGGTCCGGTCAATATCTTCTACCTGAAGTTCTTCGATAAATTACCCGTTGTGAAATGGCTGGTACACTCCGGTTTGATCGCTCCGGACACCGCGGTTCGTTGGTACCACCGCCATACTTTTCTCGAGGGCGTGGGTGCCCGCGGGGCCGACTTGACGGATCGCTCGATCGATTGGATCAATGGTCGTGATGGAGATCGTCCGTTTTTCCTCTTCCTGAACTATATGGACGTCCACGACGCTTTTGACCCCCCCGAGCCCTACCGCAGCCAATTCGCACCGGGTGTCGATCCGATGTTGGGCTTCGTCCGGTTCGACGCAGAGGAGGGCGAAGCGATCGACAGCAATACGTTTGTTCGTGACGTTCTGCCTACGATGGAGCCGGGAGACTGGGGCGAACTGGTGGATCTCTACGACGGCGAGATCGCTTATCTCGATGAACATATCGGGCGACT
>Ga0055584_100004267_pt1 | contig 14043 bp, 15 predicted proteins | sample OSDHelmetaG_FD_58716 | JGI IMG/M metagenome (GOLD analysis project Ga0055584, IMG submission 58716) | Pelagic marine sediment microbial communities from the LTER site Helgoland, North Sea, for post-phytoplankton bloom and carbon turnover... | ecosystem: Environmental > Aquatic > Marine >... | reverse complement strand
CCGCAAACCCGAGCCACGTTTACGTCTGTACAGTGACCTGCGTCACCGGCAGCGAGGACTCCGCCGGAAAATCATCAACACTGGGAGCAATCCCTCGGCTCACAGCTAGCGATCCCAACGCTGCCACCATGGCACCGTTGTCGGTACACAATCCTGGCGCCGGAATTCTCAGCCGAATTCCGGCGGCCTCGCTGCGCTGTTCGGCCAGTGCCCGCAACCTGGAATTAGCCGCAACCCCGCCGCCAATAATCAGATGGTCAAAGCCTTGCTCGGCGCATACCGCCACCGACTTGCGAACTAAGACGTCAGCGACTGCTTCTTGGAAACTTGCGGCAACGTCAGCGACCGGTACTTCTCGACCCGCAGCTTGGCACTGTTCCACCCAGCGAGCCACAGCGGTCTTCAGCCCGCTGAACGAAAAGTCGTACCGGTGCCGCTGCAGGTCCCGGCCACTGGTTAGTCCTCGCGGAAAGTCGATGGCGGTCGGGTCTCCCTCAGCAGCTAGCTGATCGATGTAGGGACCACCTGGAAAGGGCAGCCCTAACAACCGCGCCACTTTGTCGAAAGCCTCACCGGCCGCATCGTCGATCGTGGCTCCCATCGGTGAAATACCGGTCACCAGATCGGTCACAGCCAACAGCGAGCTGTGGCCACCAGATACCAACAGGGCTACCGACGGTTCCGGTACCGGAGTGCCCGACAAGCCTTCCACCGCGACGTGCGAGGCCAAATGGTTCACGCCATAGACCGGCTTATCCAGCGCCAGCCCGAGCGCCTTGGCAGCGCTCACCCCCACCACCAGAGCTCCCGCCAAACCGGGACCCGCGGTAACCGCAATCGCGTCCACATCGTGCAGCGAAACTCCGGCATCACTACAGGCCCGCTGCAAGGTCGGCACCATGGCTTCCAGGTGGGCTCGGCTGGCTACCTCCGGCACGATGCCACCGAATCGGGCGTGCTCGTCGGCGCTGCTAGCGATCGTGTTGGCCAGCAGCCGGTGCCCCGCCACAATGCCGACGCCGGTTTCGTCGCAGGAGGTTTCGATGCCCAATACGAGCGGCTCGTCAGCCATGCGGCACCTCCGAGAGTGGCAGAGGTTCGCTGCGCCGCAGTCGCATGTTGACCGCGTCGGTGCCATCTGCGTAGTACCTGCGCCGCACCCCGAGACGAATGAACCCTGCCGATTCATAGAGCCGCAGTGCCGCAGTGTTGTCAGCCCGCACCTCAAGAAAAATCCTGCTGCAGTCTTGTTCCCACGCGGCTTGGATCACTCGGATCAAGAGTTGCTGTCCAACCCCGGCTCCTTGCACTGCGGCAGTCACCGCAACCGTTTGAACATCGGCGTCGGGCGGCGAGAGAAAAATCCCGGCGTAGCCGACAAGAACATCAGACTGTTCAGCGACCAGATACCAGCGATCCAGCGACAGCCGGGCCAGTTCGTGATCGATTTGTTCCGCGCTCCACGCATCAGCACCAAAGAGTTCCTGCTCGATAGCCCGCATCTGCTCGGCATCCGTCGGGATCGCCGGACGGATGGTGGTGAGGCCCGCTGAACTCATGAGCCAGCCCCCTTGTTTGCCGCCGACCAGGTGACGTCGGGAGCGCGCAGATACAGCGGCGTTAGCGAGTCTGGCTGATCACCGGAAGCAACTCGTTCGGCCGTGGCTACCGCCACTGCCGCCAACGCGCTGGCGTCCAGTGCAGTGGCACCCCGGGCACGACGATCCGGATCAGTGAGCAACGCTTGATCGCCACAGACCGGCTCCGAGCCCACCAACTCCCGCGCAGTATCCCGCGGGAGCACCTGCGGCTCAGCGGTCCGTTGCCCGGCTGCGTAGTGCGCCAGGAAAACCTCACCACGGCGAGCATCTAAGATGGCCCAACCGTCGGCCAGCCCGCTCTGCTGCGCCACAACATCCAACGAACCGACACCCACAGCCGGAATCTCGCGCGCCCAGGCCAGCGTCTGAGCCGCCACGAGTCCTACGCGCAGACCAGTAAAGGCACCCGGCCCCCGACCAGTAGCCACCAGATCAGGGTCGCCGCATGCCAAGGCCGCGCGCAGTAGCGGAGCTAGGTCTTCCGCGTGAGCACGCTGCCGCTGACCGGAGTCAGCAAACCGAACTGTGCCGTTGCGATCAACCGCCGCCACTACTGGAAACGGTCCACAGGTATCGAGAGCGAGAATCAAATCAGCACCTGCTGCCAGGTCTGCTGCACCGCCGCGATTTCCTCGCTGCCCCACCGAGGCCCGCAACCGCGAATCGCCACCGTGCGCCGGTGTTCCTCGCTGCCGTCGCCGCGATCAAATTCGATCTCCAGCCAGGAGTCGGAAATTTCGGCCATGACTGATTGTCCCCACTCCACCACGGTGACCACCGCCTCGGTGTCCAGATCGAGGTCAGCGAACTCTTCCGGAGCGCTCACCCGATAGGCATCGCAATGCAACAGGTTCACGCGTGGGCCCCGGTGCTGGCGGGCGATGACAAAGGTGGGGCTGGCCACTGGATCAGCAAGTTCCAGCCCCCGCCCAAGCCCGCGGGTGAAGGTGGTCTTGCCCGCTCCGAGCGGGCCGATCAGACACACCGCGTCCCCCGGCTGTAGCAACTCGGCCAAGGCAGCGCCCAGCGCTTCGGTGGCGGCTGGATCAGGCACCGGGAACGTGATGGGCAACGAATCAGTCACGCTGTGATGTTCCTACGCACGGCGTCGATGAGTTCCAGCAGGTATCGGTTCACATCGTGATACCGCTCGATAATGATCATGTGGCCAGTCGCTGGCACAATCACTAGTTCTGCGCCGGGGATATGGCGAACGATCTCGACGCTGTGATGATGCGGGGTCACCAAGTCGCGATCACCCACCATCACCAAGGTCTCGCCCGACTGCAACGCTGCCAATGCTTCCTGCTTGTCGTGGGCAGTCAAATGAGGCGCAAAATCGGCAATGACGTCGATCGGTGTACTGGCAATCATGTCAGCGACGAACTGAGTGCGGTTCTGGGAATAGTTGCTGCCAAATGAGTACGTATGAGTCAGCGCATAGGTCAGATCGCTAATGTGGTGCCGACCTAGTTCAATCACCTCCCGGTTGGCTTTCGCTAGTGCCGCTAGTTCGGAAGTATGGGAATGGACGAACCCGGCCGCCGGAGTAGGCAACCCCAAACTGACCTCATTCATGTGGCCGGAACTGGTCGCAAACAGTGCGACCCCTCGGACTCGGTCGCCAAACAACTCTGGATGCTCCTCCGCGAGCGACATGATTGTCATGCCGCCCATGGAGTGACCAGCCAGAACAACTGGCCCGGTTGGCGCGCAGTCCTCGATGATCCGAACCAGATCTCGACCTAGCTGATCAACGTTGTGGGTCTCCGGGCTACCGCGGCCGGAGCGACCGTGAGAACGCTGATCCCAAAACACCATCCGGACATTGCCGCGCAGGTCCCGTTGTTGGTAGTGCCAGCAGTCCATGTTGAGTGAAAAGCCGTGGGTGAAGATCACCGTCAACTCATCATCGAATTCGTCGTTCGCCTCATCAATTTCAGCGATGAGCGCAGTGCCATCGTCCGCCATGACAGTCACTCGTCGACCGCGCAACATACCCAATGGCTCATCCCGTTCTGGGTCGAACCGAGATCGACCGACAGCGTTTCGTTCGGCCAACATTCCCAAGCCGACACCAGCGGCTGCCGCTCCCAACCCCAGCGCAGCGACCCCTAACCGTTTGGGTAGCGACGACTGCATCAGTCGACCCCGCGATACTGCCGAGGCACCCGCGGACCAATTCGGGTGACGATCTCATAGCCGATCGTGCCAATCTTGTCCGCCCACTGATCCGCGGTCGGGCCCGCTGAGCGGCCCTCGCCGAAGAGTTCTACCTCGGCACCGGCCTTGATCGGCGCATCCCCGACATCCAGCACGAACTGATCCATCGCCACTCGACCGGCAACGGAGAAAGTTCTTTCAGCAACCCGCACTGGCAATAGCCCCGATCCTGCCCGCGGGATGCCATCGGCATAACCCAACGGAACTAGCGCCAGCCGAGTCTGACTGGCAGCGCGATAAGTCTGCCCGTAGGAAACCCCGTGGCCCGCTGGGACCACTTTGCTGAGCACTACCCGCGCTTTCAGCGTCATCGCCGGCCGCAGGCCAAGTTCGGTTGCCGTTCCCAGTTCAGGACCTGGAGTCAGCCCGTACATCGCGATGCCACAGCGCACCATGTCGAAATGGGTAGCGGGGAAAGCGAAAGTTCCCGCCGATGCGGCCAGATGACGCACTCGTGGCTGCACACCCAGGCTGTCCGCCTGTGCCAGACCTTCTCGAAAGACCTGCAGTTGCTGGTTGGTTGCCGGACTATCGGGTTCATCAGCGGAGGCCAGATGACTCCAGATACCTACGATGTCGATGCGACCGCCATCGCGCAGCGCCAGCGCTTGGCGAAGGAGTTCCTCCCACTGCTGCGGGGTCGCACCGTTTCGACCCAAACCGGTATCAAGTTTCAGATGCACTCCCACTCGAGCGCCCGCTTGCTGCGCCGCGACCGCGATCTGGTTCAGCATCTGAGACGAACTCGCCGCTATTTCGACTCCGGCAGCAGCGCAGTCGGTGAGGTCTTCGCCCGGGGCGTAGAGCCAACACAGCAGTGGTCCTTGATCGCCCGCCCGCCGCAGTTGCATTGCTTCGGCGGGGAGCGCAACTCCCAAATAATCGACTCCCGCCAGTCGAGCTGTTTCGGCCACCGGCAGCATGCCGTGGCCGTAGGCGTCAGCTTTCACCACGGCCTGCAGTAACGATCCGGGGGCGATCTCCCGCAGCCGAGCGATATTCGCTGCGATCGCAGCGAGATCTACCTCGGCAACTGCTCGGTCCACTGTGTCATTGTTGCCGTTCTGGGACTCCGAAGCACTCATCTGCGAATCTCAGCCACCGCATCCGGAACGGCAGTGACCACGTCCCATGCGGTAGTGGGCCGCCCACTGCGGCCCGCGGTCCTCCCAGCGAGACCATGCAGATAGACCCCGGCAGCTACCGCTTCCGCGCAAGTCCGCTCACCGGCACGGGCAGCCACGGCGCCTACGATGCCGGCCAACGCATCACCGGTCCCGGCAGTCGCCAACGCCGGACTTCCCATCAGATCCACGAACGCATCACCGGCAGGTTCGGCGATCACGCTGCTGGCGCCCTTCAGCACCACAATCGCCCCGCAGTCGGCAGCGGCGGCGCGGGCAGCCGTGACTCGATCTGCGGACAACGAAAATCCCAACCGGGTGAATTCACCCACGTGTGGGGTGATGATGCTCGGTGCGGTCCGCAACCGCAGTCGTTCCCGCAATGGGGGGTGCTCCGCTAGCAAGGTGAGTGCGTCAGCGTCCGCGACTACCGGCAGATCGGTATCCAGTACGTCCGCGAGTAGTTGCGCGGCAGCTGAATCAGTACCCAAGCCTGGACCAATCACCCATCCGGTTGCCCGGGGATCCTGTTGCGGCTCGTCGGTCGTGATGACGACATCAGGAAAGCGATGAACGACAGCCTCGGCTGCAGCCAGCGATTGCGGCGAACTGTGTAGCCGGACCATGCCGACACCGCTATGGCGAGCAGCGCCCACCACCATATGGGCCGCGCCGGGATATTGCGCTGATCCGGCCGCTGCCGCCAAGACACCGTGACTGTACTTGTAGTCCGTCGGTGACAACGGCGCAAACCAGCGACGAACGTCAATCGGGTCCAAGACCGCGAGATCGGCTGACTGTTGGGCCAGGGCTGGTTCCAGTCCGATATCAACTACTTCGATCGTTCCCGCTCGCCACCGGCCTGGGTCCAGAAGGAGACCAGACTTGAGACAGCCGAACGTTACGGTGACATCAGCGGTGACCACTCGCTCGGCGTCTGCCACTGCACCGGTATCTGGGTCTACCCCGCTGGGAACATCCGCGGCGATAACTACTGCGCCAGCCGCCGCCTGCACCAATTCCGCTGCTGGGGACCGCAGCTGGCCGCTCGCCCCAATACCCACGATGCCGTCCAAGACCAGGTCAGCTTCACTGGTCATCGTCGCTGCCGCTGAATCAGTCGCTGTCACGACATGTCCGCCCGCCGCTCGCACGGCGGCGGCACCGGTGGCATGCGATGAGTCGGCCACCGTGATGGCGGAGACCGCAGCACCCCGGCCGGCCAGGTCAGCTAGTGCGAACAGCACATCACCGCCATTGTTACCGGAACCGACCAGGGCAACTACCCGGGCGCCAGCAACACCACCGACTAGGGCGCCGGCAGCAACTCGGGCGAGTCCAGCAGCAGCGACTGTCATTAATTCTGGCTCTGCGACCGTCCGCATTAGTTCTTCTTCTGCCGCGCGCACCGCAGCAACCCGATAGGCGTACCTCACAACCGCACTCTATGCGGAATCGGCGACTTCCACGGCCGTTGTGCCAGCAAGCGAGGCCCTCCCCTCAGCCACAACATAGGCAACTGCCATGTCGCCTTCTGCCGCCAGCGACACGTGCCAAGACCGCACCCCCAGTTGACGCGCCGCCTCTCGCAACGAACCGTGTGTGATTACATACGGCCGGCCGTCCGGCTCTACCATCACTTCGCATTCCAAAAAGTCGGTTCCGGGCGGAACCCCAATGGACTTAGCCAGTGCCTGTTTCGCGGCATACCTCGCCGCGAGGGAAGCCACAGTGCGCACCTCGCCGGATTCATCAACTCTCTCGCGTGGATTGAGTAGTGCCTCCACGTAGCCGGGTGCTCGCGACACGCTGGCACCGAACTTGGCAATGTTCACCATGTCGATACCGATACCTACGATCACGGTGTCCAGATTGTCACGAAGTGCGCCAGTTTCGCGCACCAGCGAGAGTTTGTACACCCAGTGGGATGACGGTGACGCGATTAGGCGCGCGGCACTAGCTCCCGGGCTATCTCGATGTATTCCTCGCACCCTTGCTGCTTGAAAAATTCTTGGGCGTCTCGTGACTTGGGATCACGCAGATTTCCCTTAGCACTTAAGGAAGAAAGAACAGATCCAAGGCCCTCCGGCAAACTTGCGGCCTTCTCTATATCCGCAACGAGTGACTCTTGCCGGAGAACAACGTCCATCGCAAAAGGACCATCGACTGGTGCAATGCGGTAGTTGATGAGGACGTTCTTGTAGTTCTCTCCCGAGATGAGCCACTGCTTGAAGGGTATTTGGCGCTCCGGGCCGCGACGATACATCTTGTAGTAGTACTGCGATACGAGAAAATCCAACGGATCCCGGTGAATAGAGACCTTGGTGTAGGAAGAAAAGAGTTCTTCCCCCATATTTCTACAGATTCGCTGGCTGCGAATGTGGCTTGTGAACTTGCCCATAATCCGCGCGTTCGGATGGGCTTCGCCGTAGCGAGGGTCTAGATACTTCTCCCGCTGTCGGCGTCTGAAGTTCACTGGCCCTTGAAAGCCCAGCTCGGCTCGGATGAGTTCATCTCCCTCAGAAATATCGCAGACGATGTCGTCCGCATTGCAGTATTTCGATAGCGCTATTTCAAAGGATGTCCCACCGGTTTTCTTTGTCTTGACAAAGATCAACTTGAGCCCGTGACAGATAATCATGAGTCACTCCACCGTGACTGACTTGGCCAGGTTGCGAGGCTGGTCGACGTCGTGGCCCTTCGCCGTGGCCATCTCGCAGGCAAAGACTTGCAGTGGCACCGTGGCGACCAGTGGCTGCATCAGCGTCGGGGTCACTGGCAACCGGATGATGTGGTCGGCGTAGGAGTCCACCGACGTGTCACCTTCTTCAGCCAGCACAATCGTTCGCGCACCACGTGCCCGTACTTCTTGAATGTTGGAAACAATCTTGTCGTGCAGCATGGTGCTGCTGTTCGGTGACGGCACCACCACGATCACGGGTAGCCCCTCCTCCAGCAGCGCGATCGGCCCATGCTTCAACTCACCCGCCGCAAATCCCTCGGCATGCATGTAGGCGAGTTCCTTAAGTTTCAGCGCACCCTCCAGCGCCACCGGGAAGCCCACATGCCGGCCGATGAAAAGCACTGATCGCGAGTCCGCCAACTCTCGGGCAACGTCACGTACGTCTTCAACGGTGTCTAACACCAGATCCACCTTGCCCGGCATATCCGCCAGCTGATCCAAGATCCGGGTCACTTCGTCACCGAACATGTTGCCGCGCACTTGGGCCAGGTAGAGACCCACGAGATAGGCAGCGATGATTTGAGTGAGAAATGCTTTCGTGGACGCGACCGCGATTTCTGGACCCGCGTAGGTGTAAAGAACTGCGTCACTTTCCCGCGGGATGGTCGATCCGAGAGTGTTGCAGATCGCCAGCACCCGAGCACCTTGCTCCCGCGCGTAGCGCATTGCCATCAGCGTGTCCATGGTCTCCCCGGACTGTGAGATGGCGATGACCAGGGTGTTGCGACCTACGATGGGATCTCGGTAGCGGAACTCACTGGCGAGTTCCACTTCCACCGGGATTCTGGTCCAATGCTCGATCGCGTACTTCGCGACCAGCCCAGCGTGAAAAGCGGTCCCGCAGGCAACCACGACGATTTTGTCGATCTCGCGCAGTTCACTGTCGCTGATACGACTGTCGTCTAACTGCAACCGACCGTCCCGATCGATACGTCCGCGCATGGTGTCGGCCACCGCCCGCGGCTGCTCCGCGATCTCTTTGAGCATGAACAGGTCGTAGCCGCCCTTTTCCGCGGCCGAGGCATCCCAGTCCACGGTGAACGGTCGAGTCGCCACCGGTTCGCCGTAAAAGTCGGTCACTTCCACGCCATCGGCGGTCAACTCCACGACTTGGTCTTGACCTAGTTCGATGGCGTCACGAGTATGGGCGATGAAGGCGGCCACATCGCTAGCCAAGAAAGCCTCGCCGTCGCCGATACCCACCACCAGTGGTGAGTTGCGTCGTGCCCCCACGATGCGATCTGGTCGACGCGCATCCACCGCGACCAACGTAAATGCTCCCTTCAACCGCTGCGCCACCAGCCGCATCGCCTCAGCCAAATCATCACCTGTCTCCGGCAGCATGCGAGCCACCAAATGGGCGGCCACTTCGCTGTCAGTCTCCGAACTCAGCGGAATGCCCGCGTCTACGAGCTCCTCGCGGAGTTCGGCGAAGTTCTCAATAATCCCGTTGTGGATGATCGCGACTTTTCCGTCGGCAGACACATGCGGGTGAGCATTGCGATCGGTGGGACCACCGTGGGTGGCCCAGCGAGTGTGACCGATGCCAGTGTGGGACATCGGCGGGGACTCGTGTTCGAGTTCACTCTCGAGCACCTCGATCTTGCCGGCACGCTTGCGAGTCCACAGATCCTCATCCGCGACCAGCGCCACTCCCGCTGAGTCGTAGCCCCGATATTCCAGTCGGCGCAGTCCAGCCACCACAATGTCGAGGGCTGCTCCATTGCCGACGTATCCGACGATTCCACACATGAGGGAAAGCCTAGGGCCAAAGGACCCAGGTAGACGACATCACCCGGCGAGAGTTCAGGAGTCGAGAGCCAACTCAGTGCGCACTACCTCAGCCAACATCTCGGCGAAACGCTCCGCCTCCGCCTGAGTGGCTGCCTCCACCATGACCCGCACGAGTGGTTCGGTACCCGATGGCCGCAACAACACTCGACCGGTCTCACCCAGTTTTTCCTCGGCTGCTCGGACAGCGGTCGCAATCGCTTCGTTCTCCGGCATTCGCGACTTGTCCACACCAGGAACGTTGATCAGGATTTGCGGCAGTCGTTGCATTACTGCCGCGAGTTCAGCCAGCGAAGTCCCGGTGGCGGCAACTCGACTGAGCAGGTGGGCAGCCGTGAGAACGCCGTCACCGGTAGTGGCGTGATCGAGCAGAAGTACGTGACCGCTTTGTTCGCCACCCAGGTTGTAGCCAGCGGCCCGCATGGCTTCCAAAACATAGCGATCGCCAACAGCAGTCTCGACGACCGTGAGGCCTTGCCGCTGCATCGCCAGTTTGAACCCTAAGTTGGACATCACCGTGGCCACCACGGTGCTGTCGACTAGGTGACCGTTGTCTCGCATCGCCAGCGCGAGCACAGCCATGATTTGATCGCCATCGACGAAGTTGCCGGTTGCATCCACCGCCAGGCAGCGATCCGCATCGCCATCGTGGGCAATGCCTACATCTGCGCCCAATTCTTGTACCGCAGCGGCGAGGTCTGCCATATGGGTGGAGCCGCAACCGTCATTGATGTTGCAGCCATCCGGCTCGGTGTGAATCACCGATACCGTCGCCCCGAGTTCGCGGAGTACTCGCGGTGACGCGTCGCTGGCCGCGCCGTTTGCGCCGTCCACCACCACATGCAGGTCGTCGAGACGATGATCCACCGAAGCGACAACATGAGCCACATAGTCCGACAGTGGGTCACCCCCGATGCGAATACGGCCAACGTCGGCGCCGGTCGGGCCGGGCACCGAGGCAGTAATGGCCTGCTCAATGCGGTCTTCCACGTCATCTGCGAGTTTGCGACCACCGCGAGCAAAGATCTTGATGCCATTGTCGGGCATGGGGTTGTGCGAGGCGGATAACATCACCCCGAAATCCGCGCCAGTGGAATCCGTGAGGAAGGCGACTGCCGGAGTGGGCAGGACACCCACATCCCAGACATCAACACCAGCGGCAGCGATGCCCGCACAAACGGCAGCAGCCAAGAACTCACCACTTGCCCGGGGATCACGGCCGACGACCGCAGTGGCCCGACCACTACTGTTGCTGCCCAGTTCTCGCGCGGCAGCACCAGCGACAGCCAGAGCTAGTTCTGGCGTGAGATCGCGGTTGGCAAGCCCACGGACTCCATCGGTGCCGAATAGGCGACCCATCAGACGATCAGCGCTTGGAGTACTGCGGTGCCTTACGCGCCTTCTTAAGGCCGTACTTCTTGCGCTCCTTGACCCGAGCGTCGCGGCTGAGGAAACCAGCCTTCTTCAGCTCTGGCCGGAAGGCTTCAGTGTCGAAGTCGTTCAGTGCCCGCGCCACTGCTAGTCGCAACGCACCAGCCTGGCCGGAGGCGCCGCCACCGTGGATATTGGCGATGACGTCAAACTGACCCAACGTGCCGGTGAGCGCCAATGGGCTGGCCACCAGCTGCTGGTGCACCTTGTTGGGGAAGTACTCCGCCAACGTGCGACCGTTCACCTGCCACTCACCCGATCCGGCTACGATCCGAACCCGCGCCACGGCTTCCTTGCGACGCCCGGTGGCGGCCTCGCTGCCAGCGGTCACGGACACAGTGGGCACTGCCGGTGCAGCTTCCTCGGTCTGCTCAACCGCTTCGGTCTGCTCAACCTCTTCAGCCTGCTTAGTCATGCTGTCGTTCTCGCTCACTGGGCCACCTGGGTGATCTCGTAGGGTTGCGGCTGCTGCGCGCCATGCGGATGGTCCGGGCCACTGTAGACCTTCAACTTGGTCAACTGCTGCCGACCGAGAGTGTTGTGCGGCAGCATGCCACCCACCGCCTTCTCGATCAGCCGCCGCGGGTTTTCTTCACGCAGTTCGCCGTAGGAGGTGCTGGACAAACCACCGGGATAGTTGGAGTGGCGGTAGTCCAATTTGTCGGTCGGCTTCGAGCCGCTCAACGCGACCTTGTTCGCATTGATGACGATGACAAAGTCGCCAGAATCGACGTGCGGCGCGAAGGTCGGCTTGTGCTTACCACGCAGCAACTTCGCTGCGTGGCTGGCAAGCCGGCCGAGCACTACGTCGGTGGCGTCGATGACATGCCACTGTCGCTCGACGTCACCCGGCTTGGGCGTGTAGGTGCGCACGTCTACTCCCTGACTAGTCCATGGTTCTTAGTTGCTGCAGCGGACCTGCCGCCGCGGGCGGCACTTGGCCGCACAGCAACCTCGTTATGGTACCCATGCCAAGTGCCAAGGGTCAAAGCCGATCCCAGCACTTACCGCGTATCGATTCAGGAGTGGTAGGTGATCTCGGCCACACCCGCGGTGACACGAGTGCCCTTCTCTCCGGCCAGGATCCCCGGCAGATCCTCCAATGCTCCGATGACAGCTGATGCACCGGGGCGCTTTCGAGCGAAATCCGCCGCGGCCTCGACCTTGGGTCCCATCGACCCAGCCGGGAAATCAAACGCCTCCAGCGACTCCGGGGAGGCCTCTTTTATCCCTCGCTGATCGGGAGTCCCCCAATCCAGGTAGACCGCGTCAGCATCAGTGGCGATGACTAACAGGTCGGCCTCGAGATCGTCGGCCAACACCATTGAGGACCGATCTTTATCGATCACGGCTTCGACGCCGACGAGGTGCTTGGGGTTGAAGTCCCAGGGCCCTTCGACGTGGTCTTCTTTCTCGTACATCGTGGGGATTCCGCCACCACCGGTACAAACGACAACAGCACCCATATTCAGCAGCGTTTTGATCGGCTTGATTTCAAAAATCCGCTTGGGCTCCGGCGACGGCACCACCCGGCGCCAGACGTCACCGTCAGGCTTCACTATCCAGCCCCGCTCAGCGGCCAACCGGTTGGCATCTTCCTCGGTGTACACCGGACCGACAAACTTCGTCGGATCTGCCATGGCCGGATCATCGGCATCTACTTCGGTCATGGTGAGGATCGTGGCAATGGGCTTCTCGATCGGCAGCAGGTTGCCGAGTTCCTGCTCGATAAAGTAGCCAATCATTCCCTCCGTCTGAGCACCCAACACGTCAAACGGGTATTCGGATTCCTCCTCATAAGAGGATGCCTGCAGCGCTAGTAGACCGACCTGTGGACCATTACCGTGCGAAATGACTAGCTCATTCTCCATGGCAACTGGCGACAACGCCCGGCAAGCGATCCGCACGTTCTCTCGCTGGTTCTCTACCGTCATTGCCTCGCCACGCTTCTGCAACGCGTTTCCACCGAGAGCGACTACCACACGCATGTGATCCTCCGAAGATCGTTAGGGTTCGGGATTCTTCCGGCGCCAGCGTTGCAGATCGCGAGATTCGATGCGCGCTAGATTCCAGAAAATTCGCACTCCTACTTACGGCTGTTGACCGTCAGTTGGCTCGGCCGTACGCAGTTGGCGAGCCTCCCGGATACGCGCAGCCATTTCCGCCGGCGGCGGGTAGTCCACCCGCTGCAAGACCAGCCCGGCGGCGGGCATCACGCCGGCTGCCGAGTCCCGTTCCTGGGCGGACAGCACCGCCGCCACCCACTCCGGCGCTCGTCGCCCCTCACCCACAGCAACCAAAGCACCAACAACGGAGCGCACCATGGAATGACAAAACGCGTCCGCACCGATGTTGATAGTCAGCAGTCCGGGAGCTCCTCGGAGAACCGTGAGGTACAAAACGCGGCGGATTGTGGTCGCGCCGGCTTTCGCCCGACAGAAGGCCGCGAAGTCGTGCTCTCCAACGAGCGCTGCCGCTGCGGTGGCCATGCTCGACTCAGCCAGCGCACGGGGGTGAAAGACCACAAAGTTTCGCGTGAGTGGATCCCGTTGCTGCGGATCGTCACAGATCCGGTAGCTGTAGTGACGCGACAATGCCGCAAACCGAGCATCAAAGTCCGCTGGCGCAGCAGTGACCGCTCGACAGAAGACTTGCGGCCCCATCAGTCGATTCAGCTGTGCGACCAGGCCGTACCAGGTACGCCGTACTAGGGCTTGCTCCGGGATATCCGCATGCGCCACTTGGCCTCGGGCATGCACCCCCGCATCAGTACGCCCGGCGCAATGCACCGAGATCGGTTCACCGCAGACTTCAGCGAGCGCCGATTCCACCCGCTGCTGAACCGTGTCCAGTCCGGGTTGCCGGGCCCAGCCGGACAAACCGGTGCCGTCATAACCGAGGTCGAGCCGAATTCTGGTCCGACCAGGTGGCACAGCGCGCGGGTCAGCGCCCGGGCTGGTCACTTCGCGGCGTCATCCTCTTCCGAGTCCGACTCATCGTCGGCAGCTTCGGCGACAGCGGAGTCGTCGGCGGCGGCTGTCGGTTCTTCTGCTAACTCCTCGGACGCTTCCGGGGTCACCTCGTCGGCGGTCTCCTCGGTGGTTGACTCCTCGCTAGCGTCGGCGGCCTC
>Ga0055584_100004265_pt1 | contig 14046 bp, 15 predicted proteins | sample OSDHelmetaG_FD_58716 | JGI IMG/M metagenome (GOLD analysis project Ga0055584, IMG submission 58716) | Pelagic marine sediment microbial communities from the LTER site Helgoland, North Sea, for post-phytoplankton bloom and carbon turnover... | ecosystem: Environmental > Aquatic > Marine >... | reverse complement strand
ATGGTAGCCAGCGCGGGAATGCTCACCATCAAAAATATAGGTGCCGGGAATATCATCATAGTCTCTAGTTTCGCGCACTGGCATACTCCTTAATGGTATTTTTAAACCAATAAATTAGGCTCATATCACTATCTATCTACCGTCGTTAACACTGCTGTCAAACGCTAGCTGTGCCAATGAAGCCGTTGTCGACTCAATTAATTCGGCGACAGCATTTTCCATTGAATACACGCCGTGCTTTGTACCGAGTAAACGCTGAACACGATCACCATCAACCAGGGTGTAATACAATGCACCGAGTAGAAAGTGGCAACGCCAAACTAACCGCTGTTTATTAGCATTAGGAAATACCAACATTAATGCCCTTATAAACTGTCTGGTCGTATCATCAAACGCATCTGCTATAATTTTTTTAGCGACACTGTGCCCTTCCATAGACAATACTGCGCGTAACCGAGTAAATCGTGCACCACCCCCATCAGCATCGGCTCGGATAGTAGGCAAAACATAAGCACGCACAATTGCTGAAAGACGTTCCCCTTTATTAGAAATTCGCTCGGCTTCACCCAACAATTGCAAGCGCATCAAATTCATTGGCCGAGTATGCTTAGCGTAAATTGCAGAAAGTAAATTTTCTTTAGTTCCGAAGTGATAGGTTACACTACCTAAATTAACCCCCGCCGCCATTGCAATATCCCGCATACTGACACCTTTATAGCCATTACCCGACATTAATTCTTCAGCGTGATCAAGGATGTCGTCCTTTATCTGGCCGGGCTTTCGTTTAATCAATATTGTACAACTATTTGGATTTCTTGTACGATAGTACAAGAAATAGTTTATTGCAAGTCCGCAATGATCGAATGTGGCAGTTGTAAATAGTGTGGTGAAGCGTAAAACTCCCTATACTTTTATACAACTAAAGATTACTCCGCTAACCCATAGAAGAATAGTAAATGATTCATTCAGCCTATCATGCGCATTTATATTTTGATGCAACCACAATGGAACAAGCCATTGCGCTAGGTAAGCAGGCCAATGAAAAATTTGAATTAAATCCGGGCCGGGTTCACCAAAAACCTGTCGGCCCCCATCCTTGCTGGAGCCAGCAACTAGCCTTTAATGCGGATCAGTACGACAGTCTAATACCGTGGCTGGACGAACATCGTAACGGTCTTACCATACTAGTGCATTCCCTCTCCGATGATAATTACAAGGATCATACCGATCACGCTTCTTGGCTAGGCATACCCGCCAAACTAAAGCTGGAAATGTTTATGTAGATCAGTACGGCTAGATTACAGGTTAGAAAAATTTTGAGAATACCAACAAGTCATCTTAAAAAAATTATTACATCGGCCATCATTATCGCCGGTGCCTGGTTGGGAACTGCGCTTCCCGGCACGCAGGGACTCACTGCTGCCCTGACTATCACTGCACTTCTGTGTTGGATCACGGGAATTATTCCAGAATACCTAACCGCACTTATGTTCTTTACCTTAGCGATGCTGCTCGCAATCGCGCCATCTTATATCGTATTTTCGGGATTCAATTCTGCGGCATTCTGGCTTGTTTTTTCTGGACTTGTCCTTGGTGTTGGAATCAATGGAACAGGGCTAGGAAAACGGATTGCCGGCAAGATTGCAACGCATCTTGGCAACAGCTATTTTAAACTGATTAACGGCTTGGTATGTATTGGATTAGTTTTTGGTTTTTTTATGCCTTCATCGATGGGACGCGTGGTCTTGCTTGTGCCGATAGGATTGGCTCTTGCAGATTATTTTGGATTTAAAAAAGATTCAAATGGATTTGTCGGTATCATGCTAGCTATCGTTCTTGGATCCTTTATTCCGGCGTTTGCCATACTGCCTGCAAATGTTCCCAATATGATTCTGATCGGAATGACCGAAACTCTATACGATTATTCTCCTCTGTACGGGGAGTACTTACTGCTGCATTTCCCTGTTCTCGGCCTAATAAAGGCCATCGTAATTTCTTACTTGATTTTATGGCTTTATCCAGACCAACCAACCATCGATAAAGACAAATCATTGAACGTCCCCAATTCCATATCCAAGCAGGAAATTCTATTATCTATTGTGTTACTCATTCTCATTGTTTTTTGGCTAACAGATTTTATCCACCATATTTCACCCGCATGGATCGCCTTAGCGGGTGCATGCTTTATTTTGCTACCCAAAATAGCAATCGTAACCAAGCAGCAATTTTGTGAAAAAATAAACTACGCCTCCTTGTTTTTAGTTGCCGGTATACTTGGTATCGGTGGGGTTATCAATTATTCAGGTCTGGGAAATACGTTAACCGAATTTCTAGTATCTTATTTACCCTTAAAAATGAATTCGCCCTTTACGAATTATATGTCTCTTGGCTTGGGCTCAATGCTGACCGGCATTGCCACGACATTGTCGGGTGTTCCTGCCGTGCTTACCCCATTGTCAGGCGCATTGTCTAGCGCAACAGGTCTCCCTTTAAAATCAGTTTTCATGACTCAAGTTATTGGATTTTCGATCATAATTTTCCCTTATCAAGCGCCTCCCTTGCTCATTGGTATGCAGTTAGCAAAAGTAAAACTAACGACCGCACTAAAAGTTTGTGCGTTTCTCGCACTAATTTCAGCTGTCGTATTAATGCCGTTAAATTTTTTATGGTGGAAGTTTCTAGGGTGGGTATAGGGCGGCAAGCAAACGAGTCTATAGAGATATCGAAAAAACAATGATCAAGCTTACACCTTCATCTGGTAATTAAAGATTCAACTTGTTCATTTCACCAGAATAGACCCGCGTTAAATTTCCCACATACAAGAACTTTGCAATAATATCTGCAACGATTATTGGTTTTTCTAATAGCGTGAAGTGGCCTGCATCATCGATTATTTCGAGATGGGCGTGGGGCAGAAACATAAGCATTTCTTGATGTTGCGAGACCGGACTCCATTGATCCTCTCTTCCAACTAATAGAAGAACTGGGCAGTTAATTCCCTCAAGATACTTCGAAGCATCCGGACGATTAATTAACGCGGTAATTTGACGTTGATGTAAATCCGCAGTCTTGCTAACAACCATGTTAACCAGTTGCCGCATAAGTTGTTGGTTATTCTGGTTCTTTTCATAAACCATTGTAGGTAGCCAACGATCAGCTAAAGCAGCCATACCGTTATCGTAAGCATACCGAATTAGCTCATTTCGACGCTCAATTTCCCCCACGCTCAAAGGACGAAAGCCCGTATCTAGCAAAACCAGACGCGTTACCCTCTCTGGTGAAAGCCGAGCCATTTCCATAGCTACCCGGGCTCCCATTGAATGACCAACAACCTGTAATGGTCCAGTGGACATATTTAAACAGTCTTGTGCCATTTCAGTAATACTATTTTGTTGGCTCAAGTCGGCAACCTTTGCGTTACCGTTTAATTGATGAATAAGTGGTCGCCATACAATGTCATCGCAAAGGAGCCCCGGTATTAGTATATTAGTGTTTTCAGTCATCACGACTAGTTAATCATCGTATTCGGCAGCACTAGGGCGATTTCAGGAAATATTAGTAAAATAACCAACGTAACCAACATCGCAATCCAGAATGGAATAACACCCAAAAAGATTTGACCAAGGGGCACCTTGGGAGCCACCATTTTCACAATAAATACATTTATTCCAACCGGTGGCGAGATCAACCCCATCTCTAGGGTAAGAACCACTAAAACACCAAACCAAATGGGGTCTATTCCTAACTGTAAAATAATTGGAAAGAAAATCGGTAAACTTAATACCATCATGGCAAAACCTTCCAGAAAACACCCCAATACCAAATAAATCGCTAAGATCAGAACAAGTATCATATATGTTGATAACCCTGAATCAGAAATAACCCCACCAATAAACTGCGGAATATGGCTTAACGCCAAAAAAGGATTAATTACATGTGCGGCGATCAGAATCAGCATTACTGTGGCGGTGGTGACTATTGAATCACGTGTTGCAGACAAAAGTCGTCGTAACGAGAGGTTTCCGGAAATAAAGCCAAGCAGTATGACAAATCCTGCACCGACTGCAGCAGCTTCCACCGGTGAGAACACACCACCGTAAATCCCGCCAATAGTCAATAAAATCACCAACAATATAGGGCCGGCGCCTAGAAATGCTTCACCTTTCTGACGCCAAGAAGTTTTAGGTCCTTTCGGGCCATATTCCGGACGTATCCAACATATTATCGAAATGGTGACAATGAACAAGGTTAATAACAACAAACCCGGCAGTATCCCTGCAAGAAATAACCTGCCAATGGATTGTTCCGTCAAAATTGCATAAATAACAAAACCCGTAGATGGCGGAATCAATATTCCAAGTGTTCCACCCGCCGCAACCACCCCCGTAGACAAGCGTGTGTTGTAATTAAATCGTTCCATCTCGGCAAGAGCAACTTTCCCCATAGTTAACGCTGAAGCTACAGACGAACCTGACAAAGCAGCAAATCCACCACAACCTATTACCGTTGCAGATGCGAGTCCACCTTGAACTCTGCCTATGATCGCATAGGCAGCATCGTAGAGTCTTCTGCTCATACCAGATGCTGATGCAATATTCCCCATCAAAATAAAAAGCGGAATTACTACTAGTTCAGGGGAAGACGCCAGCGTAAAAGCCTCGGAAGCCAGTGTAGAGTTGGCTGCATTGAATCCGTTCAGCGCTGCGATTCCAAAATACCCAACCACAAACATTGCGAAGGCAACAGGTATACGAACCAACAACAAAATCAAAAGGATCGCTAGCCCCCATAGCCCAAGAACATACTCGCTCAAATTTTTTCATCCTCACAAACATCACGTTTATAAAAAATTAACTCAATAGCGCGCAAAAACATTGCAAAGGATGTTAACAAAGCAAAACAACACAGTACCCATTGAAACCAGGCTTTGGGTAAGTTTAGTAAATTAGTAGATAAATTCAGCATACGCGAAAGTAACAAACTTTCGTATACTGTCCAGACAATCATCATAAAAACAACGGCACCTAAAACAGCCGCCACGATATCAATCATATGGTTCATTGAAGCGGAAAAATGACTCTTAAAAATATCAATCGAGATATGCCCTCCTCCCCTATCACAGATTGCCATGCCGCCGAAAACTACGATAACCATCGTCATGGTAATCATATCTTGCGAACCAAATAATGGATTACCTAGCGCACGACCAATCACATCGACGAGTATAATACACACTTCAATGAGTAAACCGACAGAACCAATCAGAGCGGACAAGCCAATTAGCTTGTCCGCAAGTAGCCGGAGAATCTCCATGCTAACGATTATTCGCCTCGCATGTCTCGAAGAATATCTGCGCCATTGACCTTTTTCAGCACTGCTTCAGCTACCGAAAGTGTTATTTTTGCAAATGTCCCAGCTCCTGCTTCATCAAGCTCGATAACAACATTGGCTGAATTTTCCTTAAGCTTAACAATCGTTTCGTTAGCCTTTGCATTCCAAGCGTCTTCGGCGCTTTTTGATAACCCAAGACCACTATGTGCATCAATCGCCGACTTATGTGCGTCAGACAACCCGTCATATGTTGCCTTATTCATTACAGTAAAAAATGCAATTCTTCCTAATGGAGCGCCTATGGTATAGCTGCTAGCAACCTCCAATAATTTAAAATCAGCAACAGCACTTGCACCTGTAACGATTCCGTCAATTAATCCGGTCTGCAATGCATTATAGACTTGCGGAATCGGCATCTGAATTGGCGTCGCACCAAGTGCGGCAATAACATCTGCCGCAACGGCTCCTGCCACACGAATTTTTAAACCTGCTAAATCTGCCGGTGTGCGAATTTGTTTATCTTTCATAATGATAATGTTCGGTTCAGAAGTCCACAGAGCCAACGGCTTGACACCTGGATACTCCGAAGCCAGATGCTTCTCATACGCGTTCCAAAGCATATCGTATCCATTACCACCGGGCTTTATAGATCCAGGCAGTTCAGCAACCATGGATTTTGGAAACTGTGAAGATGTATAGCCCTGTAATCCCCAGGACATATCAGCGGCTCCTTGCACAACCCGAACATACTGCTCCAAAGGCCCCGGACCTAATTCGCCACCAGGATAGTACGCTATACTAACTTCGCCATTAGTATCCGCTTTCAAACCAGCAGAAAGCTTATCAACAACGGATGCGGTAATGGTGTGTTGCGGTGGGGTAAAAGATGCAAACTTTAATTCTACCGAATACGCCGTCGTTGTTACCGCCGAGAGCAACATGGCGGCAGTCAGTATTCTAAATGTATTTTTCATAATTTGTCCTCTTAGTAACTTTGAGATTCTAATATAATTAAGTTCTAGGTAATAACGATACGGAACTGCGCGTCTCAAGCGAACAGTATTGATACCGGCCTGTTCGCATAATACCGAAAACTACTATCACGAACTTGTGCGCCAGCTCTCGGCGTAGTTTTCTCGAGCCTCATTAGAGTATGGAGTAGATGCTACGCGTACCCGAATTTCCGCTTGTTTATGCTTCTCGGTCGATGTCTTTCGCGTTTCATCGGGTTCACCCCATATTAATGTGAGTACATCTCCTTCATTTATATTTTGATTAACAACACCTAGGGACAACATGCAACGCTCATTGAAGCTATAGCCATTAAACATCGACATGCCAACCATACTACCGTTGTGCACAACCATATCCGCACCGGATGAAGCATAATTAGGTTGTGGGAAATCGATCCATTTATATGGAACTCCAGGCTCAAAGCCTGACGAAATAACCTTAAGAACATCCTCGCGGTTCCACTCAAAGGTAACCTTTTTACGATTATTCGTTTCCTTTAGCTTGGCGAGTGCATGTTTGCCTATAAATTCTGATTTCCAGCCTATGTAAAAACCATAACCAAGCTCAAATGGATTGACATAGTAATGCTCAATATTTTCAGAAACATAACTACCACCGATAGAACCGATGGCTTCATAACTTTCTGCGCTTAACCAGTCACGATACTCCTGCATCATTCCAGAACCTGTATAAATACCAGGCAAAGGCGACGGTATCCAACCAGATTCCACCGTATTTGTAGAATAGGCCCGACTTCCAACCTGCCGAAGATCTACACCAATGTCACGAGCCGCTTGGAGTATGGTTGATTGAATGTAATTTTTATCCGCGTACGGTCCCCAAATCTCTAAACCTGGAGCTCCTGCCATGCCATGACGAAGCGCTTGCACTCTTCTAGATCCAATCTTAATCCAGTCTACATGGAAAAATTTCACTTCCTGAATTTGTCCACCGTTCACTTTTTCAAATATTTTATCTGCATCCGGCCCTTGTATTTGAAACCGGTAATGCCCGCGATAAATTGCCTTCCCGTCAGGCTGGCTATCGGATCGAGGATCATGTGTGATTTGCACTAACCACTTACCAATTGCCGCTTGAAACCGTACCCAGTTTGCTGTGGGTGCACGACCAACAAGAACAAACTTATTCTCAGTCTCACGGAAGATAATCATATCGCCGATTACATGACCAGCTGGTGTTACTGGTACAAAATGTTTGGCTCGGTGCAACTGAAAATTTGTGAAACTATTAATTCCGACATACTCCAGAAATTTAGCTGCATCCGGACCTGAAACAGTCAATTCGTCCATATGATGTGTCTGGTCATAGAGTACAACACTATCGCGCCATGCTCGTTGCTCATCCCGCCAATTTGTAAATTCGGGAGCAACAACTGGATATACATACATTCCTATTTCGGAATTTCGTAACATTTCCACCGGGTTCTTATATTCATTTATTACATCAGAAAGACTTGCCACAAATTTCCTCGTATATATTCTATTGATATTGATTAAATAGCTACCAATGCTAGTCCCGGAATGCTGTCAACTAGCGCGGAGTCAGCGTTGATGACATAGTCAAGATTTTTGCGGGCTAGTCTTGCATGTTCACGGGCTAATGACTCTGCCCGAGCACCCTCACGATTTTTTATTGCCTCAAAAATTGCCCTATGTTGTTGTTGCGCCAATTTAAGTGACGCACAAAAATCCGGCACAATTTCCTGACCATTAATAAACGCACTCGGCGATGCGAGAGGTAAACGTGAGGCTTTTTCAACTTCGCGTTGCACGATACGGCTCCCTGACAGTCGGGATAATAGTTCATGAAACCTCGCATTGAGTTCCACATACCGCGAAAAATCTAGTCCATCCTTTTGGGTAAACAAATCGTCTAACTCATTCAATAGATCCTGACATTGTGAAATCAAAAATGAATCACATCCGCGCTCGGCTGCAAGCCTAGCCGCAGTCCCTTCAAGTACACCACGAATCTCTATTGCATCGGATATATCTTCAATTGAAAAACTAGCCACTCGACAACCACCGGAATTCAAACGAACCAATAAACCCTCTTCAACAAGACGATCCATTGCTTGCCGCAGTGGCGTGCGCGAAATACCAATTCGCTTGGCCAGAGCTGTTTCCGGTAATCGGCTATTAGCCTTAAATTTTCCGTGCAGAATCTGCCAACGCAGCTCTAAAAGTGCCTTGCCAAATTGGTTCAATTTTTCCTGCCGCGAATTAAATTGCATAAAGGTCTTACAAAATAACTTTCGTTAAACATTTTTTTATTGTATACAAAATAAACTAATATTCAAACATTTCTTTCAATATATTGAATAATTGTATACAAATTTCGATAAAATCGCATAACAATGCGAGATCGCATCTTAGACCCTTATATGTCGATGAACACTACGAAATTGCTTAACCAAACGGATCTACTAAAAATTAATGGGTGTGCACCAACTATTTTTAGTAAAAGAGTCTGAATATATTGGTAGCGGGTAAACAAATTGGGGAAATAAGCTGGTAAAAACGTGACAACCAAGAATAGAGTTTGGGTAACACTATAAATCTCAATAGCGTACTATCGCGCCTAAACTCTCATCGTATCTTCACGGGTTTGGGTGATATGCAGCAAATCCAGAATAACCATTGGTAAAATAAAATCTTAAGCCACAAACGGATTTTGTGGCACACCACCGCGCTGTTCCTTAAAAAATCCCAGTTTTTGCTGGGCCGCACGATCCGAGTAACTAAATAGAACAGTATCCTCTGCCGGACAATGAATAACATTCTTCCAGCTCGGCACTACAAATATATCCTGCGGTGACCATTCGAATTTTTGCCTATCGATAACACTATGCCCGTGACCTTCAACCACCACAAATATGGTCGCATCAGTAGAGCGATAGGGTGTTGTTTTAAAGCCTTCGGGCAATAATTGCAGAAAGGTAGCGATGGTCGGCATAGCAAAACCACCGGTTTCCGGATTTATATAGCGCATCTTTAAGCCATGACACGGATCCCATTCATCCTGACGGCGCATTACCTCAAGTGCCTCACGAGAACGATCATAGGGATAATTAAAAATTGGAGAAACCGTACCTTTACGATAATGGTCCACCGGTAACATAGAAGCCCCATAACGGGCCAGACTATGGCCAGATTTGCGCGATTCAGGTTGAGCCTCTTCCGCATACATCTCAGCAAAGGATGCATCATAGAAGGCCAGCATGGGTATATCCAAGCCATCCAACCAAATCATCGGCTCTTCAGATTCATTACCGTGATCGTGCCATGCACCGGGCGGAGTGATCACAAAATCACCATAGCGCATTACAGTTCGCTCCCCATCTACCGCGGTGTGTGCACCTGAACCCTTCAACACAAAGCGCAGTGCCGATTGGGTATGTCGGTGGGCAGGCGCAATCTCCCCCGGCTTAACCAATTGCAATCCCGCATACAACGAAGTCGTAATCTGGCTGGTTCCAGCCAACCCTGGATTTTCCAGAATCAACACACGACGCTCTGCCTCTTGCGCGGTAATTAATTCTCCAGCTTCCAACACAAATGGTTCGACCTCGGCAAACTTCCACAAGTAAGGCACACATGCACCTCGCGGAACGGGTGTTACCAGTGTGGATAAAAACCGCCATAAAGGACTAAGCTGATAGGCATTAATTTTTTCATACCAAGCTTCGCGTTCTGCTGTATCAGATGATGAGTTTTGAGATACCATAACTGTTTTAATCAATGATAGTGTGTTGATATAGAGTATGGCGAAAAAATTTACCATAAACAAATCCTAAACTCTGCAATACTCGTATCAACTAACCTAATTTTTAAAGCGAGAATGATACACTTTATGGCTCTAAAACACCTAAATTGGGTACGCCGCTAATGTCGAACCTCACCAAAGATATTGTTGTTATCGGTGCCGGCATGGTCGGCATGTGTACCGCTCTGTGGTGTCAAACTAAGGGCATACAAACAACACTCATCGATTATCAGGACCCCGGGCGAGGAACCTCGTATGGAAACGCCTGTACCATAGCCGACTACGCCAATGTACCGGTTAACGATCCCTCGTTGTTTGGCCGCCTACCCGGCCTATTATTTGGCGATGGCCCATTACGTATTAACCTGCTGCATATTCTTGGCAACCCACGCTGGTCTATAGAGTTTCTACGCCAGTGCAGCAGCAAAAACGTGGATAACATCTCTAACGCACTTGGCGCCCTTCTTAAAAGCATCCCAGCGGGTCTCGATCCACTTATTGCCGCAAGTAACACTTCGCACCTAATGCGCGAGAGCGGTTGCCTATACGTGTATTCAACTGAGCAGAGTTTCACCAGCGCTCAAAGCAGCATCGTGCGTCGCCGAGATTCCGGTGTTCCATTCGATATTATCGATCAATCCTCCATTCAAGATCTAGAACCGGCACTAAAAGGTGGTTTGCATAAAGGCCTGTACTTTCCGAAAGCCAGCCAAACCTTGAACCCCACTCACCTAATCGAAGGTTTCTTCAAACACTTTCAACAACTTGGCGGCACATGGAGAAAAGCAAAAGTTGGTCATGTACATCCCGAACAACAGTCGGTAACCCTATATACCGAAGATAATGAAAAGATAAGCACCGAAAAAGTAGTGGTTGCATGCGGGGCATTTTCGAAATCCATTAGAGGTAGCGGTAGCGAACAGTTGCCCCTTGGCACCGAACGGGGCTATCACGTGCAATATGCACAACATGAAGACTTACTTTCTCGTCCCATCGGCTTCGCCGATCAAGGCTTCTATGCCAGCCCCATGAATCAAGGTTTACGCCTCGCCGGTGTAGTTGAAATAGATGCACTGCAAAAACCCGTAAACCGTAAATGTATACAGTACTTACAACGCTGCGCCAAACAACAGTTTGGTATAAACAGCGAACCCGATACCGATTGGCTCGGCTACCGACCAACCTTTCCCGATTCGCTGCCGGTTATCGATTACTCACCTAAATCAAAAAATATTCTATTCGCGTTTGGCCATCAACATATTGGCTTGACTCTAGGCGGCATAACGGGTTTGTTAGTTTCCGAAATGTTGCGAGAAGCAGCGCCGAGTGTTGATCTTGCTCCTTTTGGAGTTGGGCGGTTTGGATGATAATTTAAGGATCCAGAAAGTCTAGCGAACTAGAAGACTTGCCTTTGGAAAAATCCTCCAGATGAGGTTAAATCATTGTGGTTGACACATCAGCATGGCCTAACAACGACTGTATCGATAATGCATGGATAAAAGAATCCAACAAACTTCAGAATTTCCATGAAATCATTAATTTATGCCGTGGTCTGAATAAAGTTGACCTTGTTATTGGAGAAGCACGTACTAAAACGATCATGCGTAAGCTGAACTTGGTTTGTAGCCAACGCCGCGCTTACAAATGCACAACCAACAGCAATCACAATAACGCAATATCGGCCAATTTACTGGATTAGAAATTTAACCCAACCGCAGCAAATCAAACATGAAGCACCGACATTACCTACTTGTCGACACGGCAGCGCTTGGTTTACCTAGCGATTGCAATGGACTTATATTCCCGAACAATCGTAGGCTAGGCAATGAGTAAACGCATGACGACTGGGTCAATAACACATGCTTTGCGTAAACCTTCTCGACGTCTGCTTCATCTCAGCGACCGTGGCGCGCAGCATACGAGTCATGCTTACCGTAAACAGCTATCTAAATATGGGATGCAAAACTCAATACCCTCAAGGGGCACCAAGGTGAGCGGCAAAGGTAGCTGCTATGACAATGCGGTTGTAGAACGATTCTTTGGTAGTTTGAAATACGAATGGCTAGCCAATGTTATTCACTTGATACGAGATTAAATAATCAATGACGTAAATACATACATTCGTTACCATAACGGGGGTAGGCTGCACTCAACATTGGGTTATGTTGGTCTAAACTAGTACGAACCCCCCCTTATTAAGGTGTACAATTAGGTCGACCTAACAGCATTAGGCAAATGAAAGAATTAGTACCATGTCAAAGTTGTATAATATTCAGTACTCAAACGGTATTACAAAAATTACCTTTTTTGAAAAACCAACTTTCGAAGAAGCTCAGCACGCTATTGATGATGTTGCTGAAAATTATCCCTATGAAAAACGATTATGGAATCTCTCAGAATCTAATTTCAATTTTACACACCAAGAAATTATAAATATATCAAGATATGGCAAATCAAAATTTATAAAAAAAAACAAAATGGGAATCGTCGCAACTGACGTCTTAGTTTACGGTCAAATGCGGCAACTTATGGTTTATAGAAAGGAAGAAGATAAGTCTGACATTTGTGTTTTTAAAACAGAAAAAGAGGCTATAACTTGGTTAAATCAATAAACATCACTACGCCTAATAAGACACTCCAATATACCTGCATTGGAATGAATCACCGAAACGAATTTAGAGCGATCAAGAAACGCTGATAGTTTATCCTTTGGAGAGGCGATAAAAATCGAATAAAATCGGTGTCGTGAGGCACTAGCACATCATTTTTCTATACTGATAGAGGGCACTATTTGAAGCAATCGCAAAAGCTTTGGGAGTAGCTTCTGAAAGAACGAGGCTTGATTTTGAAGAATCAAAATCTAAAAAAAATCCAAATTTGACTCTAAATAATGTAACCGATTTTCTCGAACTAACTCCTTTCCATAGTGTTACAAGTAAGGTCATTCGTTCTTGACCCTAGATATCTCAAATGAGTAAAAAAGCGAAAGATTGTTGATGTCTATTTTTGAGCCTGAAATACAAGAATTAGAAGAAGAGTTGAAGTGGAACTGTAGCGACTGGCTAGAGTGATGATCCTAGCTGCATTGCAGATTACGTTAGCAAGACGCTTCACTCGGACGGCAATTTAGCTTCGCTTCATTGCACCCAGTGAACTTGATTGTTATGTGGAAAAGATGTCCAACACACCAAGTGGCATAGTAAAACTATGAGCACTAATCAAAATAATAGGCCCGATGAAAAACACTTTTATCCCAAATCAAAACCTCCAATTTTTGAGGAAATTTGGATAAAGGATTTGTGTCACCTGGCAGCCCGAATCCCTATGTGTCAACCTGATCCCATACAGTCAGCAAATGGGATAACATAGATTTCAGGGTTATGAAAGCAGGAAGACAGCCAGTGCCAAAAGATTCAACATCACAGCGTGATACGCAGGTGACTCCCGATCCGAAGTTGGAGTATCACCACGCTCGAACGGCTGATACTAGACAAGTTACCGAGATTCAGACATTGAATATGAAAACCGGAGTTTTACCTTACCCTGCTTACTATATGCGATCTGAAGCATCATCTGTGCTCACTGTTTGTGTCCTGAATGAAAATAAAAATTTTGTTGCCACAGCTTCAGTTGCCAACTGCTACGATCAGAATAGTCGACTCGGAGGGCATGTATTCGCAGAAAATTTTCGGTATCGACTAGATATAGGGAAAAGGGCTTGGCAGACTCGTCAACGCTCTGGACAACCTCGTTTCTCTTACAATGGTAATATCTTGCAGACTTGACGACACCGCAGGATTGGTAACGATTTCCGCAAGCAGGTTTAGCGACCAGATTACTAGGTGATCCTATAAGTGTTGTACGTCGCCAGATAAATATGGACTTTTGGTTGCCTAATTTAAGAGACGGTTCAGT
>Ga0055584_100004263_pt1 | contig 14047 bp, 10 predicted proteins | sample OSDHelmetaG_FD_58716 | JGI IMG/M metagenome (GOLD analysis project Ga0055584, IMG submission 58716) | Pelagic marine sediment microbial communities from the LTER site Helgoland, North Sea, for post-phytoplankton bloom and carbon turnover... | ecosystem: Environmental > Aquatic > Marine >... | reverse complement strand
GCCGACGGAGCTCTGCCGGCGGAGGGTGACGGGATGCGCATCTTCCGCAACGGAGTCGATGCCGCGGCGGCGCTCGTCTGAGGGTTGACGGTGGCGTTGCGGCCGGCCGCTCCATCGCGACCGGCCCTTGTGCCGAGGGATCGGATCAGGTCGCGGCGGCCGCGTCGTAGCTGACCTTGAACCCGTCCTTGACGCGCAGCTTGCGGAAGCGCTTCAACAGGTCGAGCGTGATCTCGCCGGGCTTGCCTTCGCCGACGGTGCGGCTGTCGATCATGACCACCGGCACGATCTCCGCCCCGGTGCCGGTGAGGAAACACTCCTCGGAGTTGTAGAGGTCGTGCAGCCCGAGAACCGTCTCGTGGGTTTCCAGGCCCTTCTCCTCGGCCAGCTCCAGCACCGCCGCACGCGTCACGCCGGGCAGCGCACCCTCGGTCAGGCGCGGGGTCTTGAGCTTGCCGTCGCGCATGATGAAGATGTTGTCCGCGGTGCACTCGGCCACGCGGCCGGCGAGGTTGAGCATCACGGCCTCGGGGACTCCTGCCTTCTTGGCCTCGATCTTGGCCAGGATGTTGTTCAGGTAGTTGAGCGACTTGATGCGCGGGTCGAGGCATTCCATCGGGATGCGCCGGGTGCTGGCCGTGACCAGCGGGATGCCCGTCTTGTAGAACTCCTCGGGGTACAGCTGGATCGTCGCGCAGATGATGAAGAACGTGGGCTTCGGGCAACTCGACGGGTCGATCCCCAGGTCGCCCAGCCCGCGGGTGACGACGAGCCGGATGTAGGCGTCGCGCATGCCGTTGCCCCGGACGGTCTCGACCGTGGCGGCCACGACCTCTTCGTACGTCATCGGGATCTCCATCCCGATCGTCTTGGCCGACTCGTACAGCCGCTCGATATGCTCCTTCAAGCGGAAGATGTTGCCTTCGTAGACACGGATGCCCTCGAAAATGCCGTCGCCGTAGAGCAGGCCATGATCGAAGACCGAAACCTTGGCTTCTTCTTTCGGGACGAGTTTCCCGTCCATGTAGACCAGCATCGGTTCTCCTCCGTTTATCCCGCGAGCGCGCGTGTCACGCGCCCGTGCAGGGGGTTGTTTGCCATGTTCAGGAAGCGGCGCTGCAAGCTGCGATCGTCCGTCAACTCGGGGTGGAACGTGGCCGCCATCACGTTCTCCTCCCGCACCAGCACGGGCTCGCCGTCGAGCCGGGCCAGGACCTCGACGCCGGGGCCGACCGCCGAGAAACGCGGCGCGCGGATGAACACCGCACACACCGGACGATCTTCGCCCGTGACCTCGAGGTCGGTCTCGAACGAGTCGATCTGCCGCCCGAAGCCGTTGCGTCGGATCGTGGCATCGAGCAACCCGGCCGAATCCTGCACAGGGTCGAGCACCTCGCTCGCGAGCAGGATCGCGCCGGCACAGGTTCCAAAGATCGCCTTGCCGGCATCGCGAAACTCGCCAAACGCATCGAACCAGGGCTCGTGGCGCATCAACTTGAGCAACGTCGTGCTCTCGCCGCCGGGCAACACCAGACCGTCGAGTTCGCGAAGCTCGGATACCCGGCGCACCTCGACGGCCTCGACACCCAGATCCGCATAGCTGCGGATATGAGCTTCAAAATCGCCCTGCAGGGCCAGTACGCCGAGTCGCACCACTACCAACCTCGCGTTTGCATCAGCTCGGACTCATCCAGCTTGCTCGTCTCGATCCCGGGCATCGCGCTACCGAGGCCACGCGAGACCTCGGCCAGCGTCTCGAAGTCCTTGTAGTGCGTGGCCGCTCGCACGATGGCGCTGGCCATGCGCTGCGGCTTCTCGCTCTTGAAGATCCCCGAGCCGACGAAGACCGCCTCCGCGCCGAGCTGCATCATCAGCGACACGTCGGCGGGGGTCGCGATCCCACCGGCGGCGAAATTGGGGACCGGGAGCTTGCCCTCCCGAGCGACCCACCGCACCAGATCGACGGGGGCGCCCAGATCCTTGGCCTCGGTCATCAACTCCTCGTCCCCCAGCGTGGTCAGACGACGGATCCCGGTCTGGACCTTGCGCATGTGGCGCACGGCCTCGACGATGTTGCCCGTGCCGGGCTCGCCCTTGGTCCGAAGCATCGCGGCGCCCTCGCCGACTCGACGCAGCGCCTCGCCCAGGTCGCGGCACCCACAGACGAACGGTATCTCGAAGGCGAACTTATCGATGTGGTACGCCTCGTCAGCCGGGGTCAGCACCTCGCTCTCATCGATGTAATCGATGGCGAGCGTTTGCAGGATCTGCGCCTCGGCGAAGTGGCCGATGCGGCACTTGGCCATCACCGGGATCGACACCGCCTCCTTGATCCGCTGGATCGTGGAGGGGTCGGTCATGCGGGCCACACCGCCGTCCCGCCGGATATCCGACGGCACGCGTTCCAGCGCCATCACCGAGGTCGCACCCGCGTCCTCGGCGATCTTGGCCTGATCCTCGTTGGTGACGTCCATGATGACGCCGCCCTTGAGCATCTCGGCCAGGCCGGTCTTGAGTCTGGGCGTTCCCTTTTCGATGTTTTTTCTTTCCATCTGAACCTCCGAGCCCGTCGCCGGGTACCCGTCAGAAGATCGGCATCGATTCCGCCGTCCCGGACGAATCCTTGAACGGTCCGGCGGGTCGGCGTTCCGAAATCAATTCCCCGAGCAGCGAGACTCCGTCCTCGATCCTGGACGGATCCGCCGCCGAGTAGGTCAACCTCAAACTGTTATGTCCCGACCCGTCGCCGTGGAACAGATCGCCCCGACTGTAGAGCACGCCCCGGCGTCTGGCCGCCGCGAACAGCCCTCTGCAGTCGTAGCCGACGGGTAGGGTAACCCAAACGAACAATCCCCCGGAAGGGCGCGAAAACACGGCCTCTTTCGGGAAGTGGCGCGTGAGCGCGTCGAACATCGCGTCGCGCCGGGCGCGATAGGCCGGCAGGGTCTTCTCGAGGTGCGCCTCGAGCCCCCCGGCACGCAGGAAATGGTCCAGCGCAGCCTGGATCAGCGGGCTGGTCCCACAATCCTGGAGCCGCTTGAGCTCGACCAGCCGTTCCATCACCGCGGCGGGCGCGGCGACCCAGCCGACGCGCAGTCCCGGCATCAGCTTCTTTGAGAAGGTACCGAGATAGATCACGTTGGAGCCACCGTCGATCGCATGTAGCGAGGGCGACGGCTCACCGTCGAGGCGCAAGTCGCCGGCCCAGTCGTCCTCGACGATCAGCACGCGGTGGCGCCGGCACATATCGACGACCTCGCGGCGGCGTTCGACGTCCATGACCGACGTGGTCGGGTTGTGGAACGTGGGCTGGACGTAGAGGAACTTCGGGCGATGACGGGAGAGCGCGATCTCGAGCAGGTCGGGACGGATCCCCTCCTCGTCGACCGGAACGCCGACGATACGGGCTCCGAGCGAGTTCAAGACGCTGAGCGCGCCGGTGTAGGTCGGCTCCTCGATCACCACCGTGTCTTCACGTTCGACGAACGTGCGGAAGACCAACTCGATCGCCTGCTGGGCGCCGCTGGTCACCAACGTTCTGTCGGGCGTGGCATTCTCCGAACCGGCGCCACGCATCGTCTCCGCGATCGTCTCACGCAGGCCGAGCTCACCCGCGGTCGGTCCGTACCCCAGCACGGACGCGCCGTCCCTGGCGAGGACCGCCTGCATCGAAGCGGCGAAGGGCTCGACCGGCATCAGGTCGGCGGCCGGGTACGATCCGACGAAGGAGATCCCCTCGTCCGAGATCGCCAGGCGATAGATCGACTGCAGCCCACCGACGGCCGCGCACTCGACGGTCCGCGAGAAGCCGGAGCGAAGCGATTCGTCGGGAGCGCCGTCCGGGTAGTCCGGGTACCCCACCTCCGCCGGGTCCTCGCCGCGGTCGACGACGAAGGTCCCGCGCCCGGTGTGGCTTGCGATCCAACCTTCCGCGCCGAGCGCCTCGTAAGCGGCGACCACGGTGTTCCGGTTGACGCCGAGTTGCCCCGCCAGGTCCCGCGTCGCGGGCAACCGGGAGCCGGTTTCGAGCCGGCCGTCGAGGATCGCGCGACGGATCTCGAGCGCGATCTGGCGGTAGACCGGCTCGGAGGACTTCGGATCGAGCTTGAAGCTGGAGAACATCGACATGGACCCTATTGGACTAGACCAATTAGCGCACATTAGCGCTCATTGGACCCCTCGTCAAGGGGCCAATTGACTAGGCCAATAGGGAAGAAGGTCGTCAATCCGCTCGAGAAGGGACTCGATCCCCTGCCGTTTGAGGGCCGAGATCATGATCGCCTCGTGCGTGCCGGTGTCCGGCAGCAGGTCCTCGGAGGTCATCCGGTCGATCTTGTTGAACACGAGCAACTCGGGGATCTTTTCGTAGCCCAGTTCGCCCAGGATCCTGCGCACGGCGCTGATCTGCGTCCCGCACGCCGGGTGCGAGACATCGACGACGTGGACCACGAGGTCGGAGTCCTCGATTTCTTCGAGCGTCGCGCGGAATGCGTCCATCAGGTCCGCCGGTAACTCTCGGATGAACCCGACGGTGTCGTTGATCACGATCTCCCGCTCGCGCGGCAAGCGTAGCCGTCTCGACGTCGGGTCGAGTGTGGCGAACATCTTGTGCTCGACGAACACCTCGCTGCGCGTCAACAGGTTCAGCAGCGTGCTCTTGCCGGCGTTGGTGTAACCGACCAGCGAGACCACCGGCACGTCGCGTTCGCGACGGCGCGAGCGACGCTGTTCGCGACGTTTGCGTTCGGCCAGCAACTGCCGTTCGAGATTGCGAATCCGATCACGTACGCGGCGGCGGTCGGTCTCCAGCTTCTGCTCGCCCGGCCCGCGCCCACCGATACCACCTTCCAGCCTGGACAGCCCGTTCTCGCCGCGGCTCATCAGGCGTGGGAGCAGGTACTTCAGCTGCGCGAGCTCGACCTGGATCTTGCCCTCGTGGGTTCTCGCGCGCCGCGCGAAGAGATCGAGGATCAGCTGTGAGCGGTCGATGACCTTGATGTCCGTCGCCTCGGCGATATTCCGCGCCTGCGCCGGTGTCAGGTTCTGATCGACGACGATGAAGTCGGCCTGGAGACGCAACGCGTGGATGATCAGGTCGCGCAGCTTGCCGGAGCCGACCATCGTACGGCGGTCGAAGCTCTTGCGGCGCTGGACAAAGCGCTCGACGACCTCGAGATCGCTGCTCGCGGCCAGCTCGGAGAGTTCGTCCATCGAGGCCTCGGCCTCCGCCCGCGCTCCGGTGGTCACATGGACGAGGATCGCTCGGCCGACCTTACCCGCGACCTTGGTGCGATCGAAGTGGCGGTCGAACTCTTGCTCGAGCGCACGGATCAGCTCCAGGAAGTCGTCGTCGAGCAAACTGACCGGGCGCGGTGGAAACAGCCGGTAACGTTCACCGTCGGCCGAGATGTCCTCGACGTCGCGATCGCGGACCTTGCGTGTCGCCGTCCGGGAGCGGTTGCGCGGCTTGCGTTCGGACGCGGGCAACAGGTGCGCCACTCGCGCGGGACCGGGCCGACCCTCCTGGCCGACCGCGACGACGGCCAACGCGTCGAGCCGGTGAAGGGCTAACGGCGCGAGCTCCTCCCCGGCGAGTTCCTCGTCGGCGAACCGGGTGGAGACGAACCGCAGCGTGCAGAACCGCATCCGGCCCGACGGGGCGCTCGGCTTGCGCGGCACGTCGATCGTGTGCGCATCGCCGACCGAGACGGCCTCGATTCTCCCGGAGCGGTCGATCAGCAATCCGATCCTACGGTTCAGCGAAAAACTGAGACCGCTGATCTCGCGAGCCAGTTCGTGGCTGACGATCTGTTCAGGCGGGACCCGGCGCCGGAACAGACGATCGATCTGTTGGCGCTCGGCGTGCGACAACCCTCGCAGGTGGCCTTGGACTTTTGAAATCGGGACGCTCCTCCGTGGGACGGGTAGCCTTAACATTGCTACATCCGTGGCGGATTGACCACCTGTATCATCGACGCCATGCGATCCGCGGCTCGATTCCCCCGGAACCGGAGGTCCTGATGTCTCGTTCGTTCAAGTTCACCGTGGTCGTGCTGTTTTTCGTTCTGCTGGCGGTTCCCGCCGGTGCCGCCAAGAGCAAGACCGACAAGGCCTTCAAGGGCTTCGACGAGTGGGTCGAGGAGGTCATGGCGGAGTGGCACGTCCCGGGTCTCGGCGTGGCCGTGGTCCACGACGGGACGGTCGTGATGGCTCGCGGGTATGGCTACCGCAATTTCGAGGACCGGATCCCCGCCGACGGCGACACGCTGTTCGCGATCGGCTCGAACACCAAGTCGTTCACGGCCACCCTGCTCGGGATGCTCTCCGACGACGGGGTGCTCGACCACGAGACGCCGATCATCGAGTACATGCCGGACTTCCGCCTCCACGATCCGGTGGCCACCGCGCAGATGACGGCGGTGGACCTGATCACGCATCGATCCGGCCTGCCGCGTCACGACCTGGCGTGGTTGCAAGCCGGGCGTAGCCGCGAGGAACTCTACCGATTGCTACGGCACCTCGAGCCGAGTGAGCCGTTCCGCAGCAAGTTTCAGTACCAGAACCTGATGTTCATGACCGCGGGAATCCTGGTCGAACGCCTCACGGGCAGTAGCTGGGAAGATCAGGTGCAGGCACGCATCCTCGCCCCCCTCGGGATGGAGCACGCCAACTTCTCCGTGGACGCGATTCAGCAAGACGACAACTTCTCGTACGGCTACGGCTACGAAGACGGCACGATCGAACGCGTGCCCTACCGCAACATCGACGCGATCGGTCCAGCGGGCTCGATCAACGCCTCGGCCGCCGAGATGGCGACATACGTGCAGTTCCACCTCGACTACGGCAAGGCCGGCGAGGAGCGGTTGCTGTCGGAAGCGGTAGCCCGCTCGATGCAGTCCCCGCACATGGCGATGACCGGGCCTCTCGCCGCGCGCATCAAGGATGGCGACGAGATCGGGGACCCGACCTATGGCCTCGGCCTGATGGTCGGCAGTTACCGCAGACACAAGCACGTACGACACGGCGGCGGGATCGACGGTTTCATCTCGGCGATGGAATGGTTGCCCGACGACCGCATCGGGGTCGTCGTGCTGTCCAACACCTCGGCCAACGGGACCGTGCCGACGCTCGTCGTGCGCAACGTCTTTGACCGGCTACTCGGGATGGAGCCGATCGACTGGGCCGGTCGAGCGAGAGAACGCCAGGTGGTCGCCGAGCGACAGGCCGCCAAGACCGCGGAGCAGGACGCCGCCAACCGCACACCCGGCACGACCCCGTCCCACCCGCTTCCGGACTACACCGGCTCCTACGAACACCCGGGGTACGGCGTCGCCGAGGTCAAGCTCGTGCAGGACGCGCTGACGGTCGAGGCGGTCGGCTTTATCGTCCCGGTCGAGCACTATCACTACGACGTCTTCACGGTGCCGGAAGGACTCGACGGGGTCCTGGCCGGGATGGCCGGCCTCAAGGTGCAGTTCTTCTACAACACGCTCGGCGACATCGACCGGGTCACGATCCCGCTCGAAGCCAACGTCGGCGACATCGTTTTCATGCGCATCGAGACAGAGCCGAAGACGGACTAGATCTTCCCCACGAAATGCGTCCCGCCCCCGCCCTCGAGCGCGGACGGGAGGGTGTCCGGGTCGGTGATGAGCGCACGACGCCCGCCGGCCTTGAGGAACTCGATCACCGCGTCGATCTTGGGCCCCATGCTGCCGGGCGGAAAGGGGTTCTCGCGCTGGATCCGTTCGATCTCCGCCAGCGTGACCGCGCCCAACGGCTCCTGGTCAGGCTGCCCGAAGCGTACGTACACCTGCGGGACGGCGGTGAGGATGATCAGCAACTCCGCACCGACGGAAGCCGCCAGCGCGGCGGACGTGAGGTCCTTGTCGATCACCGCCTCGACACCCTCGTAGGGGCCGCCGTCGCCGGTGACCTTGATCGGGATACCCCCGCCACCCGCGGCGATGACGATGTGTCCCATCTGCGAAGCCTCGCGGATCATGTCGGCCTGGATCACACGGCGTGGGCGCGGGGACGCGACGAGCCGGCGCCAGCCTCGTCCGGCGGCGTCCTCACGGACACACCAACCAAGATCGTCGCGACGACGCTCGGCTTCTTCGCGCGAAAGGAACGGCCCGATCGGCTTGGTCGGATGATCGAACGCGGGATCGTCGGGGTCGACGACGACCTGGGTCACGACGGTCACGACATAGCGCCGGATCTCACGCGCGCGCAGCTCGTTGAGCAACGCCTGCTGCAGGATGTATCCGAGGCTCCCCTCGGTCATCGAGACCAACACATCGAGCGGCATCCCCGGGGTGTCCGCCTTGGCCTGCTCGTTCTGCAGCAGCAGGTGGCCGACCTGCGGCCCGTTGCCGTGCGTGATGACGATGCGGTAGTCGCGCTCGACGAGCGTCATCAGGACCGTGGCGATTCTCTTGGCGTTGCGCTCGTGGTCCTCAATGGTCCCCTGCTCGCCTTTCTGGATGAACGCGTGGCCGCCCATGGCGACGAGGGCGATCGGTCGATTCGAATCCACGTTCCTGACCTCCGCCGGCGGTGAATGCCGGGATCCGAGACTCGGGTAAGATACGTCTCACGAGGGCGAGGCGTCGAATGACAAAAACTCTGGCCGATGGGGCCCTGGCGGGCAAGAACGTATGGATCACCGGGGGCGGCACCGGCCTCGGCCGGGCGATGGCGCTTCGTTTCGCGGAGCTGGGCGCCCGGGTCGGCCTGTCCGGGCGGCGCGTGGAGCCCCTCGAAGAGACCCGCGACACGATCGTCGCGGCCGGCGGAATGGCCGCGATCGCTCCCTGCGACGTTCGTCGTTCCAAACAAGTCGGGGAAGCCCATGCGGCGTTGAGCGCGTCGCTCGGGCCGCTGGACGGCCTGATCAACAACGCCGCGGGGAACTTCCTCTGCCCGGCGGAAGAGCTGTCCGACGGCGGTTTCAAGGTGATCGTGGACATCGTCCTCCAGGGGACGTTCTACTGCACCCGGCAGTGCGGCCAGGACTGGATCGCCTCGGGACGCCCCGGTTCGATACTCAACATCCTGACGCCCTATGCCTGGACGGGATCGGCGTACGTGATGCCGTCGGCGGCGGCGAAGGCCGGCGTGCTGGCGATGATGCGGTCGCTGACGGCGGAGTGGGGCCGCCACGACATCCGGCTCAACGGCATCGCTCCGGGCCCGATCCCCACCGAGGGCGCCTTCTCGCGCCTGCTCCCCTCCGACGAGCTCCTCAAGAACGTGATCGCCAAGATCCCCGCCGGCCGGCTGGGCAAGCCCGAGGAACTCGCCGAGCTCGCGGCGTTCCTGTTCTCCCCGGCGGCGGATTGGATCCGCGGCGAGGTCATCACGCTGGACGGTGGCGAGGTGATCCGGCGGTCCGGTTCCTTCAACGACCTTGTCGACCTGCCTGCCGAGCAGTGGGAACTCCTCCGACAGGCGGCGAAGCGCTGACGTGATCCCGCGCATCCTTCTCGCTCTCGGCGCCGCCCTCGCGCTGTCGAATTCGGCTCAGGCGCACGTCTTCGAGGTCACCGACGTCGCGGCCGAGCTGACCCCGGAGAGCTACACGGTCGACCTCACGGTGGATGTCGATGCCCTCGCGCTCGGCGTTTCGCCGCAGACCGACTCGGCCGAGGTTGCCGCCGCGCTGTTGGCCATGACGCCCGCCGAACTCGATCGCGCGCGGCAACGCGCCATGGACACGCTGTCGCGCCGGACGAGGGTTCGAATCGACGACGTCAAGCAGCGCCCGAAGATCTCGTTCCCCGAGGGCGGCCCCGAGGCCGCGGAGCAGCTCGGGATCCCCTCGGTCCTCGGGGTCACCGCCCGGCTGCGGGGGCCGATCCCGGCGGACTCGGTGGAGATCCGCTTCGGCCTGTCGCGATCTTTCGGCGAGGCCCGGTTGGTCGTCCGTTGGGCCGGGACCACCGACGAGACGATCCATCTGATCGCCGTCGGCGGGGACTCGCCCGATTTCTCGCTCACCGCCCCCCCTCGACCGCCCTCGGCAGCCGCCACGACCGGGCGTTATCTCCACCTCGGGATCCTCCACATCGTCCCACGCGGCACCGACCATATGCTGTTCGTGCTCGGGCTGTTCCTCATGACCCAGGGGCTGCGCGACCTCCTGATTCGCATCAGCGCGTTCACGGTGGCCCACACGATGACGCTCGGCATGTCGGCGGCGGGCTGGGTCGTCGTCCCGGGGGGCTGGGTCGAGCCGTTGATCGCCCTGTCGATCGCCTGGATCGCCTTCGAGAACCTGAGATCGAAGGACTGGAACGCCTGGCGAACGGCCGTGGTCTTCGGGTTCGGGATGCTGCACGGGCTGGGCTTTGCCGGTGTGCTCGGTGAACTCGGCCTGCCCGACGGCCAGTTTCTTCCCGCATTGCTCGGCTTCAACGTCGGCGTCGAGATCGGCCAGCTCTCGGTCGTGCTCGTCGCCTGGATCCTGCTGCACCGGTTTCGCGAGCACGCGGCCTACCGCCCGCGCGTCGTCATCCCGGTGTCGTTCCTCATCGGGGCGATCGGCCTGTGGTGGGCGATCGAACGGACGTTCCTTTAGCAAAACCTCCGTGACGATCGAATCGCTCGGATAGCGGCCGCGGTTTTGTTAGTCTTCCCGGCATGCCCGACCTGAGACACCTGCTCCGCGAACGTTTCGGCCTGGAGGAATTTCGGCCGTTCCAGGAGACGGTCTGTCGTGCGCTGGCGGACGGCGCCGATGCCTTGCTCGTGATGCCCACCGGCGCCGGCAAGTCGTTGTGCTACCAACTTCCGGCTCTCGCGCGCGGCGGGACCGGCCTGGTGATCAGCCCGCTGATCGCGTTGATGGAGGACCAGGTCGCCCAGCTGCAAGGCCGCGGACTGCGGGCCGAGCGGATTCACTCGGGCCGCGATCGCGGCGAATCGCGTGAGGTCTGCCGCGCGTACCTCGCCGGTGACCTCGATTTTCTCTTCGTAGCGCCCGAGCGTCTCGGCGTACCCGGCTTCGTCGAGTTCCTCGCGCGCAAGACTCCCGCGTTGATCGCGGTCGACGAGGCCCATTGCATCTCGCAATGGGGCCATGACTTCCGCCCCGACTACCGCAAGCTCGGCGCGCGTCTGGCGGAGCTCCGGGGAGCCCCGCTGATCGCGATGACCGCAACGGCCACGCCCCTCGTGCAACGGGACATCCTTCAACAGCTCGAACTCCCGGAAGCCCAGGCGTTCATCCACGGATTTCGCCGCGACAACATCGGCATTGAACTCGTCGAGCTGAATCCCGGGGCGCGCACCGAGGCGATCCTGGGATTGCTGACCGACTGCTCGATGCGCCCGGCGATCGTGTACGCCCCGACGCGCAAGGGCGCCGATCAGATGGCGTCCGACCTGTCGCTGAGCTTCCCCACCGCCGCGTACCACGCGGGAATGCCGGCATCCCGCAGGGACGCGGTGCAGTCCGGTTTCCTCTCCGGCCGTTTCGAGGTCGTCGTGGCGACGATCGCCTTCGGCATGGGGATCGACAAGGCGAACGTGCGCACGGTGGTACACGCCGCGTTGCCCGCAAGCGTCGAGGGCTACTACCAGGAGATTGGCCGCGCCGGCCGCGACGGGTTGCCCTCGCGGGCGTTGCTGCTGCACGGCTGGATCGATCGCCGCACGCACGAGTTCTTCCTCAAACGCGATTACCCCGACCAGGCGGACATGCAACGCGTCTTCGTCTCGCTCGACGAGACGCCGCGCGAACCCGCCGAGGTTACCGCGCGCAGCGGGCTACCCGCGGAGACGATCGACACCGCGCTCGAGAAGCTGTGGATCCATGGCGGCGCCGTGTTCGACGCGGACCAGCGCGTGGTGCGGGGCAAGGGCGGCTGGGAACGCGGTTACGTGCTGCAGCGCGAGCACAAGGTCGGGCAACTCGACCTGGTGTCGTCGTTCACGCAGGGTCATCAGTGCCGGATGCTGCACCTGGTGCGCCACTTCGGCGATCGCGAGGACTCGGGCGAGCGTTGCGGGCATTGCGACGTCTGCGCGCCCGACGCCACCCTGCTGCTGCGGCGCGAACCCGCCGCCGGCTACGAGATCGTCGCGATGGAACGCATCCTCGAAGGTCTCGGGCGCCAGAACGACCAGGCGACCGGACGGATGTTCCGCGAATTGCTCGAAGGGCAGTTCAAGCGAGACGAGTTCGAGCTGTTCCTCACCGCGCTGGCGCGCGCGGGGAAGATCACCATCCACGAAGACGCCTTCGAGAAGGACGGCAGCCTGATCCGCTTCCAACGCGCCCGACTCACCGCCGACGGCGCGGCGGCGGCGGACTGCACGAACGTCGCCCTGATCCGGCAGCCGGCGATTGCCGGCAAGAAGCGCACGAAAAAGCGCGGCGGCAAACCGGAGCAACCGCTCCCCGACGCCGCGCCGGAGCTGGTCGAGGCGTTGACCCGCTGGCGCCTCCACGAGGCCCGGCAGCGCGAGGCCCCGGCGTTCACGATCCTCAACAACGCCACGTTGCAACGGATCGCGGCGCTGCGGCCCGACAGCGAGGACAAGCTGCTCGAAATCAAGGGAATCGGGCCGGCGCTGGCCAAACGCCACGGCAGCGCCATCCTCGAGATCGTGGCCGGCGGGCCAGGCGGCTCGCCGGATGCTTGACCACCCGCGGGACCGCTGATATCACCTTGTCGATGAGACGTATTGCTACAGCCGTGCTCGCACTGGCTCTCTGCGCGACGTTCTCGTTCGCCGATTACCACCACCACGTCGACGACGGGCAAGAGCCCGACCGTTGTTCGGCCTGCACGTTGGCCAACCTCGGCGGATGCGCCGCCCCACAGGCGATCGTCGTGGAGACGTCCACGACCGACCAGGGCCTCGTGGCGGAGACCGGAACACCGAAGACCTGTTCGGCGGCCACGCTCCGCCTGACACCACGCGCTCCGCCTGCCTCCCGCTGAACCCGTATTCGCTTCAAGACGTCGTTCGCTTCGGGATTAGGTGGGTTCCACGATGCCCCGTTTCTTCGCTCCGCTTCTTTTATTTATTGTCGCAACTTTCGCCGCCCCCGGCGCCTTCGCCGGCGACGGCACGATCGAGGGCCGCGTCGTGACCTCCGCGGGCAAGCCCGCGCTCGACGTGCGTATCGTCCTGCTCGAGTTGAACCGTAGCCAGTACGTCGATGACGACGGACGCTACTCGTTCGCCGGCGTCCCGCACGGGAGCTATCACCTGCAGGCGATCAGTCCGCAATTCGGCAGCACCGTCGCCGAGGTGACGCTGTCTGCGTCCAACGCGGAACAGGACCTGATGCTCGGCCAGTCCCGTCATCGCGAACGGGTCGTCGTCACCGCGACACGTTCCGGGCGGGGCAGCGCGGAAGTCATTCAACCGGTCAAGGTGCTGGACAGGAACGACCTCATCGCGACGATGCAGCCGACGCTCGGCGACACGCTCGCGCAGGAACCGGGGATCCGCTCGAGCTCGTATGGCGCGGGCGCGGGGCGCCCGATCGTGCGCGGCCAGTCCGCCGGGCGCGTACGCGTCCTCGAGGGTGGACTCGATGCCGGCGATGCGTCCACCACCAGCGCGGATCACGCGGTGGCGATCGAGCCGCTCGGGATCGAGAAGGTCGAGATCCTCCGCGGGCCGTCCACCCTGCTCTATGGCGGCGAGGCCGTCGGCGGCGTGGTCAACGTGATCGACCGCCGGATCCCCGAGCATCGCGCGAGCAAGCCGGTCAGCGGGACGATCGGCCTGAGCCTGGGCACCGTGTCGGACGACCGCAACGGATCGGCGTCCGTCAACGGCGGACGCGGTTCGTTCGCGTGGTACGCCGATGCGTTCAAGCGCGAGTCGGACGACTACGACGCGCCGGACGCCGAAGCGGTAACGAACAGCTCGGTCGAGTCCGATGGCGGGTCGCTGGGAGTCTCGTGGGTCGGGGACGAGGCGTTCTTGGGTGTCGCGACCAAGGCGTTCGACACCAGCTACGGGATCCCCGGGGCGGACGAGCCGATCCGGATCGACCTGGAACAGAACCGCTACGACC
>Ga0055584_100004262_pt1 | contig 14048 bp, 8 predicted proteins | sample OSDHelmetaG_FD_58716 | JGI IMG/M metagenome (GOLD analysis project Ga0055584, IMG submission 58716) | Pelagic marine sediment microbial communities from the LTER site Helgoland, North Sea, for post-phytoplankton bloom and carbon turnover... | ecosystem: Environmental > Aquatic > Marine >... | reverse complement strand
TCCTACTTTAGGATTTCCAAAAATAATCACTTGTGTTGGTCGTAATGTTAAATCAGCACTTTCTGCATTTTTTTGATGATCAATACGTGCAAATAACGTTAAGCCTTTACTTTTCGCTACCTTTTCAAAACGATCTGCCGTTTCTTTTACCGAATAACTACTTTCATATTTAATTAAACTATCAGTTGTAGAGGCATCAGTGGCTAAAGCTGAAAAAGATGAGATTAATAGAACCATACCAAGCGAGGTAAATTTAATCATTTTACGTCCTTTTGTTATCTAAATAATTCAAAAATAAACCTTAAACTAAACTTCACTGTAGCATCGCCTTTCTATTAATACCAAGTTGCTATTAGCAAAAATAGAATTAATCAACACTTTTATAAATGAGGCTTCTTCATATTCATTTAAAGAGAATAAATATGAAGAAGCCTATCATTTTCGATTAGTTAACAGCCATCAATGATCACTCTACTATCTCGTTACTGATGAATAACGTAATAGAGTAATAATATTATTCGCCTAAAAGAGTCTCTGATTCCGTTTGTACTTCGTTATGAATAACTTCAGCTTCTGTTACCTGTTCTTCAGATTCAGTTTGCATTGAGTCTGACATTATTACTTCTTCGTCATATTCAGTTTGTGTTGACTCTGACATTATTACTTCTTCGTCATATTCAGTTTGTGTTGAATCTGACATTATTACTTCTTCGTCATATTCAGTTTGTGTTGAGTCTGACATTATTACTTCTTCGTCATATTCAGTTTGTGTTGAGTCTGACTCTATAACTGCTTCTGTTGAATGGTATTCTTCTATTTCATCAAGTGAATGCATAGCTTGATCTGAAATCTGCTCACAACTCCACCCCAGTCCTTCTTGTTTATCTGCAAATGCAGCTGCTTTTTCTTCACAATAACCAACTTGAGATTCAGCTCTCCATAAGGTTTGTACACCGCTGGCTTTTGTATATTTTACTTCACAAGGCACCAATTCTCCTGGGTTATCATAAACAACTTCAATAATACGAGTTGCATCATAATGAGTACATGTATAAACATCTTCTGCAAACACATTCATAGATAAAGCTAATCCAGCAGTTAAAATTAATCCTTTCATCTTAATATCCCTATTTTTATTCAATTAACGGTATTTATATAATTTACCTACTATACAAGTAGGTAAATTATCATCCTACTATGACAACTAAATTATCTATTTGTTCATCAACATACATAAATTGACTTAATTTAATATGGAACTATTTATCGTTTATTTATCACTTTCTAAATGACTACATTTTAACCATACCTATTTAGTGCTATTTAACTGCATGCCAGCTTCATTTATAATAAAAAATGAATTTTACTAATAAAAACAATAACTAAAATAAATACTCACTACTGAGTGTTAAAAGAAAGAAATAAGTAAAATTAATAAAAAAATAAAACAAACTTAGGGAAATCTATGTCTAAAAACAAAAGATGGATTTTAAAAAATTCAAAAAAAACATTAAAAATAGCAGCATTTTTGATGTTACCAGCTATACCAGTAAAAGCCTCAATATCCTATGACGACGTTGGAAAGTTAATATGGCAAGATGATTTTGATAGCCTTAATAGTGAATATTGGACTAGTGATGATGGAAATGGTTGTGCCGTTGGTTTATGTGGTTGGGGTAATGCAGAATTACAAGCTTATCATCCCGATAATGTATTTATTGAAGCCATTGGCGAAAACAATAACGCGTTAGTACTACAAGCGAGACAAGAAGCTTACGACGATCGTAATTTTACCTCGGGGAAAATTAATTCAGAAAATAAGGTGTCAGTACAATACGGTTTAATTGAGATGCGTATTAAAGTACCTGATTTAGAGCAAGGTCTTTGGCCTGCCGCTTGGATGCTTGGAACAAGCACACTTCCTTGGCCTGCTAAAGGCGAAATAGACATGATGGAAATGGGCCATAACTTAGCAAGTAGAGAAGGTTGGCTAGCCTATAACAATGATAGCTCTGACGATAATGGTCCAACGCCTGATATAAATAATTATACCGGGTCTAATATGATTTTTTACTCTGATGATGCTTGTAGTGATGGCAATCCAACTTGTGCAGCAAGCCTTGCTTGGCAAAACGATAATGCCTACGTGTCAGAAACACCGATGAATGATCGCTATGTTATCTACCGCACCTACTGGACAGAGTCAGAAATGCGTTTCACTATTGTAGATAATGGTGTGGAATACGATATGTACGATTCACCTTTCACGCTAGGTGATGATTTATCTGCATTTAAAGCCCCTTACTATCTACTCTTAAATCTTGCTGTAGGTGGTAACTTTACCGATTCCTCAGTAGACAGTGATATTACTGCACCAATCCCAGCTTCAATGTATATTGATTATATCCGTGTCTATGAATTAGATGGGCAAGGTAGTGTTAATATTGGAGATCAATCCGTTGCAGAAAGCGGAACATTTGGTGTTTTTACAGATAACGCTGAAACAACTAATAAACTAGAAGTTGATATTAATTCACATATCTATCTATGGGATGGTAATAGCAGCGCTGGTAATGAACCTGCTTATGAAGGTGATAATGTCATTAGTTGGAATGTTAATACTGCTAATGTATGGTTTGGTAGTGGTATACAAAGTATTCAAGCATTAGACATGAGCAACTTTGAAGAAGGTGAATTAACTTTTAATATCAAAATTCCTGCTGATATTGATTTTCGTATTGGTATTACAGATACCTACAGTAATGAGAATTGGATTACTTTCCCTGCCAATGAAACTGTTTATGGTTTAGAGCGTAATGGAGAATGGGGAAAAGTCACTATTCCTGTTAGTGATATTCGAGGGACATTAATTGCATTGCAATCACTACAATATCCTTTTGCCATTTCAAGTGATCCAAATAACCTACCAACCAGCACTTTTAATTACTCTATTGATAATGTTCTATGGACTGGTGGCGGTGAAGAAGAAATAGTAGTAGAAGTAGAAGACAAAGATAGTGATGGCGATGGTGTCATTGACACCATAGATCTTTGTGCAAACACACCTACAGGCTCTATCGTTGATGCTGTCGGCTGTGCTATTCCTACCAGTTTAATTAGTGATAATGGAAACAGTAGTTTAGTCGCAACAGCTAATACTGAATTACGAGCAGCTTCACTTGCTTTTGATGGTGATATGGTCACTCGTTGGGAGTCTAAACACGGTATTGATCCTAGTACATTAACTATTGACCTCGGTGGTGAGTTTTACCTGAGTGAAGCTGTTATTTACTGGGAGGCTGCTAATGCTAAAAATTACACGATAGAAGCTTCTACAGATAATGAGAACTGGGACACTATTACCACATACGATGAAGGTACTTTTGGTAGTAGAACAGATACATTAGCGTTATCAGGTCTTTATCGATATGTACGTATGAATGCCACTAGTCGTAGTGAAGGTAACTTCTGGGGGTACTCAATTTATGAGATGGAAATATACGGTGTTGATTCAAACTTAACAGATTCATCTGACGATGTAGATTCTGATGATAATACCAATAACGATGACAATATCGATTCTGGTGATAACACCAATACCGATGACAATATCGATTCTGGTGATAATACCAATACCGATGATAATATCGATTCTGGTGATGGTACAAATACCGATGATGGTATGGATTCAGACAATGGTAACAATACCGATGATGGTATTGACTCTGGTGATAATAATTCAGATGATACTCAGAATACGGCAACTATCACCCCTTTATTTGACGCGAGTACAGATCTAGAGCAAGAAATAAGCTATGACCGAGGTGATGCACTGGTAACACGTTTTGCTGATCGTGGTCGAGATCGCCATGCAAAAGAAGATCAATTCCAAGCTTACGATCATTATATATCTCATTACTGGACTCACAGAACAGCACAAGTTCAATTTGAAGATTATGCTGCTAAAGGTGGTAATAATATCGTTATCACTTTCATCACAGAATGGAAGCTTGATGCAACTGAGTTTAGAGCTTGGTACCGAGGTGTTAATACTGTTGCAGAATACCACGGTAACCTTGGCGGTAACGTTATTGAATTAGATAGTGGAACCTATGATCATGACTTTAACAAAATTAGTGATGATGGCGATCAATACAGATATACATTAACCATTGATGAATATCGCTCTCTTGATGGTGAATATGGACCTTTAGAAGTAGGACAAGGAATGGAATTTGAACTTAGTCAATTTCTTGATTTTGCTCCAGAAGGAAGAGATAACTATTATGGCACGACATATCTATATATTGTAGGTAAAGGTCTTGTTCCTTGGAAAACAGAAGGCGCATTTGAAGATCAAAACTCATTGCGTGAAAATTCATATGAAATTGCTGAAAGTGGATGGTTAGGTGGTAATACAACCTTGCCTTATAACTACAGTAATGAAAGTGAAAACCACTTCATGCAAATGGCAACTAACTTGTCTAATGTTAACGGCCAAGCTTTTGTATTAGGAAGACGAATTCATCATACTGATTTCATCGATGGTTCACATGATGAGTCAGATGAAAATGGTATCTTTGAAGAAATGGTTGGTTTATCTGGAACACATTATGTTAATCGTAGTTGTGACGGATGCCACCAACGCAATGGTAGAGCTGCACCAGCTGAGCTTAATGAATCTCTTGATAAATGGGTTTTCAAAGTTGCACAAGCTAATGGTCAAGCAGATCCAAATATGGGATATGTATTACAACCTAATAACACGGGTATAGATGATGCTGAGCATGGTGAAGGTACTGTTTCAATTTTTGCCTGGACAGAAGAAAATGGTTTACGTTCACCTAACTATAGTTTTTCTCGTTACACACCAGATCTATTTTCAGGACGTATTTCACCGCAACTAGTAGGCTTAGGTCTATTAGAGGCAATTGATGAAAGTACTATTTTAGCGTTAGAAGATGTTAACGATAGCGATAGTGATGGTATTTCAGGTAAAGCTCAACGCGTTGAAGATCCTACTACAGGTCAGATTCATTTAGGTCGCTTTGGATGGAAAGCTGGCAAAATAAGCTTAAAACATCAAATTGCCGGTGCATTTAATACCGATATGGGTGTAATGAGCTCGGTATTCCCAGCTCCAGATTGTGGTAAAGACCAAACTACTTGTGGTAATGAAGGTGCTGAGATTGATGATGAAGATCTAAATAATCTCGTTAAATATGTTGCTTTGTTAGGTGTACGAGCACAACGAGACATTGATGATGCTAACGTACAACAAGGGAAAACATTATTTAATGATATTGGTTGTGATTCTTGCCATACACCAACGATGAAAACGGGCGAGTTTCACCCATATGCAGAGCTAAGAAATCAAACAATTCAGCCTTACACTGACTTACTCTTACATGACATGGGTGAAGGTTTAGCTGATAACTTAGGTGAAGGTGATGCAAATGGTGCAGAATGGAGAACAACTCCACTTTGGGGCTTAGGTTTATCTGCTTGTGTGACAGGAGGAACAACAAATCCAACTGGCTCACAGGGAGATAATGAATGTGCTGCTGAACATAGTTATTTACATGATGGGCGAGCACGTACAATAGAAGAAGCTATTCTATGGCATGGTGGTGAATCTCAACCAGCTAATACTGCATACCAAAATTTAACTGATAGTGATAAAGCTGCATTACTAGCATTCTTAAACAGCCTGTAATAACGCTTTCATTTTAAATAACAAAACTTACACCAATACCGCTCATATTAAATGAGCGGTATTTACTTTACTCGCCATACTGTCACGTCAATATCAGAAACTCTTTAATACAAGCCTATATTAAATCTAAACCGTATTATCCATTAACCTAATCTAATTTAAAAAAATCTTGTTGCTGTTGCTGATCTAAATAGCTCCAAGCGATGAAGCGGCTGATTTTATGCCCTTGAGACATTTCAACGACTTTCACTTGTTTGGTATTCTGCTGCACAAGCAATTTTTTAAGCGGTGCAATATTTTCTCTCTTAGAAATTAAGCAGGTAAACCAACAGACTTGAGACTGCACTTCTCGACTCTCTTCTATCATTCTTTTCACAAAAGCTATTTCACCGCCCTCGCAACTTAACTCATGTATTTTACCTGCAAAGTTTAAAGACACATCGTTATTACTTTTTACGGTTTTTAATTGATTTTTAGATCTTTTCTTTAAGTTATTTTGTTTTAATAAACTGCCTTCTGTCGCTTTTTCCATTGAAGCATGAAAGGGTGGATTACACATGGTAAACGCAAAGCGCTCACCTTTTTTCACGATGCCTAAAAGGATTGATTGACTATTTTTCTGTTGACGAATAGTAATTTTTTTATTGATATTGTTATTAGCACTAATAATTAATTTTGCCGTTTTGACTGCAAGAGTATCAATATCAGCCCCTATAAATGACCAATCATATTCTCTAGTGCCCAAAATAGGGTAAATACAATTTGCGCCACAACCTATATCTAACCCTTTAATTTTTGCTCCCTTCGGAATAGCTCCACCAAAAGCTTCACTCAATAGATCTGCAATATAATGAAGATAGTCAACTCGACCCGGAATCGGCGGGCATAAATACCCTTCAGGAATTTGCCAAAAATTAATTTGATAAAAGTACTCGAGCAAAGCTTTATTAAGTAATAGGACTGAATTGGCATCGCTAAAATGGATAGTGAGCTCGCCCTTAGGGTTATGGGTAAGACAGGTAGCTAATTCAGGACAAGCGTTCACAAGCTCTGTAAAGTTATATTGTCCTATATGTCGATTTCTTGGATGTAACGACCCTTTCTCTACTTTTTGATGCTTTGTTTTAGTCATTACTTACCTGCTTAAATAATTCATGTTTATACGGCTTGGATTTTTTTAATGATGGAAAATAAACCATTGGTCCGTGAAGGACTTAAATGATTTAACAAGCCTAATTCAGAGAACAAGGCTTCACAATTAATATCACGTATCTGTTGTGGCGTTTTATCCTGAAAAATTATCGATATAATTTTCATAAGCCCTTTGACTACACGGGTATCACTGTCCATCTGTAAATCAATATAAGGGCCCTTTGGAATCATGACTAACCATGCAAGACTTTCACAACCCTGCACTTCATTCTCTGGTACTTTTAAAGCGTCTGGCAAACTGTCCAGTTGTTTCCCTAACTGAATAATAAGGCGATATTGAGCGTCCCAACTTTTATTTTGGGAAAACCCTTGCACCAGTTGTTCATAATTAGTGATTGATTTTGCTGTAATTTTCTGCACTTTATTTACCTACTTTTGCTTTCATATAATCAGAAAACAACACTAACGCACCGCTACTTCCTGTTAATTGAGCACTTTTATTATTATCTTTTCCAACCCAAGTAGTGACCACTTCATCACTATCAAAGCCAACAAACCAACTATCGTTTAGATTGTTTGTTGTTCCTGTTTTACCTGAGAAATATTGTCCTGGATTTCGCCATCGTAAACTTCTCGCAGTGCCTTCCGTGGTCACTTTATGTAACGCCTGTGATATGTGAGACACAGACTCAGCAGAAAAGATTCGACGTGCACGTTGACTGCGCTGAAACAAGGGGATGCCATCACTGGATACAATGCTACGCACCATCGTTAAGGGTTTATAAATACCATTCATTCCAATAGGTTGATACATTTGTGCCACTTGATAAGGCGATAAAGAAACACTACCTAATACTAAAGACGGATACGCTCGAATTTTTTCATTCACCCCCATTTTATGTAGGCTTTCGATGACATTTTGAAGCCCAACTTGCATTCCAAGGTTCACTGTAGGAATGTTCAACGAGCTAACAAGCGCTTCTTCTAAGGTAACTTCACCTCGATACTTTCTATCATAATTCTTAGGACTCCAACGTTGCCCCGTTGAGTTTTTTAGTACAATTTTCTTATCATCTAATGTATCTGATAACGTGTAGCCTTGATTCAATGCTGTTAAAAATACAGCGGGCTTAACTAATGAACCAATAGGACGACTTGCATCCAATGCCCTATTAAAACCACTAAATTTCACATCCTTTCCTGAAACTAGTGCGCGGACTTCTGCATATTCTCTATCAATAACAACCATCGCACCTTGCAGATCTTTTTGATCTTGCTTCTGTACTTTTGCAATACCATTTTGTATCGCTATTTCAGCATTTTTTTGAGCTACTGGCGAAATAGAAGTGAATATGGATAGGCCACTTTGTTTGCGTACATTAAAAGGTACATCGCTTTTTAACTCACGATTTAACAACCCTACAAAAGCAGGGTTCGCACGATGATTCAATGATTTTCTATTACTCAGATGCAAATGATCTTTCACCGCAGTTTTATACTGCTGACTATTAATATAACCATTTTCAACCATTAACCGTAACACCAGATCTCGTCTAGCAAGTGCACGCTCAGGGTTTCGGTGTGGATTATAATAAGATGGGCCTTTGATAATCGCGACTAATAAGGCAATTTGCTCGATGCGTAACTCTTCTACAGGGCGAGAAAAGTAAAAATCACTGGCGAGTCCAATACCGTATATTCCTGTCGCACCATTCTGTGCCAAATACACTTCATTCACATACGCTTCTAATAGCCTATCTTTACTGTATTTATAGTCCATTAATACTGCAATATAAGCTTCTTGGAATTTACGCCATAAACTTCTCTTTTGAGTTAAAAATAAATTTTTAGCGAGCTGTTGAGTTAAGGTACTACCACCTTGCACCGTCCGCCCTGCCTTAAAATTAGCAATAAAGGCACGAAGAATAGCAAATGGAGAAACCCCTTGATGATGATAGAAATCTCTGTCTTCCATTAATAATAACGTATCAATAAACAGTGATGGAATTCGCTCAAAAGGAACAAAGACTCTATCTTGTATCTGTTCACTATTGAGCCTATCCAACAATAGAGGATCTAAACGAAACTGATTAAACTCCCTCTGTTGGCGATCTTGAATGCTGGAGATCATTTTCCCATCAAAACTAACCTTAATTAACATATCAGGTTCTGCTCTATCAGGAAAATCAAAGGCACGTCGATAAATAATGACCTCATTACCACGAATCGCATATTGACCGATGCTTTCTACATCATTAACAGCTCTGTAATTTAAGAGTTTTAACTCTTCAATTAATGCCATTTTAGCAAACGGCACTTCCTTTTTTAACACTAATGGTCGAGCATATAAGGTCGCAGGTAAAGTCCAAGTTGAGCCATCTAGGCGTCGCTCTATTTTTTTATCAAAATAGATCCCACAAATAACCAATATGGCAATTAAAATGAGCAAAGACTTCCAGGTAAGCGACCATAAACCTTTTAAAAACCGTTCCTTAAAAGTAGGCTTCTTTACCTTTGCTTTTCTAGGTGTTACTTTTCGCTTCGTTTTAGGGTTAGCAACGGTACTATTTTTAGGTGTCGCTTTAGCTGTTTTTGTTGTTTTATTATTTGTAGCTTTGACCATAACTGATTTTTTGTTAACTCACTTTATACATATTGGATATCACCAATAGGGTTAAGAAGATAAATGCTTTTTTGTTTTTCGAGTTGCTATTGCTGACGCAGGATCATCAGGCCAAAAATGCTTTGGATAACGCCCTTTCATCTCTTTTTGTACTTCTTTATATGATCCACTCCAAAATGAGCATAAATCTTGCGTCACTTGTAACGATTTCATGGCAGGAGACAATAGCGATAATTGCACGGGGATGCTACCGTTAAAAATACAAGGTGTCTCTGCTTGCCCATATAATTCCTGCATTCTAACTGATAATAAAGGCTGTAATGACTCTCTATAAAGTAATTTAACTTTAGATCCCGTTGGCACAGTGATCGTTAATGGAAAATCAACATCTAATTTTTGCTGTTGCTGCCAAGTTAATCGGGATAATAATGCAGCTTTCAAATCGACCTTTTTCAACTGCTCAAGCTGCCGAACCGCTAAACAAAAGGGTGATAACCAATTTTCAAGATCAGCAATTAATGCTTTCTCACTAAAATCACAAAATGGAACGCCCGCTTTCTCATATTGTTGATGTGCATAACGTAAGCGAGTTAATAATGCAGTATTTGTATCGCTCCAATGTAGCAACGATAATCCATTTTTTCGCAGACAATTTAACAAGGCTTGCCACTTTTGTTCATTGCTTATATCAGCAAGAGGCTGTCGAGAAAGAGTGATTTCACCTAACATTTGGCGTTTTTCTGCAATTAATTTATTATTTTTTAATGACCAAAATAGATAATCTACCGATGTTAAATAATTAGATAAGAATGCACTGATATCCTCTAAACTTATTGAGCATGCTTTAAAAATTAGACTGTTACTTTGTTGTTCAGAGAATGCTAAATCTGCAACCACCAGCATTTTCTCATTTAACAAACTAGACTCTTGCTGCAAACAAGCCCCGACTCCATTACTTAATAAGTAATCAAGCCCTTCATTACCTCTCTTAAAAGCAATACGATCTGGAAATGCAATAGCCAACAAGATCCCACAATATTGTGTTGGTAAATGGGACGATGCTTTGATATCACACTTTCTTAATAACTTTTTATATTCGGTTTTGACCTGATAGCTCGGTTTAATCAATTCAGCAATAACATCATCACTGGATTTTTCATTACTTTCTAAAAAGGCAGCTAAAAGACACGCTAATGACACTAACCCAACTACTTTGTGCTGTTTTTCTAATATTTCAGCACTCAGCAACATGTGGGCTAATCGAGGTGATAATCCAAGCGCTATTATTTTTTCACCGTGAAGCGTACAACGCCCATTTTCATCTATTGCGTTTAAACTTTGCAGTAACTTTTGCGCGACTTGAATATGTGAATCATTAGGTTGCGTTAAGAATGGTAACTGATTGGGATGGTTAACTCCCCAAGCACTAACTTCCAATAGTAACGATGTTAAATCACTATGTAATATCGGTACTTCATTTTGTGCCGTTAAACGTTGTTCTTTAGACCACAAACGATAACAATACCCTGCTGTTAATCGCCCTGCTCGTCCAGCACGCTGTATTGCACTTGCTTCACTAATTGTTTGAGTGGTTAATTTGCCAATCCCGGTTTGTGGTTGAAATTTAAAGCTACGTTCAATACCTGAGTCAACAACAATATTAATGCCATCAATGGTTAAACTAGTCTCTGCAATGTTGGTCGAGACCACTATTTTCCGTATATTCTGAGATGGTGGTTGTATCGCTAATTGTTGCTCATCTAAACTTAATTGCCCATACAAAGGGGCTAATAAAACAGGTAAATTTTCTTCATTAATCCACTTTTTTAAAGCCTGACAACAATTAATAATTTCTTTTTTACCTGCTACAAACACCAATATATTGCCACTTTGTTCATGATATGCCCTTTGAATAAGGGAGACTAATTGCACTTGTTTTTGATAATAGGAAGCATGACTAGTGGGTGCTTGATATTTATAATCGATAGGATAACTGCGCCCTTCACTACTGATCAAAACCGCATCTCGCAAATGCTCTTGTAATACTTGATTATCTAATGTTGCTGACATAATTAATAAAGAAAGGTCATCGCGTAAACTTGCTTGCACATCTAAACACAATGCAAGACCAAGATCAGCCTGCAGATTACGCTCGTGAAATTCATCAAAAATAACAAGATCAATGCCATTTAATTCTGGATCTTGCTGTAGTAATCGGATCAACACGCCTTCCGTTACAACCTCTAATTGTGTAAAACGGCTTACTTTTGACTCACCTCTTAGTCGATATCCGACCTGTTGACCTATTTCTTGGTTTAATTGTTTGGATAAAAAATGAGCAACATTACGTGCAGCCAAACGACGAGGCTCTAATAGAATAATTTTACCTTTAAACCACTGCTCTTTAAGCATCTGCAGCGGTAAAAAAGTGGACTTACCAGCCCCTGGTGGTGCTTGTAAAATGACCTGAAGCTTTAAAGTAAGTTGTTGTTTAAGCTCAACTAAGGTAGTTTCAATAGGTAACATTAAATTTGCCATTCCTTTGGCTGATTAAAAATAGAAGTTTTGATAAAAAATATAAGTATAAAATCCCATAAAACACTTAAACCGACATTAAGGCGTCACAATTAGTAACTATCTATTTGACTCAATGAATGATACTTGCTATAGATAGCCGCCGAAAAAATTGATACGGACATGTTAACAAAGTTTTTCACTTAATTATTTACGTTTATCACCATTTTAATACGTTTAAATATTGATTTACTCAGTATTAAAAAAAGGAAAAGTTATGCCCGCTAATAAAAGCAAAAAAACACTAGGAATTTTAGCAATCGCAGGACTAGATCCTTATGTTGAAAAACCTGGTGAAGAATACATGGGTAAGCCTCAAAAAGCTCACTTTACTAACATCCTGACAGCGTGGACAAGTCAACTACGTGAAGAAGTTGACCGTACTGTAGATCACATGAAAGATGAAGCTTCTAATTTCCCAGATCCAGTTGACCGTGCGACACAAGAAGAAGAGTTTAGCTTAGAGCTACGTGCTCGAGATCGTGAACGCCGCTTAATCAAAAAGATTTCTAAAACATTGAAAAAAATCGAAGAAGACGATTTTGGTTTTTGTGAATCTTGTGGTATTGAAATCGGTATTCGTCGTTTGGAAGCTCGCCCAACGGCTGATTTATGTATCGACTGCAAAACACTTGCAGAAATAAAAGAAAAACAAAGTATTGGTTAATCGATTAACTAAATAGAATCTAAAAACGGTTGGCTTCTGCTGACCGTTTCTATTTATTAATGATAATGAAAGCAATTTATTGAATAATACAAGTATCTATGTAGGCCGATTTGCACCTTCCCCTTCAGGACCATTACACTTTGGCTCCTTAGTCGCCGCTGTCGGTAGTTATCTACAAGCAAAGTCTCAACATGGTCGATGGTTAGTTCGTATCGAAGATATAGATCCCCCCAGAGAAATCCCCGGTGCCAGTGATGATATTTTAGCCACACTTGAAGCTTATGGATTGCAATGGGATGATGACGTTTTTTATCAGCATCAGCAAAGCGATATATATGAAAATGTGTTAGCCAAGTTAACGACTAAAAAATTATGTTATCCATGCAGTTGCACTCGAAAGATGATCAAGCAGCAAAATGGCCGCTATTTAGGAACTTGCAGAGATAAGAATAATCCCAAGCAAAATAATGCGCTACGTATTAACTTATCTTCTATCATAGATAAACCAACATACTTTAAAGACAAACTACAAGGTGCAATATTATTAGCTCCTGAACAAGTCAATGATGATTTTATTATCAAACGTAAAGATGGCTTATACGCCTATAACTTAGCCGTTGTTGTGGACGATATACAACAGGGAATTACTGAAGTCGTCAGAGGAGCGGATCTCATTCCAACGACAGGTTTTCAGTTATGTTTGTATCAATTACTTGGTGCAAAACCACCGAGCTATGTTCATTTACCGCTCGCAGTCACAGAACCAGGTTTAAAGCTTTCTAAACAAAATCATGCAACCGCTGTGGATAAACAAAACCCAGTACCGACGTTAAAGAAAGTATTAGCTTTTTTAGGTCACCCTGTCCCTGACAGTGTTCCTCAGCATAATTGTAGAGCGCTATTAAATTGGGCACAAATGAACTGGTCTTTAAGTAATATTCCCAAAACACGGGAAATTCAAATGTGACTTAAAGTTCCATGAGTAATACACCGCTAAAAATGAATGATAAATTTAATTTGTTTTTAATGATCAGCGCACATAAAATAAGCGCAATATTTATTTATATCAATTGCATTAAATAAATGTTCTAAATTTTGCGTAGGAAAAATAACTTAGTTTAAGGCGTAAGTTGAAGTAAATGGTTGTTTCCTTTTACGAAACTCACAACGAAGAAATAAGTTCTTTTAATAAGTAAAATAGATCAGTTAATTAATGTTGTTGGTATTAGACTAATTCCATCTATAAAGATGCAGAGGATAGAGCTATTAAACGCTTAAGCAAACTTGTAAAAAAAGTATTTAACAAAAAAAAATCT
>Ga0055584_100004260_pt1 | contig 14050 bp, 13 predicted proteins | sample OSDHelmetaG_FD_58716 | JGI IMG/M metagenome (GOLD analysis project Ga0055584, IMG submission 58716) | Pelagic marine sediment microbial communities from the LTER site Helgoland, North Sea, for post-phytoplankton bloom and carbon turnover... | ecosystem: Environmental > Aquatic > Marine >... | reverse complement strand
ATGAGGATAGAGCCAATCGCCGAGGTATCCGCCACAGCCGAGCCACTCAATCCTGCAAACAACATGCTGGCCACGATGTTCGTTTGCGCCAGGCCAGCGCGAATATGCCCCACTAAGACATTCGCAAAATTAACTAGATTCTGAGTAATTCCGCTGACATTCATAACCTCGCCGGCAAGAATAAATAGCGGAATGGCCAACACCGGAAACTGCGCGATGCCGCCGAACATCCGTTGCGGTAACATCTTGAAAAACAAGATCTTATCAGCAAGAACAAAACCGGCCAGCGGCCCTAGCGCCAATGCGAACACGACCGGCACACCGATCATCATCGCAACTAGGAAAACCCAAAAAAATGTGACCGGCATGGATGCGTTACCTTCTATCTGTGACCAGGGCTAATTGCAGGCATTGCTAAACGGAACAGCAAGGTCTATTCATGACAACGACACATCCACCACATCATCGGAGTTCAAGTAGTCTTCTTCTGGGCGGAAAATGCCGCGCAAAGCACGGAACCAAAACTCCAACGCAATAAGCGCCATAATGGAGCAGCCAAAAGGTATTGCCGCATACACATATGCAAAAGAAATATCGACGGACGTCGGTGACTGCCCACGCGCAATCCAAGCAAGCCCGGAGCCATGCCACACGAACACGCTTACGAGCCCTAATACCATCGTATAGATGAGTAGGAAATTGAAGTTACGCAAACGCGGCGACAATCTTTTTATAACGATATCGATGGCGATATTCTGACGCTGCTTGAGTACGATCGGACAGGCAACGAACACCATCCATAACATCATGTATTTCGCTGATTCTTCATACCATGGCAGCGAGTCATTCAGTACATAACGCCAGAACACGCCGACAAACACATTTAGTGCGATGATTCCAACCAGCGCGATCGTCAGGTACTTGCAAAATATCAAGATCTTGTTATTGATCCAGTCCAGACTGCTAATTATCAGTCCTAGAAAGTGCATACCGTCTCCTCAACTCGGCGAACTATTTAGCGCGCAGGCTCATGACAAACCATATTGATGACTTCCCGAGCGTGCGCACAAAGGCGCGCCTGCGATCTTCAATAGTAGCGTCGCAGATTTTATGGGTAGATCTATGTGGTTTCGCCGACGGTGCAATTAATGGCTTATGAACTGACTTGTGTCAAGTTGCAGCGCAGCAATTCGTGCCGTATCCGGCGCTGACGACACTTACGCGCAGCGGCCTCACCCAGCGAAGTCTTCTTGAATCAAGTCGGCCGCTTTCTCAGCAATCATTATCGTCGCTGCGTTAGTGTTGCCCGATACTAGAGTTGGCATGACCGATGCATCCACCACGCGCAGCCCGGTGACACCATTCACTCGCAATCTCGGGTCCGTCACAGCCGCGGGGTCACTTCCCATACGGCAAGTACCGACGGGGTGAAATCCAGTGGTGCCTGCGCTACGCACAAATTCCAAAATCTCTTCGTCACTTTGCGCCTCCAGCCCTGGCTTGTACTCGCTGGCGATGTACGGCGCCAGCGCAGCAGTGCTGGCCAAGCGGCGGGCGGTTTTTAAGCCACTGATCAGGATTGAGCGGTCGTAATTAGTCGATAGGTAGTTTGGAGAAATGCGTGGTGCCACGGAGGTATCCGCGGACTGAATCTGCACATGCCCGCGGCTGCTCGGGCGCATCGGATAGAACGAAACGGTGAAACCGGAGAAGGTGTGCGGCTTCTTGCCCCTGTCATCCGCACTAACAGTGCTTAGGAAATATTGCATGTCCGGCGTTTTCGCCCCAGACATGACACGCGTGATGATGCCGGCCATCATCACCCCAACCGCCATTGGCCCGGTGCGAAACAGTAACCACTTCAGGCCAGTGCGCAGTTTGCGCAGTGGGCTTCGCAAGGCATCATTTGTTGTAATCGGTTTGGTGCAGCGGTACAGAATCCTGACTATCAAGTGATCCTGCAGATTTTCGCCAACCTCAGGCCGGTCTGCGACCACAGCTATACCGTGGGACTGCAACAGATCTGCCGGTCCGACGCCTGAAGCCTGCAATATTTGTGGGGATTGAATCGCGCCAGCGCAAACAATCACCGAGAGCCGCGCCGAGGCTGCGCACGGGCTTCCAGCGGTGCTGTATTTGACCCCGCAAGCGCGATCACCCTCAAACTTGATGCGGCTCACCATCGCACCCGTTTCCAGCTGTAAGTTGGAGCGACCCATGGCTGGGCGCAGATAAGCCGTCGCAGCGGAGCAGCGTTTGCCATTGCGCACCGTAAGTTGCAAATATCCGGCGCCATTTTGGTCCGCGCCATTAAAGTCTGTGGTTTCTGGGATCCCCAGCTCACCAGCACCTTGGATAAATGCGTCAGCGAGCTCATGACGCTCGGCAATGTCAGACACAGCTAGCGGGCCGTTTGCGCCGTGATAAGCGTCCGCCCCACGCGAGTTGGATTCAGATTTGATGAAGTAAGGCAGTGTGTCCTTGGCACCCCAGCCGGTAGCACCAAGCGCCTCCCATCCGTCGAAATCCGCCGCTTGCCCGCGGATCTGAATCATGCCGTTTATGGCACTCGAGCCACCCAGCGTTCTCCCTCTAGGCCAGTAGTCCTTGCGGCCATTGAGCTGCTCTTGCGGCTCGGTCTCAAAGCGCCAATTAAGCTCCGGGTGGAACATGGTTTTACCATAACCAATTGGAATATGAATCCAAGGATTGCGGTCCGGCGGACCTGCCTCGAGTAGCAACACGGAGTGTCGGCCGGACTCGCTCAGGCGATTGGCCAATACACAGCCAGCGGAACCTGCGCCCACAATGATGAAATCAAATGTCCGACTTTCCATCCGTCACTCTTCCGTTCTGATGGCGCCTAGCCCAACCCGAGGCAGGCACCTGCCACTTGCGATCTTAACTGAGTCGCATGTTAACTTAATCGCTGCAACACACTGGAGCTCCCCGGCTACGCGCGACGCAAAGCGCTGCATCGACTATGAGCAACAACACGGCATTTGGCCGTGACTTTTAGATTGTCAACGCTTATCCCCGCGGGCCTTGGCATAGAGCTAACTTCATCTCGAATTGGTTAGCGGCCTACCCAAACGGCAGTGAGCACGACTAAGGAACAACTGCATGTATTGCAAGACCCGTGACCTATTACTGGTATTAGCCATGTCCACCATCGCGATGGGACAAGCCAACGGCGCTGACTTATCTGGCAAGCACGCAGTGCGCGGCGCGGGTCTGACAAAATGCCAGGTATTTCTAGACGCGTATCAACAGAAGGGCCCAGAAGCGCACGTCTTCTTTGGCTGGATAGACGGCTACATCAGTGGCTTGAACGAGCTGTCACCCAACACCTATGATCGCGTTCCGTGGCAAAGTACCGAGCTGGTAGCAGAGGTGGTACGGCGCGCGTGCACCGCGACACCTTCTGGCTTTTTCTTCGCTGAGCTGCGTGCCGTGATAGTCGCGATGGACAATGAAAGATTAGCCGCGGGGGAAGAAAAAAAGGTACTCGAAATGGGCGAGCACCGAGCGGTCGTATACCCGGACACACTAAGGCGGGCGCAACGTGCACTGCGCGTAGGTGGTCACTATGATGGTGACATTAATGGTAAGTTTGACCCAGCAACACACAGTGCAATAATTAAGTTTCAAACGGCGAAAGGGATCCCAGTCTCAGGACTCCCCGGCCCCATAACCTTGTGGGCACTACTAGTCGAAAAATGATGCCTTGGCACTGCGATTCACGACTGGATGACACGACATTTGGCACTCAGGCAGGAAAATTCGATTGTTGATAATCGCTCGGCACGGTTGCCAAAGCTTGTCGATATCATCCAATGCGAGACGTGCAACAACGTTCCCTAGTATTTCTATTGAGGCCAGCCTAGATGACGATTTCAGCTCTAAAATCTTGGGCCATCGGTGCAGCGGACCGCCATATCCACTGGCTGGTCATGGCTTTATTCAGCATCGGCGTGTTCGCTTTTGTCATGATCATGAACCCCGCCACATTGACTTTCTTCAGCTTGGCACAAGTCGCGTGTGACTTACCAGAACACACTAAATGCACCGCTAAGCCACCGTCGTTGGCAGATGACTAGCTACACCTGCCACTCCAATAGCATCGCTTTACAGCCGACTTAGCGACGATTTCCTAGAATTAAGTCTGATGCTTTTTCACCCACAGTAATCGACGGGATATTGGTATTGCTGGACACATGGAAGGGCATTATGGATGCGTCCGCGACCCGCAACCCTGATATACCGTGTACACGCAGCTCCGCATCCACAACCGCCATCGGGTCATCACCCATCTTGCATGAGCCAACTGGATGCCACGAGGTCTGCGCTGTATTACGCATGAATTCCACTAGCTCATCGTCGCTAACCACGCCCGGCCCTGGGCTAGTCTCACGCACCGTCACAGCCGCCAGAGCCGGTTGCGTGACTAGCGCGCGATTATATTTCATAGCCCAAAAATTCACCGCAAGATCACGTTCGGTCGCTAGATAGTTGGCATTCATGTGCGGCGCACAACGGGGGTCGGCTGAGGTGATATGCACGGAACCTCGTGAAGTCGGGTGGATATCGTAAGAACCCAAATTAAAGCCGGGAAAACGGTCAAGCCCATCGCGCGGATCTCGACTTAAACCACTCGCGAGGCCCAACTGAATACGCACGTCCGGATAATTGATTGCGTGCGGACTGCGTACAAAAGCTGTCACCTTTATGGTTGGCGCGCGAAATAATCCACTACGAAATAGCGCGTAACGAGCAGCCTCCTTAAATGCGAACCAAGTATTGGTAAAGAGATCATTGGCGGTACAAACCTGGTTACTTTCGTATTGCAAGCGCACGTGCGTGTGGTCCTGCAGGTTCTCCCCTACCCCGGGCAAATGATGGGCCATGGGGATGCCCAATTGTTGTAAGCGCGCGCTATCGCCAATGCCGGAGTGTTCCAGCACCTGCGGTGAATGCAATGCTCCGCAAGACACAATGACTTCACTGTCCGCACGCGCGACAACCGTATTGCCATCGAGTTGATACTCAACCCCCACCGCGCGCCCGTTCTCGACCAATACCCGATTGACCAGGGCCTCACACTGGAGGGTTAGATTGGGCCGCTTCAAGACCGGTTTTAAATACGCATTTGCGGTGCCCCAGCGCCGCCCTCGCAAAGTGTTAAATTGGTTGCGCGCAACACCTTCGCTTGTACCATCGTTATAGTCATCGTTAAAAGGTAGGCCAGCGGCCCGACAGGCATCCACGAAGGCGCTCGAAAGAGGGTCGTCGGTTTCCATCTTATGCACGGGTACTGGACCATCTTTGCCGCGCTGTGCTGGGTCACCGAAGTCGCAAGATTCGAGCTTTTTTAAGTACGGCAATATTTCTTGGTAGCTCCAACCGGGCGACGCTAGATGCGCCCACTCGTCATACCGTTGCGGCTCACCGCGCACATAAAACATGCCGTTGATGCTACTTGATCCGCCAATCACGCGACCGTGATTCCACATAATGCTGCGGCCATTCAAGTGTGGCTCAGGTTGAGTCAGCAAATTCCACGAGTAGTTATCGTTGGACATTACTTTGCCAACACCAATCGGGATCTGCAGCCAAATGTTGCGATCCATACCGCCCGCTTCCAGCAGCAAAACGCGGTGCTCTCGGCGCGCACTGAGTCGATTGGCTAGTACACATCCAGCCGAGCCAGCGCCAAGGATGATGTAGTCGTAAGTGTCCGTCACGGATATTTCCTCGCTTGCGCCAACCCGCATCCCGCGCTTAGAACGCGTGCTGCCAGCTTCATCAAATTAGGCCAACAATCGCGCAACTTAGATGCAAGTTAGGCGTTTTTCGCTAGGCATGATTGCATGCCTCGGCCGCATGTGTCGAAGACCGCACGATCAACATCTTAAACACATGAGTGATGCAACTTGCTCGCAGCGGTGTTAAAACCGCGAGTCGTTTGGGTCTGGTCTCAGTCGCATTGATGTGCGAGCGATCCTTCGACAAGAGGCTCTGCACCTAGCCCAGCTCGACACTAATTAAACTTACGCATCAGGCGGCTAATTGATCGTGCAAGGCACCTTCAGACGAATCAAAAAGGATTGGTTCTAGGTGGCATCGGCGGGTTGGCAAATACACTCGCATCGAAACTCGCCACAGTCAGTTCTGCAAGCAATTGCGCATACGCCGGTTCGCGTGATAAATCGCGGTGTTCCCAAGGGTCATTTTGCAAATCATAGAGTTCGCTTAGATTCTTGCCGTGATAGGTCACCAGCTTATAACGCTCGTTGCGATACATGGTCGCGTGGGTGGCATCAGGATAGTTAATACCCGCGTAGAATTCCGTCCTGACACTGGTGCGATGAGAACTTGCCGCGCCTTTCAATATCGGCATTAGCGAGCGTCCCTGGTTGTAATAAGGCACTTCCAAGTTCGCCGCTTCGCAAATTGTCGGGGCTAGATCGAGTAACTCGACGAGTGAGTCGGACACCCGCCCGCCGCTGAACTGAGCAGGCCACGCAACGATCAACGGTACCCGAACCAGTCCTTCCATGAAGCGGCAGCCCTTCAACAGTAAGCCATGATCACCTAAGGACTCACCGTGGTCACTGGTGAATATAATCAAGGTGTTGTCGCGCAATCCTGCATCATCCAAATATTTAAGCAGGCGCCCAAATTCATAGTCGAGCTGCTCGATCATGGCGTAGTAAGAGGCTTGCAGATGCGCAACGTCCAATTCATCTGGATGTTTCGCCTGCGACTGAAAGTCAACGCCTGCGGCAGCGATGCGCTCCTGGTGAGCGAGGTCTGACGGCTCAAAATGCGCCCCCGGCATGTCGCTCGGACTGTAACGCCGATAATATTCATACGGCGCATCAAAGGGTGGATGCGGGTCGAAGGGATTAACACTCAGGAACCACGGCTGGCCGACATGCCTATTCTTGCTGATGAACTCAATAGCCTTGTCGGTACACCAGTGCGATTGGTGTATATGCGGAGGAACATTGTCATTGTCTAAAGTAGGTTCATAGAAGCCACCAAACGATTTCAGACTTGCACCTTGGCGATAAGACGCAGCGTCATTGACCTGACGCTCACCAAGCAAGGCTTGCGCATCCAGGCCTTCCGCGCGCAGCCATTCAGCATAGTCGTGACCCAACTCATTTGGGCCCTTGTGGTCATGACTATATTGGAAGTACCGATATCCATCTTCGACGCGCGGCTCTTGACCGCGAGCTGGGCTGGCTAAATGCAGCTTGCCAACCAGACCGCAGTCATACCCCGAGTGCGCCAGGCGATGCGGCAATAAACGCTCTTGGTAGTGGCTAGGAAAATAGCTGTAGCCATTGCCGTTTACAGCAAGTGCACTCGGATACATACCGGTGAGGAAACTCGAACGGCTGGGAGTGCAAATTGGCGACTGACAGTAGGTGTGGGTAAACGCCATACCGGAGCCGGCAAAAGCGTTAAGCGTTGGCGTGGTGATATGCGCGTTCCCAAGCGCGGCGATAGTATCGAAGCGTTGTTGGTCGGTGCAGTACCAGAGAATATTCGGCCGTTCTGAATCTGTGTCGTGCATCAACGTTACCCACGTGGTGAACCTGCTCGGACAAGCATAGCGCTCCACGCCAGCGCGTTGTAGTGCTTACACCAACAAACACAAGATCCAGATGCTGCTCTGGGCGAAATAAATATTTGTTCGCAGCGCACGCACACTGGTCGTGTTCCATCTGAGGGTGCCTGGAGTATGCTCAGGTAAACGCCACAAACACGATTGCAATACAGATGACAGAACTCGCAAGCAAACAGCTGGACACTGTCGATATCCATACGATTGAGCGTTACCACGAGAACGGCTATCCGTGGGCCGAGTGGACATTGCTGCGCGAGCACGCGCCCGTGTACTGGTACGAGCGCGACGGGATCGAGCCTTTCTGGGCCATTACTCGCTACGACGACGTCAAAAAAATATCACTTGATGACACCGGCTTCATCAATGGTGGGCCGCGCTTACGGCTCGCCAGCGAAGACTACGATATGCGTCGCTTGAGAGCGCGGAAAAAGCGCATCGCCCAACGTGGCTGGGATCCACAAACAACTGAAGATCTCGTCTATCTCGACAACCCCGAGCACCGTACGCTCCGGCTTATCACCGCACGTCGCTTCACCAGTGCCTACTGCCGCACGATGGCGGCAAACCTGGAGACCCTCGCGCAACAGATTGTGGCCGAGTTTGACACCGCACTCGCGCGTGGACAGACCGTCGATTTGGTTGAAGGTCTATCCGTGAAGCTGCCGCTCGCGACGATTTGCCACATGATGGGTCTACCGCAGCACGATTGGCACGATATTCATCGCTGGACGGACGCACTGTTAGATCTCGACAGCCTGCGCTGGGCACGCGCGGGCGAGAGTCGCTACGAGATGCGTAAACGCCTACACACTGAGTTCCATGACTACCTGTGTGAACTCATCGAACGCAAACGTGCGCAGCCTAGTGACGATCTATCCTCCATGCTGGTTGATGCCACAATGGATGGACGTGCATTGACCGATCAAGAACTGCACGGGTATTTGCGCTTGCTCATCACTGCTGGCAATGAGACCACGCGCAACGCAGCCACGCGCGGGGCTAAGCTATTGATGGATCACCCAGACCAGTGCGCGCTCCTGGAAGCCGAGCCACAACGCTGCGTCAACACATTGGTAGAGGAGATCATTCGTTACACATCTCCTGTCATCCAATTTGCGCGTACTGCAACCCGGGACGTCACCATGCACGGACAGAACATAAGGTCCGGTGACACTGTTGGGATCTGGTATCCGGCGGCGAATCGCGATCCGCGCGCATTCAGTTCTCCGGAGCAGTTCGACATGTGCCGTACGCCCAATCAACACCTAGGATTCGGGCGCGGCGCACATTTTTGCCTGGGCGCCAATTTGGCTCGATTTGAACTGCGTGCCCTGTTCCTGGAACTGGGGCGCAAAGGGCTACTTAGTCAGCTTGAACGCTCTGGCGCGCCGCGCCGGCTCACTGACCTGCACGTCGGCGCGATCGCTGAAATGCCAGTACGTCGGGGCCACGACTTGGCCTAGTGACACTGACAACTGCGAGTAAGCGCGGCCTTAAGACCCAGGGCTCGTGCTTGTGAGCATATTTGCGGTGCCAGGCTGGCAGAGCACGCATACCATCAAACAGCCCGTGCTTGATCAGCCCGCGGAACCAGCCTCTCCAAGATGCACCCCCAACCAGTGTTCGAGATCGCGCCCCGCGCGTTTCGCAACAGCGGTGTCGGGCATAAGGCTATCAAAACCATGCGGTGCGCCCGGATACACATGTAGTTCGACGGGAACACCAGCGTGACGCAAACGGGTGGCGTAATCGACGTCTTCATCAGAAAATACATCCAGTGCGCCCACACTGATGAATGTTGGCGGTAGACCACTCAGCTCGCTTGCGCGGGCGGCGGCGGCGTAAGCAGGAACCGCGTCGCCGTGTAGCTCGCCAAGATAGCTCGCCCAGCCAAAGCGGTTTGCTTGCGGTGACCAGACTGGGTCAGGCCATTGGCTGGATACGCTTGTTTGTCGATCGTCGAGCATCGGGTAAATGAGGGCCTGGAAGGCGATTGAAAACTCGCCTCGATCGCGCGCCAACAGCGCCAAGGCCGCCGCTAAGCCAGCCCCCGCGCTGGAGCCGCCAATACCTATGCAGCGGCTATCTATGCCAAGGGATTCGCTATTCTTGTAAAGCCAGCGCAGGCCTGCATAACAGTCTTCCAGCGGTCCGGGATAGCACGACTCAGGCGCGAGCGCGTAATCGACCGAAGCCCCTACACAGCCAAGCTGTGAGCACCAACGGTCGAATCGTGGGTCGTCGATGAGATTAGTACCAAGCACCATACCCCCACCGTGCATCCAATAGACTGCCGGCAAGAGTCCACTCGCCGTGTTGGCGCGATGTACCCGCACACTAGCGTGCTCGCGCTCCGGTATTGCATAGTCGGTGCGGCTAACTGCGTCTGATACCGGCGCTGGCGGCAAGGCTGCGCGCAACGCACGAATCTTGGGTAAGGTCTGCGCTGACAAGGACTGTGTTGGCATGTCCATTTGCGCGAGTTGTTGTGCAATTTCTGGATCGAGGAGCGATGTAATGTCTACTGGCTTTACCATAGCGAACTCAGTTACCAAAACGGATTGTGGTTTACTCCAGCACGCTTGCATAAAGCGTACGAAGCTCGGATTTTATGACTTTGCCGACGCTGTTTTTAGGCAAAGTCTGAACGAAAAAGATGGCGTCCGGCATCCACCATTTAGCAATTTTATCTTGTAGATGCGCGCGTACCGCCTGCTCGTCCAAACTAGCACCGACATCGCGCACTAGCACCAGCACTGGACGTTCCTGCCAACGCGGATGAGCGGCACCAATGCAGGCTGCTTGAAACACGCCGGGACACCCAGCCGCAATATTCTCGAGCGCAACCGAGCTTATCCATTCCCCACCGGACTTAATCGCATCTTTGGAGCGATCTGTTATACGCATGCGCGCGCCGGAGCTCAGCGTGCCGATGTCGCCTGTCATTAACCAACCGTCATCGCTAAGGCATGGCGCATCCGGGCGGCCAAAATAGGCACTCGCAACGGCTGCTCCGCGCACCTGTAAGTGTCCGACCGAGGTACCGTCTTCCGGTAGTACCTTGCCATCATCGTCCACCGACCGAACATCGGATAGAAACACCGGTTGGCCCTGCAGTAGTTGCTCCGCTTGTTGCGCCTCCGCGGTGGCATTTGGGTCTGGTGTGGAGATAGTCAGTACCTGCGTGGTCTCAGTCATACCAAAAGCATGTCGCACCGTCGGCCCCAGCGCTTGAAGGCGTTGCAGTAGCACTTGTGACGGCGCAGTTGCACCAGTCCACAACAATCGTAGCGTGCCAAAGTCGCCGCCGCTGGCTTGAATTTCAGCCAGCAGATCAGACAGTACCGTCGGCACCGCGCCTGAGTGGGTCACGCGCTCGGCATGGATCAGCCGCAGCATCGCAGCGGGGCTAACAACGCGGCCTGGTAAAACAAGTTTTGCGCCGACGATGGGTGCCATGTAAGGCATACCCCAGCCGTTGCAATGAAAAAACGGCGCCGTGGACAATACACAATCACCACGGCCCAGGTCCCAGCCGTTGCGCCCGGACACCGACATCACATTCAGTACCGTACCGCGATGGCTATAAAGCACACCTTTTGGGCGACCCGTGGTTGCGGAGGTAAAACACAAGGTTGATGCGCGTCGCTCATCCAGGTCCGGCCAGCGATAATTCGCATCACCGGCAGCAACCAAATCTTCGTAACAATGCGGCGCGGGTAAAGTGGTAGCGCGCGGCATGTCTACGGCATCGCACAAAATAATCCAGTGCTGGGCCTTCGGACATGCCGCAGCGATTGTTTCAGCCAGTGGCAAACAATCCAAATCGACCAATACCGCGCAGTCCCCGGCATGCTGCACGCTATAGGCTAGGTCATCGGCGTGTAGGCGCGGATTGGCGGTATGCAGTACCGCGCCGGAGCCGGGTACCGCATGCATCACTTCGAGCATGCGCCAGGTGTTGAATCCCAATGCACCGAGGAAAACGTTTTCCTTGCCCAGACCGAGCCGACTCAGGCTCGAAGCAAAGCGGCGCGCGCGTTGGTCAATTTGCGCATAGTTACTGCGGTGCACCACGTGCCCGTCGCGCGCGGTGACTACTTCGACATCAGCATAGACGCGCGCCGCATGCGCGAGTGTAGCGCTGGTCAATAGCGATGCGTCTTGAATCAATCCATGCATGAATCACACAGGCCCTAAAAATCCCGTTATGTCGTACTTATACCATCAGCAAGATGGAACCGCTGCCGGAAGCTGTAGATAGCAACAGCGAAGTAGTCTGGGTAGAGCTGCTGGCCTAGCGCGTCGATTGAAGCCATTGGTGTTAGCAACTTGCATAGTTCGGGACACTCGCAACTAGAAGTTGTTTGTTTTGTTACTTTGGTACCAAGATACCATCATGAAAAATCAATTGAACGTGCGCAAACGGCGTAAGGATCGAGAAGCGTCTTCACAAAGTTCTCAAAGCACTTGCTGAGCATCTCGATATGTCCCTTGGTGACCTGCTGGAAGGCATGACATTGCACTGCTTTGAAGGCAGCACCCCATTCTCGCCAGAGTTGCTGCGGAAAATCGAACAACTGAAGGATGTCTACGACCTGGATTTAAGCGCGGCCGATAGCCATAACTTGGCCGAGAGCGGAGAACAACAATGACCAAAAACTACGCTGAACTCAGCGACGCTTTTGAGCGCTACGACATCGATCCCGGAGCCTTTACCCATGCCGACCACGTAGACGTCGCCTACCAGATGTTAAGCCGATACGACTTCCTTGAAGCATTAACGCGCTACTCGCAGTGCATAAACACCATAGCAAGCGCCGCAGGCGCAGCGCACAAATTCAATGTCACCATTACCCTCACGTTCTTAAGTATTGTCGTTGCGCGCATGCGAACGACCGAACACACGAACTATGCAGAGTTCTTGAAGAACAACCCTGAGGTGCTTAACACCTCAGTGCTGAAACAGTGGTATTCATCCGATCAGCTAGCATCCGAGTTAGTACGCACTGTTTTCTTGATGCCGAAGGCTTCGCCCGCGTAGCGAGTAGCTAGCCTCGCCCGAAATCAGCGTATGACTCGTTACCACGACCTTGGTGGTCGTTCGGCCCGAGCTTAGTCAGTTGTGTAGAAAAGCGTGGGACTGTGTGTCCGCATTACTTGCTAAATCTGCGTCGATCGTATTTGACGCATCACCGTGTGCGATGCCAGCACTCTCGATTAAAAACACGGCTGGCTAAATCACTAATCCCTTAAGATCGAAGTTCCCGTAGCCGCGGCAGGAATCGCCCGGACTGAGCCAGGTATCGGTAGATATATCGGAAATGTTCAATTGATTCAGACCGCGACTTCTCCTGGGCGTACTCTCGTGCACGATGGTCATAGTTGCGTGCGGATACAATGGCGATGACAATCACAACCGCGCTTGCGAAAGTGGCCATCCAGCTAAGCGATTCTAGGTCCATTTTTTCAGCTCCAAATGCGACTGACCTACAATGCGAACAATGGACTTTCACCACTGATGAACAGACTGTCATTCACATCTGAATGGATCTTGACGTGGTACCGCTTTGGAGCGGCCTGCGTGAACTCATCAATATATACGCGATGAACCAAGTCGGTTTCATTACGCACCATGCGTGGCATTTCCACGTGAACTACAGTTGGCCATACCTTCAGCTTTTCTTCACCGCCAAGGTCATACTCAAGACCTAATCGATGGCACGCATACACATAGATTATTTTTTGATAGTGCGCGACTGCGCTCAGAAATATCAGATGGCTCGGACTCTTCAGCATGGCGCTTTGATAGCTGCGGTCAAAGTGAGATTCTATGTAGTTCTCACCGATTCTATATTCGCGAATATGTAGCGTTTCCATCACAGAACTGTCCGGCATAACGTTGAATTTCAGCGTAGTTTCGCTTTGTTATTTTATGATCGTGAGCGCAGCGGCACGCGCGCTTGGAGTGCGTTGCGTTAGCATCAGTTTGACTCTGTTTTGCAGGCTAGATGCACACACGATAGAGGCCGCAGGACAGCACCCGCATCATCAAAGCGGACGGGCTCAAACGGGTTGCTTCATTGCCACATAATTACGGCTAGCGTCCCTACTACGCCACTAGAGCTGCCGGCTCAGTGGCGCGCTTGCATCGATTACGCTCGCTCTGCGGTTGGTCCCTTCTGGCATCGTTGGTATCAGCTCGCTAGAGCTCTCCAGTTTCTTGGACAGTACGCCGCGCACGCCCATTTGCGCGCAATGCCGCCATCGCACTCATTGACTCGTCTGGTGCAACAATCGACGAGCCAGGGACTCATAGGCCCGCCTCATGTGCTGCAAGCGGGTCGGGCCGACTTGGCGTCGTTCGTGTGCTGGACGCGCCCCATCAAGCGCTTGTGCCATGTGTGTGTG